>Ga0068871_100000708_pt1 | contig 22638 bp, 22 predicted proteins | sample KBSMisM72_FD_72750 | JGI IMG/M metagenome (GOLD analysis project Ga0068871, IMG submission 72750) | Miscanthus rhizosphere microbial communities from Kellogg Biological Station, Michigan, USA - KBS Miscanthus M7-2 | ecosystem: Host-associated > Plants > Roots > Rhizosphere > Soil ...
CTTCCCACCGGCCCGTGCGACGCGCGTGAACGAGACGTCCATCTGCACCGGCGAGGTGGACGTCCCGTCGAACATCATGCCTTCACCGCAGCCGATTTCGAGCACGTCGCGTCCGTCCACCCCGTCGACGCGCGCAAGAACTTCGGCGCGGTACATGCGGTAGAAGTACCCGACTACGCCCGTGACCTGAGAGTCATGGCCTTCGACCTCGGCCACATACTCGTGGAGTTCGCGCTCGCTCAGCTCACGCGGGCTGGCCGGCGCCATTCTGCGTCTCCATCAAAAACCGATGCAGCCTCCGGATGCCGTCCTCGAACGAGATCGACGGCGTCACGCCGAACCGATCGCGCATCGAGCGATCGACAGACCGGAATTCGATGAACTCCTCGGTGTGGCCCTCGTGCCGGATTGTCACGTCCACGTCGAGCACGCGCGCCATCGTCCGCACGACGGTGTTGACGTCGATCGGCGAGCCTGACGCGAAGTCGACCGTTCCGCTCTGGCCCGCCGACGAAGTGAGCCTCAGAAAGCCGTCGACGGCATCGTCGACGTGCATGAAGTCGATCAGGTTCTCCCCGTTGCCGCGAATCGTGAACTCGCGCTGTCCGTTCATGACCGCGCGCATCCACTTCGTGGTGATCTTCCTCGGCGGCTCGTAGGGTCCGTACGCGCCAAAGAACCGGACGTTCAGATGGCTGCCGATCGATTTCATGCGATCGGCGAACGCCGTGACGTAGTGCTCCGATGCCAGTTTGGAGATCGCGTACGGCAGCCGCGGCGCGACGGGCGTCTTCGGCGACACTTCACCGCGCAGTCCGTCGTACACGGCGCCGGAGGAGACGTACACGAGATGACCGAACCGCACGTGTTCGAGCAGGGTGACGAGCGCCAGCGTGTTCAGCGTCAGATCCCATGCCGGACGGTCGGCGGATTTTGTCGGATCGCCGTTTGCGGCGAGATAGAGGCACGCGTCGAACGTTGACTGCGTGCGCGCGAGGTCGGCAACCGCAGCAGCGTTCGTCAAATCACAACGGACCACGCGAACGTTCTTCAGGCGGTGCTGTGCGGCAAACGCCTCGAGTCCCGCGGTGCTGTGGTACACCGCGGTCACGTCCCAGTCGCGCGGAGCACGCAGCAGGACGTTATGTCCGATGAATCCTGAGGCGCCTGTGACAAGCACGTTCATTGGAGTGAATTTCGACAGTTCGACATTTGGTTATTGCCGCATTGATTGGGTCATCCAATGCGCAAATAACCAAGTGCCCCAATGCCCCAATGCTCCATGGTGACCGTCACGTCGTCGCCGTCGCACGGCGATCCGTCGTGAGCGCCACCAGGTGCTCGCGATACCACGGGATCGTGCGCGAGATGCCGGTTTCGAGCGACACCGTCGGCTTGAACCCCAGGAGCGTCGCGGCCTTCTCGATCGAGGGCACGCGCAGGTCGACTTCCGGCCCGGGGTGGGGCTTGAACACGATGTCCGACGTCGACTGCGTCAGCCTGAGGATCATGTTCGCGAGCTCGAAGTTCGTCGCAGTCCCTTGAGGGTTGCCGAGATTGAACGCGTGTCCGACGGCCTCGTTCTTCTCGGCGCAGCGAAGCACGCCGTCCACGAAGTCGTCGACGTAGCACCACGCGCGGATCTGCGTGCCGTCGTTGTACAGCGTGATCGGCAGGTTGCGGATCGCCTGCAGGATGATTCCGCGTATCGCGCCGTCGCCCACCTGGCGCGGGCCGTACACGTTGAACGGACGCACGATCACGAGCGGCAGGCCGTCCTCCTTGTAGTGCGCGTACGACAAGTGTTCCGACGCGAGCTTGCTGGCCGCATACACCCACCGGCTCTCGTTGATCGGGCCGATGGTCGTCATGTCGTCTTCCTTGCCCTTGTGAATGAAGGGTCCATAGACCTCGCTCGTCGAGAACTCGACGAATCGCTCGACGCCGACCTCGAGCGACGCCTTCACCACTTGGTGGGTGCCCAGCATGTTCACTTCCATCGTGGTCACCGCGTTGCGGTCGACCGAGTAGACGCCGGCAATTGCGGCGCAATGGATCACGACCTGGCAGCCGTCGAGCGCCTTGCGCGTCGCCTGCGCGTCCATGACGTCGCCCTTGATGAAGTGCAGATGCTTGTGTCCTTCGAGATGCGCGAACTGCAGCGCGTTGCGGTGGAGGTTGTCGTACACCACCACTTCGTTCGCCTCGATCAGACGCTGGACGAGATGGCTGCCGATGAAACCGGCGCCGCCGGTAATGCAGATGCGTTTTCCGCTGAGAGCCATAAGGTGTCCGTTAGTTGTTGTATTGACGCAGAGGAAACAGCTTTTCGTTGGGAATGCCCAATTTGATCAGCGCGGCCAGCTGCGCTCCCGATCGCTCGAGCGTCGCCACGATCATCAGGTCGTACGAGACCTGCTCGTGCTCGGCGATCGGCCTCACGGGAATGCCGAGAAACTCGTGCCCGTTCGTCTCGTCGAAAATCGCGACCGGCTCCAGCCCCGCCTCGCGCAGCGACAGATACGCGAGTTCGGCCGCTTCACCGCGTCCGTAGATGGCGACGCGCCGGTCGGCCGCCGCACACTGCGCGAGCGCCGAACGCAGGTGCTGCCGCACTTCGCCGTAGAGGTGCAGCGAGTAGTCAATGAACTCGTAGGTGAGACGCGCCTTCTCAGCGATGCCGCGTGGGGTAATCAGATAGGTGATGCGATTGCTCTGCACGTTCACGCATTTGATGTAGCCCTTCCGGACGAGCCGCTTGAGATAGATGTTCGTGAGTCCGAGGGCGATGCCGAGTTTCGTCGCGAGGCTGCGCTGGGTGATGCGCGAGTCTTTCTCGACCTCCTCGAGCAGCTTGAGGTCGCGATGCGCTTCGATATCCATGGGTGGCCTATTCACGGGGAGGAGCGAGGGTTTCCAGGGCGAGTTCCGCGGCGGTCCAGTCGTCGAGCGAGTCGATGCTGATTCCGAATTCGCTCGGCATGACGTACGCCGCCGTACGCCGGCCGTAAAGGCTCGGCTCCACGCCGTCGCTGCCAGCAAGCACGGCCGTTCGGAATAGATAAATCGCGCCGTTCATCGTCCATGCGGGCGCCATGTCCTGGCGCCGATTGATGCGCCGCCGCACAGGCTCGCCGGTCACGAACAGCGTCGCGGTGCCGTCGCCGTCGACGCGCAGCGTCCGCAGCGGGTTGTAATGCGCCGGCACTTCGGAAACGCTCACGACCGAATCGGCGCCGCTTCGTTCGAGGATCGCAATCGATTCCAGAATGTCTGCCGCCCGGCGCAACGGCGAAGTCGGCTGCAGAATCATCACCGCGTCTGGTTCGTAGCGGCCGTGATCGCGAAGCCAGCGAACCGCATGCTGCAGGACCGGCAGATGCGGCGTCTCGTCGCGCGCGAGCTCGGCGGGCCGCATGAACGGCACGTCACATCGGAATGCGCGCCCGGCCTCGGCAATCGCCTCGTCGTCGGTCGAGAGAATCAGGCGATCGAACGCCCGCGAGTCGTTGGCGGTGTCGATGGTGTGCGCGATGAGCGGCTTGCCCCCGAGGAGCCGGAGATTCTTGCCGGGCAGACCCTTCGATCCGCCTCGGGCGGTCACGACGCCGAGGACCTTCAATGAATTGTTCGCCTATCCGAGATCTTCCCAACGGACGAGCGAGTCTCTCGTCATCGCGCGCTTCGCGGTCTTTCCGATCACATCGCCCAGCTGCCGCGCGGGAATGCCGGTGCCCGGACGCTTCACCCACACGTCGTCGGAACCAATCGTGGCGCCCGCGGCGACGTCCCGAATCGTCACGACGCTGTGAAGCGCCATGTTCCGCACGTCCTGCTCGCCGGGCTGAATCTTCTTCGTCGCGCCGAGCGACTTCTCGATCGCGCGAATGTCTTTGACCAGCGCCGCGAGCTCCTTCGGCTCCATGGAACCTTGCTGATCCGGGCCGGGCAGCGAACGCGACGCGGTGAAGTGCTTCTCGAACAGGTTCGCGCCGCTCGCGACAGCGGCGACCGACACCGCGGTACCCAGCGTGTGATCGGAGAAGCCGACCGGGACGCCGTACTTTGCCCGCAGCCCGGCCACGCACCCGAGCTGCACGTGTTCATATGGCGTCGGATACGTCGACGTGCAGTGCATCAGCGCGAACTGCGCATGTTCCTCGCGCAGCGCACGCACGGTGGCGTCGATCTCTTCCGGCGTCGACATACCGGTCGACACGATCATCGGCTTGCCCTTGCGCGCAATATGCCGTTGCAGCGGGATGTTTGTCAGCTCGCCGGACCCGGTCTTGTATGCCGGCACGCCGATCGACTCGAGGAAGTCGGCGGCTTCGCGAGAGAACGGCGTCGACAGGAAGACGATCCCTTTGCGTGACGCCAGCTCGCGCATCTGGACGTGGGCCTCCTTCGACAGCGCGGTACGCGTCAGCAGATCGAACAGCGACTCGCCGACGTAGGCGGCCGTCGCTCCACCCTTGAGCATCTCGTGCTCGGGAAAGTGCGTTTGAAACTTGATCGCGTCCGCGCCGGCGGCCGCGGCAGCCTCGACAAGCTCCGCCGCAATCTTCGGGTCGCCGTTGTGGTTGATGCCCGCTTCCGCGATGACGAAACACGGATGACCGGCGCCGATGGCGCGCGTGCCGATCGTGATGGAAGACCCGTTCATGAGACCTCGTGGAAACGCTTCTGCGTGTACAGATCGACGCTGGTCAGCACGTCGACCATCGACTCGCTGGCGTTCGGCTTGAAGTAGATGTGCGACGGCGCGTAGCGCCCGTGCGCGAGTTGCCGTTTCACCGCCGCGCGGACGGCGTCGGCGTCGTAGCTGGTGCGCATCACGTTGTCAGCCGACAGCCGGCCCTGCTGCCGCCCGCCGATGTCGACGACGGGCGTGCCGAGGAACGAGCACTCCTTGATGCCGGCCGACGAGTTGCCCACGACGCACGCCGTCCGCTTCAGCAGCGCGATGAATTGATCGGCCGGCACGTTCGTGATGAAACGCATCCTCTCGGTCGCGGCTTCGTGATGCTCGCGGAAGTGACGGAGCGTTTCCGCCATCTCGCCGGTCCCTGCGTCCGGGTTCGGCCAGAACCAGACGATCGGCATCTCCAACGCGGCAAGCGCGCGAAACGTGGTTTCGAGATGCTGGCGGTTGTCCGATTCCGTCGTCACGGGATGCTGAATCACCGTGAGGAACGGCTTCTCGACGTCGACGTCGTGGCCGACGCCGTACCCGCTCAGGTCACCCGTCGTGATGTCGGCGGCAGTACCTTCGAGGCACGCGACCCGCTCGACGTCCAGCGAGCCGGTGTTGAACACGTACTTCGGGTCCTCCCCCATCGAGAGCACCCGCCTCCTCGCGTCGTCGTTCGTGACGAAATGAATGTGCGCGAGCTTGGTGATCGCGTGACGCACGCTTTCGTCGATGCTGCCCGTGAGATCGCCGCCCTCGATGTGCGCGATGGTCTTGTTCAAATAGGCCGCCGCCATCGCGATGGCGAGCTGCTCGAACCGGTCGCCGCATATCACGACGACGTCGGGATCGGCTGTGTAGAGACTGTTGGTGACTTCCAGCGCGGTCAGGCAGGCCGTCTTCGCCATCGCGACGTGGTTGCCGCCCTCGATGACGTTGAAGAGCGACGCCGAAATCGTGAAGCCGCCCTCTTTGATGTCGTCGGCGACGTGCCGGCTGTACTTGTCGAGCAAAATCGAGCCGCCGAGTATCAGCTCGAGATCGATCGCCGGGTGACGGTGCAGCTTTTTGATCAGCAGCTGGCTCCGCCCGTAGTACGCGCGGCTCGTGATCGGAAAGCAGATACGACGTTTTCGACTCGTGCTCATACGCGCGCCGGATCGTGATTGACGACGACGGTCTTCCATTCGGAGTACACGTCGAGGGCTTCGGTGCCGGGCTCGCGGAACCCGTTGCCGGAGTTCTTCACGCCGCCAAACGGCATGTGCGGACCGGCGCCGTACGTCGGCCCGTTGATGGAGACGAGGCCTGCTTTGTACCGCGCGACGAACTCTTCGATGCGATTGCTGTTGAACGTGTGAATCGCACCCGTGAGTCCGAAGTTGGTCGAGTTGGCGGCGGCAATCGCCTCGTCGAAATCCCTGACGCGGTACAGGCACGTCACGGGACCGAAGAGTTCTTCCTGCGACAGCTCGTCGTCGAGCGCGACGTCATCCAGAATCGTCGGCGCGATGTAGTAGCCCTCGCCCAACGTGTCGAGTGAGGTGCCGCCCGTCAGCACGCGGGCGCCGCGCTTGACGGCGGCCTGGATCGCCGCCAGGATGCGGTCGCGGCTCTGTCGCGAGATCACCGGACCGCAGTCGTCCGTCGGTCCAGAGCCGACCTTCACGGCTTCGGCGCGCTTCACCATCGCCTGCTTGAACGCGTCGTACACCTGGCGAAAGACGATCACGCGGCTGCCCGAGGCGCACCGCTGTCCCGCATCGATGAACGCCGAGTTGACCGCGTGATCCGCCGCGACCTGCAAATCGGCGTCGTCACACACGATGAGCGGATTCTTCCCGCCGAGTTCCAGACACACCTTCGCGAGCACGCGACGCTCGCTGACCGATTTCTGAATCAACTTTCCCGTGGCCGCCGACCCGGTGAAGCTCACGACGCCGACGCGTTCGTCGCGCACGAGCGGCATTCCTACTTCGGGACCGAAGCCCTGCACCGCCGAATACAGCCCGCGCGGCAGCCCAGCGTCGCGCAGAAGCTTTCCGAACGCGACCGCCGTGTACGGCGTCAGCTCGTGCGACTTCGCCACCACGGCGTTTCCGCAGAGCAGCGCGGGAAATACCTTCCACGCGATGCCTGCGAGCGGGCTGTTGAACGGCATCACTGCGCCGCAGACCCCAATTGGCGCCCGAACGGTCCGGACTGAGCGATTCGGAATCGGGCTCGGCATCGTCTTGCCGTACGATCGGCTGCCTTCGCTTTCCATGAAGACCGCGAGATCCGCGGACGACGCGACTTCGGCCACGGCGTTCTTCCACGGCTTGCCGGTTTCCGCCTGGATGTATTCGCCGAACTCCTTCTCCCTCGCGCGCAGCAGCGACGCGGCACGGCCGAGAACCTCTCCCCGCTTCGGCGCGGGCAGGCGTCCCCATGCGTCGGCGGCGGCGACGGCGACGTCCACGGCGCGCTTCACGTCGATCGCGGAACCGCGGGCGATCTTCGCGATCAGAAGGTCGTCGCCCGGACTTCGCTTCTCGAACGAGTCGCCGATGACGGCGGACCCGCCCGAGGCGACCTCAGCGTCCTCTATCCAGTGAAGGACTTCGCTTGGATACATGAGCGAACGGCGGTTGCGATGGAGGCGGCGTCGAGACCGTGACGGGCGAGCACTTCTGCGTTCGTCCCGCACGCGGGCACGTCGTCCAGCCCAAGGGTGCGGACGGCAGCGCGAACGCCATTGCGCGCGAGTGCGGCGGCGATCATCACGCCTTGCCCAAGCGATCGATAGTGGTTGTCGAGCGTGACGACGACGGGAAACGTGCCGAGCACGTCGCGCGTCCATGCGTCGTCGATTCGATTCAGCCACGGCAGGTTGATCACTGCCGCGCGCACGCCATCAGCCGCCAGTTCTTCCGCCGCACGCCACGCGTTGGACAGGAGGACCGGTCCGTAGCCCACTAAGGCGACGTCCGCGCCGTCGCGCAGCGTCACACCCTTCCCGATTTCGAGGGCGTACGACGCGGGCAGCGAGTAGGGCAAGTCGAGCGGCACGTTCACGAAACGCAAATACGTGCTTGCGTCGTTCGTTTCCACCGCCCAGCGGATCGAGAGGCGCGCTTCACGTTCGGAAGACGGCTCGATGACGGTTAAACCCGGGACGGATCCCACGGCAGAAATATCTCGCACCGACTGATGCGAGTGGCCGGGTCCACCAGGAATCGCGCCCGCAAGCGTCGCGGTGTAGATGATCTTTCTCCGCTCGGTTGCGTTGTTGTAGATGTGCTCGTTCGCGCGCGTGGAAAGGAAACACGCGAACGAATGGACGACCGGAAGCAGCCCTTCGAGCGCCATCCCCCCGGCGGCCGACACCATGTGCTGTTCGGCGATCCCGCACTCGATGAAGCGATCCGGCAGCTCCGCCTTGAACGCTTCGATGCCGCAATCTGAAAGGAGGTCGCCGTCGAGCACGACGATGTCCTTCCGCGACCGCGCCATCGTCAGCAGTTCGTCGCCATACGCCAGTACAAGCTTCTCCGGCTTGGACGGCGCCACGCGCGTGGGCAGCGGCGCCCTCGCGAGCGCCAGCGGCGGTTGATGCAGTCGCGAGAGGGCGCCGTTCACACGGGCTGTGATCTCGTCGACTGCGGCGAGATAATTCTCGAGACTCGGCGCGCCAGCGTGGAAGTGGTACGTCTGATCGCCGCACGCGAGGCCTTCCATGAACGACACGCCTTTGCCTTTGACCGTGTCGGCGATGAGCACCTTGGGCGTGTCGCTCACCCGATCGAACCGCGCGAAGATGTCCTTGACTCGGCCGAGATCGTGTCCGTCCGCGCGCGCCACTTCCCATCCGAACGATCGGAATTTGTCCTCGATGGCGCCGAGATCGCTGACGGCTGTCACGAGCGAATCCGATTGCAGCTTGTTGTGATCCACGACCACGACGATTTCACCCAGCTGCTCGTTGGCGCAGGGCTGCAGCGATTCCCAGATCTGGCCTTCCTGGAGTTCGCCGTCGCCGGTCATGACGACAACGCGCCCTTGGCGGCCGGCAAATCGTTTCGCTCGCGCCATGCCGTACGCCTTCGAGATGCCCATCCCGAGGGAGCCGGTGTTCGTCGCGATGAACGGCGTCGACACATCGGGATGGCCGGGCAGGCCATCGAGACGACGCAGCTTGTGAAGCAGATCGAAGTCGAGCTTCTCCAGCGCGATGAGGAGCGCGTAGAGCGCGGGCGCGTCGTGGCCTTTCGACGAGAAATAGATGTCGGAGTTGTGCGCGTCGCTGTTCGCGTCGACGAGATAGTCCGTCCACAGCCAGGTGAGCACGTCCATGGCGCTGAAGCTCGAGCCGATGTGGCCTGAGCCGGCGCTCATGATCATGTAGAGCGTGTTCAGCCGGCAGAGGTCTGCGACGAGCGAGGCGCGAGCGATCGCGTCAGCGGCGTTCTGGTGACGTACTCGCCGGATGACGTCGAGCGGCACGAATGACAGCTCGCCGCGTCCGGCGAGCTCCTTATCCGAATGGTCTTTTTCGCCCATTATCTAGCGGTCCATCCGCCGTCGACGACGAGCATGGCGCCGGTCATGTACGCGGACGCCGTCGATGCGAGAAACACGATGGCGCCGTCGTAATCCGTCTCGACCGCCATGCGGCCGAGCGGCGTGCGTTTTTCGTACTCGGCGATGAATTCCGGCGCGTGATCGGCTTCGCGCACTCCGCCGGGGACGAGCGTGTTGGCGCGGATGCCGAGCGGCGCGCAGTACTCCGACAGCCAGCGCGTGAAATTCAGCACGCCGGACTTCGCCACGCTGTAACCGACCGGCTTGAAGTATTCGGCGCCGCCGCGGCGACGGTAGTCATACACGGACTGATCGGGCGAGACGACGCCGTAGGTGGAGGAGATGTTGATGATGCTGCCGCCTGAAGCCGGCGCGGTGTCGACGGCGCGGAATCGCGCGATGAACGCCTGCGACATCACAAGCGCGCTCTTGAGGTGCGAGTCGATCATCGCGTCCCACGCCGACTCGGGATAGCGCTCGAACCGTCCCGTTTCGAGCGCGGCGTCGGCGGGCGACGATCCGAGACCGGCGTTGTTGACGAGGACGGTCGGGGTGCCGAACCGTTTGGCCACGTCGGCGACCGCGGCATCGACGGCCAGGCGGTTCGTGACGTCGACCGCATGGGTCGACACCGGCTCCCCGCGAGCGATCAACGCGTCGACATGAGGGCTGACGCGTCCTGGCAGATCGAATGCCGCGACCGAAGCGCCGGCTTCACGCAGCGCACAGACGTACCGGCTGCCAAGCCGGCCGGCGCCGCCCGTGACGATGGCGACCTGGCCGGAGAGGCCGAAAAGAGCCGCGAGGTAGCTCGAGGGAGGCACGAGGACAGGCTGCCGCTTTCTCACTCACAGCCAAGGACATACGGGGCCATGAGCGACTGCCGCTGCGGGAGGTTGTCGCGGCGGCCATCGTACGGCGCGTCGCGGAAAGACATCCGAACGATCGGCGCTGGCTCAGATGTTCAGAATTTGAACGAGTCATTATCGACAGCGTCGATCGATCTGTCAAGTTATCGGCTGATTGTTCAGATTGTGAACGGGGGCAGTTCAGTTCGTGAACGGCCGGGCTCCCCGCGCGTAGATGCTCTCCGCCGCCACCCCCTGGTACCGTACGGCGACGTCGTCCCATCCGGCATACCAGCCGCGGATCTCTTCCTTTCGATGGAAGCTCGTGAACCCCGCGCTGTAGTGGTCGTAGTTGTTGTGCTGATCGGGCGAGAAGAACAGCACTTGCCGGCCGGCGATATACAAGACCGGACCGACGAACGGAATCTTCTCGAGCACCTTGCCCATCGCCGTCAACGCGAGACAGAAATTCCACGTCGTGCGATACGACGCCTTCGACGTCCACGCGCGCAGCCACCGGTTCATCGCATACAACGCCCGGTTGCCCTGCCCGTGCATGAAGATCGAGAAGAACCCGCCCGGTTTGACGAGCGGCTGAATCGCCTTGAACGCGCCTTTGGCGTCGGGCGTGTGGTGCAGCACACCGATCGAGTACACGATGTCGAAGACGCCCTCGCGAAACGGCAGCTTGAACAGATCGCCTTGGACGACGGCGACGTCGGGCCGGCTGCCGACGTTCTTCTGCGCGATTTCGACCGCAGACGAGATGTCGACGCAGACGACGCGAGAGCCCCAGTCGTTCGCGAGTTTCGCGTAGCGCCCGTTGCCGCAGCCGGCGTCGAGCACCAGCTTCCCGCGATACTCGGACGGCAGGCTCCGCGTGTATTCGAGGAAGATGTCACGTTCGGCCTGCCACTCCGGCGTGGAGTGCCCGTGTGCCGGATACAAGCGCGTCCACTCGTCGCCGAACGAGTCGCGCGTCCGCGCCTGATCGGCGTTGAGTTCGTGCTGCACGAACCTCGGGATCCCGTCGGTAATCGGAAAAGAGTGGCGCGACGGGCATGTGAGCGTGCCGCTCGAGACGGCGTCGCCGTTTCGCGCGGTCGCCGTCAGCTCGAGGACGCCGCGGCACTCCGGGCACGCCAGCAGATCGATCAGCCAGTCGTGCATCAGAGGCGGAAGATGTTCGGCGCCTGGCGATCCTTGAGCGCGTTGCGCGTGTCGACAATCACCACGCCGCCCTGCACGAGCGCGTCGTATTTGAAGGCCGAATGATCCGTGCAGATCACCACGCAGTCCGGTGCGTTGGCCACCTTCTCGAGGTCGATCGATTTCAGAGCGCGCCCGTCGGTGCGAAGCTCCGGCACCCATGGATCGGTGTACGAAATCTCCGCCCCGCGCTTCGCCAGCAGCTCGATGATGTCGAGCGCCGGCGACTCGCGCACGTCGTTGACATCGCGCTTGTAGGCCACGCCGAGCACGTGGACGCGCGACCCGTTGATGGCCTTCTTGGCCGTGTTGAGCGCTTCCGCCACGAGCTCGACGACGTAATCCGGCATGGACGAGTTGACGTGGCCGGCCAGCTCGATGAACCGGCATTCGAAGCCATGCTGCCGCGCCTTCCACGACAAGTAATGCGGGTCGATTGGAATGCAGTGGCCGCCGAGCCCAGGGCCGGGGTAGAACGGCATGAAGCCGAACGGCTTGGTCTTCGCCGCCTCGATGACTTCCCAGACGTCGATGTCCATCTTGTGGCACATCAGCGCCAGCTCGTTGACCATGCCGATGTTGACCGCACGGAAGGTGTTTTCGAGGAGCTTCACCATCTCCGCCACCCTCGTCGAGCTGACTCGCACAACGGTGTCGACGGTGGATTCGTAAAGCGCCCCCGCCACTTCCGTACTCGCGTCGCCGAGGCCGCCCACCACCTTCGGGATATTGCGTGTGTGGAATCTCTGGTTGCCCGGATCGACGCGCTCCGGCGAAAACGCGAGGAAGAACTCCTCGTCGGCCTTCAGCCCCCGCGCCTCGAGCATCGGCTGTACGACTTCATCCGTGGTCCCAGGATATGTCGTCGATTCCAGAATGATCAGCTGCCCGCGCTTGAGCGTCGCCGCAACCGCTTCGACCGCTTTGACGACGTACGAGAGATCCGGATCTTTCGTCTTCCGCAAGGGCGTCGGAACGCAGATGTCGATGACGTCCATATCGGCCAGCTCGCCCATGCGCGAGGTGCCGCGAAGGCGTCCCGCCTTGACGACTTCGGCGAGTTCCTTCTCGGGAACGTCGGGGATGTAGCTCTTGCCCGCGTTGATGAGCGCCGTCTTCGACTCGTCCACGTCGAAGCCCGAGACGTTGAACCCCTGCCTCGCGAATTCCACGGCAAGCGGAAGCCCTACGTAGCCGAGGCCGATGACGCCGATGTTTGCTGTGCGGGACGTGATGCGGTCGAGCAGCTGCTGATGGTAAGTGTTCGCGGTCATGTCTTTTCTTGGCGGGCGCCCAGGCGTGCGAGATCGGCGTCGACCATCATCTCGATGAGCTCCTTGAACCCGACCGACGGCGCCCATCCGAGTTCGGCTTTGGCCTTCGACGCGTCGCCAAGGAGATGTTCGACTTCGGCGGGCCGGAGCAGCGCCGGATCGACGCGGACGTGCTTCTGCCAGTCGAGACCGACGCGCGCAAAAGCGATTTGAAGCAGTTCGCGAACCGAGTGGGACACACCGCTGGCGATGACGTAGTCGTCGGCCTTGTCCTGCTGCAGCATCAGCCACATCGCGCGGACGTAGTCGCCGGCAAACCCCCAGTCGCGCTGTGCGTCGAGGTTGCCAATCGACAGCGAGTCGGCGAGACCGAGCTTGATCCGCGCGACCCCGTCGCTGACCTTCCGCGTCACGAATTCGAGCCCCCGGCGCGGCGATTCATGGTTGAACAGCATGCCCGAGACGGCGAAGAGGTCGTAGCTTTCGCGATAGTTGATCGTGATGTAGTGCGCGAACACTTTCGACACACCGTACGGGCTGCGGGGATAGAACGGCGTCTGCTCGTTCTGCGGCACCTGCCGAACCTTGCCGAACATCTCGCTCGACGACGCCTGGTAGATGCGAATCGACGTGTCGACTTGCCGAACCGCGTCGAGCAGACGCGTGACGCCCTGCGCGTTGAACTCGCCCGTCAACATCGGCTGATCCCACGAGGCGGGCACGAACGACATCGCGGCGAGATTGTAGATTTCGGCGGGCCGCACTTCGTCGATGACGCGCAGCAGCGACAGCTGGTCGAGCAAGTCGGCCGGCTTCAGCGCGACGCGGCCGAGCAGGTGCTCGATGCGCCAAAAATTCGGGGCGCTCGATCGCCGGACAGTGCCGACGACCTCGTATCCTTTGTCGAGCAGCAGCTCCGCGAGGTACGAGCCGTCCTGCCCCGTGATTCCGGTAATGAGCGCGCGCTTGGCCATTCAGGATCTCCGCATTCTATTGGCCGCCTCCGCGCACGGTCAAGGCAAAGGGTACAATCGCTCGCGGATGAGCGACCGTCTCGACGCGCTCTATCGCGGCTTCGAAGATCGTTTTCGCGGATCGATCGACGAAGTACGCGCGAAACAGCGCGTGCATCTGCCCATCTTCGCCGGCGCCAGCGACGTCGTCGACATCGGATGCGGACGCGGTGAGTTCCTCTCGCTGCTCAAAGACGCCAGAGTGAGCGCGCGCGGCGTCGATACCAATCGAGAGATGATCGCTGAAGCGCGCACGCGCGGACTCGACGTCGTGGAAGGTGACGCGCTCGACTATCTGGCGTCGCTGCCAGACGCGTCGATCGGCGGGGCGATCGCCTCGCAGGTGATCGAACATCTCGAGCCGCCCTACGTCGTCAAGCTGCTCGCCGTCGCATTCAACAAGCTTCGGCCAGGCGCGCCGATCGTCCTCGAGACGATCAACCCCGCGTGCTGGCTGGCGTTCTTCAGCAGCTACCTGCGCGACTTCACGCATGTCTGGCCCGTGCATCCGGAGACGCTGCAGTATCTCCTGCAGGCCGCCGGGTTCAACCGCGTCGAGATTCGATACACCGCGCAGGCGCCCGATTCGGTCCGCATGCGCGGCGTCGATCCAGCGTCGTTGACCGGCGTCGACGCGGCGACGGCGCGGGCGCTGAAAACGCTCGCGGATGCCTGCAACGCGAACGCGTCGATCCTGAACAGCCTCCTCTTCACCTACATGGACTATTCGGCGGTCGGCTATCGCTGATGGAGCGCATCGACGTCGCCGTCATTGGCGCCGGCGTCACCGGCCTTGCCTCGGCGCGCGCGATCGCACAGCGGGGGCTGTCGGTATGCGTGCTCGAAAAGCATCCGCGGCCAGGGCTCGAGACGAGCACGCACAACAGCGGCGTCATTCACGGCGGCATCTACTACCCCGCTGGAACGTTGAAGTCGACGCTGTGCATAAAAGGACGGCGGCTGCTGTACGACTTCTGTGCGTCCCACGGTGTTCCTCACGAAAAATGCGGCAAGTTGATCGTCGCGGCCGACGACAGCGAGATCCCGCGGCTCGAAAAGCTGTATGAGACGGGCGTCGACAACGGCGTCGAGGGCCTGACGCTGGTCGACCGCTCGTTCATCGCGACGCGCGAGCCGAACATCCGGGCCGTCGCCGCCATCTTCTCCCCCGAAACCGGCATCGTGGAGGCCGAAGCACTCGTGCGGGCGCTTCATCGCGCCTCCGAATCCGACGATGTGATTTTTCTTCCCGGCACGACGCTGCTCGGTGCCGACAGCGGCAGTGACGGCATCACGCTCAGGACCGCGCGGGAGAAGATCCTCGCGTCCACCGTGGTCAACGCCGCCGGCCTGTATGCGGACGACGTCTCCAGGATGCTCGGAGGAGACGACTTCACGATCTATCCCGTCCGGGGCGAGTATGCGGAGCTGATTCCTTCGAAGCGCCCGCTGGTGAATGGACTCATTTACCCGCTGCCACACGCCGCCGGACACGGGCTGGGCGTTCACGTCACGCGGTCGACCGGCGGGAACGTGTGGTTCGGTCCGACCGTGAAATACCAGCAGCGAAAGGACGACTACGAAAGCGACCGGCTGCCTGTCGAACAGTTCGCCGAGGCAGCGCGCCACTTACTGCCGATGCTGACGGTGGACGACCTCCGGCTGTCGGGCAGCGGCATCCGTCCCAAGCTGCATCCCCAAAGCGAGTCGTTCGCGGACTTTATGCTACAGCGCGACACGCGAAACCCGCGCGTCGTCCATGCGGCGGGCATCGAGTCGCCGGGGCTGACGTCGTGCCTGGCCATCGCCCACGTCGTGGCGTCGCTGGTGTCATGACGATGCACGGTATCGCAACCGCGGCGCGGTTCGTCTCGACTCACGCCGCGGCGCGAATCCGCCGATACGGATGTGCATGACACCGGGAGCGAATGCGCGGACCGTACTCGTCGTCGACGATCAACCCGATGTCCTTCGGCCGCACGCGCAATCGCTCGAGCGGTCGGGCGATCGTGTGGTGTTCGCGCAGAGCGCAGAAGAGGCGCTCGATTCCGTGCGCGTGCACGCGCCTGATGCCGTTCTGATTGATTTGAAGATGCCTTATGTGAACGGGATGGGCCTGCTCTATCGGCTTCGAGAGATCCGGCCGCGCATCCCGATGGCGATCATCACCGGCGCACTCGATGTGGGAGACGAGACGCGCGACGAGCTGAACTCGATGGGCGTCGCGCTGCATTTCAAGCCGCTGACGCTCCAGCAGTTTCGGACGATTGTCGACGGGATGATCGGAAGGCCCGGCGCCGCGTCGCCGGCCGGCAACTAAGCGCGAAGAGCCGCCACGTAGCGGCCGATCGCGTCACGCCAGTCAGGCATCGTAATTCCCACCGACGCGAGCTTCGCATTCGACAGCACACAATAGAGCGGCCGCTCCGCGCGCAGCTTTGCGTCAGCCATGCGGACCGGCGTGAGCGCGGCCTCGACGCCAAATTGCTTCGCCAGTTCTCGAGCCAGGTCGAGCCACGTGCACGATTCTGAATTCACGCAGTGGTAGAGCCCCGGCGGCGCCGGCCGCTCGATCAGCGTGCGCGTGGCGATCGCCGCGTCGAAGACGTAGGTCGGCGAAATCGTCCGATCCTCGAACACGCGCGCCTCGGATCCCGACTGGATGGCTTTCGCGATCGTGGCGACGCTGCCTTTCGCGGGCCGTCCGCCTCTGACGCTTCCGAACAGGCTCTCCACCCGCAGGACGTACGCGCGAGGCGCATCCTCCGCGAACCACTCGCCGAGCAGCTTCGACGCGGCGTAGGTGCCGCGCGGATTCGGCGCATCGGTTTCGGTGTAGGGCTGCGAGGCGGTGCCGTCGAACACAAAATCGGTGCTGAAGTGGACGAGCGCGGCATCGCAGGCCGCCGCGGCGCGCGCGAGAGCGCGGACGGCGAATGCATTGACGCTGAGCGCGTCAAGGGCGCGACCCTCGGCGCCGTCGACGTCGTTGTAGGCCGCGCAGTTGACGATCACGTCCGGCCGCGCGCGCGCAATCACGCCGCGGACCTGGCCGTCGTTCGTGATGTCCAACAGCGAGTGCGTGAAGGCAATGACGTCGTGGCCGCCTTCGCGCACGCACTCGTGGACGATTGCCGCACCGAGCTGGCCTTCGGATCCGACCACCGCAATGCGCACGTCAGACTTCCACGCCTTCCCACCGCGCGACGACCGCCGCGGCGATGCAGTTGCCCATCACGTTCACGGCCGTCCGTCCCATGTCCATGATCTGGTCGATGCCGAGCAGAATCGCCACGCCTTCGAGCGGCAGGTTGAACTGCGTCAGCGTCGCCGAGAGCACGACGAGCGCGCCGCGAGGCACACCGGCCACGCCCTTGCTCGCGAGCATCAACGTCAGCATCATGACCAGCTGCTGGCCGAGCGTCATGTCGACGCCGGCGAGCTGGGCGACGAACACGCTCGCCAGCGACAGATAGAGCGTCGTGCCGTCCAGATTCAGGCTGTAGCCCAGCGGGATGACGAGCGCGGCGATGCGATTGGGCACGCCGAAGCGTTCCATGACCTGGAGCGCCTTGGGCAACGCGGCCTCGGAGCTCGCCGTCGTGAACGCAATCAGAAACGGCTCGCGAATCGCCCGCAGGAACTTCAAGAACGAAATGCCGGTGAGCCACGAGACGCCGAACACCACGATCAGCACGAACAGGGTGAGCCCGCCGTACATGAGCGCCACGAGCTTTCCCAGCGACACGAGGATCGACACACCTCGTCCGCCAACCGTCGCGGCAATCGCCGCGAAGACGCCGAGCGGCGCAAACGCCATCACGTACGCCGTGACCTTGAACATGACGTGGGCGAGGCTGTCGAGCACCGCGACGACGGGCCTGCCGTGCGTGCCCATGGCCGCGAGCGCGGCGCCGAAGAACATCGAGAAGACGACGACCTGCAGGATGTCGCCGCGGGCCATGGCGTCGACCACTGAAGTCGGGAACAGATGCAGAAACATGTCCCACGCGGTTTGGTGGCCCTGAGCCATGGTCGCAACCGCAGATGCATCGCCGCCGAGCGGCACGGCGAGGCCGGCGCCCGGCTTGAAGATGTTGACCAGTTCGAGGCCGATGACGAGCGCAATCGTCGTGGCCACCTCGAAGTAGACGATCGCCTTGACGGCGATGCGTCCCATGACTTTGAGATCGCCGGCGCCGGCGATGCCGACCACAAGCGTCGAGAACAGCAGCGGCGCGATGATCATTTTGATCAGGCGCAGGAAAGCATCGGCGATCGGCTTGGTGGCGACGCCGACGCGCGGCCACAGCGCGCCGACGACGATGCCGAGGAGCAGGCCCGCCAGAATTTGCGTCGTGAGGTTTGGGACGCGCGAAGAGCGGCCTTCGACAGGCTCAGACCGCGGGCCGCTGCCGATCACACGCTGACTCGCCGGCTGACGAACTCGGCGACGGCGCCGACGACGGTCTCCTGCTGGGCGGCGGTGAGCTCGCTGTAGATCGGAATCGCGAGGCTTTCGTTCGCAGCCTGCTCGGCGACCGGGAATTCACCCGGGCGGTGGCCGAGGTACGAGAAGCACGGCTGGAGATGAAACGGCACGGGGTAATAGATCTCGGTGCCGACGCCCGCGTTCTCGAGATGCTGCTTCAACGCGTCTCGGTCGCCAGTCCGAATGACGAACTGGTTGTAGATGTGATGCCGATCTGCGGCCTCCGACGGCAACGTGAGGCGATCGAGCACGCCGGCCTCGGCGAACAATGTCCGATAGCGGGCCGCGTTGGCGCGCCGCCGCTCCGTCCAGCCCGCCAGATGCGGCGCCTTGACGCGCAAGATCGCCGCCTGCAGGGCGTCCATTCGGAAGTTCGCGCCAACGAGATGATGGTAGTACCGAGGCTCCATCCCATGCGTCCGCAACAGCCTCGCCTTCTTCGCCAGCGCATCGTCGTTGGTCGTCAACAGCCCCGCGTCGCCGAAGGCACCGAGGTTCTTGCTCGGGAAAAACGAGAAACATCCGAATGCGCCAAGGCCGCCGAGGGGCTGCGACTTGTACGTCGCGCCAATGGCCTGCGCGGCGTCTTCGACCACGGCCACGCCGGCGCGCCCGGCAATGTCGAGCACGGCCTCCATATCAGCGCTCTGGCCGAACAGATGGACGGGGATGATCGCTTTCGTCCGCGGCGACATCGCCGCAGCGAGCTTGCCGGGATCGACATTGAACGTCGCTTCGTCGATGTCGACGAACACGGGACGTGCGCCGAGGCGAGCCACCGCGCCTGCGGTCGCGAAAAACGAATAGGTCGGCGTGACGACTTCATCGCCGGCTTTGATGTCGAGCGCCATCAGCGCCAGCAGCAGTGCGTCAGTGCCCGACGACACCGCCACCGCGTGGCGAATCCCGAGCATGGACGCCATCTCGCTCTCGAGCGCGGTGATCTCCGGGCCCATGATGAAGCGCTGGCTGTCGCACACGCGCTCGATGGCCGCGAGAATCTCCGCACGCAACGGACGATACTGGGCCTGCAGGTCGAGCAGCGGGACGCCTGAAGGCGGCTTGTGGGACATGTGGCGGGTATTTTACCGCTTCGATTTGACGGCCGCCCGCGTTTCGCGATCCGTTTCGCGGCGCTTGATCGTTTCGCGCTTGTCGTATTCCTTCTTGCCCTTCGCGAGCGACACCGACACTTTCACGCGGCCGTTCTTGAAATAGAGGCGCGTCGGCACGAGCGTCATGCCCTTCTCGACGGTCTTGCCGATCAGCTTCAGAATCTCGTTGCGATGAAGCAGCAGCTTCCGGCGGCGCAGGGGCTCGTGGTCGGCGTACCCGCGATGACTGTACGGACTGATGTTCACGTTGTAGAGAAACACCTCGCCGTCTTCGACGCGCGCGAAGCTGTCGCGCAGGTTGACCCGGCCTTCGCGGATCGCTTTCACCTCGGTGCCGAGCAGCACGAGGCCGGCCTCGAAGCTCTCGAGCAGATGGAAGTCGTGAAACGCCTTCCGGTTTTCCGCGATGTTGTCCTGCGCGAGCTCGCGTTCGGTCTTCTCAGCCATGGACGTAGGTAGTATCCGCCTTCAGGCGGACCGTGCGAGGCGGGCGGCAAGCAGCACTGCAGCGATCATACTCTCGGCCTCGGCGATGCCTTTGCCGGCGATGTCGAAGGCCGTCCCGTGATCCACGGACGTGCGGATGATGGGCAACCCGAGCGTGACATTCACCGCGCGCCCGAAAGAGACGAGCTTCACAGGAATCAAGCCTTGATCGTGATAACACGCGATCACCACGTCGAACTCGCCCTTGCGGGCGCGAACAAACAGCGTGTCCGCGGGAAACGGACCGCTGACGTCGATGCCCCGCTCACGGCATCGCGCAATCGCCGGCGCGATCGTCTGCTCTTCCTCGCGCCCGAACAGGCCGTGCTCTCCGGCGTGCGGATTGAGTCCCGCCACGGCGATTCGTGGATATACCTTGTCGAACCTCGGCAGCTCACGCGCCGTGAGCGCGATCGTCTGTTCCATGAGGCGCTGCGTCAGCAGCGCCGGCACGTCGGCAAGCGGCGCGTGGACGGTGGCAAGGACGACGCGCAGCTCGTCGGAGTAAAACATCATCGCGACGTGTTCCGCGCCCGTCAGATGCGCAAGCAGATCGGTGTGGCCGTTCCATGGGTAACCGGCGAGCCGGAGCGCCTCCTTGTTGATGGGGGCGGTCGCCATCGCGTTCACGTCGCCGCGCTGCGCGTCCGCCGCCGCACGAACAATCGCGGCGTGCGCAGCGTGGCCGGCCGCTGCCGAGAGCACTCCGGGCTCGAACCGCGCATCCGCCGGCGGCCCGTACAGGACGGGCTCGCACACTTGCAGCACCCGTGCGTCCGACGCGGCACGGCGCGCAATCTCCGGCCCGATGCCGGCGGGATCGCCTTCAGTGATGGCGATGCGAGGTTTCAACTTCGGCAGCCGCAGGAGCCGCCACTGCCGCACCCGCCCGAGCCGCATCCGGACGGGTTGTTGCAACCGCCCTCGCTGCCGCACCCACCGTGCTGCACGCCTTTGGCGTTCGGCAGCTCGTAGCGAAGGCAGCACTTCAACCGTCCACAGAGGCCGGACAGCTTCGAGGGGTTGAGGCTCAGATCCTGCTGCTTCGCCATCTTGATCGAAACTGGTTCGAACGAGGTGAGGAAGGTCGTGCAGCACAGCGGCCGCCCGCACGTTCCGTAGCCGCCGATCATTTTGGCTTCGTCGCGGACGCCGATCTGACGCATCTCGATGCGCGTATGGAATTCCGCCGCGAGCTCGCGCACGAGCTCACGAAAATCGACGCGTCCCTCGGCCGTGAAGTAGAAGATGAGCCGCGAGCCGTCGAACGTCTGTTCGGTTTTGGCGAGCTTCATGCCGAGGCCGCGCTCTCGAATCTTCAACGACGCAATCCGGTGCGCATCCCGTTCACGCTGCTCGTGCTTCAACCGCATGACGACGTCGTCGTGCGTCGCCACGCGAATCACTTTCGGGACGTCGCCGGCCATGGGCAGACGCCGATCCGCTGTCTGCGGCACACCGCGCACGACCGTGCCCATCGCCGGACCGGCTTCGGTCTGGACGACGACGTGCTCGCCGGGACGAGGCACGGACTCTCCACCGCGAGGCGTCGACGTAAAACTGTGCGCGCGCCCCACCGGCGTGAGCTTGACGGAAACGAGCCGTCCGTTGGGAGGGGCGCTCACACTTGCACCTTCACAGCTGCAGCACGAGCCAGTCGGCGACGACTTTGACGCCGGCGTTGCGGTCGAGCGCGGTGAGCGCCGTGTCCACCGCGGCAAACGCGCGTACGCCGCGGTCGCCGCCGAACGACGTCGCCAGCCGATCGAGATCGGGCCGGACGTCGGCATTCGCCAGGACGTCAACGTCCGCGCGCGTCGCCAGCACTTCCACGTCCCTCAGCAACGCGGCCATCGCGTGCAGATGGGAGGCCAGCTGCTCGCGATCGCTGCGTCCGCCGGCGCCGGTCTTGGCGAGCAGATCCTTCGCCGCTTCGATGCGCCTGCCGGGATCGTCGGTGGCGGCCGCCTGCGCCAGGACGTCTCTCGCGATCTCCCGCGCGTCTTCGTCGACGGCGTCGCGTTCGGCGGACTGAAATCGCAGCCTCGGACATCGCGACTGCACCGTCGGCAGCAGCATGTCTGGCCTCGTCGTCACCAGAATGAAGATCGACGACGACGGCGGTTCTTCGAGCGTCTTGAGCAGCGCGTTCTGCGACGACGCCATCATCATGTCGGCGTCATCGATGACGACAACGCGCCGGCGTCCTTCGAAAGGACGGAACCCCGCGCGATCGACGACGTCCCGGATTTGATCGACCTTGATGGATCCGCTGTCGCCGGGTTCGACGACCAACACGTCGGGATGCACGCCGCGCGTGATGCGCGTGCACACGGCGCACGTGCCGCAGGCGTCGCGCGCGTCTCCGGCGCCGACCGGCGACGGACAATTGATCGCCTGCGCGACGGCGATCGCCATGTCGCGCATGCCTCCACCGGCTGGTCCTGAGAAAATCAAGCTCGGCGGCAACGCGTCGCGCACGACGGATCGCGCGAGCAGCGACGCGAGCCTGCGCTGACCCCACCGACCCACAACGTCCGCGAACGGCATGGGCCCTAGGTTACACGAACGTCGTGTCCGACACAGGATGCACTGGTGTAGTGCAGACCTTCAGGTCTGCGAAGGGCAGGCCTGAAGGCCTGCACTACATCGGTGAAAACAGGACCAAAAGCTAGTGCGGCAGATAGTAAAGCAGCTTGAGGATATCGGAAAACACGCCCATCGCCGTCACGTCGGCGCCGGCGCCTGGACCTTGGACGACGAGCGGCGTCCGTCGATAGCGGTTCGTCGTGAAGGCAATCACGTTGTCGCTGCCCTTGGCGGCTGCGACAGGATGCATCCTCGGGAACTCCTTGAGGCTCGCCTGTGCGCGGCCGCGCTCGAGCACACCGACATACCGCAGGACGTTGCCTCGCCGCGTCGCACCGGCGACTCGATCGGCGATC
>Ga0068871_100000711_pt1 | contig 22592 bp, 20 predicted proteins | sample KBSMisM72_FD_72750 | JGI IMG/M metagenome (GOLD analysis project Ga0068871, IMG submission 72750) | Miscanthus rhizosphere microbial communities from Kellogg Biological Station, Michigan, USA - KBS Miscanthus M7-2 | ecosystem: Host-associated > Plants > Roots > Rhizosphere > Soil ...
TTGTGCGCGATCGGCCCGGCCATCGAGATGGCGTTGGCCCAGTTGTGCCCGGGTCCGGCTGCCATGTTCGACGGGTAACGCAGCGTGACCGTCGGGACGTTCCAGGAGATGTCGCCGATATCGTCCGAGCCGCCGCCCCGCTTTTCCTCGTCGGGGACGATCTCACGGCCGCGCATCGGCTGGAGCTTGGTCGCCATGCCGACCTCGGGCACTTTCAGCTCGTGCTGCAGCGACTTGGCGAGCGTCTGATCCGCCTCGGTCCATTGCGGGAGCCCGACCTTCTCGATGTTGGCGTTCATCGTCTCGGCGATGGTCTTGTTGAAGTGGCCGGGCCACGCGGAGCCGAGCACCGTGCTGGTCACTTCCGTATCGGTCATCATGGCCGCGGCCTTGGCCATCTTGTCGCCGATGTCCCACAGCTTCTTGATTTCCTCGTAGCTGGTCTCCCGGAAGTAATACCAGACCGAGGCGTTGGGCGGGACGACGTTGGGCTGATCGCCGCCGTTGGTGATGACGTAGTGCGAGCGCTGCTGGATGCGGAGATGCTCGCGGCGGAAGTTCCAGCCGACGTCCATCAGCTCCACCGCATCGAGCGCCGACCGCCCGCGCCACGGCGCCGCGGCGGCATGGGCGCTCTCGCCCTTGAACTTGTACTCGACCGACACCAGGCCGTTCTGGTTGCCGTCGCCCCAGCTGACCGCGAGGTTGTCGGAGACGTGCGCGAAGATCGAGATGTCCACGTCCTTGAACATGCCGGCGCGGACGTAGTAGGCCTTGGTGCCGACCAGCTCTTCAGCGATGCCGGGCCACAGCATCAGCGTGCCCTGCAGATGCTGCTGCTCCATCACCTTCTTGACGGCGAGCGCCGCCGCAATCTGCAGCGGCATGCCGGAGTTGTGCCCCTCGCCGTGTCCCGGCGCGCCTTCGATCAACGGATCGTGATACGCGACGCCGGGCTTCTGCGACGCTTGAGGAATGCAGTCCACGTCCGAGCCAAGCGCGATCACCGGCTTGCCGGCGCCCCACCGCGCGGTCCACGCGGTGGGAATTCCGGCCACGCCCCGCTCGATCTTGAACCCGTTCTGCTCGAGGATGCCGGTCAGGTACTTCGTCGTCTCGTACTCCTGGAAGCCGAGCTCGGCGAAGCTGAACACCGTGTCGTTCATCTTCTGGATGTTCTCGCCCATCGAGTCGACTTCCAGGCCGACGTTCCGCTTGTACTGATCGAGCTGCGGACTCGAGGCGCCCGCCGGCGCAGACGGCGCCTGAGCGGCATTCAACGACACGGTGACGACGAAGGCCGCGGCAGCGGCCGACCACTTCACAACACGCATTCTTAATTCCTAATTCTTAATTCCTAATTCTTAATTCTTAATTCTTAATTCTTGGTAGCCGGCTTCTCCGTGGTCGGGTACTTGATGCCCAGCTGCTCCAGGTAGTTCTTGTACTTGGTCGGGTCGTAGTAGTACTTCTTCATCTCCGGCCGGTACTTCTCCATCCGCTCCTTGTTCAACCAGATCGCCGGCTTGTCCTCGGGGCGGAGGAACGACACGTACTTCTTGTTCTTCGTCTGCACGTTGTTGAAGTAGTCCCACGCCTGGGTGACGAGCTCGGGACGCGTGAGCAGGTCGATGACCGTCAGCGCAACCACCTTGGCGCCGTACTGAACACCCTTGTGCGCGATCGGCGTCGCCATCGAGATGGCATTGGCCCAGTTGTGTCCCGGACCAGCCTGGATGTTGGCGGGATAACCGATCGTGACCGTCGGCACGTTCCACGAGATGTCGCCGATGTCGTCCGAGCCGCCGCCGCGCTTCTCCTCGTCGGGAATCACTTCACGCCCGCGCAGCGGGTTGATCTTGGTGGCGAGACCGGTCTCCGGCACCTTCATCTCGCGCTGCACCGCCTTGGCGAGCGCCTGGTCCGCCTCGGTCCACGTCGGCAGCCCCACCTTTTCGATGTTCGCGTGCATCGTCTCGGCGACGGTCTTGTTCATGTGGGCCGGCCACGCCGAGCCCAGCAGCTTCATCGAAACCTCGGTGTCGGTCATCATCGTGGCGGCCTTCGCCATGTTGTTGCCGATGTCCCAGAGCTTCTTGATTTCCTCGTAGCTGGTCTCGCGGAAGTAGTACCAGACCGAGGCGTTGGGTGGGACGACGTTGGGCTGATCGCCGCCGTTGGGGATCACGTAGTGCGAGCGCTGCTGGATGCGGAGGTGCTCGCGGCGGAAGTTCCAGCCGATGTCCATCAGCTCGACGGCGTCGAGCGCCGAGCGGCCGCGCCACGGCGCGCCGGCGGCGTGGGCGCTCTCGCCCTTGAAGTCGTACTCGACCGAGACCATGCCGTTGCCGCCGCTGTCGCCCCAGCCGACGTTCATCTGCGCGCCGACGTGCGCGAAGATGCAGATGTCGACGTCCTTGAAGACGCCCGCTCGCACGTAATACGCCTTGGTCCCGAGCAGTTCCTCCGCCACACCGGGCCAGAGCTTCAGCGTGCCCTGCAGGTGCTGCTGCTCCATCACCTTCTTGACCGCGAGCGCGGCGGCAATCTGGAGCGGCATGCCGGAGTTGTGACCTTCACCGTGGCCGGGCGCGCCCTCGATGATCGGCTCGTGCCACGCGACGCCCGGCTTCTGCGACGCCTGCGGGATGTCGTCGATGTCGGAGCCCATCGCGATGACCGGCTTGCCGCTGCCCCAGGTCGCGGTCCACGCCGTCGGGATGCCGGCGATCCCTTCCTGAATGGCGAAGCCGTTCTGTTTGAGGATCGTCGTGAGGTACTTCGACGTCTCGAACTCCTGGAATCCCGGCTCCGCGAAGCTGAACACCATGTCGTTCATCTTCTGGATGTTCTCGCCCATCGCGTCGACTTCCATGCCGACGTCGCGCTTGAACTGATCGGTGCGCGGATTCGAGGCTGCAGGCGCCTGCCCTGAGCCTGTCGAAGAGGGAGCGGGTTGCTGCGCGGCGGGCAACGAGACGGCGACCGCGATCGCGGCGCCGATCAGAAGGAGCAAGCGTGACTGACGCATCAAGGCCTCCGTGGGAATGCGGCGATTGTAGCGCATGTATGATCGCGGAGATGGAGCGTTTCGAGCCGCGCGAGTCCCTACAAAATGGTCATGTCATGACTTTGTACAGCTGGGGGAACCCGCGCTACTTTCCCCGGCTGCCGCCGCCGACGCGGCGCTACTTCGACGTCGCGCGGGGGACGCGTGTTGTCGCCGATTGTCACTGGCAGGCCGAATCGTGGCGTCACGCGACGCTGATCGCGCTGCACGGCCTGAACGGCTCGAGCGACGCGCACTACATGAAGGGGCTCGCCGCGAAGGCCTTCGCCCGCGGCATGAACGTCGTCCGGCTCAACCAGCGCAACTGCGGCGACACCGAGCACCTCGCGGAAGGGCTGTTCCACTCCGGGCTGACCGCGGACGCGGCGCACGTGATCGACGAGCTGACGCGCGTGGACGGACTGGCGGCGATCGGGGTCGCGGGCTACTCGCTCGGCGGCAACCTCGCGCTGAAGCTGGCGGGCGAGTACGGCAGCCATGCGCCGTCTGAGCTCATCGGCGTCGCCGCGGTGTCGCCGATCATCGAGATCAGCGAGTGCACGCGCGCGCTCGAGCGCCCCGGCAACGGCGTCTACCAGTGGAATTTCGTGCGCGACCTCAAGCGGCGGATGCGGCGAAAGGAGCAGTGCCGCCCCGGGCGCTTCGATCTGTCGCAGCTGAACGCCATCAAGACCGTGCGCGAGTTCGACGAGACCTATACCGCGCCCTATTTCGGCTTCCGCAACGCCGAGGACTACTACCACCGCGCGAGCGCGATGCGCGTGATCGATCGCATCCGCGTGCCGGCGCTGATCATCACCTCGGAGGACGATCCGTTCGTGCCGTCGGCGCCGTTCCACGATCCGAAGGTCACCCGCAATTCCTGCATCGACCTGCGGCTCAGCGCGCACGGCGGTCACTGCGGCTTCGTCGGACCGGCGTCGCCGAACGACGATGGCTACTGGGCGGAGAATCAAATCGTGGAATTCGTCAGTCGTCAGCCGCTGCGGAGCCTTGACACGTTCGTTCCTCCGACGATAATCCAGCGATGAAGAAAGCCCTCATCCTTTCCTGTCTGATGGTTCTTTCGGCGCACTCCGTCGCGTGGGCCACGTGGTCCGTCATCGCGATCGACAAGAAAACAGGCGAGGTGATCGTCGCGTCGGCGACCTGCGTCGCCCAGGCCGGTTTTCCCAAACGGCAGCCGGTCGGATCGCGCGATCTGATGGATCTCCAGGCCGTGATCGTGCCGGGCGTCGGTGTCGCCGCGTGCCAGGCCGGCGCCGACAACACGCACAAGAACCAGATGACGGTGTTCGAGGAGCTGAAGAAGGGCACCGAACCGTCGAAGATTATCGAGATCCTGCACCTCGATCCGGACATCGAACGGCGCCAGTTCGGCATCCTCGACATGCAGGGCCGCAGCGCCGGCCACAACGGCAGCGGCAATTCGAGCGCCTCGCTGTATGTCCCCGGCCACGTCGGCGACTACTACTTCCAGGTGCAGGGCAACACGCTGTTCAGCGATCAGGTGATGTACGAGGCGGCGCTGGCGTTCACGCGCGCGAAAGGCACGCTTGCCGATCACGTGATGGCCGCGATGGAAGCCGCCGACGCGAAGGGCGGCGACAAGCGCTGCAACTGCGAGACGGAGCCGAAGCCGAACGCACCGTGCGATGGCAAGACCGCGCACGTCGCGTACATCGTGATCGCCAAAAAAGACGACGTGACGAACAAGTCGCACAATCAAGGCGACTACTACGCCTACCTTCGCGTGACCGACGACGACATCAAGCCGTCCGAGAATGCGAATCCTGTGAAAACGCTGCGTATGCGGTACGACGCGTGGAAGAAAGCCGGATCGAAGCCATACAAGACCGTGCCCATCGTCACGCTGAACAACACACAACCGGACGCTCCGGATCCGTGGTTTGCGACCTTCTCGATCATCGCCGTCGATCCGGCAACCAGCGAGCTCGGCGTCGCGGTGCAGTCCCATGCCTTCACCGCCGGTGCGGCGGTGCCGTACGCGATCCCCGGCGTTGGAGCGGTGGCCACGCAGGCGTCTGCGAACCGCCTGTATGGCCCCAAGGCCATTGAACTGCTCAAGCAGGGCCTGAGCCCCAGCGACGTCGTCAAACGGCTGACCGATGAGGATCCCGGGCGCGACACCCGGCAGGTCGCCGTGATCGACACCAGGGGCCGCTCCGCCGTCTATACCGGCAAGCACGTCATCGATCGCAACGTCGACGCGAACGATCCCGTGCACCTGGGCGGCTACGCCGGCCACGTCACCGGCCACAACTTTTCGGTCCAGGGCAATACCCTTGCGAGCGAAGACGTCGTGAAGAACATGGCGCGCGCCTACGAGGCGGGCAAGGGAACGATGGCCGAACGGCTGATGGATGCGCTCGATGCCGGCCAGTCCGCCGGCGGCGACACCCGCGGCATGCAGTCCGCCGGGCTGCTCGTGGTGCGGCCGATCCCGCCCGGTTCGGATTCAACCGTCGAGCGCATCGTGGACATTCGTGTCGACGATGCGGTCGATCCGTTCACCGAGCTGCGGCGGCTGCTGAACATCACGCTCGGCGTGCCCAGGACCCTGACCGATCGGGCCGCCGGGCTCGCCAAGGCCGGCCAGTTCGACGCGGCCATCGCGGAACAGAAGAAGGCGCTGGAGATTCAACCGAACAGCGACACGCTGCACTACGCGCTGGCGCAGCGCTACGCGCAGGCCGGACAGCCGTTGATGGCGCTCGTGCCGCTGCGGGAAGCGATTCGTCTGCACCCCAATCTGGCACGGGAGGCGGCGCGGGATCCGTTGTTCGCCGGGCTGCGCGAGCTTGGCGAGTTCAAGCGCCTCATACAATCGTCGGCGTCCAACGACAAGGGACAGGACTGACGACCAGCGACTTTGTACTAACGACTGGAGACTATCGACTGCGTTTGGTCGATCCGCCCAGGATCGAGCCAAGCGCGCCGCGAAGAATGGCACGTCCGAGGCCGGAGCCGACCGATCGCGCGGCGCTCCTGGCCGCAGACTGCACGAGGCCGTCGTGGTGTCCGCCGCGCGGCCCGGTGGTGCCGAGCAGAATCGCAGACAACGTATCGGTGATCGACGAGCCCGCCGATGACCCTGCCGTGCCGCTGGTTCCTGCCTGTCCCGCCGCTCCCGCCGTTCCTGCCCCTCCTGCCTTTCCAGCCCCTCCCGCCCCGAGTTTTTCGAACGCCGATTCACGATCGATCGACTGCTCGTAGTGTCCGTAGAGCGACTTCGTCTGCTCGCGCACGGCGGTGCGTTCCGCATCGGTGATCGGACCGATGCGCGAGGCCGGCGGCGCGATCCATGCCCGCTCGGTGACGGTCGGACTGCCCTTCGCGTCGAGCATCGAGACCAGCGCCTCGCCGACGGCGAGCTCGGTGATCGCGCTGCCGATGTTGAGCTTGGGGTTAGGCCGCAGCGTGTCGGCGGCGGTTTTCACGGCCTTCTGATCGCGCGGGGTGAAGGCCCGCAGCGCGTGCTGCACCCGGTTGCCGAGCTGTCCGAGCACCGTGTCCGGGACGTCGGCCGGGCTCTGCGTGACGAAGTACACGCCAACGCCCTTCGAGCGGATCAGGCGCACGACCTGCTCGATCTTCTCGATCAGCGCCGGCGGCGCGTCGGTGAACAGCAGGTGGGCTTCGTCGAAGAAGAACACGAGCGTCGGCTTGTCGGGATCGCCGACTTCGGGCAGCCGCTCGAACAGCTCCGACAGCATCCACAGCAGGAAGATCGCGTAGAGCTTCGGCGACCGGATCAGCTCCTCGGCGGCGAGGACGTTGACCATGCCGCGCCCCTGGCCGTCGGTCTGCAGCAGATCGTCGACGTCGAGCATCGGCTCGCCGAAGAACGCGGCGCCGCCCTGCTGCTCCACCTCCAGCAACGAGCGCTGGATGGCGCCGATCGACGCCGTCGAAATGTTGCCGTATTTCGTGGTGAAGGTCGACGCGTTGTCGCCGGCAAACTGCAGCATCGATCGAAGATCCTTCAGATCGAGCAGCGCCAGCCCGTTGTCGTCGGCGACCTTGAACACGAGCGCAAGGACACCCTGCTGCGTCGCATTCAACCCGAACAACCGCCCCAGCAGCAGCGGGCCGAGATCCGAGATGGTGGCGCGCACCGGCACGCCGCGCTTGCCGAACACGTCCCAGAACGCGACCGGGCTTGCCGCGAACGTGGGCGCCTCGTGACCGGTGGCCTTGAGCCGCTCGGCCAGCTTGGGCGACATCGCGCCGGCGGCGGCAATGCCCGACAGATCGCCTTTGACGTCCGCCATGAAGACCGGCACGCCGATGCGCGAGAAATGCTCGGCCAGCACCTGAAGGGTGACGGTCTTGCCCGTCCCGGTCGCGCCGGTGACCAGCCCGTGGCGATTCGCCAGCGCCGGACGGAACAGGACGTCATCACCGGCAGCGGTCTTTGCGATCACAAATGGTTCGGACACGTCTCGCCCTCTGAAAAACCAACGACTCCGACCAACGCCTGACGACCAACGACTATTTGGCGATCCCCAGGTGCTGCATCAACAGCTGAGCAAACTCCGGCCCCTTGCCCTCGTCCTCGTGCTTGAAATAGACGTAGGCGTCGCGGCACGAGGCCGTCTCGCGCGCAATCGTATCCGCCCACCGCTTGATGTCGTCGGGGGTGTAGCCCTCGTCGCGCAGCCGGAAGTAGGCGTAGTCTGCCGTGACCGTCACCGGCGCCGACAGCTTTTCACTATCGGCAACGCAGAGCGCCAGGTTACGCGCCCTCAGGCGCGTGAAGATCTCGTCATCGTGCCACGACGGGTGGCGGAACTCGAACGCGGCGCAGACCTTCGGCGGCAGCGTCTCGAGGAACGCGTCGAACACGGTCAGGTCCTTCTTCAGGTTCGGCGGCAGCTGGAACAGCAGCGCGCCGAGCTTGTCGCCGAGCGTGCCCGCCACCTGGCAGAACGTCTGCACGTGCTCGCCGACGTTCTTCAGCCGGTTGTCGTGCGTGATCCGCCGCGGCGCCTTCAGCGTCAGCTTGTACGGCGCCGGCGTCTGCGCCGCCCATCCCGACACGATCTTCTCGTTCGGCATGCGATAGAAGGTGTAGTTGATCTCGACCGTCGGGAACCGCGCGGCGTAGTACGGGAGCATCTTCGCCGCCGCGAGATCGGCGGGATAGAAGCTGCCCTTCCACTCCGGGTAGTTGTAGCCGGATGTGCCTGTCCAGATCATCTACACTAGATCATATGCGCGCTTCCGTCGTTTTGTCCCTCTGGCTGGCGTTCGCGGTTGCCGCCTGCAGCAAGGCGCCCGACCAGCGGACCTACTCGCTGCAGGGCCAGGTCCAGTCGCTCGACACGCCTCGCAAGCTCGTGACCGTGAAGCACGAGGAAATCAAAGGCTTCATGCCGGCGATGACCATGCCGTACGAAGTAGCGGACCCCAAGGCGCTCGACGGACTCGCGCCCGGCGATCTGATCGACGCGAAGCTGGTCGTCTTCTCCAACGGCGCCCATCTCGTGGAGATCAGGAAGGTCGGGACGGCGCCGCTCGAGAAACCGCCGGCCGAGGTGCCCAATCCGCCGGCGGCTTCGTCGGGGTTCGAGCTGCTGAGGCCGGGTGAGGCCGTTCCCGACGGCAAGTTCCTCGACCAGGACGGCAAGCGCCGCGGGTTCGGTTCGTTCAAAGGCTCGCCGGTGGCGATGACGTTCATCTACACGCGGTGCCCGCTGCCGACCTTCTGCCCGCTGATGGATCGGCACTTCGCGTCGCTGCAGAAATCGTTGAAGGCGGATCCGGCGCTGAAGAACGTGAAGCTGGTCACGGTGAGCTTCGACCCGGTGACCGATACACCGGCGGTGCTCAAGAAGCACGCCGCGAGCCTCGAGGCCGATCCCGCCCGCTGGACCTTCCTCACCGGCGACCGCGACGATGTGGATCAGTTCGCGGCGCGATTCGGCGTCTCGGTCGGCCGCGCGCTCGACGATGCGCGCGAGATCACCCACAACCTCCGGACCGCGATCATCGGCGCCGACGGCAAGCTGGTGAAGGTGTATACCGGCAACGACTGGTCGCCCGATCAGCTGCTGGCCGACCTCAAGAAGCTTGAATAGAAGGCGCCTCACGTCAAGGGAACGCCGGCTGATCGCGCGGCTCCGGACACCCGACGCCGTGCAGGCGTATCTAAACGCGCTGCCGTATAACCAGGAGCCTGGCGGGCGCGCGACGCTGCGAAGCTTCCGCGGCGTCGTCCGCCGCGGGTGCGCGCATTGCCTCGAGGCCGCGCTCTTCGCGGCCGTCGTCCTGGAAGCGCATGGCTACCCCGCGCTGCTCCTCAGCTTCGAATCGATCGACCAGCTCGATCACGTGATTTTCGTCTACCGGAAGAACGGACGCTGGGGATCGATTGCCCGTTCGCGCGATCCGGGCCTTCATGGCCGCAAGCCGGTGTTCGCCACGCCGCGGGCGCTCGCGCGCAGCTACATGGATCCATACGTCGATTTCACCGGCCGCGTGACCGGCTACGTGGTGGTGGACATCGCGGCGTTGATGGGTGATTACGACTGGCGGCTGACCGACACCAATGTCTGGAAGGTGGAGCGGGTGCTGCTGGACCATCCGCATCGCCCGCTGGCTTCGTCCGACGATCGCGTCAGGCGGCTGCGGGCGCGCTATCGTGCGTTCCGGGCGGCGCACCCGGGACGCAAGCCGGTGTTCTATCGCGGACGGGAGCGGTGGACGCCCTTGCCCGGAGAATTTCTCGACGAGGGTTGATCGCCGGGGGGACCTCCACTATTCTTGGATTTCCCTGTGGAAGCCATCGCCTTCATCGTCGTCCTGATCGTCGGGATATTTGCCTTCGATTTGGGCAAACGGTGGTGGCGCGAGAACGAATGGCAGCGCCGCTGGCGGGAGCGGGACGACGACTGACGCGGACGCTGCGCGCAGGCTGCGCGTTCAGTCCAGATCGAAGTCGCGCATCGGTTTGGTCACCGGCTCCTCTTTCGCCTGACGCAGCGCCTCGTCGAACCGCTTGGACAGCGCGTCTCCCCGGCCTTTCTCCGAATCCACCGACTGCTGGAAGATCGCTTCGCGCCTCGCCGCTTCGGCCGCGAGGATGCCCTGGGCGTTGCTGAGCTCCGGCTTGTTGCCGCGATCCGGCTCCTTGTGCGAGACGACCCGTCCGAGATTCGTGTCGATGACGAGCACGGTCTGGCAGCAGGGGCAGGCCACTTCGAGTTCTGATTTCAGTCGAGCCATCAGCGTTTCCCTCCAAAGGCGCCTTCCAGGCCTCCCACCGTGAACGCCTTCGTCAGTTCGAGCGGGGTGCCGTCAGGCAGCGTCGCCTTCAACCGGAGATCCGTGATCTGCGTGCGCCGATAGTTGAAGCGCTGACCGAAGCCGGCGACGAACGCGTCGAGCGGAACCTGCAACCGTCCACCGGCCGGGATCGAAGCCGTCCGCACGCTGTGGTTCCGATTGAGCCAGATTTCGACGCTGTTCCAGTCGGTGGTGGACCGGTTGTCCACGGTCAGCATGTTGCCGTCCAGCTTCAGCGGCTCCACGGGCGGCCGTTCGCGACAACCGCCGGCGGTGAGCGCCACCAGCGCGATCCACACGACAAAGCCCGCAGCGAAACCTCGACGAAGCACGGACTATCATAGCGTAGTGAATCCGGGACCGCGCCAGACGCTGCGCATCGCGACCTACAACGTGCATCGCTGCCGCGGGATCGACGGCCGCACGCGTCCGGAGCGGATCGCCGCGGTGCTGCGGGCGATCGATGCCGACGTCGTCGCGCTGCAGGAAGTCGTCGGCGCGGGGCCCAATGGCGGCGGCCACGCCGAAGAGCTCGGCGCAGCGCTCGGCATGGGCTGGGTGATGGCGCCGGCGCGGCAATGGCGCGGCCACCATTTCGGCAACGCCGTGCTCAGCCGGTTCCCGATCACCTCTCACATCGAGCACGATCTGTCCTGGAAGACGTGCGAGGCGCGCCGCATGCAGCGGGTGGACATCGCGACTCCCAGCGGCACGCTGCATCTCTACAACGTGCACCTCGGCACGGCGCTGCTCGAGCGGCGCCATCAGGCGCAACGGCTCGCCGGCATCGTCTGCGACCGGCATGTCACCGGCCCGAAGCTGGTGCTCGGCGATTTCAACGAGTGGATGCGGGGGCTGGCGACGTCACTGCTGAACGAGAAGCTTCGCAGCGTCGATCTCAGGGAGTTCCTGCCGCGCAAGCGGACGCAGCGCACCTACCCGGGCCTGTTCCCGGTGCTGCATCTCGATCACATTTACTACACGGGAAAAGTGGAAGTCGTCGGCGTCGAGCTGCCGCGCACGCGCCTGTCGCTCGTCGCCTCGGATCACCTGCCGCTGGTCGCGGATATCCGGATCGGCTAAACCAGCGGACGGATATTTTTTCTCAGCGAACTCAGCGATCTCCGCGGTTTTTTCTCATTCTGGTTCCTCGGCGAGCTCGAGCGGCATCGCGGCCGCGTCGACCACGCTCGGCACGGTCGTGGCCGCGCGCCTGGTCTTCACCGCGCGCGCCTCGTCGTAGATCCGATCCGGCACAGGCTGCATGTCCCAGACGAGGCCGACGGCGGCCATCGCGCGGATCGTGTACCAGGTCAGGTCGTACTCCCACCAGTAGAAGCCGTTGCGCGCCGCGCGCTGAAACCGGTGGTGGTTGTTGTGCCAGCCTTCGCCGACCGCGAAAAACGCGGTGAACGGGTTGTTGCGCGATTCGTCGAGCGTGTCGAACCGGCGCGATCCGAACATGTGGTTCACGGTGTTGATCGCGAACGTCGCGTGCGCCAGCGTCATCGTCGGCAGGCAGAACCCGTAGACCAGCCACGGCCAGCCGCCCACGAGATACATCGCCGCGGCGAGCAGCGCCGGTGGAACGAAAAAGAAGCGCTCGAGCAGGGCGAGCTCGGGCACGATCCCGAAGTCGCGCATCACCGGGTTGCTCGGCTCGAGCTTGTCGTGCTTGGTGTCGTTGAGGAACCAGCCGATGTGCGCGTAGTAGAAGCCGCTCACCATTGGACTGTGCGGATCGCCGTCGCGGTCGGCGTACTTGTGGTGGTTCACGTGATGCCCGGCCCACCAGAGCGGCCCCTTCTGCATCGCCGCCGTGCCGATGAAGGCCCAGACGAAGCGCGCGACGCGGTTCATCTTGAACGCGCGGTGCGCGAGGTAACGGTGGAAGAGCAGCGTCAAGCCGACGGCGCGCAGGAAGTGCGACACGGCCCACAGCCCGACGAGGGGCCAGCGGAACGGGACCGTGAAGACGAGCAGCGCCGACGCCTGCACGAGCCAGAAGATGGTGATTTGAAGAACGTTCGGTAGCACAGGTTAAATCTCTCTCAGCGCGCGAGCGACGGGAATTCGCGCCGCGCGAATCGCGGGGAGCAGGCCGCCCACCGCTCCCATCACCGCGGAAAAAATGAGGCCGTTGACGAGCAGCCCAGGCGTGATCCGGAACTTGAATGCCAGCTCGCTGAAGCTCGTCATGTTCATCGCGCCGGTCGACAGCCCGTGCACCGGCAGCGCCAGGATGCAGCCGATGACGCCGCCGATGACCGCCAGAGCGATCGACTCGGCCAGGAAGGCCGAGACGATGCGGACACGCGAGAAGCCGAGCGCGCGCAGCGTGCCGATTTCGCGCGTGCGGTAAGCGACCGCGGCGTACATCGTGTTCACCGCGCCGAAGACGGCGCCGATCGACAGGATCGCCGTCACGAACGTGGCAAAGACCCGGATCAGCGTGCCGGTGGTTTCCGACTGGCCCTGGTAGTAGTCGCGCTCGGGATAGGCCTTGAGATCCAGCCGTGGGTCGGCCTCGACCGCCGCCGCGAGCGATTCGAACGCCGAGGGATCGATCAGCTTCAGCGTCACCGACTGGTACCCGTCCCGCTGGAACGCCGGCATCATCAGGTCGACGTCGCCCCACACCTCGGACTCGAACGACGCGTCGTTGTCGGTGAAGACACCGACGACTTTCCAGATGGCGGAGCCGAACTTCACGTCGCTGCCCATCGTCAGGCCCTTGAAGCGGACCGTCGCCTGCTTGCCGACGTTGATCTCGCGGGTGCCCGGCGTGAAGCGGCGGCCTTCGACGAAGTTCAACGTGTTGCGGATCTCGAACGCGAGCGGGCCGACGCCGCGCGCCGGCACGTTGGCCGGCTGGTCGTCCGACGCCCGCGGCAGCGCGATGATGACGACCAGTTCCGGCGATGCCATCGGGTGGCCGTCGCTGGCGCGCGCGACCTGCGGCAACGCCTGGATCAGCGGCAGCTGGGTCCGCAGCACCCCGCTCACCGTTTCGGAGGTGGCGCCTTTGCGCAGGAGGATCGCGTTCTCATTCGAGCCGCTCGCGACCAGCGCACCGTTGAAGCCCTGCGCGATCGCCATCGTCATCACGAACACGGCGACGACCATCGCGATGCCCATGGCGGTCATCGCCGCCGTGCCCTTCCGGACGGTCATCGAACGCAGGTTGTAGCTGGCGATTAAACCCATGGTGTTGTTTTACCGCGAAGAGCTCATCCTTCGACAGGCTCAGGATGAGCGGTCGTGGTCAGCGTCACGCAACCCGCCGCAACGCATCGACGATCTTCAGCTGCGAGGCCATCGTCGCCGGGATGACCGCCGCGAGCAGGCCGATCAGCAGGCTCAACCCGATGCCGACGATGACGTTCCCGTTGTTGACGCCGAAGGCCGGGATGAAGCCGCCGGTCAGCCCGAGTGCCTCGCCGTTGACGATCAGCCGGGCCAGCGCCGCTCCCGCCGCGCCGCCGATGAGCGAGACGACCAGCCCTTCGCCGACCACCAGCACGAAGATGGTGGCCGCCGGGAATCCCAGCGTCCGCATCACCGCGATCTCGGTGGTTCGCTCCCGTACCGACATCGCCATCGTGTTGCCGGCGACGAACAGCGTGGTCAGCACCACGGCGAGCGCGACGCTGCCGAGCAGCAGGTTCAGGTTGCCGAGCATCGAGGCGAACGACGCCGAGAACGCCTGCTCGGTCTGGGTCTTGGTCTCGTTGGGTGAGTTGGCGAATTTCGCGTCGATCTCGGAAGCGACCTGGGTCGCCCGATCGGGGTTGCCGATCTTGGTCACGACCCAGCCGATCTGCCCCTTCGGCGTCGAGCGCTCGTCGGCGTACTTCCAGTGGAACATCATCGACTGGTTATCGACCGCGGCGCCGTTCGCCTTATAGATGCCCCGGATGTTGAAGTCGAAGTCGCGCGAGCCGTAGACCGGGATGCCCACCTGCAGCGTCAGCTTGTCGCCGACCTTGAACCCGTGCTTCTTCGCCAGACCGTCGCCGACGATGCAGCCGGTGCGATCCGCGAGGAAGGCCTGGCGATCCGCGTCGGACAGGACGATCTCGGGATACATCCGCAGGTAGCTTTCCGGGTCGACCGCGAACTGGCCGAAGAAGTTCTTCGGGTCCTTGTAGATGCCGCCGAACCAGTTCGCCCAGGTGATGTCCTGCACGTCGGGCGTGCTCTTGATCAGCTCGGCATGCGAGGTCGGCATGCTGAAGATCATCGAGGTCGATCGGATCGTGACCAGGCGCGTCGAGGAACTGGCGGCCGACACGGCATCGAAGCCGTCCAGCACCGCGCGCAGCGCCGAGAACAGGAACACCGCCAGCGCGACGCTGATCATCGTCAACGCCGTGCGGCGCTTGCTGCGGCGCGCGCTCTTGAGAATGAGGCCGACGAATTTCATGACGTCCCTCCCGCCTTATCTCTGCACTACCTGCTCCACCAGCGTGCCCTTCTCGAGGTGCAGCAGGTGGGAAGCGCGCTCGGCCGCGTGCGGATCGTGCGTCACCATGACGATCGTCTTCTTGAATTCCTCGTTGAGACGCTGCAGCAGCGTCAGCACTTCGCCGGCCGACTTGGCGTCGAGGTCGCCGGTCGGTTCGTCGGCGAGCAGCAGGGTCGGATCCGTCACGATCGCACGCGCGATGGCGACGCGCTGTTCCTGTCCGCCCGACAGCTGACGGGGATAATGCCTGTCCCGCTCGGCGAGGCCGACGATGCCGAGCGCGGTCATGACGTGATCGCGGCGCTGGGCTTTCGAGAGGTTCGTCAAGAGCAGCGGCAGCTCGACGTTCTCGAACGCGGTCAGCACGGGGATCAGGTTGTAGAGCTGGAAGATGAAGCCGATGTGCCGCGCGCGCCACGCGGCGAGGGCGCGCTCCGAGAGACTGCTGATCTCGGTGTCGCCGATCTTGATCGACCCCCGCGTCGGCCGATCGATCCCGGCGAGCAGGTTGAGCAGGGTCGACTTGCCGGAGCCCGACGGCCCCATCAGGCCCATGAAGTCGCCGGCATCCACGGTGATCGACACCCGGTCGAGAACCGGGATGTCGATCGCATCGCGCTTGTAGGACTTGGTTACGTCGCGCAGCTCGATCAACGCCATCGATCTACTTCCCTTTCACACGAACCGGGCCGCGGTCGATGAGCGTGGACGAGGGGTTCAGAATCAGCGCCTCTCCCGGTGCGACGCCGCTGCGGACCTCGACCTGGTCCAGCCGCTCCCGGCCCAGCGTCACGACGCGGCGCGCCGCGGTCATTCCCGTCACCACCCACACGACGGGAGCGCCGTTCTGATCCGTGAGCGTCCGCTTCGGAATCAGGACGATCGGCGCGGCCGGCGCCGCCGGGAGATCCGAGGCGGCCGACGCCTCGGCCTTGCGTTTCTCCTGGAAGGTAACGCTCGCGCTCATCTCCGGCTTCACATGGGCGTCGGCTTCGAGAATCGTGACGCGCACCTCGACGATCGCCTTGGCTCGATCCGCCGACGGGAAGATCTGGCGCAGCCGCCCCTTGTAAACCTGATCCTGATAGGCCTGCAGCTTCACTTCCGCCGGCATCGTCGGCGTCAGCTTGGCCACGCTATTCTCGCTGACTTCCGTCTGCACCTCCAGCTCGCCGAGGTCGGCGATGGTCGCAATCGCCCCGCCCTCGCGCGACGACTGTCCCTGCACCCCGAACGGCGAGACGGTTTCGCCGACTTCCGCGCGCTTCCTGATCACGACGCCGTCGAACGGCGCCCGGACGTTGGTGTTCTCCAGCGCTTCTTCGGTGACCCGCACCCGCGCGTGCGACGAAGCGATCGCCGCTTCCGCCGACTTCACCCGCGCGGCTGACACCGCGGCGGCCGCCTGCGCCGCCGTCAGCGCGGCGTCGGTGGTGATGCCGTCCTTCATGAGCGCGCGCTGCCGATCGTAGGCGCGGATGTCCTCGTCGCGCGACGCGACGGCCTGGACCAGCGCCGCTTCGGCTTCGGCGACCGCGCGGCGCGACGCCTCGAGCTGGGCGTCGATATCGGCGTGTTCGATCTCCGCCATGACCTCGCCCTTGCGGACGCGCGTGCCTTCCTCGAACTTCAGTCGAGCCAGGCGTCCGCCGGTCTTCACGCCGACATCGCTGCTGTGCCGGGCGACGACATAACCGGTCGCGACCAGGACCGGTAGATCGGTCGAGCCGCCGGCGACCGAGACGACCTGGGTTGCGCGCGCAAGCTCAACCTCGGGCGCCTGCCGCTCCGCGACGTACGTGCGCGCCCGCGGATAGGCCACGACGCCCGCCGCGACGAGCACGGCGAGCACGGTCCACAGCAGCCAGGGACGCCGCGGCGCGGCGTCGCGATCGATGCGGAGGCGTTCGAGATCGTGGACGGGCGCGAGGCTCATAAGGCTTTGGTGAAGATCGTCATTCTAGCGGAGCCGAATACCTTAGTGACTAAGACTATTAGTGTGTGAGATACTTTGTCAACCGAACATGATTCGCTCACGCCGGAGTCAACTCGTCGAGCGCATTGGAGTCCAGCTCGGGCGCGAGCTCAGCACCCGCACCATCATGTTCCATCAGACGATCGCCGACTGCCTGGGGATCGCGCCGACCGATCACAAGTGCCTGGGATTCATCGCGGAGGCCGATCATCCGGTGACGGCGGGCGAGCTCGCCACGTGGACGGGGCTCACCACCGGCGCAATCACCGGCGTCATCGATCGACTCGAAGCGGCAGGCCTTGCCGCCCGCGAACGCGACCCCCGCGATCGCCGCCGCGTTGTCGTCCGTGCCGCGCCAACCGCCCGCGAGCGGGTCGGGCCGCTCTTTGACGGCCTCTCGCGCGCGGCGCTGCAGCTCGCCTCGCGCTACGGCGACGAGGAGCTGGACGTGATCGAGCGGTATCTGGTCGATTGTCTGGAAATGCTGACCGAGGAAACGAAGCGGCTGCGAGCGGCGCGCGAAAACGCTCAGCCTTCTTCTTCGAACTCTTCCTCTTCCGGCGGACCGAGACGGGTCGACGGGCGGAGGGCTTCCCGGTAGTCGTACATCGGGAGGTCGCGCACGTGCAGCGGCAGCGTGCACACGGGCGACTTCTCGTCGACGATGACGGTGACCGGGCTGCCTTCGACGCCCTCGCGAAACGCGACGCGACAGCCGCAGGCCAGACGCGCGTGCGTGAATCCCTTCAACATTGGTCCGATCATACTACAGCAGCGACTTGATCTCGGCTTCGAAGCGGTCTTTCGATGAGAGGCCGACGTGCTTCGCGCACACCTTGCCGTCGCGCGAAATCACGATCGTCACCGGGATGCCGAACATCGGACCGTAGGCGTCCTGCAGATCGTCGTGATCGAGCCCCTGCAGCACGGGGTAGTTCATGTTCATCTTGGCGACGTACGGCTTGAGCTTGGCCTGCGTGTCGTCCACTGAAACGCCGACCACCTGCAGCCCGGCCTTGCCGTACTTGTTCTGGAACTCCACGAACCACGGAATCTCGATCTTGCAGGGCCCGCACCACGTCGCCCAGAAGTCGAGGAGCACGACCTTGCCTTTGAGCGACGCGAGCTTCACGTCCTTGCCGTCGACGTCCTTGAGCGTGAAGTTCATGTTGGCCGGCTTCGCGTTCGCGGCGCAGGCGGCGGTCGCCGGCGGCGCGGGCGGAGCGTCAGCGGACGCCGCGACTCGATCGAAGTGCGTTTCAGACGAGACGTTCAGCGTCAACAGCGCCAACGCCAGACATCCCACCGCCGCAATCGCCCACCGTGTGTTCATGTCGCCTCTAATCCCCTGACCCCTGATCCCCGATCCCTGATCCCTGATCTCAGTCCCTACCGCAGCGACGCCTGGACAAAGGTGGCCATGCGCTCGACCTCGAGGCGGGGCTCGCGCGCGACCAGCACGAAGGTACGCCCGCCGACGCACCAGATCTTCGCTTCGTGCCCGAGCACTTCGATGAGCTCTTCTTTCCGCGCCGCGTTCGGCAGCATGAACAGCGAGACCGGGCGTCCCTGATGGCGATACATGATGTGCGCGATCTCGCCTTCACCGTACAGACACTGGCGCGAGCCGACCAGCTCGAGGTCGGCCTTGCCGGGATCGGCCGGCAGGTGCGCAGGCCAGCCGAAGCTGGACGCCATCGAGCTCTCGACCGCCGCAGTGCCGGCGTGCATGCCGAACGCGCGGTTCATCGCGAAGCACTTCACGTGGTCGGCGGTCAGCTCGGCCGCGAGCACGCGCGCCGACTTGTCGGTCGCCTGATAGACGAACGCGCCGCCGACGACGAGGACGAGCGACGCGGCGAGTGCGTAGGGAGCGAGACGCCTCGGCAGCGCGGCGGCCTGCGTGCCGGCTGCGGCGTCCGACGACTGCGGCTTCAGGCGGGCCAGTTCCCAGCACTTCGCATGCAGCGTGTCGGGCGCCTCGGCCTTGTTGAGCAGCGGCACCCGCGCGCGAATCAGCTCGTGCACCTCCCGCTCCGCGGCGACGCGCGAATGGCACGGGGGGCACACGCGCAAATGATCCTCGACCGACCGGCGGTCCGGTTCGGGCAGCGCGCCGTCGATGAACGGCGTGACGAGCGGGTCGATGCGATCGCACGGCATACGGTCTTCAGTCCTCAGTCTCAGTCAACAGTCTCAGTCTTCAGTCTCAGTCTTCAGTCAACAGTCGCTGGCGTCAGCGTCAGCCTCAGGTTCCCGCGGCGCCGACCGGCGACTGGCGGTTGACGGCCGACGACTTCAAGGCTTCAAACAACAGATGCCGCCCGCGCGAGATGCGCGACATGACGGTCCCGATCGGAATCGACAGCATCGCGGCGATTTCGGCGTACGAAAACTCTTCCACGTCTCGTAACCACACGGCCTGGCGAAACGACTCCGGCAGCGCGTCGATCGCGGCCTGGAGCTCGGGCGCCATCGTCTCGCGGATCAGCAGCGATTCGGGCGTTTCCGCGGCCCCCGCCGACAGCCCCCCGGGCGGCGGCGCGTCGGCGGCCTTGTCCACGATCTCGCTGTCGACCGCCACCGTGTCGCGCGCGCGGTCCCGCGCGCGGTTCAGGGCGGTGTTATGGAGGATCGTGAACAGCCACGCCCTGAGATTGGTGCCCGGCTCGAAGCGATCCGCCGAGCGAAACGCCTTGAGATAGGTCTCCTGGACGAGATCCTCGGCGTCGGCCGGCACCCGCGTCAGGCGCAATGCCGCCCGATACAGGCCGTCCAGCGACGCCAGCGCCTCGGCCTCGAAGGCCGGCGACACCCTGTTTAAACCCTGACGGGCCATCAATTATTCCGGCCTTCGCGCGTGGGACCCGTCGAGCGCTTCAGCCCGGCAGGCCCGGGAGCCGTCCCGCCGTCGCATCGGAAAAGTACAAGCATACGGAGGCAAACCCAGTATAACGCTGTCGCTTAAAGGGGTCGCTGGACGGGTCCGCCAGAGGACAACCGCGACCGCCCAGCCCCTCACGTTGCGAGCACAGCGTTTGCAGGCGCCTCTCCGTCAACAGTAAGATCGCCCCCAGATTCCCGAACTGTTGTGGCCCTTTCGAGGTACCGCCTATGCGCACCCGCGTGCTGCCCACTCGCCTGATCGCTGGACTCGCTGCCCTCTGGCTCTGCGGCCAAGCGATGCCTGCTGGGGCTCAGACCTCGATGGTCCCGTATTTCGGCAAGAACAACCCCCACTACGACAAGTTCGAGTGGCACATCTACACCACGGACCATTTCGAAATCTATTACTATCCGGCGCTCGAGCAGCATCTGGAACGGATCGCCGGCTACGCCGAGAGCGCGTACCAGCAGATCAGCGCGGACCTGAAGCACGACCTGTCGTTCAAGGTGCAGCTGATTCTGTTCAAGACCCACAGCGAGTTCGAGCAGGAGAACATCGATCCCGGCGCCGGGCAGGAGGGCGTCGGCGCCTTCGCCGAGCCGGGCCAGAAGCGCATCGTCGCCCCGATTGACGATCCGCCCGACCGTCTGTACGGCCTGATCGTCCACGAGCTCACCCACCAGTTCGAGTTCGACATCATCCCCCAGGGATTGATCCGCCGTAGCGTGCCGCTGTGGGTGAACGAAGGCCTGTCGGATTACGAGCGCGGACAGTGGGAGCCGCTCGACCTGATGGCGGTGCGCGACGCGGCGATCGCGGACATCATCCCGAAGATGACCGAGCTCGAGGGCTACGGCGGTGGCGGCGGGCCGTCGCGGTTGATCTACAACCTCGGTCACGCCGTGTTCGAGTACATCGAGGCGAAGTTCGGCAAGGAAGGGATCCGGCAGTTCCTGTTCTCGCTGCGCAAGAGCGTGATCGGCGGCGGCGAGGATGCCTACGAAGAAGCGCTCCGGATGAAGAAGGACGAGTTCGATCAGAACTTCGAGAAGTACCTGAAGGATCGCTTCAAGCCGTTCCGCGACAAGGAGCGGCCGGCCGACTACGGCCGCGATCTCTCGCCCAACAAGGAAAAGACCAAGTTCGCCGAAGCGTTGTCGATCGCGCCGGCGCCCTCGGGCGACCTCATCGCCGTGGTCACGGTCAACCGAAAGGATCAGGAGCTCGACATCATCCTCGTCTCGTCGAAGGATGGATCGGTCGTGCGCAACCTGACCGGCGGCTTCGACAAGGACATGGGGTTCGATCACCTCGTGCAGATGGGCGTCGATCAGGCGGCCAACCCGTGGATGGCGTGGTCGCCGAAGGGCGACCGGCTCGCCTACTTCGTGCGCACCGAGAAAGAGCGCACGCTGATTCTCCAGAACGTGCTCACCGGCAAGATCGAAGATCGGATTCCGATGAAGACGGTGGACGAGCCCGAGTCGCCCGCCTTCTCGCCCGACGGCCGCTCGGTGGCGTTCGACGCGCTGCGCAACGCGGTCGGCGACATCTTTGCGCTCAACCTCGACACCAAGGCGATCACCAACCTGACGGAGGATTCCTTCGGCGATCGCGCGCCGAGCTATTCGCCCGACGGGAAGTTCCTCATCTACACCGCGCGCGTGAGCGGCAACGAGAAGCTGTTCCGCCTCGAGCTCGACACCAAGAAGAAGACGCAGATCACCTTCGGCACGCAGGACGAGACCGGGGTGCAGTTCATCGACAACGACACCATCGTCTTCGGATCGACGGCCACCGACCCGGCGGTGCCGCTCGAGCCTGAGGTGGCGCGCAACGGCAACATCCTCAACATCTGGACGCTCGATCTGAAGACCGGCGAGCTGAAGCAGTACACCGACGCGGTCGCCGGCAACTGGTCGCCGATCGTGCTGAACGAAGGCAAGAACAACCGCATCGCGTTCGTCAGCTACTTCAAGAACGACTACAGCATCCGCACGCTCGAGCGGAAGGAACCGCTGCACACCGTGGCCAGCGCCGATTTCGGCGCCCCCGGCCCGATCATCGACTTCCAGGCGCCACTCCAGCACACGCTGGTCCAGGAGAACACGCGCAAGAAGGGGCGGTTCGAGAAGATGTACCTCGAGGGGCGGCCGCCGGTGAACGTCGGCGTCACCAACAGCGGCGACATCTTCGGCGGCACGCAGGTCAGCTTCGGCGACGTGCTCGGCGACAAGCAGATCAACTTCTTCGCCGCCTCGATCTCCCAGTACCGCACCCTGTCGCTCTCGTACATCGATCTGTCGCGGCGCTTCCAGTGGGCGCTGCAGGGCTATTCGCAGACGCAGTTCTTCTACGGACAGGTCGGCGGTTATTTCTACGACCCGTCGTTCGCGCCGATCCTGAGCCGCGACGATGCGATCGCGACCCGAACCGTGCGCGGCGGCAGCGCGTCCGGCATCTATCCGTTCAGCCGCTACCGCCGGGTCGAGCTGTCGGCCGGACTCGTGCAGCTCGACGAGCAGTACAACGATCCGGTCCTGCAGCAGCAGTCGCAGCAGTATCAGGAAGCGGTCTACGGCCAGTCGGTCTACCGCAACGGCACGCTGATGCCGCTCGGCGCGGCGTTCGTCCAGGAGACGACGGTGTTCCGCGAGTTCGGTCCGCTCTCCGGCAGCACGATGCGGCTGGCGTACGACGTGTCGCCGAAGATCGGATCGCTGCTGTCGCGGCAGACGGTGGACGCGGACGCGCGCTACTACCAGCGAATCGGCTCCACCGGCGTGCTGGCGATGCGCATCCGCGGCTTCAAGAGCTTCGGTGAGTTCCCCGACTTCCAGTACTTCGGCGGCAACGGCGATCTGCGCGGCTACGACTACCT
>Ga0068871_100000726_pt1 | contig 22355 bp, 20 predicted proteins | sample KBSMisM72_FD_72750 | JGI IMG/M metagenome (GOLD analysis project Ga0068871, IMG submission 72750) | Miscanthus rhizosphere microbial communities from Kellogg Biological Station, Michigan, USA - KBS Miscanthus M7-2 | ecosystem: Host-associated > Plants > Roots > Rhizosphere > Soil ...
GACTCCAAGTCGAACTTGCTGGCGGAGGGCAACGCCAACTCCACCACGCCGTTGTGCATGCCCACTCGGCTGTCCTGGGTGAACGAGGCGAAGTCCACGCGAGCCCAGCCGTTGTGCATGCTCAGGTCGAGCGGCCCTGCAAGATTGGCCACCCGCACAGCGCCGTTGTGAGTGCCGACCCGGACGGGCGCATTCACATCGCGGATTTCCGTGCGGGCGTTGTGATTCCGAATGTCCAGGCGCGCAGTCTTAGGTGCGGTGATGGTGTAGTGGACGTCGGGATAAGACCAGGGTCCATCAAACAGGGCCCAGAGCGTCCAGCCATACCGATCCGGCGAGTTCCACCGGATTGACACGCGATCGGGAGAGCCGTCGACGTCGACGGTGGTCGCGCGGAATCGATACGACGACGCTGACATGAAGGGCCAGTCGATCCGAACGTGAACCTCGACCTCCGGCCGGTCCCAAGTGCTGACCTGAATCCAGCCGTTGTGCGCGTCCACGGCGACTGTCCCGTTCGCGCTCAACGGAAGCGTCCGGTCGATGTTCTTGACTTCGGCGGCGGCTACCGATGCGCAAGCGAGCGTAAGAGCAACGGCAAAGCCAACGTGGTGGGCGACCATTGAGGCTCCTTTCACCCGTCTGCTCATGGACGAGGACAGGTGGCGCAAAGTTCCTCTCTACAACGCGAGCTCGCCGCCGACCGTCAGGTCCTTGAGCTTGAACTTCTGCTTGATCTCGAGGGTGCCGATCGTGGTGACGAACTCGACTTCCTTGTCGCCGGCGACGATCGGATCGGTGCGGGGGAACGCGAAGATGAGCGTCAATGTGGCGGCGGTGCCCGGCTGAATGCCGCCCTGCAGCAGCGGAATGGGCGTCTTGCCTTCCCGTTTGAGAAACGAGGTCTTGGCCGCGTCCGGGACGGAACGCCGGAGGTTCGCCGGCACACCTGACAATGTGAACAAGTAATGCTCCGGCTGTTCGGCGAGCGGCTTTCCGTCGATCAGCAGGTCGCCGTTATTCAATCGCGACAGCGCTTCGCGAACCGGACGGGCGCTGCGCCAGGTCAGCGTCATCTTCAACTGCGGATCCGGAATCGGAAACCCGCGTGCGAGGCCATCGCCACCGCCTCGGCCACCGCCGTCGTCGCTCGGCCGCGGAGGACGCTGGACGACAATCGACACCTTCTTCGTCCATGGCGAATCGCCGAGAATGGCCTCGACTTCTTTGGGAGACCACTCCGTGTACGGCTTGCTCTCCCAGAAGTTCGCCGCCGCGAGACCAGCGACAGCCGCACAGCACATGGCGGCAGCCATCCACCTCGCGCCCATCAGCCCCAGACCTCCCTTGCGGTCTCCACGACGAACGACAGCTTCTTCTTTTCGTCGTCAACGGTCACAGGGTTGCCCATGAAGTTGCTCGCGAAACCACACTGCGGACTGAGACACAGCTGATCGAGCGACAGGAACTTCGACGCCTCGTCGATGCGGCGTTTGACCACGTCCTTGGACTCCAGCACCGGTGTCTTGGTGGAAATCAGGCCGAGGATGACGTGCTTGCCCTTGGGGACGTGGCGCAGCGGCGCGAAGTCGCCCGCGCGATCGGTGTCGTACTCCATGAAGTAGTTTGGGATGTCGACATTCCGCAGCACGACTTCGCTGACGTACTCGTAGCCGCCGCTGCCCATCCACTTGCCGCGGTTGTTGCCGCGGCACATGTGCATCCCGAGCGTGACGCCTTTTGGCGTACCGGCCACGATGCGGTTGAGGACGCCGGCATACGTCTCGATGATCTTGTGGGGATCGTCGCCGCGAGCGCGAAGCGCGTCCTGTCCGTGCGGATCGCAAATGAGCGGGAACGTCACGTCGTCGATTTGAATGTAGGTACAGCCGAGCGCCGCAAGATCGGCGATTTCGGCGGTCCAGGCGGCGACAGCGTCGTTCCAGAACTCTTCGATGTCGGGATACACCGTCTCGTCGATGGCAGCGCGGCCTCCCCAGAAGTGCAGCATGCTCGGTGACGGAATGCTGATCTTCGGCGTGCGGTTCGTCTGCGTCTTCAGGAACGCGAAGTGCTCGGTGAAAATGCCTTTCACCCGCCTGAGCTTGCCTGTCACGCGCACGAGATGGCCGGGGAGCTTCTCGACCGTCGTGTCGGTCTGAAACGGCAGCGCCGCGGAGATGGTCTTGTCCGCCTCGACCCACTGAATACCGGTGCCCGAGAGCGCCAGGAGAAAATCCTGAAACCACGATCGGCGGCGGAACTCGCCGTCCGTAATGACCTGCAGGCCGGCGTTTTCCTGCAGCTTCACGGCGTCCACAATCGCGGCGTCTTCCAGCTGTTTGAGCTGATCGAACTTCAGCGGACCAGAGATCTGGCGGTACTGGTCGCCCTCTGCCTCGGTCCTGGCTTGCAGCAGAGCGGCGGGACGCAACAGGCTTCCCACGTGCTCTGCACGAAACGGCGGTGTGCTCACGACAATCTCCCTTGTGCTCCTGCTCCCGCGACGGCGGCTGAGACGATGACGCGCGGCGACCCGGCGTAAAGTTCGTCGACGAGCGCAGCCCTTCGCGTCAGCATCGCACGCTGGTTGAGTGATCCCTTGTCTGTCACTTCCAGCGCGTCGAGCGACGGCGGCTCTTCGAGCAGCATCGCGCGCGTGATGGTTTTGCTCGATCCGGTCCCAGCGGCGGCAAAGGACGACAGCTTGTCCGCCACCCACGCCATAACGGACGGATGGTTCAGGACGGCGCCGATGCCGGCGGCCTGTGGCAGATCGTGACACAAGGCACGGCAGGCGTCGACATCCGGAACGCCCAGCATGCCGATCTCGTCGCGATCGTGACCCGTAATCACGACGTCGCGCACCACCGGCGCGAAGTGCGCGATCGCGCGCGCGCGCATGGGGCCGACATTCACCCACGTGCCCGTGGACAACTTGAAGTCTTCGGCCAGGCGTCCGTCGAAGGCGAAGCCGGCGCTCACGTCGCCGGGATCGATGAAGCGGACGCAGTCGCCGAAGCTGTAAAACCCTTCGTCGTCGAACGCCGTGCGCGTGAGCTCTTCCTGTCTCCAGTAGCCTGGCGTGACGTTCGGGCCTTTCACTCGAACCTCGAGCTTGTCGCCGTGCGGTACCAGCTTCGCTTCCACGCCTGGCACCGGCACGCCGATCGCAATCGAGGACGGCGAATCCCACGTGCGGCAAATGGCCATCGGCGCCGTTTCCGTCGCGCCCAGTCCCGTGACCAGAAGCATCCGTTCGCCGCACGTCGCCTCCGCCAGCTCGTCGAGCTCGTCTTTGACGTGCTGCGCCAGGGCCGCCGCTGCGTAAAACAGGACGCGCATCCGGCTGAAAAACGTCTTCCGCAGCACGTCGTCGGTGCGCATGGCCTTGACCAGCTCTTCGTATCCGCGCGGCACGTTCAGGTACACGGTGGCCGCGATCTCGCTGAGGTTTTTGACGGACGCGGCAAACTGGCCGGGAACTGGACGGCCATCGTCGATGTAGAGTGTGCCGCCGTGGTGAATGACGAGTCCGGTGTTGTGGTTGCCGCCAAACGTGTGGTGCCACGGCAGCCAGTCGACGAGCACGGGTGGTTCGTCGCACAAGAATGGCAGGATGTGCGCGATCATCTGCTGGTTGCTGCACAGCATCCGGTGCGTGTTGATGACCCCCTTCGGCATCGCCGTGGATCCCGAGGTCAACAGGATTTTTGCGATGGTGTCTGGAGCGATCGCGTGATGGGCGCGTTCGACCGCGTCCGTCGGCGTCGTCGCGACCAGCGCGTCGAGGCTGCGAATCACTTCGACACCAGGCGCGACGCCGCGAACGCCGCTCTCGATGCTCTTGTCGAACGCCGCGCCGGCTGCGGCGAACACGAGGCCCGGCGTGAGCAGGCGCATCGCATGCTTGACCATCGCGAAATCGCGCGAGGCGAGCGAGTAGGCGGGCGACACCGGCGCCACGGTGACGCCGACATGCTGCCCGGCGAGCGACAGCAGCGCGTGATCGCGGTCGTTGCCGGACAGAATCGCGACGGGGCGATCCGCCGAAAGGCCGCGGTCGACCAGCGCCTGTCCGAGACGCCGGACCGCAGCGAGCGCGTCGCCATACGTCAGCGTTTCCCAGTCGCCTGCGCTCCCGCGCCACGCGAGCATCGGCTGTTTCGGCGTCCGTTCGGCCCAATACACCAGCCGCTCCGTCGTTCGCTTCGGGTAGTCGCCGAGCGCCGCGGACGTCCGTACGATCATCGTGCCGTCGACCCGCCGGTCGAGCGTCGTCGGGAGCGGACCAAGACGGACGCTTCGGGCTTTCATGAACCCCAAATCATACCTGTGATGCTATTAGAATCTCAGCGTCCTCCGCGTCCTCTGCGGTGGCGTGTCCAATATGAGCCAACCACTCCGCACACTTGCTGTAGTCGGCGCCGGCAACATGGGCAGCGGCATCGCCCAGAAGATGGCGACCGAAGGTTTCGATGTCATCCTCGTCGATGTCGACGACCAGAAGGTCGCGCGAGGTATCGCGACCATCGAGCGCACGCTCAAAGAAGCGGTCGATCGCGGCATCATGCGCGCCGATCGCACGACGGCGATTCGCGAGCGCGTGCACGGCACCCCGCGATTCGACGACCTGCGCGACGCCGACCTCGTCGTGGAAGCGGTGTTCGAGGATCGCGCGCTCAAGCAGCACGTGTTCACACAGCTGGAGTCGGTGTGCCATCCCGATGCGATCCTGGCCACCAATACGTCGTCATATCTGGTCTCCGACATCGCCTCGGCGCTGAAGACTCCACAGCGGATGATCGGCCTTCATTACTTCTTCCATCCGGCAAAAAACCGTCTAGTTGAAGTCATCGCCGGCCGCGACACCAATCCCGACGTCTTTCGGCGCGCATGGGCGCTTCAAGAACAACTCGGCAAGATTCCAATCGAATCCCGCGACGCAAGCGGCTTCGTCGTCAATCGGTTCTTCGTCGTCTGGCTCATGGAAGCGATTCGGATGCTCGACGAACGGATCGCGAACGCCGTGACGATCGACGAGATCGCGAAGCGGGCGTTTGGCGTGGGCATGGGTCCATTCGAGCTGATGAACGTCAGCGGCGTCCCGATTGCCCTGCACGCGTCGACGACGATCGGCAATGCATTTGGACCGCTCTATGGCCCGTCAGAGCTGCTGCGGCGTCAGGTCGAATCAGGGCAGCCCTGGTCGCTCAGTGGGACGGTCGACGCCGCTGTCGAGCAGGCTGTGTCGGATCGGCTGGTCGCAGGAATCTTTCTCGCTGCGGCGTCGCTCGTGGACGAAGGCGTGGGCACGAAAGAAGACGTAGACATCGGCGCCAGGGTCGGGCTGCGATGGGCGCGAGGTCCGTTCGAGATGATGAACCGCCTCGGCACGGCGCACGCGCTCGAGCTCACGACGATGCTGGCGGCGAGATGGCACATGAAGGCGCCTGCGGCGCTTGCAAAAAGCGGCAGCCGGAACGAGCCGGTACCGATCGAGCTCGTGAAGTCGCGCACAGATGATGGAGTGACCACAATCACCATCAACCGGCCGGATGTGATGAACGCGCTCAACGAGAGCGTCGGACAGCAGCTGCAGTCCGCGTTCATGCGCGCACACGACGACGGGCGCACGGCGGGCATCGTCATCGCCGGCGCCGGCCGCTCGTTTGTCGCGGGCGCCGACATCCGCTTCTTCATCCGCAACATCGAGCACAAGGAGCTGTCGCGCACGGCCGCGTTCACCGAGACCATGCAAGGGATGCTGCGCGCGATTCAGGACTGCCCGAAACCTGTCGTGGCACGCGTGCATGGCCTGGCGCTCGGCGGTGGCGTCGAGCTGGCGCTCGCCTGCGATTACATCGTCGCCACGCCGAACGCGACGTTGGGTTTTCCTGAGACCGGCATCGGCATCTATCCCGGTCTCGGCGGCACGCAACGAACCACCCGCCGGATCGGCGTCGGCCTCACGAAATGGCTGGTGTTTACCGGCCAGGTGATCGGCGCCGACGAGGCGCTCGCCATTGGGCTCATCGACGCCATCGCCGCGCGTGAGGACGTCGACGCGGCGATTGCGACCCTCATGGCGAGCGGCCCATCAAAGGAACGGCGTCCCCTCTCGCCGCCTCCGCCGTACCGCAAGATCGCGGAGTTTTTCGAGGAAAACGACGTCGAGACCATTCGTACCGGGCAGGCGACAACCGGCGGGGACGAGCAGCTTCAAAAAGCGATGAAAGCGGTGGGCACGAAGGCGCCGATTGCGCTAAAAATTGCCGCTGTGCTGATCGACGAGGGGTTTCGCGTACCGCTTGAACGAGGGCTGCAAATGGAGCTCTCGCACCTTCACGAGATCTTTTCGACCAGGGACGCGTTGGCAGGGCTGCTGAGCATCGGCAAGTCGCGGCCCATCTTCGAAGGCGCATGACGGAGTCGCCGCACCTCGATCGACAGACGCTGGTTGCGGCAATCACGACCTTTCTGGCAAACCAGAATCATCTCGACGAGATCCGCGACGCGATTGAAGCCGAAGTCGACGCTGCGGGACCGAAGGCGCTGCACGATCTCAACCTCCGTCTCGCACACGCCGGCGCCGACTGGACGTACTACGAACACGATCCGCTCGCCCGGAGCATTCATCAGCGTCTGGCCGATCGCATCCTGCTGCCCGGCTCGACGCTGATCGGCGCCGAACACGTGACGGCGGTCGCCGACAAACCGGTCGTGATCGTCGCGAACCACCTGTCGTACTCGGACGCGAACCTGGTCGAAGTCCTGCTACATCGGTCTGGCCCTGCCGGCAACGCGATGAGCAATCGCCTCACGGTCATCGCCGGCCCGAAGGTCTATTCGAGCCTGAAACGCCGCTTCTCGAGCCTCTGTTTCGGTACGATCAAGACGCCGCAGAGCAACGCCGTCTCGAGCGAGGACGCCGTGATGAACGCGCGCGAAGTGGCGCGAGCCGCACGCCAGTCGATCGACGTCGCGCACGAGCGGCTCTTCCGCGGCGACGCGCTGCTCGTCTTCGGAGAGGGGACGCGCAGCCGCACGCGCGAAATGCAGCAGACGCTCACCGCCGTCACGCGCTATTTCGACTTTCCCGACGTGTGGGTGCTGCCGGCGGGGATCACCGGCACCGAAGATATGTTTCCGATCGGCGAAGACGGCCTGCATCCGGTCCGCGCCGTCACGACGATCGGACCGCCGATTGACGCACGCGCGCTGCACGAGGACACCGGCGGCGATCGCCGGCAGATGATGGACTTCGTCGGCGCGAAAATCGCGGAACTGCTTCCCGCCGAATATCGCGGTGCCTACAGTTAAACGCGCGGGCCTCGCGATCGCGCTGGTCGTGCTGTACGCCTCCGCGGCGCTGCCGCTCACCGCGATCACGACGTTCGCGCTGCTTCCGCTCTGGCGCTTCATCGAAGAACGCTACGGCATCGAGTCGGTCGGACACTCCGGCCCGTCTGACTGGTGCTTCATCCTGGTCTACGTGTTGTGGCTGCTGGCGGGCGCGGCCGTCTTCGCGCTGCGCGCACGACGACGCAAGGTGGCGACGTGATCAGCAGCAGGAACAGCCGGTGGTGCAGAACGGGCGGTGCTGAATCGTGCCCGCGTCGTCGGCGATCGTGACGCCGAGTCTGCGGCCGTCTTCGAGTTTCAGCGTGAGGCTGGCGCCCACGAGATCGGCGACGGACGTTTCTTCCTCGAAATCGATCGATCCTTCGACCGTGCGCTGCGTCGGGTTCGGCATGCCGTTGCCGAACATTCCCTGGAAGACTTTTATGCGGTAGCGCACCTGGCGGAGCACGAGGCTTTTCAGCAGCAGTTCGCCCGTGCCCGACGTTTCCTCAACCAGCTTCACCATAGGAGCGATTCTAGTATGATGCAGCGCGCCCATGCACCCTGAGCTGAAGGAAGCCCTCGATCTGCACAAAGCCATCGTCGCCGAGGCCGGGAACGCCCTCATCGGCTACGAAAACGAAAAGACGCTCGCCAACGTCGTGCTCCTCTCGGAAATTCCGACGACCTACGACAAAGACGAAAAGCGTCAGGTCAACGCAGGCAACCTGCTGCTGCGCGGCGTTCCAGGCGTCGGCAAGACGTTTTTCGGCGTCATCCTCGCGGCGATCAGCGGCGCGAAGTTCGCGCGCATCCAGGGGCGGGCCGATCTGCAGCCGACCGAAGTCGTCGGCTTCCAGATGATCAATCCGGCGACCGGGCAGTTCATGACCGAGTTCGGTCCGCTCGCGTCCGCCGAAGTCATCCTCCTCGATGAGATCAACCGCATTCCGCTGAAGTCGCAGAGCGCGTTTCTCGAGGGACTCCAGGACCGCACCGTCACCGTCGGGAAGACCACGTACGATCTGCCGGCGTTCAGTTTCGCGATCGCGACGATGAACCCCATCGAGCTCGGACAGGGCACGTTTCCACTGTCGGAAGCCGCCACGGATCGGTTCGCGATCCTGGTGAACATCGCCTACCTGCCGCCGGAAGAAGAACAGAAGCTCGTGAGCTTCGACTTCAAACAGGTGCGGCTCAAGGGTCTGATTTCTAAGGAACGCGTCATCGAACTGCGCGCGGCCATCACTCGCGAGGTGTTCCTCCACGAGGCGCTCGCGAAGTACATCCGGCGTCTGGTCGGCGCAACCCGGCCATTCAACGCCGAAACCGAGTGGCACCACCGGTCGCCGTCGGAAATGGTCGAGAAGTGCGTCGACCTCGGCGCATCGCCGCGCGCGACGATCTGTTGGGGCCATCTGGTCAAGGTATGGGCCCTGCTCAAAGGCGAGCGTTCTGAGGTATACCCAGAGGACGTGCAGGATCTCGCGAAGTACATCCTCAGTCATCGCGTCTGGCTCGGCCCGCACGCCGCCAGCCACGGCGTCACGACAGAGATGGTGATTCAGGACATCGTCGAGAGGGTGCCGGTGCCGTAGATGGCCCCTGTCACCGCAATCGCACCCGGGAACGACGCCCCTCTCGTCAACCTCTCGGAAATCGCGGAAATCGAGCTCTTCATTCTGAGACGGATGAAGGAATACACGCTCGGCGATCACGCGAGCATGTTCAAGGGGGCCGGCTTCAACTTCGTCGGCATCCGCGACTGGGAGCCTGGCGATCGCGTGTCGTCCATCGACTGGGCCCAGTCGTCCCTCAACAACTTCAGCCCTCTTGTCACTCGCGAGTTCGAGCAGGACAGCAACGCGACTATTGTCGTCGTCGCGGACGCGTCGATGTCGACGCGGTGCGGCGTGAACGGCGTGCCGATCGCCGCGGCCATCGCACGCTCGGTGGCGGCCGTCGGCCTTTCGGCCGTGTTCTTTCAGGATCAGTTCGGGCTGATCACTTTCGACGATCACTTCCGTGAAATGGCGGCGGCCCGGCCGCGGATCGGCAAGCCGCACGTCATCTACTGCGTCGATCTCTATCAGCAGTTCAAGACGATGGAGGCGGTGGGACGAGGGGCGGGACAGGACGTGATGTCTACGATCGAAGGTCACCTGCGCAAGACGTCGATGGTGCCGGTCATCTCGGACTTCCTGCTGCCGGACGTCGAACGGGTGATCAAGGAGCTTTCGCACGTCAGCGGCATGCACGACGTGTATCTCGTCATGGCCGATGTGCGGTTCGCCTACCAACTGCCGGCGGCATCGGCTGGATGGATCGAGACGTTCGACATCGAGACCGGAGCGACGCGGGTGGTCTCCCGTCGAGAGCTCGCGCGAATGGGCGAGCGGATCGAGGAATGGCAAACGCACATCGCCGCCCTCGCGCGCGACAACGACCTCGACATCGTCCGCGTCGGCCTGGATCGCTGGGAAATGGAAACGACGCTGATCGAGTTCGCACGCGAGAGGAAATTGAGAAAACTCCAATGAAGGCGGCCCTGTCATGGCCGCCGCTGAGGAATAAATGAATCGACCGACTTTCTTGTTGCTTCTCGCACTCGCCGCACCGGCTCTGGCGCAGCCACCGAAAGCGTTCACCCAGACCCGCCAGCCCGGCGACGTCGAGACCGATCCGATTCGCTGCTTCTGGAAAACCGATCGCAGCAGCATCATCGTCGGCGAACGATTCACGCTCGTGCTGACCTGCGGGATTATCGACACGGACAAGATCAAAGCCGTCCCCGACTACAACCAGCTCGAGCCGTCGACGATTGGCCTGCTGCCGTTCGAAGTCGTCAAAGGCGCGCGCCACGAGGACATCAAGGCGTCGCCGTGGCGGTACATTCAATACGAATACACCGTGCGGACGATTGCGGAAGGGCTGTTCGACAAAGAGCTGAACGTCCCGCCGGTCAAAATCACGTATCACATTCAGTCGTCGATTGGTGGCGGATCGACTGGACGGGATCAGACGTACCAGCTGCCGGCGATTCCGATGCGAATCGCCTCGCTCGTGCCGGCAAAGAACACCGACATCCGCGACGCCGCCTCCAACACGTTTGGCGAAATCGAGAACCGGCGTGTCAGGTCGACCGGCGAATTCGTCGCCGCCGCGATTGCGTTCGGCTTTGCCGTCGTGCTGCTCGGTCTCGCGCTCGTGCGCGTCGTCGGCCGCTACCGTGTGAAGACGCCCGCCTCAGAGCGTCCGCTCGGCCTCCGTGCGGTCCTGAGCGGGGTACTTCGTGAGGCGCGCGAAGTGAAGGCCGACGCCGAAGGCGGCTGGACACCTGAACTGGCCGCACGCGCGCTCACGGCCCTTCGCATCGGCGCCGCCGTCGCTCTCGGCCGCCCCGTGGCGCAGGCCATCGTCGAGTCGCACGTGGCTCCACATGCAGGACAACTGGCCCTTCGAAAGGGCCTGTTGGGCCGGCGGCGGGCCCTCGTCTCGAACGCGACGACGGCCGGGACGATCGCGAGTTCGATGGCGAACACGAACGGCCGCCCGATCAACGCCCGCACCCAGGCGATTTTGAAGGAGCTCGAAGCGTCGCTGTGGGCGTTGAGCGTGGCGCGTTATGGGCGCACCACGACACTCGATTCGACGACGCTCAGCACCGCGTTTGAGAACGGGATCGACGCGCTCCAGAAACTGCGCACGGCGACGATGTGGCCCGTGCGCCGAGCCGATTCGATCGCTCGATTGTCGACAGAGGTCGGCTGGTCCAGATGATCCCGATCCGCGAGCTGCTCTACGCCGTCCGCGACACCCTCGACCAGTGGCTGTCGCTGCGCGCGAGCGACGTCCATTTCGACCAGACGTGGATCGCCATGCTCGTGCTGGTCGTGCTCATCGCGATCGCAGGGCTGACGCTGCTCGCCCGCGGTCTGCGCACGCAGAAGGCCGGCCGCTCGCACATCGTCCTGCCGGCAGTCCTGCCGGTCATGCGCAGCTCACGCTTCTCCGTCCTGCGCCACGCAGCATTTCTCGTGTTCCTGCTCGGAGTGCCGTTCTTCGCGGTTGCGCTCGCGGATCCCCACACGGCGTTCACGCGCGAGGAGACGTCATATCCCGGCCGCCGCATCGCGCTGCTCGTCGACGGCTCGTCGAGCATGGTCATGAAGTTCGAAACCAAGACGCTCAAAACGCCGGAGAACCGCGCGTTCTACACGGCAGTTGCCGCCGCGGAACACTTCATGAAGCTGCGGATGAACGGCCGCTACCACGACCTCATCGCGCTCATTCAGTTCGGCAACGAGGCGTACGTCGTCACGCCGTTCACGACCGACTACGAAAACATCATGCTGAGCATCCGGTTGATCAGCAACCCCAAGGAATGGGGCAGCTTCAACGACTGGGGCACGACGATCATGCAGGGCCTCAATCAAGCCACGCAGCTGTTCCGCGCCTTCGACTTCGTCAACGCCTCCGGCAACGCGATGCTCATGTTTACCGACGGTCGCGACGACGAGAAAGACCTCCGCGGCAAGTCGATTCAGTCGGTCATCGACGAGATGAAGAAGTACAAGATCCCGGCCTACATGATCCGGACGGGATTCGATCTGAAGGAAGGCCAGATTCCGACGGACAAGCTGTGGAAGGGACTCGTCGAGCAGACCGGCGGCCGTTTTTACGCGGCGGACAGCGAACAGGCGATCCTTCGCGCGGAAGCCGAAATCGACAAGCTGGCCACCGGAAGAATCGACGTGCGCGAGTACACGGCGCAGCGTCCGCGTTTTGACGGCTATGCCCTGATTGCGATCGCGTGCTGGCTGACCGCGGGAATCATGAAGTTGGGATTCAAGACGTTCAGAACATTTCCGTGAATAGGTTCTAGGGGTTCGAGAGGTTCAACGATGAAAGGCATCACTGGTTATCTGCTCGCGGCCGTCGCGCTCGCGCTCGTCGGCGGCGCCCTCTTGGCGTCGGGCTATCTGGATCGCGATCTCGCAGCGGCGCAGGAACGCGTCGTCGCCCAGAAGTACGACGACGTCGAGCCCGTGTACGAGACGGCGGAGAAGTACTACGACTACGCGAGCCACATCCCGGGCGTTGGCGACGGCCCCGCCAACGACATCCGCGCGAAGCATGCGACGCTGCATTACTGGCAGAAGGACTACGCCGCCGTCATCCCGCAGCAGACCGATCCCATTGGATCCGTGGCGCAGGACAACGCGGACCTGCAGCTCGTCATCGCCAACGCCTTGTATCGCACGGCCCAGTCGAGGATGAAAGACAAGGAGTCCACGATCGCCGCGCTCGATCAGGGCATCGCGGCCTACGTCGCGGTACTCAAGAGCGCGCCTCGCAACGAAGACGCCGCGTTCAACTTCGAGTATCTCGTCAGGCTGCGCGACGAAGTCGACAAGGGCAAGCGCAAGCCCGGCCCGCAGGAGTTGGTGCTCAAAGGACCGGACGGCGCCGCCGGCGCGCCGCCCCAGATCGACAGCTCGATGAGCGACTTCAAGATCTACATCCCGCTCGAATCGCAGGAGCGGCAGGATCAAGGCGTCGCGGGGAAAGCGGCGCCGGGCAAGAGAAAAGGCTAAGTGATCACTGGAATCGACTTCAAGACGCTGACGTTCGGCGAGCCGCTGTACCTGTGGCTGCTGCTCGTTCCAGGCGTGCTGCTGGCGCTTTGGGTTGTTCAGGTCGTCCGGCGCCGGCGAGATACGCGCGCGTACATCGCGACACGGGTCGTGCCCCTGCGCGAGAAGTACACCTGGGCCGGCGATCTCGCGTTCTGGCTTTCGCTCATCCTGGCGTCGGCGTTCTGCATCGTCGCGCTCGCCCGGCCCCAGGCGCGCGTCACGATTGTCCGCAAGGCCGGCGCGGATGTCGTCATCCTGCAGGATGGATCGGCGTCGATGTATGTGAAGGACATCAAGCCGGACCGCTGGCGACGATCGATTCAGTTTCTCCGCACGTTCGCCGACGCGTTGAGTTGGAAAGGGGATCGCGTCGCGCTCGCGATATTCGCGCACACCTCGGCGCCGCAGGTCAGGCTGACAAAGGATCCCAACTCATTTTTCTTCTTCCTCGATCACCTGAGCGACCACTCGCCGTTTCGCCTCGAAGATACGCCGACGTGGGACACGAACATCGAGACCGGCATCGAGTGGGGCGTGAAGCTCGCCGAAAAAGATGCCGAACTGTTCGGGCGATCGAAGAACCCGAAAGGGTTCGTCGTCATCACGGACGGACAGGCCTGGACCGGCGACGTCGCCGTCGCTCTGGCCGAAGCGCGGCGCCGGAAGATTCCGGTGAACGTCGTCGGCGTCGGTACGCAGGGCGGAGGAATGATTCCGGAGCCGGCGCGCGCCGACGGCACGACCCCGCCTCCCACGGTACACGCGATCCTCGATCGCGAGTCGCTGCGGCAAATCGCGCAGGCCGGCGGCGGTCAGTACTTCGAGATCGGACGCGAGCCCGATCGGGAGATTGCGTTTCAAATCATCGAAAGCATTCGCCGGCGTGCGGCGGCGAGCATGGACGCGCAGGCGGAGGAGAGCCGCGAAGAGTTGTATTGGCAGTTCCTCTTTTTCGCGGGTGTCCTCCTCTGCCTCGGCACATTCGTGCTAAAAGAACGGGCCGAGCTCTGGTGGCAGGCTGCCGGCGCCGTCGTCGCAGTGCTCCTCATCACCAGCACTGTCCGTTAACGTCTGGAGTTCGTATGTTTCCGATCCTTCTGGCAGCGGCACTCGCGGCTGGACAGTGGCTCGACTATCCGGCGAAAGACATCCCCCGCATGAAAGACGGCAAGCCCGTGCTGACGGCGAAGGCGCCCAGGACGCGCGCCGGCAAGCCCGACCTGTCTGGCATCTGGCTGCCCGACAACACTCCCGGCGTCCGAGGCACGAACGGTGAGCCGCTGCCGGGCTACTTCATCAGCGTAACGTTCGGCGTCAAAGACGAGGACGTGCCGTTTACGAGTGAGGGCGCCGCCATCTACAAGAAGAATTTGCAGGGTCAACAGAAAGATGATCCCGGAGCGAAGTGCCATCCGATGGGCATGCCGAGCCTCGACATGTTGCCTATCCCGTATAAGGTCGTGCAGACACCAGGACTCATCGTGGTCTTGTACGAAGGCGACACGGTGTACCGGCAGATCTTCACCGATGGCCGGAAACATGCCGAGACGTCGATACCGTCGTGGTTGGGCTACTCAGTCGGACGCTGGGAAGGCGACACTCTCGTTGTCGACACGATTGGCTTCAACGACAAGAGCTGGCTCGACCGCATCGGCCACGCGCACAGCGACGCCTTGCACATCGTCGAGAGATTCCGTCGCAAGGATCTTGGGCACATGGACGTCACGATCACAATCGAGGATCCGAAGACGTTCACGCGCCCGGTGACGTTCACCCAACCAAACACGCTCACGCCCGACGGCGACCTGCTCGAGTACTTCTGCACCGACAACGAGCAGGACTCCGCCCACTTCAAATAGCGCTACACGAACGCGACGTCGGGAGGGATTTCGTGACGCGCGACGACGAGCGGCCGGCCGCCGTCGTTCGCGACCGCGTAGTGTGCACCCGGGGCAACCAGAAACAGATCGCCGGCTTTTGCGTCGAGCGCTGGCGGTGAGGGGCGCCGAAGTTCCTCAGCCGTGCCGAGGAGGAGCTGCCCCGACCCCGTGGCGACGTGGAGGCACGTGGCGCGATCGGAAACCGACGACGTCTCGGTTTGCGCTCCCGGTGTAATGCGGAAGACCGACGCCGTAAAGCGATCGTCGTTGCCGAACAGCGTCTGCTGGCCGCCCTTGACTGGACGCGGCTGGATGTCCGCACGCGACCAGCCTGACGGCCCGAACGACACGCGGCGGCTGGTTTCCGGCCAGGCGAGCGCGCGAATGCGCGTTTCAGAAAACGCGCGCGTGAATTCGGGGGGGATCGATCGCCCTTCGTTTTGATCGTGGAGGCGGTCGACCATGTCCGTCGACACGGTCGCAAACTCGGCCAGAACGCAGCCGACGACCGAGTGCACGACGCTCAATTTGTCGATGACGATCACGTCTCCCGGCTCAGGCACGAACCGGAAGCGCTCGTAGCGGCTGTCCGGCGCGCCGTTCATCCAGGCAAGAAACGAATCCCGGTCGTAGATGCGCTTCCAGTCGTCGAAATCGCAGAGGAAGACGAAGCCGCCAGGCAACACGTCGAGGATGTAAAAGATCTCGGTTTTGTGCGTGACGTGCTGTTGAAAGCTGAATCCCTCTCCGCGCCGCTGTAGAAAAACCGAGTAGCCGAGCGGACTGGCGGCCTTGACCGCGTAGGACTTGTACTTGAGCAAGAAGCCAAGGTCCTGCTGAAACGACGCGAGCGACCGGATGCGAGGGCCGTCCAGCGGCTGAGCGAGCTCTCGCTGGAGAATCTGCTTGAGCTGCCGTTCGGATGCTTCGAGCACGGCAATGGGCGAGTCGGTCCGCAGCGCATCGACAAGCGACGCCCAGGGAGCTGGAGTGTCAGTATTCACATTTCCGATTTTCTGTTATCCGATTGATACATTCAATTGGAGTCATAAAGAAATGACGGGTACATCGAGCGCACGGCAGGTGTAGCATCGAATTGTTGCGTTCCCTGAAAATTCTGGTCGAGCTCGCGATCGCACTTTGCATCGGCGGCCCGGCGTTTGCTCAGGTCACGGCGAGCGGAGTCGTCATCGATCAAACAGGACTCCCGCTGCCCGGCGTCCAGATCGAAGTGAAGCGCGGCACTGAAGTCGTCGCGACGACGGTGTCGGGATCGGACGGGACGTTCTCGATCTCCGCGGCAAATCTGGACGATGTCGTCAACGCGACGCTCGACGGGTTCGAGCCGGCGCATGTGCCAGTCAGCCGCGCCGCGCGAATCGTTCTGGAAATCAAACATGCGACCGAGTCGACCACCGTCGTCGCGTCGGTGCTGACGTCGTCGGGTGCGGCTATGGAAACGCTCGGCAGCCGCATGACCGCGCAAATGGCGTCGCGCCTGCCCGAGCCGCGGCCGCGCATTCTGCAGTCGCTGCCGTTGCTGCCGTCCGTCGTGCGCGGGACCGACGGTCTGTTGCGCATCGGCGGCACACGCCCGCATGAATCGTCGCTCTGGATCGACGGCTTCGACGTCACTGACCCGGTGACGCTGACCTCGGCGATCGACCTGCCGAACGAGAGCGTCAAGGGCATGGCCGTTCTGCGGGAACCGACAGCGGCGACATTCAGCGGCGCTCTGGGATCGATTGCGTCGATTGAAACGGTCCCAGGAGGCGACAAATTCACGGCCGGCGTTCAAGGATTCATCCCGAGGCCGCGCCTGAGCAGCAACTACGGTCTCGGACGCATCGAAGCGTTCTTCCCGCGGGCCTACGCGAGCGGACGGCTCGGCAAGCTGCACTACTTCGGGTCGACCGAATTCAATTTCGAGCGAGTACCCGTGCCCGGCGTCACGGACAGGTCGGGCAGCCCGTCGACAGGGGCGACCGGCACTTCGACGTTCGCCCGCGTCGACGTTCCGTTATCGGCGACCAACAACCTGACCTTTGAAGGCATCGTCGCTCCCGCGCATGCCACCAACGTCGGGTTGAGCACGCTCACCGAGCTCGCCGCGACGCCCGATATCTCCAACCGCGATCTCTTCGCGGGCGTCGTCGATCACATGGTCTTGAGCGCCAACACGCTGCTGACGCTTCGCGCCGGTATCGGCCAACACAGGACCGACGTCGAGACGAGTGGAACGCAGGCGGCGATTCTGAGTCCTGACGGCTGGCATCAGAACTTTTTCGCCGAAGTGTCGGACAAGGGGGTTCGGCGCGCAGCATCGGCGACGCTGGATCGCTCGGGGCTGAGCGCCGCGGGCGTGCACACGTTCTCGTTCTCGTTGGACCTGCGTGAACGGACGATGTCGGGCGCTATCGAAACACACCCGATCCTGATTCAGGACGACGCAGGCCGGACGATGAGGTTCATCGCGACCTCGCAGGTGCCGTCGCTCACGGCGAGCGACACGACGGCGGGGTTCGGCGTTCGCGATCTCTGGTCGCCCACTCCGAAGCTCCAGCTCGACATGAACGTTCGCGCGGATTTCCCGACGCGCGAGCCGGCGGCGTTCTCGCCGCGATTTGCGGCAAGCTACGCGGTCGACGACAACGCCAGGACGACCATCAAGGGCAGCATCGGCCGGTTCGTCGGACGCGTGCCGCTTGGCGCGCTGGCGTTCGACCAGCTCGGATCACGCGTCGACGTCTCGTTCAACCCTTTCGTCCGGCGCGCGTACCGTCCGTCGCTTGGCCAGCTGAAGCTGCCTGAAGCCGACATGGTCTCGATTGAGGTCGAACACAGGATTCTTCCGACGCTCGAGTTGCAGGCGGCGTTCAGGCGTCGGGCGTCCTTCGATCTGCCGACGGTCGATGTCTCGCCGATCGGCGGCGACACCTCGCTGGCCAGCACCGGGGCGAGCATCTACAAGGAATTCGCAGTGTCGGTGCGGCAAACCTGGCGTGCGGATCGCGAGCTCTTCGTGAGTTACGTGCGGTCGAGCTCGCTCGGCGACGTCAACGACTACGGAACACTCATCACGAATCTCGATGCGCCGCTCTTCGAGCCAGCCAGCCAGGCGCCGATGCCGACCGACGCGCCGCACCGCCTCCGCAGCTGGGCGACGTTCCAGTTTCCCCACGAAATCGTGGTCTCCCCTGCTGTCGAATGGCGCAGCGGGTTTCCGTATTCGAACTACGACATCTATCGCCACTTCGCCGGCGATCCGAACAGCCAGCGCTTTCCGAACTACTTCTCCCTGGACATCACGACGTTCAAGACGTTCGACATCTTCAGCCGCAAGTGGGATCTCGGGCTTCAGTTTTTCAACGTCACCGGACATTTCAATCCGCGCGACGTGATCTCCGTGGTCGACACGCCACGCTTCGGCGAGTTCAGCAACAGCTTCGGCGTCACGCTTGGCGGGTACATGCGCGTGCGCTGGTAATCACTCGACCTTCCAGAAACGCAGCACGACTTCATTCGGATAGCGTTCGCCGACACCCACGAAAACCGATCGGACGAGCGCCTGCAACTCCGGCGCAGACGTCTCGAAGATCGGCGTCGACTTGAAATAGACGAGGGACGGATCGACGCGCTCTCCTGCAAGCAGCCGCCGCATGACGTCGGGCGGCGCATGCCGCCGTCCGCGGTTTCTCACCACGACCGTCGCGCCGCTTTCGCATTCGAGGACATATTTGGCGTCGGCCTCCGTCAGGCCGTCTTCATGTATCAGCTGCCAGTCGGCGCCGCCAGGCACGACGCGGCCACGCACGCGAAGTTCGCCGCGTCCTTCGAAAGTTCCGCCGGTAATCGGGACCATCCGGCGACGCCGTCCGCCAGCGCCGCCTATTTCGGTCGGCTCGCCGACGAGAGCGCGGACTTCGAGGGTGAGGGTCAGACGCGGCGCGTCGGGCACGCGCGAGATTTTATGCGAGGTCGCGCCGCAGCGCCCGCTGCTCCGAGGAGAGGCGGAACAAGATGAGCGTCGCGTGCATCAACAGGAGTTCCGCGTACTTGACGAGGGCCTGTGGGGCGGTCGAGGCAAACTCGAGCCGGTCGGAATCGTCGGCATACATGACGGCGGCCACGCCGCCGCCGATGAAGATCGGCAGCGCCACCGCGCACCCGGGCTCTCCGCCGAACGGCATTCCAGTCGAGCCGCTCGAGATACCGGCGAGTGCGCCCTCGAGGCGGCCCGAGTTGACCGCGCGCCCGAGCAGCGAATCCGCCGACATCGGGATGACGACTTTGGAGATGTCCTGCTCGAACTCGAAGCCCGTCTGCTGGACACCCTCGAGGCGGCCGCCACGGACGGCGAACAACGCGACGCGCGAGAACTCGCGGATCAGCCCGTCGAAGAGCGCCGTCAAGGCCTCCGCCATCGTCGTCGAGCGCTCGAGCGCATTGAACACAGTGAGGAGCTCGTCGAGCGGCAGGGTGATGCACGAGAGCGCCTGGTCGCGAATGGTGTTCGCATGCTCGTCGCGCATTTCCTCGAGTGTCAGTTCGAACTGATTCGAGGCGGCCGCGAGCTGGGCCTCGGCGGATTCGAGACGCTCCCGCGCGTCCTGAAGCTCCGCGCGCAAGGCCTCGTTCCACGAACGCGCTTCCTGCAGTTCCGTCTGAAGCGTTTCCGTCTGGGCGCCGACCACGTTGACGAAACGCGCGGCAAGTTCGGCACTCTCAGTCGCCGCCCATGCCTGGAGCGCGGAAAGATCCTTGCCCTTGAAGTCCATCAAATCAGCCCTGACAGCTCAGACGAAATCGGGCGCTCGCATTCGGGACACACGATCACGTAACCCTTCCGCGGAAGCGTCGACGTGAATGAGACCTGCGTGCGAAGAAGGCGAAACACCCTCAGTGTCGTGATCTGCGCGTCGCAGTGCGGGCACACCACCGGGAACTCAAGGGTGTAGAGTGCGCCATCGGCGTGCCGGTGGCTGCCATGATGATTCTGGATGTCGACTCTGTGTGTCGATTCGAGCGGTCGTTTCGCGTCGAATTTCTCTCTTGTGTCGAACTGGTCCTTCGCGACGGCCGGGCGTTTGGGGGCGAAAGGTGTGGGTTCCACTGTGCGGGTGAGCGGCAAGAGCTCTGCCAGTGAATGTCGACGACTTGGCGTCGTACGAGCGAACACCAACGATCACGGCCGACACCGTCGTGCACAGATTTCCCTGTGCGATTACAGAACTGACGCGCTCTTTTTGGAGACGTCCGAGACGTCGACGGCGAGGGCGGTTCGCGACGCCAGCCCGGCGAGAACGTACGCGAGACAGCCAATCAACATCCCGGACTGAAACCCCCACTTGAGCGCCACGAACACCGTCGTGACAGAGCCGATGACGGACATGACGCCGTTCAGTCCCCAGAAGAACGGCGGCGCCGGCAGGGACCCGCGTCCGGTGCTTTGCAGTCCACGCGGGAACGGCATGCCCATGACGAATCCGAGCGGGGCGACGAGCGCCATCGCGATGGCGATGCGCGCCGCTGTCGGCAGCGGAAGCAACAGCGGGACGATGCGCGGCAGCGCGACGGCTTCGAGCGTTCCCAGCGCGGCGACGACCAGACAGGCGCCGCGCGGTGGAACCAGCGTGCTGACGGCGCTGCCGAGGCCTCCAGCGGCAAGCAGCGTGAAAAGCAGAATCGCCAGGGTGAAGATCGGATGGCCGAGCAGCAGCGTCAGGTTCTGCAGCAGCGCGAGTTCGACGCTGATGAACCCGAATCCCAGGCACGCAAAATAGATGACGGATGCCGTATAGGGCGCGGCCGGCTTCTGTTTTGGCTTTCCGAATGCCGCGAACAGCGCGAGCAGCACGACGTTTGGCGCAAGCAGCCACCCGAATAGCCGCCAGGCAATCGGCCTCGGCATGCCCCACGGGCGCTCGGTGGCGAAATAGAACGGGCTGTCGTCAAAGACAGGACCGATGAACGTCGGCGACTCGGCCTGCCACTCTTCCATCGACTTCTTGCCGCTCAGAAGATCTGTGTACGGCTGCGGCACGGGATGTCCGGGAACGATCAGCGGCTTGGCGAGATTCCAGGTCGCCAACTGATCGGATTCCGCTTTCGTGAACGGACGCTTCCGCAGCATGAACAGCATTTGCGACGGATCTTCGCGGTTGCCTCGTTTCTCCATGAGTGCCGCAATCCGCGGCGATGCGCCGTCGGCGCCGAGCAGCGCGACCGAGTTGGCGACCAGACGCGGGATGTCCGAATCCCATCGGAGAATGACGAGAACGCCGTCTTCTTTGAGGTGGTCGAAATACGCACGGAAGGCTTGCGTCGTGTAGAGATAGTTTTCCGACAGCGACAACCCGCCGGACGCCACCGACGCCCATGAGTCGACGAAGCCGAGGAAGATGGTGTCGAATTTTCGATCGGTGCGGCTGATGAAGTTGCGGCCCTCGCTCTGAATCACCTCGACGTCGGGCCGGTCGTACAAGCTGCCGGCCTGCGCGCCGTAGTGACGCACGAACTGAATCATCAACGGATTCATCTCGACAGCCGTGACTTTGCTGCTGCCGGACGCCAAAGCCGCTACTACGTCGGGACCGCCGCCTGGGCCGATGATCAACGTCTCGCCGCCCGGATTGAAATGAAACGGGAGCGCCCGATACGAATCGCGCATCTCGTGGACGCTGTCGAGGCGTCCGTCCCAGGGCATGATGCTCGTCCATGCGTCGGAGTCGATGTAGAGGCGCGCGATGAACTTCGGCGAGACCCCCTCGACGGCGTCGATGCGCGAGTACGCGTTCCATCCGGTTTGGGCAATGCGCGAGCCTGGATTCTCGTCCATGTGACGGCGCATGGCCTTGATGGTCCCGGGAATCACGTGAAAGCGGCCGGTGCTGCCGTTCGTGACAGCCAGCAGCAGCACGATCGCCGCTTCGATGAGCGCGGCAAGGCGGAACTTGCGCGACAGCAGCCCCGACGCGACGAGCGGCGCGAGCGCCGCCAGCAGGAGCGACACTTCCCCGCCGACGAGCTGTAGCAGCGCCGTCACCGACACCGCGCCGAGCGATGCGCCGAGGAGATCGGCGAAATACAGCGAGCCGGCGCCGCGACGGTTCAAATCGAAGATCATCGAGAGGGCTATGCCGCCGAGGAAGAACGGCACGAGCGGCGTGATGAAATACAACGGGAGGCGCGACAGTTCGAAGGGGTACGTGACCAACACCCACAAACAGCCGGGAATGGCGAGGCCGTAGAGCATCGTGAAGAGCGCGGCCCGGTCGGACGACGGCGGCCACGTTTTCTTCAGCAGATGCACGGCCAGGCCGCCAAGGCCCCAGCCGAGCAGCGCCATCGAGATCGCGACGAACGCGAAGTGGTACCAGATCGTCGCCGAGTAGATGCGCGTCAGCCCGATTTCGAACACAAGCCCAGAAAGGGTGATGAGGAAAACCGCGGCGCGAATGAGCATGGAGGGATTAGGTTATAGCATGTTCGA
>Ga0068871_100000728_pt1 | contig 22327 bp, 22 predicted proteins | sample KBSMisM72_FD_72750 | JGI IMG/M metagenome (GOLD analysis project Ga0068871, IMG submission 72750) | Miscanthus rhizosphere microbial communities from Kellogg Biological Station, Michigan, USA - KBS Miscanthus M7-2 | ecosystem: Host-associated > Plants > Roots > Rhizosphere > Soil ...
TTGTCCTTAATGCTCCATTTACCGGGTTCGGGTTGCTGGTTAAGGCGTTGTTCATCTAAGTGTTTTACAATCTCAGCTACGGCGAGGTGCTGTGTTTTTAGGCGGCAGACTAATGCGGAATAAAGCATGATAATTGGATGGTTAAATCACCCAAAGATTAGAAAATTTTCCGGCTTTGTTCGGCAGACCGGTATTCTCTTTGCATCATCCTTGCCGTTTGTGTGCTGCCATCGTGGCTCCACCCTGGCGGATTGAACAGGTATTGCAATTTGGCCTTAAAGGATGGTGCTTTCTTTATATCGCGGAACAAAGCTTTCCATTCGTGGAATAGGATGTTAAGAGGCCCGGTGTCTTCAGGTTGTTTAGTCAAACCGAATTTAATAGACTCTGGAATGTTTTCTTCCTGGAAGGTATTGAATAAGCGATCCCAAATGATAAACATCATCCCCATATTTTTATCCAAATAGGGGATATTGGATGCATGATGAACCCGGTGATGTGATGGCGTTACAAATATCCACCCGTACCATTTGGGCAAGTTTACCTGGTATTGCGTATGCACAATATTGCCGTACAATTGGGTTAGGAGATAGGCGTAAAGAATATCTATCGCATTAAAACCCATCAGCGCCAGCGGCAAATAAAAGAACACGCGGTACAATGGCTCAAAAACGGTAGAACGGAAACCAGTGGTCAAATTGAAATGCTCTGACGAATGATGTGTGACATGCATGGCCCAAAACAGCCGGCAATAATGCCCTACATAATGCAGTACCCAGTATAAAAAGTCCTGCGCTACAACCAATATCAGCCAATAAGCGATGGCATTCCGGATCTCGAACAGGCGGAAATGCCAGGCATAATCCAGTACGAAGAAGGTGGATGTTTTTACAACCAGGTTTAATACGAAGGCCAGCAGCGTGAGGTAGATATTGGTAAACGTATCGCGTTTTTCGTAATACTTGCGGTTTTCCCAATAACTAAGCCCCATCTCGACAATGGTAAGCACCGCCAACGCGATTACCAGAACCAGTGCAGCTTCGCTTCGTTTATCAAGAGAAAACATTGTTCAATGTAGAATAATAGTTCAATCCAGCATAAAGTTCGTCTTCTGTACAGATATTGTCAATACGGCATTGTCCGATGCTTGTCAATAATGTACAGTTGATTTTGCCCGATTGGTTTTTCTTATCCTTTTGCATGATGCTGTACAGCTCCTTGTAGCAGGATTCAGAAATAGTATAGTGTGGATACAAGCCGCTGATCACTTCAACAATCTCGGCCAGATCAGCATCACTCATGCCAACTTTCATGTTCGATAGCTTTGCTTCGCAGATCATACCGATAGCAATTGCCTCGCCATGAGTAAGCGGGTCTTCATCGTGCATCAATGAATAAGTTTCAACCGCGTGACCGATGGTATGACCGAAGTTGAGGCTCTTGCGTATGCCCCTTTCATGCGGATCTTCGATCACAACCTTATTCTTTATCTCTACAGATTTGTAAACCAATTCTGCGGATGGATGCTGCAAATTGCTAATCTTTAATCCTTTCCAATATCCAGCGTCGAATATTAAGCCGTGTTTCAGCATTTCCGCCAAGCCCGAAAGAATTTGTCTTGCCGGAAGTGTATCTAAGAACGAATGCTCAATGAAAACAGCTTTAGGTTGAGTGAACGTGCCAATAATGTTTTTGATATTATCCAGGTCGATACCTGTTTTGCCGCCTACAGAAGCATCCACTTGCGAAAGCAGGGTAGTAGGTACGTGTACAAAATCGATGCCTCGTTTGTAAGTCGATGCTGCAAATCCGCCTAAATCACTGATCACACCGCCACCAAGATTGATCAATAAACTTTGACGGTCAGCACTGAAGTCGATCAGCATTTTCCAAACGCCTACGCAAAAATCGATATTCTTATTTTCTTCACCCGCATTGATTTCGATGATATCGAAATTGTCCAGGTTGTCAATATATTTCCTTATCAACGGAAGGCAGTGTTTACCGGTATTCTCATCCGTCAAAACGAAAAAACGGGAGTAATTGCCTTTATTGATGAAATTGACCAATTGGGTCAGTGTATTTTCAAAATAAATCTGATAGCTGATGCTATTAAGTGCTTTCATAACCTATATAACCTTGATCTTCGTCCCACGAAATTCAACCAGATCGCCCTTTTTTACCTTTAATCTTTTGCGATAATCTACTTCTCCATTGTACATCACTTCGCCCTCAGCTACAACAATTTGCGCCTCACCACCGGTCTCAACCAGGTTGGTGGCCTTCAGTAATTGTATCATCGGGATGTAGTCGCCTTCTACTTTAAACGTCATCATGGGGCAGCAAAAATAAACTATTCAAAGGATAATGAGTTATTTGGTTTGCATTTTCTAATTTTGCATCATGCTCAATAATGAAACTGTTGCTGATCCCGGCAAGGGCCGGCTGTCTTTTGAAAATACCGAAATAGCTTTTCGCAATTCTACAAACACCGACCTGACACGTGCCTACTGGCTGTTCAGGATGATCAATATCAACTTGTTTGTTAAGATGGGGCCACCGATAACCAACTTCGCCATGAAGATCGGTTTACCTATCAAATCGCTTATCAAAGGTACCATATTTAAACATTTTTGCGGTGGCGAAACCATTGAGGAATGTGATAATACTATAAAAAAACTCTATAAAGGCGGGGTAGGAACTATCCTGGATTATTCTGTTGAGGGTGAAGATGAAGAACATATTTTCGATGCAACCCGCGACGAGATCATCAAAACCATTAACCGCGCAGCAGGGGATAAGGCCGTGCCAATTACCGTATTCAAGGTTACAGGTGTAGGCCGATTTGGCTTGTTGGAAAAACTGGATGCAAAAGCGCAGTTATCTACCCAGGAAACCACAGAATGGGAAAAAGTACAGGCAAGGGTGCTGGCGATATGCAGTAAAGCTTACCGAAGCGACGTGCCGGTAATGATTGATGCCGAAGAAACCTGGATCCAGGACACCATTGATATGCTGGCACTGGATATGATGCGCAAGTTCAATAAAGAGAAGATTATAGTTTACAATACTTATCAGCTCTATCGTCATGATAAATTAGCTTCATTAAAGCATGATCACAGCACGGCAGTTAAAGATGGATTTATTTTAGGGGCCAAGTTAGTTCGCGGTGCTTATATGGAAAAGGAACGCAAACGTGCTGCCGAGATGGGATACCAATGCCTGATACAATCCAATAAAGCGTCAACCGACCGAGATTACGATGCAGCTTTGCATTTCTGTATGGATAATCTTGATACTTTAGCTTTTGTAGCCGGAACTCATAATGAGAATAGTTGCCGCCTGCTGGCCGAACTGCTGAACGAAAAACAAGTGCCGCACGATCATCCTCATGTGTATTTTTCGCAATTATTGGGTATGAGTGATAACCTCAGTTTCAATCTGGCCGATGCAGGCTACAATGTGGCTAAATATGTGCCTTACGGACCTGTCAAGGCGGTTTTGCCATATCTTTTCCGTCGTGCCCAGGAAAATACAGCTATTGCAGGGCAAATGAGCCGTGAATTGAGCCTGATCATTAAAGAAAGAAAGCGCAGGAAACTTAATATCTGATCGCATCCGTGTCTGCTGGTATATAGCCCAACAGCCGGCTCATAGTGAGCATTTGCCCTTTATGATGGAACTCGTGCGTGATCACGTGCGTGAATAATTGCAGGGGAGAAAGCGTTAACTTAATGCCTTTGCGTGCAATGTATTTGGTTTGTGATTTTAGATAATTATCGCTGTATATCGTCAGAAAATCATTCACAATTAAGTCTGCCTGCTCAAATAATTGTTTGATTTCATCCAGACTATTGATATCTGCATTCTTATAAAAAGTCCTGCTCCTGTCTAATCCAAAATTATCAATCCAACTGATGTAAGTATTAATGTTGTGCACCAACATGTCTCGTATGGAGTTATTATTAAATTCAGGTATCTGCTTGTACAAATCTTCATCATCCATTGTCGCACAATAAGCAAACAACGCATGTCTTGAAGATTTAACTAATTCATATTGAGTTGATAATAACTCTTTCATTAAAGTAACCCTTCGCGTTTAATAAAATCCTGTATGGTATCAGGTGCGGCCATCATAAATGTTTGGATGCCTAGTTCATTTGCCGGTTCCAGATTGGCTGCGATATCATCAATAAATAATGTCTCTTCCGGAGCCAAACCGTTCTCCCGCAATACCTTTTCAAAAATGGCTTTATCCGGTTTCCGGATACCTATCAGGTGTGAATAGTAGGTCTTCTCAAATAAGTGATCATTACTTTCAAACCCGAATTCGTCCTTTAGGTAGTTCATGATATAGTTGTAGTGTATTGGGTTGATATTGCTCAGCAAAAAGGTGCGGTACTTTTTATTTAATTCGGCCAAAAGCTCATGGGTGCCTTCATCAACACCTAAAAGTAAACTGTTCCACGCGGCATCAATATCTGCATCGGTCAAATTAAGGTTGCCGATCTTGTTCCGGAGAAAATCTCTGAACTCGGTTTCGGTAACCAATCCACGGTCAAATCGATCAAAAATGGGCTCCTGCACACCGTGACTAAAAAATTTGTCAGGATCTTCAATAGCCAGGCTCTTCCAGCCTTCTTTCAGTTTTTGAAAATCGAGCAGGAAGATGACATTACCGTAGTCGAAGATGATGTTTTTGATGTTTTGCATGAGATATTTGTTTGTGGTAAAAATGTCAAAATAGTTCGTTAAATTAAAACTCAATATTTCAAAATCTTAATAATTTTTCTCCAGTATTATTACAAAATCTGTGTGTAAATAGCATAAAAAAAATTCAATATGAATGCGCTGAGAAAAGTTACACCTTTATTATTATTTGCCACTATTATTGCTGTACCCTTTAAATCCTGGTCGCAAAAAACAGGCTTCAAGGTATTGAACGATTATAAAATCTCCAGCCCAGGTGGCTGGGACTATATTTTAGTTGACGGCGCAAACAAACGCGTGTATGTATCGCACGGCACTCAGGTAAATATCATCAGTACCACCGGCGATTCATTGGGATATATTCCTAAAACAAATGGTGTACATGGCATCGCGTTGGTGCATTCGCTTAATAAAGGCTTTACCAGCAACGGGAGGGGCAATTCAGTTACTGTTTTTGAATTAAAAACTCTTACAACAACAGGCGAAATAACCCTACCAGTGAAAAATCCGGATGCTATTTTTTATGACGATTTCTCAAAGAAGATCATTACCTGTAATGGCGGTAGTCACGATTTGTGTTTTATCGATCCGGTAACGGAAAAAGTTGTAGGAACGGTGCAATTGGGAGAGAAATTAGAAACAGCCGTGTCTGATGGCAAAGGCAAAATATTTGTGAACGGCGAAGATAATAGCACCGTACATGTTGTGGATGCAACCACGCTGAAAAAGATTACGACCTATAAAATCGACGGCGGCGACTCACCTTCGGGATTAGACATTGACCGTAAAACCAATCGGCTGTTTATTGCCTGCGGCGATAGCAAAACCATGATTGTGATGGATGCTTCGAATGGACAGACCGTTGGTAAGTTTCCAATTGGCAGAAGCGACGGCTTGGTGTTCGACCCGGCCTTAAAAATCGCATACGCTTCAAACGGCGAAGGCACAATAACAGCTGTGAGGGAAATTAACGCCAACAAATTTGAGCTGATTGAAAATATCACTACCGAACCGGGAGCGCGCACTATCGGCATTGACCTGGTAACGCACCATCTGTATTTGCCAACAGCAAAAATGGAACCTGTAGCGCCAACCGCAGAGAATGCTCATCCGCGACCTAAAATGGTAACTGGAACATTTCACGTAATTGAAGTAGGGAAATGATGGGTGGTTAAGTGGTTGGATTAAGTTAGGTTGAGTTGATTGGTTTGATATGTTCAAAGCTATGAATGTCCTAAAAGTTCAACTTAATCAAATCAATCTAACTTAATCAACTCAATCCAACTACTAATGAATCCCCCTAATAATAAACCCCTTATAAGGAGAACTAAAAAACGTTTTTGAAATTCGGCTGTGATTCCGTAATATTGCAGCCGAAATTTCAATACGATTTCAGCGCCTATAGCTCAGTCGGTTAGAGTAGAAGACTCATAATCTTTTGGTCCCTGGTTCGAGCCCAGGTGGGCGCACCCAAGCGGGCAAAGACGAATTTTCGTCCTTTGTCCGCTTCTTTTTTTTCTGTAAATCCTTGTTAATCTGGTACATTATACGTCGAACATAGGACGTTCGCTTCCGTTACAATCTGTAAATTTTAGTTAAAGTAATTTATTATCAGTCAGTTATTTATAGGTTTAGAACAAAAATTGATTGATCAAGCTACTTGCATTCCTTTATATTTCATATCGGCATTAATGAGCTGTTTTGCCTGTCGGCAATTTTCAGTGGGCTTACGCTGGCCTTACTTTTAGGATTCGCCAGGAAGCAGTCGGCGGTGGCGGCCCGATGGATAAGCCAGGCCCTAGTGGTATGGTCCCTGCATTTGGCGCAGTTACCGGTAGATATTTGGTTGGCGCTGGGCCCGTTGATCTATTTCTTTACCCGCAAAACCGTGCGGCCTGAGCAATCTTTCCGCAGCATGGATTAGGCGCATTTCACTGTTGTGTTGATCAGCCCGCTGGTGCCGGGCTGGCTGGTATCCGTTTACATTTTAATTTACCTATACCTGTCTTACCGGGTGATACAGGAATTTTACGACCGTATGGATGGACAGGCCCCGTTTTATGTATCAGTTTCAACGGCAAGTTCAATGACGTGATGAACCAAAAAAGCATCAATTAAAGAGAGTGCATAGTCACGGTCTATAGGTAGCATATTCGGTTTCAGTAAAACTTCGTCAATATAATTTTCCGGGTTCCACAATTCACGCACCAACTGGGGATGTTGAGGCTCAACTCTCTCTAATACATGCTCAAAAACAGAATTTGCTGTTTTAATAAACTTTTTTCTATCAGTGCCAGTTAACGGTAGTGAAACAATTTTAATGGAAACCTTCTTTTTGGCCGGTTTTCTTTTCGCTCCTTCCTTAGAAACCGGTTTAATTTTTGGAAGCCGGTAATCCAAACGAAAGCTATAATGCCCATCTACTTCCGCAAATACTGTTTTGAAAATCTCCAATTTCATGTCGTCCTCAAATTCCATTTGATTTTCATGCTCGTTTCTTGCGAGATAATCCTGCCATTCTTCAATGCAGATCTTGTGCATGTTGTCGAACAGTTGTTTTGACAATTCCAGAGCATCCTCGGAAGCACTTAGTAATTCGGTCCATTTCCCGAAGCCCACCAAATTGGCAATGATGTGCTGCGCGTTCATTAAAGTGAAATTGTCCTGGTCAATATCGAAGCTAATCAATATTGCATCCACGTCGAAGAACATCGGCGCATAATCATAATAGGTTTCGCCGTCAACTGGGTCAGAATAAGGTGTTTTTTTGTTTTGAAATCTTTGTGAAGATTTTTTGCCTGGAGTTTTAAGTAGTCAATAGGTTTCATAATACATTCCTGTTGCACCCACTTATTATCCTGAAAATTTGCGTTCGTATTCTTGTTCGGATAATAAGCAGATAGGTTTGCATTATTAAACTATTGGCTGATGATATCTTTGCACGAACGGGCATGCTTGCCAAAAAGCACGAACAAGTATAGCTCTAAAGTTTGTCAAAACAAAATTTATATAATGGCGCTGATATAGCTCATTTCGATTCATCAGAATCCTTCAGCAAATTAGCTAAAGAATGCCCAATGGTAAGCACTCGAGCTTCGCACTTGATTTTTTGTTCCATTTTAGTTTCCATAAGTTGTCACTTTGATTTGATTAAAAAGGCGTTGGTACCCCGTAGTCTCTTGACCCAGGTACTTGCCAATTAATATTTCGACAGTTTTCACACCATATTCCATGTCCAGATAATGCTCCCGTTCATTTTTATCAGGATGATCTGCCGCAATGGTGTTCATTTCTTCCGGGGAAAATGGTGGGTTAGTTACCAATTGTTGTTCTTCGATAAGCGGCTCGCCGTCACTAATGAACTGCTGTTCATCATTTCCTGATTTGACGCGGACCCTTTGCCCGTTTCGAATCAAAGAAAACCCATACAGATCTACTGTACTGTTCAGTGCGAGTACGACGATCTCACTTTTAGGAAACAGAGCGCATAACTGCTTTTCCCAGGCAGTGGATGTTTTTTCGTAAAAGTCAAACACCTTTTCACCACTAACGATGATGATCTTATCCCCGTAATAACCTACGCTGGGCGAATCTCTGTATTGAGCTTCGGCTAAAGTGATGGTTTGCCCGGGCTGGCCTTTGATATCCAGCTTGGCAGGTAGTTCGGTCAAGTTGATATTGGCTGCATTGGTGATTATGATCAAATAAAGTTTTAAGCTCATGTTAATTCATTAAGGGTTGTCATTTGTAATATTTGTTGATTAGCGACACTTGGCGTTAATGCAGGCTGCCAGTTGTTTGGTAATAACTGTTCCCAATATTCTTCCGGCAGGTAAGTTAAAGAATGCCCAATGTGTTAAAAATCATACCCAATAACTTGAAGATCGATTAGCAAGCTACAGATATCGCCTTTTGAGTTAACTCCCCAATAACTTGCATAATGACCGTCGCCATAGCCAGATGAAAACATAATAACATTCAGATCGGTTTGAGTGGGAACGTAAAAATTTAACCAATTACAAGTATAGGCAGACTCCGGGGACGCTTCTGCATTCTTTTCAAGTCCCGGATCTATAAATTTATTATATACGATATTTCCATATGGGTCTTCCTTGTTTAAATCATCTACCCATTCATTGTAACAGCTTTGCGTTTGAGCATCACAAACACTACCGAAGCCGGCGTCTACACCAAAACCAAAAAATTGATCGTCCTTTAATATACCTATGTCCTGTCCGTCGATCAAAGCCATTTCCCATGCAACTGCCCGGTCCGAAGAAAATTCAATTTTTACTAAAGCATATCTGTCTCCGGCATCTTGGGTTTTGGCAATACAGGCGGTTACAGGATAAGTCCCTCTTTTTACGGCTCGATTAAAGGGCGTTGCGTCCCATAAAAGGGACGGATCGCACGCTACAATCTGCCCTGTCGGTAAGTTCAGGTCGCCCAGTTTAAGAATTTCAATAGGCGTGTCCTCGATGATAGCGTTCTCAAAGTATATATTATAGTCAATACTTGAAAGTTTAACTTTTGCTTTGTCTGATTTTTTTTTAAAAGAACTCATGTGAATTGGTTGTTATAAATTAATCAAATAAATATTTAGCTCAAAAAATAAATGCAATAAGTCACTGGCCGGATGGTAAGTTACAAGGAAAGTGGACAATGCTATATGTGGTACATGTATATGGGGAATAATTATTGTTCCTGTTCCCGGTAGATTGTAATAAATTTAAAAAGCAGATGTGTCGCCTTCTGTAAATGCGCAAAGTCAATCAGGGCGATCTTATCTTTCGGGGTATGATGTTCGTCAAAACCACCCGAACCCAATAACACGGAAGGGATGTGCTTGTTCATGAAACTGTAAGTATCGGTATTGCTCAGTATGTTTTTTACTGAATCCGTAGGCGAGAATTGAAGTTCTTGATTTACGAAATTGTTTCCAGCCTTGTAAAATGCAGACTTAAAGGTAGTATCCCCCAATGCCCAAACACCGCTGAACGAGCGGTGCTTGCTGCCGAGCTGTTCGAGGTTGACGGTCATGAAGATGTCCTTTTGTCGTACAGGCAGGTGATCGGCAAACCAGCGGGAGCCTTTGAGATTTAGTTCTTCACCACAGAAGAATACAAATATGACGGTCCTTTTTCCGGAATGGGCTGCCAGCATTTTTGCTGCGCCGAGTTCAGCTACGCAGCCACTTGCATCATCGTTGGCCCCGTTGTAAATATGCTTGCCGATATGCCCGATATGGTCGAGGTGCGCGCCGACGACGATGGTTTGACGCGAACTTCCGGGCAGGACACCAACGATATTATAGCCAGGCTTATTTTCGGACTTATAACTGAGCTTAACGTCTATGCTATCCCCGGGAGCCAGCAATTTTGCGAGCATTGGGCTCACCATAATCGTTGACGTCCCTTCAGCATGAACCTTTCCATCGGGAACATAATGCATGTAGCCAAACCGGTATTGGCGAATGACAGCAGTCTCCCAGTCCTTTGATTGATCGGCATTCGGAAGCAAAATTAAGCCGGCCGGATTGCCCCTTACACTATCACCGGCCTTTAACACCATCCATTTGCCGGGCTTTGCGACGCCGCGCCCGATAACCATGAAGTTTTGCGCATCATGTTGGTAGGTCTTGCCTTTGATCGTTAATTCGCTTCCTGTGTAATTATCCCACGTAAAGGGGACAGCTTGCAGGTAAGCTTTTTTGATCCCTGCGCTTTTTAATTGCGATAAGACAAAGTTCGCGGCCTTCAGGTATCCCGGCGAGGTGGTGAACCGACCTTTGGTGGCGTCTGAAGCGATGCCACACATGTCTTTTTTTAATGATGCGATGGTTTGCGCATTGCTTTGAAAACCAAAGGCCACCGAAAGTGCGACGATAAGATACTTTTTCATGTTATTGGCGGTTGATCTTCATTACTTGCTTACCATTCTCATAAACGATCAGCGAATGCGTATCCGGAAACTCAAGCTGTACATCATAGCCTTCGAGGAAGAATTTGCTATCAGATTCAGGAAACAACACGGCGGTAGGCACGCCGTCGCCAGATACTTTGATGGCGTTGCCGTCCTGTTCCACCTTCATCAGCTTGCCGTTGCCCTGGGCATAAGCACCGGTGTGGCTTTTGATCACATCGTCAGCAACGGTTATCCTTTCATGTATACCGGCGCCCTTGTTCATAGTTTCCAGTATCTGCGTCCCGAAGGGAAGCGCGCATTTGATCACCTGGTCAGTCACAAACATGCCATTGTCTGCATTGGTCATTATGACTACACCACTGTTTGATTTTGGCAGGAAAACGGCCATGGTGCGTACCCCTACATCCGAACCGCCATGTTCCAGGGCATATTCGCCGTTTGGAAGGTTATTTACCAGTCCCCAGCCCAAACCACGGTAATAATTTTCCTTGACCTTTACCTGTGGGCGGATCATATCGGCAAATAGCGTATCCGATAAACCACAGCCATTCATGGTAGCAATGCCCAGCTTGCAATAGTCCTCAACGGTAGTGATCAGGTCGTCTGCGGCGCTGACACCGGTTTGGATGGAAATATTATAGCGGGCGCCCTGTCCGTCGTGCCATTTGGCAAAGCGATTGGTATCCAGGTTTTTGCTCCAGTATAGCGTGTTAGCCATGCCCAGTGGCTTAAACAGGTAAGTGTTCATCAATACATTTAAGGGCTGATGAAACTTGCTTTCCAGCGCGTGGCGCAGGTATTCGAAGCCTTCGCCCGAATAGCCAAACTTAGTGCCGGGCTCGAAATTGAAACGCAGCTTAGTGCCGCCATTGTCCGTGCGCCAATTGGGGAAGCCAGTTTGGTGACTCAGCACGATGCGCGTGGTAACCTTATCTAAATAAGAACTACCCGCAATATCCGGATCGATCCAATAATGCGAAAGTGGCTCGTCCAGGTTCCATAAGCCGGCCTGAACCAGTTTCATAACGAGCATTGCAGTAACAGGCTTCGTTTGCGATGCGATGTTAAATAAGGTATTGGCAAGCGCCGGGCGGCCTTGCTGTAGGTCGCCAAATGTTTTGAGCCATTTGATGCGGCCATTTTCTATAAGTCCTACGCCTGCGCAGGGAACATGATTTTGGGCCATCCATGCCGGGATGTCGCGAACGAGTGATTGAATAACTGTGTCCTTTTGAGCAAAAACAGCATTGCTGATAATAAGGAAGATAATGATGAGGTTGACTTTCGTTTTCATAATTTTAAGATTATAAACCAAAAGTATCCCGGTCCCGAATGCCTAAAAAATAAGAATGACAAGCACATACAAATTGATGATGAACGTAAATAAGGCGATGATAACCGCCTTTCGTGACGTTCATCACCGGATCAGGTACGTTTATCACCAAAATTTGGGGATGACATTTAACCTTGGTTTATTTGACCTATGAAACAGTTCGACTGGACACGACTATTTACCTGGCCCAATAAGGTTTACACCCAGTTAGGGTTCTGGGTCATCGTGTTTTTCCTTTACATTGCATTAAAAGAATATCCTCAGCGAATGAGCGGTATTACGCTAACCTGCCTGGTACTGCAGGAGACGCTCGAACTCATTATTCCCTGCTATTCACAAAACCTTCTGGTGCTGCCCCTGCTTAAGCGTCGCAAATGGCTATGGGCGGGTTTAGCTTATGTGCTGCAACTTCTTATACTGATCAAATTTCTGCCGTATTTGCTCAATGGAATAGGCCAGCTTTTTGTTGCAGTATTTCATATCAGCGATGTTGTCGATTGGCGCGATCAGCATTTTGCTTTCACCATGGTGGCCTTTACTATCATCGCTACCTTTACTAAAGCCGGGCTCGACCGTTTGATACGCGATAAAGAACAACGGGAAAACGAGCTGCGGCATTTGAAGGCACAGCTGAATCCGCACTTTTTATTTAATACGCTCAATAACCTGTATGGCTTATCCGTTGTCGAGTCAAAAAAATTACCCGGACTAATGCTGAAACTGTCCGACTTGTTGCGTTATTCGTTATATGATACCAGCCAGCATTATGTGGCGTTGCAAAAGGAGGTCGATTATATTACCAATTACGTTGAACTGGAACGCATCAGGTTAAGCGGCAAGTCAGACATTCAATTGCAGGTGACGGGGGATATCGATGAAAAGTACATTGCGCCTTTGCTCATGATCGTATTTGTCGAAAATGCTTTCAAGCATTTTTCGGCGCTTAAAGGCAAGCCGGCATTTATACATATCCTGCTTTCGGTTGAAGACGATCGGTTACATTTGGACATTACTAACTCTGTCGACCCTGAATATGTACCCGTACCATCGACAAAACGCAAAGGCGGCCTGGGATTGGAGAATGCGCGCCAGCGGCTCCAGCTGATCTATCCGGGTCAGCATCAGCTTATTGTTCGCAAAAGTGCCGATATCTTTGAAACCGACCTTATAATCGAATTGACATGACGCTAAACTGTATTATTGTTGAAGATGAGCCCATCGCACGAGATATTTTACGAACCTACATCTTGCAGGTGCCTTACCTGAAGCTTTTAGGCGAATGCGACGACGCCTTTGAAGCCATGCAACTGATCAATAAGCAGGCGGTTGACCTGGTGTTCCTGGACATTAATATGCCCAGGTTAAGCGGTTTGGATATGCTGCGAACCTTAAAAAAGTACCCGGCCATCATCGTCACCTCTGCCTATCCTGAATATGCACTGGAAGGTTTCGAGCTTTCGGTCACAGATTACCTATTAAAACCATTTTCATTTCCACGCTTTGTGCAGGCCACAGAAAAGGTGCTTAACCAGAATCAGTTCACCGAACGTGCACATCCACAGCCCGAAAAGGATGATTTCCTGATGGTCAAATCGGATAAAAAACTGACGAAGATATTTTTCAATGATCTTACTTATGTGGAGGCGTATGGCAATTATATTTTCATTTACTGCGGGCCCGAGCGCATCATGTCCAAACAAACACTCACGCAGTTTGAGGAGCAACTGCCAGGCAATAAATTTGTAAGGATCCATAAATCCTATATCGTTTCGATGAAAGCAGTTAAATTTTTTGAGGGAAATGAAGTGGCTGTAGACGGCAAAAAGCTTCCGGTCGGTAAGGTGTACCGTAACGAAATGTTGAAGAGATTTAAATAAATGGTGCAGAAACTGCTCATTTGGGTTCATCAAAATCCTTAAGCAAGTTCGCCAGGAGCCGCATATCATCTAAAAAATGGTGCGATAGTTGCACATTTTGGAGCACAAAATGTGATTTTTTCCAATCACAAAATCCTCTAAGTCGCTGATTCGTAGGGGTTTTTACTTTATTCCAACCCTTTTCAGTCCTTACGAATACACACTTTGGAACACCAATCCGGCGACCTGAAATTAGTTTTTAGAATTAGGTCGCTAAAATGAGTTAATTGACTGTAGTACAGTATTTTAAGTGAGTTAAAAAAGATCCGAAAGGACTCAAACAAGCCGTAAATCTTTTGGGTAATGTGCTTAAAAATAAAGAATAGACATCTGATGAAGCTACCGGCTTATTAAAAGTAGTAACAGATTATACTTATGCACTTGAAATACTTGACAAGTATGATCATCAACAACTTGTGCTGGGGGATACTGATGACCATCAGCTTTTTGCTTACACCGGCAAGTTTTGCCACCTTATTCACACCGAGACCGCGGTAACCCTCTGTCCGGAAAATATGGGCTACCGCAGTGATCAGTTTGCGCTTGGTCTCTTCTTTATTTTTCAAGGTGGATTACATTTAATGCTACCCAATTATTATATTGTAGCTGTCGTGAAGGCTTTCCTGCGCTAATAGATGCAGGGTCAGCAGCTATAACGCCAACCCGCATATTAAATGCCCTTTTATAGTCATTTTAAAAATCTTCTTCTGCCATAGCGTTATTTAAGAATACTCCTGTATTATTCCCTGTCGATACAGCATATGATACAGCACGAATAGGATTGGTACTGTCTCCACAAGCGAATATATTATCTACCGTTGTTTTCTGAAATCCATCTACTTTGATAAGTCCCTGTTCTGTCAATTCACAACCCAATAATTCGGGGATTTTACAGTGTTGTTCAAAAGGAGGTCTTGAATAGATAGCTTTCAATTCAAAAGTTGAATTGTCTGAAAAAACTATTTCTTCAACTACTCCGTTTGTGTGGTTCAATGATGTAATTTCCTTTTCAACTATTGAAATATTGTGTCTTTTGATTTCGTCGGTTTGTTCTTGTGTCAATTCCGATTTTCCATTCGTAAATATGGTTAAATCTTTTGTCCAGTTACGAATGAGTCTAGCCAAATGAAATGCACCATATCCATTTGCCAAAATCCCTGTCTTTTGATTCTTTACTTCATATCCGTGGCAATAAGGACAATGAATTACGGTGATACCCCAGCATTCAGAAAATCCCTTAATCTTTAGCATTGTGTCTTTTAAGCCTGTTGCAAAAACGATTTTTTTGGCGAAAATAAATTTCCTGATTCAGTTGAAATCTCAAATCCCTTATCGGTTTTCGTTCCACTAATGGCAAGGTCAGTTAAGAATTTTACCGTGTCATATTTCAACACTTGCTTCCTCGCTTTTTCCGCAATAACGCCTGGTTTTTCTCCGTCTTGCGTAATGAAGTTATGTGAATGAGGTGTTTGTCGGTTACAAGGCAAACCGCTGTCGATGATTAAAACATTTCTTAATGCTCGTCCCAAAGACATTGCTGCCGAAAGTCCTGCATAGCTTCCGCCAATTATGATTACGTCAAAATTTTTGTTATCTATCATTTTATTAAAATTTAAAAATGCTGTTAATGGAAAAGGTAAAGCTAAAACTGATAAAGCAAGTGCCTTGTTTTATCAGTTCTCGTCCTGATATTTTTTTCGTTTCAGTCAATTGTTTTTGGATGTGTGTCGCTCTCCAAATGTGGCGGAATCAATTTATACATCACCGGCGTTACGATCCTCGAAAGTATGGTAGAACTGATCAGTCCTCCAATTAATACAATAGCCAATGGTGCTATCAAAGGATTAGGATTCAGCGCAATCGGAAGCAAGCCGCAAATGGCGGTGATCGAAGTCAATACCACCGGCAGGAAACGGGTTTCGCCTGCCATCGCAATTGCTTCATCAATGCTATGGCCTTCCTCGCGCAGGTGGTTGGTGAAATCGACCAGCAATAGTGAGTTTTTAACCTGTATGCCTGACAGACCTATAAAACCAATAATGGATACCATTGACATGGGGTTGCCTGTCATGAGTAACAGTACCACGCCACCCAGTATACCTAATGGTATGATCGACAGCACGATAATAATCCCTTTAAACGTTTTGAACTGCAGCAACAGCACACCAACAAAAAGAAACGTGCTCAGGATGATCACCGACAGAAAGTTACCGCCTAATGCATCGCCTTCTGATTCCGCTTCTCCGGATAACTTGTAATAATAGCCTGGTGGCATTTTTAATTTATTCAATTCTGGAACAACCTCTTTCAGGATATCATTGGCTAAAACATGCTCTTTGGTTAAAGAAGTAACCTTTGCAAAGCGCGATTTATTGAAATGGTTGATCGCCGTGGGCGATGTTTCAAACGAGATAGTGGCAATCTGGTTAACCAATACCGGCGTCCCCTGTATGTTATTTACGTACAGGTTTTTCAGGGCATCCAAATTAGAGAACTTATTCCTGGGCAGGGTGATCACAACATTTCGCGAATCGCCCCTGTCGTCAATGTAATCGCCTACTGTTAATCCTGCCACTGCCATTCGGATCACTTTGTCTATGTCACTGGTAAGCACACCTAAGGTACGGGCCTTCTCTTTGTCAATTTTTATTTTAACATCCGATTTATAGGTGTTCAATTCGTTATTGACATAAAAAGTGCCGGGATTTTTCCTCAGGATCTCCTCCACTTTAAAGGAAAGCGCCCGTAAAGTGTCCTGATCCTCGCCAAATACCCTCACCACGATATTGGCTTCAATGGGTGTTCCCTGTTCAAAATCTTTTACTTCGATCCGCGCATAAGGAAAGTCTTTAAATTTCTGCCTGAGTTTTTTGATCAGATCTGTTTTTGATTTTGGACTTGCCTCTTCGTCCAGTTGAACAAATACCTGGGCAAAATCAGGCTTTACATCCTGCTGGTGTACATTGTAATAAATCTGTGGGTTGCCTTTGCCTACGTTAGAGGTATAATAAACGATCTCCTTATGCTTCTTCAGTTCACCTTCTACCAGCCTGGTCACCCGGTCGCTTTCAGGGATATCCGCTTGCAGGGGGAGTTTAATATTGATCAAAAACATTGGCTTTTCAGAGGTCGGGAAAAGCTTAAATCCGGTTTGTGTGAATAAGAAAAAAGCGAGTCCGCTTAAGGCCAATGAGATCCCGATGGTAGCTTTAGGCCATTTTAAGGCAAGCGGCATTACGCGGGCATAAGACCTGGTCAGGAAACGTTGCAGGTGCTTTAAGAAGAAGTTACCCTCGCCATGTGTGTGAGTTTTAAGCATCCGGCTGCCCAGGAAGGGAACAAGTGTTAATGCTACGATCATAGAAGCCAGTACACTGGTGATCACGGCCATCGGCAGGCAGCGGATAAATTCACCGGCCATATCCGGCAAAAAGGCAAGCGGCAGGAAGGCAATAACCAATGTAGCCGTACAGCCTACAACCGCTATCCCGATCTGTTGCGTACCTTTCAGGATTGCGTCCTTTCGCGAATGCCCCTCGCGGAGCCACCGCTCAATGTTCTCAACCACAACAATACTGTCATCCACCAGCAGGCCCAGGGCCACCACAAGCCCAACAATACTGAGCTGATTTAAGGAATACCCCAATAAATTCATAGCAATGAGGCCCAGTGCCAGTGAAAGCGGTATTGAGATCATCACCATCAGGGATGCCCTGAATCCTAAAGGCAGCAAGGTAATAATCACTAAAACAATAGCTAACCCAAAATCAAAGCCCAGGTGGCCCAAACGCTCGGAAACCATGTTAGCCTGATCAAAGTTTTTGACCATACGAATATTAGCTGGCAAGCTTTTAGAAAACTCTTCCAGTACCGGCAGAAACTCTTTCTGTACGCTGGTGATATTTACATTGGCTTTCATGCCGGCAGTAACCAGCACACAGCGGTGCCCATTCAAACGCGTAATATGGTCGACCGTTCCGTCTTTGTAGCTCACATCGGCCACATCTTTTAAGTAGATGATCTTCCCGTTTGCATTGTAAATAACGGTATTGGCCACATCTTCGACGGTTCTTAATTTGCCGCTGGTCTTTACGTTGAAGACTTTACTCTCCAGATTAATACTGCCGCCGGGAATATCTACCGCTTCGCTCTGTAAGCTGCCGATCACTACGTTGAGCGGTATTTTTAGCTGGGCGAGTTTGTCGAGCTGCATATCGATCCGGATTTCCTGCTCCGGCATCCCGAAATATTTGACATCCTTCAGATTGGTGATCTTCTCCAGGCGCGTTTTCAAAATATCCGCTTCGTCCCTCAATAATTTGCCGGAAGCATTATCAGAAACCAACGCCACTTGCAGCACCTTTACATCCGTGGAGGAAATCTTTTCTGTTTTGATCAAATAAATATCCTTTGGAAGTTCACTGTTTTTCAAGGCGTTGATTTCCGTGGATATTTCCTGGTATTTGTTGTCTATATCCACACCATATTTAAATTTCGGCTGGATAACCGCAACACCGTCTTCCACAGTGGTGAGTATTTTTTCGATGTTCTCAAGTCCGTAAATTTTGTTCTCAATCGGTTTCACCACCTGCTCTTCCATATCTTTCGGACTCGTGCCCGGATAGATCACAGTGATCAGGTATTGCGGCGGATGGGTGGTCGGATCCTCAGACCGCGGCATGGTAAACAGCGTTAATACGCCGACTACAGCGACAAGCAAAAATATGATCAGTGTGAACTGGTAGTTCTTAACTGCGAAATTTGTGATTTTCATAACTGTAGCTTACTTGATGATCTTAATAATGGACTGTTCGTTGAGGTAGGCGCTGTTGGAAACCACGATCTGGTCTATACCTTCCAGTTTATTCTTGAGATATACATCGTCGTTATCGAACTTCAGGATGGTAACCGGCACTCTTTTTACACGGGTCGGGCTAACTGTAGTGAAAACGAAACCTTTATTGCCGTCGGCTTCTACCAGTGAGCTGTATGGAATCACCATTACACTTTCATCCTGGTGGGTGGCTATTTCTGCCTTGCCAAACATGCCAACCGCAGGTTTTAGGCCGTTTAAATTCAGCTTCAGCTCTACCTGGAACGATCCAAGGGCCTGATCTGCCGCCTGCGACTTGCGAAATACCACCGCATCAAATTGTTGACCGGTGTATCCATCGAGCGTCACTTTGGCTGTCTGTCCCGGTTTGATGATGGCCCACTCACGGTCAGTTACCCCAACCTTTAGTGAATAACTGTTGTGCTGTTCGGTGGAATTGATGAGCAGCACCGGCATACCTTCGGCTATTACTTCGCCCTCATTGGCGATCTTCTTGCTCACAAAGCCATCGGATGCAGCGTATATTTTTGAATAACGATCATTAAAGGCTACCGCTTCCCGGGCTTTTTGCGCAACGTCAAGTGCAGTTTTGGTGTTTTGCAATTGCTCTAAAGTATAAACGCTGTCTTTGTAAAGACTGACCGCCCGGCTATAGTCACGCTGTGCCTTTTCCACACCTAAACTGGATTGGGCCAGGCCGGCCGATATTTCCGTGGAATTGAGTGTAGCCAGTAATTGGCCCTTTTTAAAGAACTGGCCTTCCTGTACGAAGATGCGGCTGATCACGCCGCCTATCTTGAAGGAATATTTGGCTTCATCTTCAGTACCAACCAGGCCGGTAGCACTGATGTGGTCAGGAACTCCTAATACCGACACCGAAGCTGTTTTAACAGGAATGATATCCGGTTCACCCAGTGGATTCTGTTCCTTGTGTTTTTCTTTGCAGGAAGTCAGCAGGAATACGGTTGCTATTACGATGCTGAATAATTGAATTTTTTTCATGATGTTGTGGTTATTGAATAGTGAAACTGGCATTGGCTCGCTCAATGGCTGTATTTGCGATCCAGGTGTCGAACAGGGCAATATTGGCATGCAGTTGTGCATCGATCAATTGATTCTGAGCATCCAACAGCTCTATATAAATGGCCATACCCTCTTTGTATAATTTCAGCATATCGCTGTAGTAAGTCTGGCTGGCTTTTAATTGGGATTGTGAGGCGTTATATTGGGCGATTGCGCTTTGCATGTCAGCCTGGCGAACTTTAAGCTCAGTAAGCAATTGCTGCTGCACGTAATCAGTCTGAGAGGCGATGGCCTCGCGGTCTGCGATTGTTTGTTTGATCCGGTAACTGTTTTTTCCGGATGAGAACAAGTTCCATTCCAGGGAAATGCCCAATAAATAATATCGGCTTTGTGTATTAAACTTCCAGTCAAACGCTTGCGAACCGAGATCGATAGAGGTACCTACTTTCGGAATAAGATATGATTTGGCAAGCCCATTCAGGTTGCCGTTAATATCTTTTGCTATCCGGAGTTTAGCTAATTCCTCACGGCCGCTGATATTATTGCCAAGCAGCTGATCCTGTGCGGGCAAGGCGGTGACAGAGTCTGATAGTATGCTGTCTGTAAGCGGTCGGTTTAGCAAAAAGTTGAAATAATACCGGGCGGACTCGGCGGTTTTCTTTGCCGAAATAAGTGAGGCATTGATCCTGGAAACTTCATTTTGGCTCCGGATAACGGCTGTTCTATTCACTTTACTATTATCGTACAGCTTAGTGTTGATCCGCTGTCCTTCTTCAACCAATCGCAGGGATGATTCATAGATACTGGTAGCATTGATAGCTTTCAGATAATTATAATAAGCTGTTTTGATCTCTTTAACAAGTTCCCGTTTGTAAAGCAACACCTCTGCTTTTTGCAGATCAACTTGCTGCTGTTTGATCCTTTTGTTATAGATGAGCTCCGCATTTAAAATAGGAAGGGTAGTGCGGAACTTCGCGTCATAAAAATTATCCGGGTTGAGCAGAATGTGCTGATTTTGCAGCTGCGGAAAGGCATTGCTCCCAGTCAATTTGTTCAGCGTTGAATAAACTCCGTTAAACAGGTCACCTGTCGGAAAATCGATCGTTCGTCCACCGTCGGCTTTGGTATAAGTGGTTGAAAAAGTTACGTCCGGCCCGAACATACTTTTCGCTTCCTTAAGGGCATATACATTTTTTTCGAGCACAAAGTTTTGTTGTTTGATGCTCTGATTGGATGCAAGTCCGTCCCGGATATAGTCATCCAGCTTGCTCTGGGCTTTTGCTGGTGGAGCGGCTAACAAGGCTGCCGCCACCAGGGCAAAACCATATTTTTTTTTGCTTTTAATTTTCATTTTTAATCATTGTTTTAAATTCAAACAGTGTTCAATATATAGTCAAAAAAAAGGGTCATCCTTTTTCAAGCAGTGCAACGAAACACTCGTAACCATTGTGCATCAGTTCTTCATTGGTTTTGCCGATAAAACTTGATGTCCGGTCTTTACAGAACAGCGCGCAAATGCCATGCATTGTGGAAAGAATCATAAAAGTAAGATCTTCCGTTTCCATGTCTTTGAACCTTCCCTTCTGCTGGCAGTCTTTGATCACAGAAGCCAGGCGATCGATTGCTTCCTGCGCTATTTTAAAGCCACCCTCTTCATGCATTTTTGCCGGTTCCTCAACAATAAACATCAGGTTATAATAATCCTTGTTTTCCTGCGCAAATTGAATAAAGATGCGGCCCATAGCTTTTAAACGCTCAAAAGGATCACCCACTTTATCCAAAACTTTAAACTGGTTGAGCAGTAATTGAAACCCTTCCTTATGCAACTCCTGGAAAATCTCACTTTTATCTTTGAAATAAAAATAAAGCGAGCCAGGGCTGTAGTTAATTTCATTGGCAATATTGCGCATGCTGGTTTGTTCATAGCCTTTTTCAAGAAATATCTTACGCGCACCATTTAGGATGCGTTTATGCATTTCCTGCTTCTCTTCCAATTTTCGTTCTGCTATGCTCATTTCAAATAATTATAAATACAAATATAGGAGTGCTGGCTTACCTGCAAAATCCCCCATCAGGTTTCGCCGTTTAGTTTTTCATTCCGGGACTGATCTGTCCCATGATGTTTATAGCCGCTTTCCGGTTCAATAACTTGAATCCAAACAACATGAACCTGTTTTTCCAGCCCTGTACAACTCTTGGCTTCCGCCTCTTTTCCAGGGCATTAACCAATTCTTCGGCAACATCCTCAACCGAAGACATAACAAATTTGGGGAAATCGCTGACATGTCCGCCGGCGTTTGAATGAAAGTCTGAAGCTGCGGCACCGGGGTTAAAACCCATCACAAAAACACCTTTTTTCTTAAACTCATACCACAGTGATTCCGAGAAATTGGCGACAAAGCTTTTGGTAGCTGCATAAACTGAACCGCCCGGCAGGGAAGAATGTGCAAGCACAGAGCCAACATTTACCAGAGCATCTCCCGGCTCGGCATTTTGCAAAAACGCATAAGACAGGGTTACCAGGGCATTCATATTAAGCTGCATAGTTGCCAGCTGCTCATCCAATGGGATCTCAATAAATTTTCC
>Ga0068871_100000732_pt1 | contig 22268 bp, 21 predicted proteins | sample KBSMisM72_FD_72750 | JGI IMG/M metagenome (GOLD analysis project Ga0068871, IMG submission 72750) | Miscanthus rhizosphere microbial communities from Kellogg Biological Station, Michigan, USA - KBS Miscanthus M7-2 | ecosystem: Host-associated > Plants > Roots > Rhizosphere > Soil ...
ATCAACGAGTCGCGGCATGCAAGAAATTGGGGAATTGAATTCGGCGAGCCCAAAATCGATGTGGCCCGACTGCGGTCGTTCAAGGAAGATGTGGTCAACAAACTTACCGGCGGCTTGGGGCAGCTTTCCAAACAACGAAAAGTCACTTACCTCCGCGGCGATGCGAGCTTCGAGAATTCAAACACCGTGTGCGTGAAGAAGGCGTCGGGAGGGGAAGAGCGTTTGAGCTTTGATCGCATCATCATCGCGACTGGATCGAGTCCGGCGGTGATTCCGAGCCTCAAACTGGATACGCCCAGGATGCTCGATTCGACTTCGGCGCTGGACTTAGCCGACGTGCCGGCTTCGTTGCTCGTGGTTGGTGGTGGATACATTGGGCTGGAACTTGGCACGGTTTACGCTGCCCTGGGGTCGAAGGTCTCGGTGGTCGAAATGACGCCAGGCCTGCTGCCGGGAGCGGATCGGGATTTGGTTGCACCATTGCACAAGCGGCTGGACAAGACCCTCGAAGCAATCCTGTTGAATACGACCGTCACTTCGGTGAAAGACGAGGAGAATGGGATCCGTGTCTCGTTCGATGGCAAAGACCTGAAAGAGCGCGAAAAAGTGTTTGAGAAGGTCCTGGTCTCAGTTGGGCGCAAGCCGAATTCGGCAATTGCAGGGCTGGATCGAACCCAGGTTCGCGTCGGCCCCCGAGGATTCATCCAGGTGAATAAGCAGCTACAAACAGATGACCCTATGATCTATGCGATCGGCGACGTGGTTGGCGAGCCGATGCTGGCGCACAAGGCCTCCCACGAGGGGCGAACTGCCGTCGAGCACATCGCTAGCCACAAAGTCGCGTTTGAGCCCAATGCGATCCCGGCTGTTGTCTTCACCGATCCAGAAATTGCCTGGGCAGGGGTGACAGAAACGCAAGCCGAAAAAGAAGGCCGCGCGGTCAAAGTGGCCAAGTTCCCCTGGGCAGCATCCGGACGCGCCATGACGCTGGATCGCACCGAAGGCATGACCAAGCTAATTCTCGATCCGGCGTCGGAACGCGTGTTGGGTGTCGGCATGGTCGGAGTTGGCGCTGGGGACATGATTGCCGAAGGCGCACTGGCGATTGAGATGGCGGCTTTGGCGAAGGACGTGGCGCTGACGATCCATCCCCATCCGACGCTCTCAGAGACCATCATGCAGGCGGCTGAAGTGTTTTTCGGGACAAGTACGGATTTGTATCGGCCGCGACGCTAACCGGACTTCCCACTCCCCTAAGACCGGAGATCTTCGCCCACATCCTTAAACATCCACCAGCACATCGCCGTTTTCCACTTTAATGGGATAGACATCAAGGTGGGTTTTCGGGTCGCCTTCGAGGTTCCCGGTAGCCGGGTCGTATTCCCAACCGTGCCAAGGGCAAACGACTTTGCCGTTTTCGATGTATCCCTGACCGAGCGGGCCGCCCATGTGCAGACATACATTGTCGATAGCCGTGCACGTGCCGTTCAGATTGGCCACGCAGATGGTTTTGCCGGCGACCTCGAATTCTTTGGCCTCGCCGGGATTTGGAAGGTCGGAATGAACCCCAATTTTGGTGTATGCCATTTTTGGTTTCGTCTGAATCGCCGTTCAGTGTAGGGAGGCGGGAGACGCGTGTCAATTCTAGAGCTCACGCCTGAGGAACAATTTGACGTTCTCGCTCATTTGCGTTTGAATTCGGCCGGTACACAGAGCCAGACCGCTCCGTTGTCGGCGTGGGTCCGACCGCATGCATGGTTAGGTCAGGGGAAACTCGCAGGATTGCAGGGCCAATCACGACGCGAGCTGGTTGAGGGAAGGGTCGTCGATGGGAACCTTAGTGGGTGCTATCGCACGGAATTCTATCAGTGCGATACCAATCAATTTCGCGAAGCTCTCGTTGCGCTCGATGTCCCAGGGCGTCGGCGTGTACGGATTTTCATAGTGGCACGCCAATGCTCCAATGACGCGTTCGCCATCAAATACCGGCACTGAAAATGCAGCGCGAATGGGAGAATCCTCGGCGCCAGCCCGGCCTTCCGCGAAAAGCGGGTCCGTGAGCATGTCGGTTACGACCCAGGGACGCCTGTGTTCCACGGCGCGCCCGCAACACTGCGTGCCCACCCGTACAGGACCAATGCCTTTTATATATTCTTCAGGTAAGTTGTGGATAGCGTAAGGATAGAGAAATTCACCTTGGACAAGGAATAATGTGGACCCAACGGCACGGGCGCCCTCAGCAGCCAAGCGCACCAAGTTTGCAATAAAGGAAAAATCCATCCCAGCCAGTGTAGATGTTCACCCTGAGGGTGCACAATCAGAATCGATCTATCTGGGAATTGGCAACCCGGACTAGGCGTGCGCCCGGGTTCTCCCCAGGCGCACGATTTTCTGCACGCAAATGAACCCTTTAGCTGATTCCCCGCCTTGCGTTGTCTGCTTGCGTAGCAAGTTCCGCCATGAAGTGGAAAAAGGCTGGTGATTGGCCGTTGAACAGTCCCATCGCGGTCAGGAATTTCACCACACCCATCGCAATTCCATTGGTTTGCGTTGGGCGAATCACCGAGCACCTCGGCAGGTTTGGACTGATAAAGGGGCAGGGTTCCGGCATGATCAGGTTGGTTTGGAAGGTTTCTCCGCCAAAGGGAGCGCTATTCAAGTCGGGGAAAGTCACTTCCACGCCCGTCATCGGATCCTTGGCCGTGAGCGGCAGTGCGTTGCCAGCCTTGTCCTGCCAAGTTTGGAAGTGCATGGTTTCTGTCGGTCCGATGCTGATCAGAATGCGAAGCACTTCGACGCTCGACGCGCGCTGTGCCATCGCTGGATACAGGCTGGTTCCGCCTTGTTCAATGGTAGCGAAATGAAACCCTGCGGTATTGGCGATCGCCTGAAGGAAGTTGGAGTCCGACAGATCGTCATCGGTTCGAGGGATTGCCGTGTGCTGGCCAACCGCGAGGGTTGGTATCGCCTGGGGGAAGGCAAAATTAGGTTCGAGATCAGGGTTGTGGTCCCCGATTCGATACCGTGTAAACCAGCTGGTGTCCACCGTGAGTTTCATCAGGTTGGTTAGCCTCAAAGCTCCTGTGGATCCGGTTGCGGTACTGCCCTTCAGCGTCCGAAACTGTTCGAGGCTGACCGGAGAGGCTCCCTTGGACTTGAGATAGGCATTCAGAAAATTCTGGTGAGTGAATTCGTCATCGGTGTTGTCGTGAATGTACTGCGCCATGTCTTCGTCTAGCTGGTTGATGGCATTGGTGTAGGCGGGATTGCCGCTACCGCCTCCGCCCGGGAATTCATTGTCCTGAACCCCTGCAAGCTCGTTGTACTGCACCCAGAAATCGGTCTCCAGGATCTCTGCGGCTGCCGCGAAACGGAGAAGGGCAGCATCCCCGCGGGTGAGATGGCCATGATTCTCTTCGGCGAGCGCCTCCGTTGAATTTGCCAGGACGCTTGCGCCAACGACACCGGCGCCGGCAACGGCGCTGTTTCTGAGAAACGAGCGGCGATTCACGGGCGCATGGATGCGGGACTCTGTCTGATTGTCGACCAACTCCGGCTGGGAGGTCATGGGAGATGTCTCAGTTTTCATACGGACCACTTCCTATTCTTGATATTGGTGGACGCGAGTTGGCCACCTCGCCGCAGTGTAGGGATGCGAACAGGAGCGAATGTCAAGAACCTGTCCGACTTCAATCAAAGATTTGGAAGAAATTTGTAACGAAGTTAAAAAACAGAGAATGCCCCTAGCTATTTACGCCACTGAGAAACCCGCCTAGGTGTGCAGTAAGTGCCATCGACGTGGCGCCCATCAACTCAACCACGAGAAGAATGACGGGATGGGGGCGAGAGCGTGATCTCAGCCATCCCGTGGTCATGACCAGGAGCGTAGTGGCTGACGCCAGCAAGAGATGATCGAGCAGCACACCTCTGATCTTCTGTCCGGCGAGAGCAAACCTCCAGGCTAGCAATCCGGTAAGGTAGGCCGGAACAATCAGGATGGCTGCCGCGGTCAAATTCACCTGCGCTGCGGTGAGCAGGTGCGTGCCGTGCCTTCGTCTTGCAGCCAAATCAAAACCAACCCCCATCAGGAACAATGCAATGGGAAAGTGAATCAGCACAACATGCTGCGCATGACGCGCCAGAAAAATTGAGCGGAGATCAAGAACGTGGGTCATCGAGATGTCCATCACTGAACCACAATCTTCCCTGTCATCTTGGGATGAATGCTGCAGTAGTAACTGTAGGTTCCGGCCCTAGTGAACTTGAAAGAGTAGCGGTCGTCAGTGTCGAGTCCCTTCGAGCGGAAGACCCCATCGGTGCTGGCAATCACGTGCGGAACATCGTCTTTGTTGGTCCAGGTGACGGTACTGTTGAGGGGAACCGTCACCACCTCTGGGCTGAAGGTAAAGTTGTCAACTTTGATCTCGCTGGCCTGAGTTTGCGCGGCTTGCCCGGTTGCTCTGGCGGAGCGCAACACCACCGCCAGAATCAGGGTGAGGCTAACTATTGCGATGAAAAGGGAACGCAGTCTGTGCACAAGAATCCTCCATGTTGAAGTAAATGCTCTCAATCCTTTGGTCTAATTCCGTTTATTCGAGCGACGAATCCACCAGCGCGAGCCCCCGGCGGCGCTGGACGTAATTGACGTCAGTGATGCCGAGCACCTTACGAAGCTGATCGGCCGGGACTTTCATCGGCCCGGGCCCTTCCGCCTGTCCAGGCGAGGGTTGGGGGAAGGCCGTAGAGCAGGCCGTGTGAAAGGTAACGTTGCCTTCGACTTTCTGCATGGTTTGATGGATGTGGCCGTTCAGAACCGTCACCGAACCAAACTTTTTCAAATAGGAAAGCGCAAGGGCTCCGTCGTCGGTGCCCCATCCCCATTGCGGATACACCGCCCAGAGCGGGATATGCGCGAAGACGACGATGGGAGTACTATGCTTTACCGCCCGAAGATCGTCCTTCAGCCATTCCAGTTGCTCGGGTCCTAGGTTGCCCAGCCCTCCCGCCTTCAGATTCATCACGTTGACCAGTCCGATAAAGTGCACGCCGCTATGATTGAAGCTGTACCAGCCGGTGCCTTTGGGATTTCTGCCATAACGTTTAAGAAACATGGCTCCGTCGTCGTTCAACACGTCGTGCTCTCCGGGGACGAAGAACACCTCTTGGTTCGTGCTCTTCAGGATTTGTTCAACGGTGTCGAACTGCTCGGGTGTCGAAAGATGCGTGATGTCGCCGGTGTGGAGGATGAAGCCGGGCGTATCGGGCAAGGCATTGATCTTACTTACAGCAGTTTCGAGTGTGGCGACCACGTCAGGATTCGCGGGCTTGCTGAACCCCATGTGGCTATCACTGATCTGCACGAAAGAGAGCTGGTTGGAAGTAGCGGGCTTTTTCAAGGAGCCGAGCTGCGCTCCAAGCGCAGCCGATTTCAGCACTCCCGCTTCAACCACGCACAGAGCCCCGCTCCCGGCCCAAGCCATGCACTTCAGGAACCCGCGCCGGTCAATGCCGTCCTGGTGGTGATCGTGTTCGATGATGCCCGACGCAGTGCTAACAAATTGCTTTATGTCCTTCATGTATTCCCTTCTTGTGTCCTCTGGGGGCACGAGCGGTGCAATGCTGGTTGACTCCGCACCACTCGTGCCCTTTCGAACCTGTTACACCTGCATAGACTCGCTACCCGCGACTTTTATTCCTGCGCGGTTTCTGGGAGATATGTTCTTGAAATGAGGAATAAAATGCAGAATTCGGCAGTCTAATAAGAACGGGGAAAGGATTGGGCTTGTTACTCGCGTCGGACAAGATCCGTTTTGAACAACTCGTGCTGCCCCATGTGGACGCTGCCGTCAACTTGGCGCGGTGGCTGCTCCGCAACCCGGACGATGCGGAAGACGTGGCGCAGGAGGCGGTGTTGCGAGCCTTTCGTTTTTTCGGCGGTTTCCGCGGGGGCGATGCGCGCGCTTGGTTGCTACAAATCGTTCGCAACAGCTGTTACACCTGGCTAGAGAAACGCATGCCCTCGGAACTGATCACCGAATTCAATGAGGAGTTGCATCCGGGAATGTCCATAAATCCGGAAACCATTGCCTTGCAGGCGAGCGATCGCACAAAACTTCTGAACGCACTGGAATCCTTGCCGGTGCGGGCCAGGGAAGTGATCGTGCTGAGAGAACTGGAAGGGTGCTCATACAAGGAGATCAGCGAGGTCACCGGCATTCCGATGGGAACGGTCATGTCCACACTGTCGCGAGCGCGAGAAAAGTTAGCGCAGATTCTGAGCGGGAGCGCTCGGAAGGAGGCGTCCAATGAATTGTGAGTTGAGCGGCAACACGTTGCATGGGTATCTTGACGGTGAACTGGACGCGGTCCGCGCAGCAGAATTTGAGCAACACATGGCCGGCTGTGGGGATTGCCAAAGGTCTTTGTCGATCATGAGTTCGTTGCGGGAAGGATTACACCAAGCCGACCTGTATCAGGGTGCGCCAAGCCGGCTTCGCTCCCGGATTGCCGATGATCTGGGAAGCCAGACGCGATCCTCGACGGCAAAGTGGAAATGGCTGCTCATTCCGGCAGTTTCGCTTGCCCTGGTGCTGATCACGCTCCGGGTGGGAAACGTGTTGACGCACTACAGGACTGATTCCAACCGGCTCCAGGCGGAGTTGATCGATGCCCACGTGCGATCCTTGCAGCCGGGACACCTCACCGACGTGCAGTCCACGGATCAACACACGGTGAAGCCCTGGTTCGACGGCAAGCTGGATTTCATTCCTCCGGTCGAGGATTTTTCCCGGCAAGGATTTCCTTTGGTGGGCGGCCGTCTTGATGTTCTCGAGGGACGCAATGTGGCCGTGTTAGTGTACGGCCGCCGCAAGCATTGGATCAATTTGTTCGTTTGGCCAGAGGTCACCCCCCCGGCTATTTCCAGTGAAGGATCGCGGCAGGGCTACAATTGGCTGAATTGGCACGAGGGCGAGACGCAGTTTTGCCTGGTATCGGATGTCTCCTCGGGCGATCTACACGAACTGCAGCAACTCATCCGGCATTAGCTCCAGTATGAGATTCTAGGGTATCGATGGCACAGGTTTCCTCTCCGGAAGCACAGAACACAGCAAGCTTTCTCGGCTGGTGGTCAGGCGTGCGGACGTCTCTCTTCTGGATTGTTGCCGTCGCATTTGCGCTAAGGTTCGGATACATCCTGATCGGCCATACCTACCGGATCAAAGGGCTCGAGGACAATTTCGCCTTTGGCTGGGAAATGGGCAGGATCGGGCGTGCGATCGTCAATGGACGGGGATTTGCGGACCCGTTTGGTTTGCCTACGGGCCCGACCGCCTGGGAGCCTCCCCTCTATCCCTACTTGATCGCAACGGTATTTCGCCTGACCGGGGTGTACACAAATGCCTCCGCTCTGGTGCTGCTCACCATCAATAGCGCCTTTTCTGCGCTTACCTGCATTCCGATTTTCCTAATCGCCAGGAAATGTTTCAGCGAAAAAGTAGCCATGTGGGCGGCGTGGATGTGGGCGGTCCTGCCGTTCGTGATGTTTTACTCCACGCGGTGGGTCTGGGAGACGAGTCTGGCAGCGTTGTTGTTGACCGTGCTGTTCTGGCTCACCTTGCAATTGGAAGAAGCTAAAGGCCTCACGCTCTGGATGATGTTTGGCCTGCTATGGGCATTGGCTGCCCTCACGAACACTTCTCTGCTGGCGTTCCTACCGGCGGCGGGATTGTGGGCGTGCTACCGCCGTTTGAAGACGGGCAAGAGTTCTACTCGCGGCGTGTTACTCGCGTCGGTGTTATTTGCGGCGGCGATTGCGCCTTGGCTGGTGCGGAACCTCGAGGTATTTGGCCGGTTTGTTTTTATTCGGTCGAATTTTGGAGCGGAACTACGCCTGGGGAACGGGCCGTGGGCAGAAGGTCTATGGATGCAGTGGTTGCATCCGACCCAAAATGTCCTCGAGATGCAGCGCTACCAGCAGCTTGGCGAACTAGAGTACGTTTCCGTGCGAAAGCATGAGGCGGTTGAGTGGATCAAGGTCGACTATTCACGATTCCTGTGGGTGAGCGTGAAACGGTTTGTTTTTTATTGGGGAGGGCTCCCACGGCCCGGCACTAATGCCGTGCTCGCATCCTTGAAGAATTCTTTGTTCCTAGCATCTTCCGTGCTGGCATTTTGGGGGCTGGGAAGGGCGATTCGCAACCGGACGCAAGGGGCGTGGTTGTTCTTCTGGCTGATTCTCTCGTATTCATTCGTCTATTACATCGTCTTCCCGCACCCGCGCTATCGCCATCCGATTGAGCCGGAGTTGCTGATTCTAATCGTCTATGTGGTTTCCGAGGCAGAGATCCGGCGTAATCTATCGGCGAAAGGACAGTTGAGTTCATCCTAGGCCGCCCCGACCGAGCTTCTTCCTGTCTCGAGACTGCAACCCCTCTGCCCGCACCAGAGAACCCGGACGCATGCCATGGCGGAGGCTTATACTGGGACGTTTCTGATCATCCCGAAAGGAATCTTTCATGGCCTCTTCTGCCGTCGCTTATGCCCGCGAAAATCAGCAACGCTTCCTGCATGAGTTGAAGGACTTGCTCCGGATACCGAGTGTCAGCACGACGCCGGAACACAAGAACGATGTCCAGCGCGCGGCCCAATTTGTAGCGAAGGACCTAGAACGCATCGGCATGGAGAATGTCGAGCTGATTCAGGGCAAGGGGCACCCCCTGATCTATGCTGACTGGCTGCATGCTCCCGGCAAACCAACTGTACTTTGTTACGCACACTACGACGTACAACCGCCCGACCCGCTGGATGAGTGGATTTCGCCCCCTTTTGAGCCAACCGAGCGCAACAACAATATCTATGCCCGCGGTGCAGTCGATGACAAAGGCCAGTTGTGGCTGGAACTCAAAGCGGTGGAATCGTTGATGCAAGGTCGCGGCGGGACTCTACCGATCAATGTGAAATTCCTGTTCGAAGGCGAAGAGGAGGTTGGAGGAGAGTCAATTGCAGAGTACATCCGCAAGCAGCGGACGAAGTTGAAGGCAGACTTCGCTTTGATCTGCGATACGGAGCTATTTGCGCCCGATCTTCCGACATTGTGCGTGGGGCTGCGGGGGATGCTCTACACCGAGATAGAGGCTGCGGGTCCGAAAACGGACTTGCATTCGGGGATGTACGGTGGCGCCGCTCCGAATCCGTTCTTCGCACTCATTCAAATCATCAGCAGGTTAAAAGATGACAAGGGGCGTGTTCTCATTCCGGGTTTTTATTCCAAGGTGAAGGCGCCCACGCCGGGCGAGCTAAAAGCGTGGAAGCGGCTGCCATTCGACGAAGATCACTATCGAAAAACAGAAGTCGGATCGAAGGTCTTGACCGGAGAACCGGGATATTCGGTGCTGTATCGCACATGGGCGCGTCCCACGCTGGAAGTTCACGGCCTGCCGGGGGGCTTTGTCGGCGAGGGCGCAAAGACCGTGATTCCAGCGCGGGCGAAAGCGAAGGTTTCGATGCGGCTGGTGCCTAACCAGGATCCCGCAGACATCCTGAAGAGGTACAAGGCTTACATTCAGAAGCTCACGCCCAAAGGAATTGAGACCAATATCAAGATTTGGAGTATGGCTCGCGCCTGCGTTGTGGATACGAACAACCAATATGTGAAGGCCGCGACGGAGGCTCTGCGCGAGGTGTTCAAGAAGGAAACGGTATTCATCCGTTCGGGAGGATCAATTCCGATTGTCACCGATTTCCAGGATGTGCTGAAAATTCCCTCCGTGATGATGGGTTTCGGCCTCCCGGATGACAATCTGCACGCCCCCAACGAAAAATTCCATATCCCAAATTTCTATCGCGGGATTGAATCCATCTGCCTGTTTTTCGAGAATTTGGGGAGATAAGAACCCAAAAACCCACCAGAAGGAACTACGCCGGGAATGGCCACCTGCTCCGCCAGAGGGTTTTAGCCCTCTGTGCGCTTGGGGTTCTACCCTCTACCTCTCAAAATCCTCCTGGCGCAAGCGGGCGTCCTTCCGCCATCGAGCCTTCGATTTGCCCCAAAGGGCCAATTACTTAGGTCATCTTGGGCGGGGTACAGATTCGCGGGATGATACAGGAGGCTTCAAGGTTCGAAAGCTGCCGAAAAGTATCCTCGGGTTGGCGAGGGGTATGCCCTTGAAACCTGTGAACCGTAAAACCTGGGAACGTGATTTTTTGGGGATTTCTGCATGCAAATAGATGATCTTCTTCGAATTGCCATGGAGCGGCGCGCCTCCGACTTGCACTTGAAGGTCGGCAACTACCCCCACCTGCGCGTCGACGGAGAACTGGAGCCGTTGACCGAGCAGCCGCGAGTGACCGCCGAAGACATGCTCGCGATGGCTTTCAGCATGATGTCCGCTCGCCAGAAGCAGAAATTCAAAGAGACCAGCGAAATCGATATGGCCTATGGCGTTGCCGGCCTGGGACGCTTCCGTGTGAACGTTTTCCAACAACGCGGAAACGTAGGGCTCGTCCTCCGCGTGATTCCAACCAAAATTCGCGCCTTGGATGAACTTTATCTGCCCAAGGTCATCGAGCAGATTTGCGAAATGCCTCGTGGTCTGGTGCTGGTCACAGGCGTAACCGGTTCCGGTAAGTCAACGACGCTCGCCGCCATGATTGATCGTGTGAACTCTACGCGTGCCGAACACATCATTACCATCGAAGATCCTATCGAATTTCTGCACCGCGACAAGAAAGGCTATGTTAACCAGCGCGAGGTGGAGGTCGACACGCCGAGTTTCTCTGGAGCGCTCCGAGCTTCTCTCCGTCAGGACCCCGATGTCATCCTGGTCGGCGAAATGCGAGACATGGAAACCATCGGCACGGCACTGCACGCTGCCGAAACTGGGCACATGGTTTTCTCAACCTTGCACACGCTTGACGCCGTCGAAACCATTAACCGTATTATTGCCGTGTTCCCGCCTCCTGAGCAGAAGCAGATTCGCTTGCAGCTCGCAGCCGTGGTGCGCGCTGTCATCAGCCAACGCCTTGTCCGCCGTTGCGATGCCGACGGTCGAGTGCCCGCGGTGGAAGTCATGATCAACACCGCCTACATCCGCGAATGTATTCTCGTTCCGGAAAAGACGCGGTCGATCCGCGACGCCATTTCGGCCGGCACATCTCAATATGGAATGCAGACCTTCGATCAGTCGCTATGGGATTTGTTCCAGGCAGGCTTGATCAACTATGAAACCGCTCTCGACAACGCTTCGAACGCAGACGACTTTAAGCTTCGGATGCAGGGTATTTCGTCCACCAGCGATGCTTCGAAGAACGCCATGCAGGCGGCGGGATTCGGCGGGAGATAGAGTTGCAACGGGGTTGAAAAAGAACGAGCTGCCGTTCCAAACGGCAGCTCGTTTTCTCTATTAAGAATTCTTACTTTACGACCAAAGTAAACGTGGCGGAATGCGAAAGCGCATGATCGCTTGTCGTCGCGGTTACGTACACTGTGTACGTTCCCTTCGGCGTTCCCGGACTCCCGAAATTGTTATAGTTATTGTTGTTTGAGCCGCCGCCACAAGCGAGACTCCCGAAAGCTAGCACGCACAAGGTCACTGGCAACACCGCGTACGAGCGAATTCGTCTCGACGGAACACCCATTAGGAGTACTCCCGCAAAGAGCAGGCCCGCTGTCGTAATGCCAAAGCTATGAGCAACCGCTGCGCTCGTGGGTGCTGTGGTCTTGAGGCTGACCGTCGTGTTGCCGGTGCCAGTGATACTCGCTGGATTGAAGGAGCACGTCGTCAACGTGGGCAGGCCTGTGCACGAGGTCGAACTGAAGTTCACCGTGTTGCTGTAGCCGGTCTGGCCCGTGATCGTCAGCGTATTCGTCCCCGTACTGCCTTGAGAGACCGAAATGCTGGTACTCGCAGGAGCAATGACGAAATCCGCGCTGATATTGACCGTGATCGCCGAAGACGAACTGCCACTGAAATCTGTGTTACCGCTGTACTGGGCGGTGATGGAGTTCGATCCGTTGGGAAGAGACGATGTTGCAAGAGTTGCGATGCTCGAAACCCCGCTAGACGTGAGGGTGTTTGGGAAAACAGACGCAGTTCCAATCTGGGTGCCCCCACTCGAAAACGTCACAGTTCCGGATGGGAAGCCTGCGGTGGGCTGTCCCGCAAACGCAGAACTGGTCACGTTCGCCGTGAGGGTGATCGAAGCGCCACTAGCGCCGCTAGTAGGTGAGGCACTCAGGCCGAGAGCTGTGCTGGCCTGCGTAATCGTGAAGGCAACTGGAACCGACGTGCTTGGCTTGAAGCTGGCATCGCCCTGGTAAGAAGCGGTCAAGGAATGTTGGCCAGTCCCTATGGCCAGTCCATTGATCAGCAAAGCGTTGCCTTGGCTGTTCAGAGGTGTACTCCAAAGGGAGGAACCATTATCAAAAAATTGGACGGTGCCCGAGGGTATGCCATTTCCAGAAACTCCCGCGACATCTGCTCTCGGGTAAAGGTACAGAAAGCTCCCGAACTGGCCAGAGGTAAATGGAACGAGCATTCCGTTGGGTGTTACCGTAAACACTGCTCCCGTAGTAAGGCTGTTCTCAGGGGTGATACTTACTTGCACACCGCCAGAGGTACTGGGAGCGTAGGTAAAGTCTCCCGCATAGCGAGCTGTGAGCGTGTACGATCCGCCGGGAAGGTCATTCACCTGGCTCGTGACCGAACCATTGCTCAGGGTCAGGAAAGCCGGGTTCGCACCAGGATTAAGCCCTGTCTGGAGGGAAACGTCTCCGGTTGGAGTTCCGGTGCCGCTGCTAGGTGCGACTGAGATATTGAGGGTCATGGGTGACCCATGAGTCCCGGTAATGGCACCCGAACCAAGTGTTGTCGTCGTCGCGTTAAATGTAACTGTGTTCCAATTGGTGAAGAGATTGTCGGCATTCACTGATCCGAGACCTGTTGCGAGGTCGTAGCCCACTCCCGCTTGGTAGTTGGCAGCTGCTGTGCCATAGTTCAACTCCCCCGGCACCGCATTATTCCCACTGGTGACATCGTTGAAGATACAGGCAGAACTCGGTAGCGCAGTAGTCTTGGAGGCGTTGCACTGAGAAAGGGTTTCCGAAGCAGCCAGGCGATATAGGATGTAACTAGCTGCCCCCTGACGTCCGTACTGCTACACGATCAATGCCATGATCCCGGCAAAGGACGGAGCCGAAGCAGATGTGCCACCGACCCCATAAAAACATTGGCTTGCGAAGCAGAGAAGGTAAGGGTCGTGTCTTCCGGCTGCGGCGAGAGAAACGTCCGGGAGATCGCGCGCGCCGTCGTTTGGAATTCCCGATACGCCGAATTGCCAATTAGGTTTCGAGAACACGCCGCTTGCGCCTCCCGACCCAGCCCAGAGACCACAACTCGGGCAGCTCTCGTTCCAGACATTTTCTGGGATATAGGATTTCGCTGTCATTCCCCCGGGACCGTTCGCAGAGTTCCAATAAGTGGAATTGTTATTGCCCTCATTGAACATGGTTCCGCCGACCGCTACGGTAAATGGGGTTGAGGCGAGCATGTTTACGCCGGGAGGCGCTTGGTTGGCACTCGATGAGTTGGGGTCCGAGCAGCCTTCTGCGCCGTTATCCCCGGTTGAGACCATGTAAGTGATGCCCTCGGCTGCAGCCTGTTCCGCAAGAGCCGAAATAGCCTGCGCTTCCGCAGAGTTGAAGAAGGCCTCACACAGGCCAAAGCTTTCGGTCATGACATCACCGACGTTGTTATCGACGATGTAAAGCTCAGACAGGTCAACTCCGTCAGTTGTGTTTGTAGAAGAGGAAGTAACAAACTTGAGATTGGCTCCTCGGGCAACGGAACCTGACCATGTCACATCCAGATTGGCCTCGAACTCCTCTCCCTGACTAAGAATTCCAGGATCAGGGCCGTTCAGAATCACGTTGATAAACTGGCTGAATCCAGCCTGAGACCAGAAGTTATACACGTTGGACTGGTCGAAATCTGTACGGCCTACGATGGCGATCGTCGTTCCCTGGCCATTAATTCCTTGCGCATACAAAGGATTCAAGTTGTATATGGTGGCGAAATCCCCCGGCATGAGCGCATGCTTACCGGTACTGGAAGTAAATTGGGGACTGGTTCCGGGTGAGGCTAAGTGCGCACCGTCCACCACCAGATCTGATTTTTTCTTGAAGTCATGCAAACTCCACACGCCCTTTACGGCCGCTGCCAGCGCTGCCGGGATCTGCGGATCTGAGGCGTTGGCCCAATGTAGCTCGCCATTGGGTAACGCATAACGATGAATCTGCGTATGAAACGCCTGCTCCACCTGAGATTCAAATCCGGAGAACTCGATGATGCTACGCCCATTCGACACCCGATTGACCTGGAACCCATGATTTTGCAACCAGCCCGCAATGAGCTGGATGTCCTGGTCCGCAGCGCCAAACTGAGCACCGAATTGCGCCGGGGTCAGCCATTTGTGGTAGTTGGGGGAATTTTTGTCCTGTTGGTCATCGAGCAGCCTGCGTACCGCGAGGTCCTGTTGCGGATCGCGCTTGAGCACAAGCAGCATGCGCTCCATAGCTAGATTGGGGAGGCGCTGAACATGGGACGCGCCATCGGATGGGTGTTTCCCGTGAGCGTGACGACCGCGTTGTCATCGATGGGGCGCGTGATCAGCGGCGTTCTTACTTGCTGGGCATACCCATCGGCAAAAATTAGAAGAATAAGAGCGCAGGAACACCGCAAAATAGTGTTAGACACAAGCACCCCTCGGCTGGATCGGAGAACACAGACCCTCTCTTCAATTTGGAACCCGATTGATCAGGTGCCGGAGGGGAAGGTCCAGCAACTCTGGTTGACACAGAATAGTGCTCTTTCAGTGACTTACGCGTCAAGTTAATTTGCTTAAACGATTCTTTGAACTCGCCTGCGGGACTGGGCTTTAACGGGCTTGATGCATCGGCGGTGCGGGCATGACCTTGTGGTTACGGTTGAGGGCGGCAAAGAGCAAAGCGGCCACCATAATTACCAATGCGGCGATAATTGCAACCGGTTTCATGCGGACACGAGTAAGCATGGCTGCTTGGATGCTCCCGGTTAGGGGGAGAAACTCAGGGGTATACCCGACGATTAGGAGGGAAAAGCATGGATCCCTAAGATTGAATGCCGGCCGAAGGTTTAGGAATTCCTCCGCGCCAGGTGGCGCATAGGCTCTACCCCGCAAGCTCGACTGGAAGAATGGAGCCGCGCTGAGCACACGGACTGGGCATAACCCGGAGACGGGACAAGTCGAAGTGACCATCTGCAATGCGGGAAATGAGCCCGATGCACGCCACAGGAGGGATAATGGTTTTAGAGGATTGAAAGGAATCGCGGTACTCCGATAGCCTTCCCCCTGCCATGACGAAGTACCACTGCTCGATCTGCAAGCTTGAGTTTCCCAACCAAGAATTGGCCTACCAGTGCGAGGAGTGGTGTGCCACTCATGATTCCTGCAATCTTGAAATCGGGCGGCAAGCGATCAACCGAGAATACGCCGAGAACTCCTGCGATACTCGGCTTTCTCGCCAACCTTCCTTGGATACCACCCGCTAGCGTTAAGCTCCACGCGTCGAAGCGAGGAATTGGTTGATCATCCGGTATTGTTCGGGTGTCTTGAAGGAATCCGGCTTCGGGCACCGAGCCGGATTGACGTGCCGTGTATCCTGATGTGACGGTGTCCTTATGCAGCCTCCCGAACTCTATATCCTCGAGCCTCCTAAACTGAGCCCTGAGGAGGTAGAAAAGCTAAAGTCAGATACTGAAAAAGCGGGCGCACTCGTCAGGCAGGAAGTCCAGAACGTAAAAGACTTGAGACACCTTCCAGACGGAATCAGGTGCGCGGTGAAGGTCAATCGATCCGTAGCACGTCGTCTCGCAAAAAAAGATAAACGGGACAGCCATCAATGAGGGAGAACCACCCGCGTCCAACGGCATTCGGGACACCGCCGGCGGCGATGATACCTTCCGGAACGATCAACTAACGTTCAGTAGGACCGCGCGGGCGGAAGCGCGACTCGGCCGGAGATCGTGCGCCAGAAGTTAACTTTAGGGTAAACTCTGAAAGCGCAATCTGAAGATAATCAAGGCATCGGCCCCGTAGCTCAGATGGATAGAGCAGCGGTTTCCTAAACCGTTGGTCGGCAGTTCGACTCTGCCCGGGGCCTCCACTCCATCTATAACTAAACGCTAGTTAACGGCAGAGGATGCCGTGGCGTTTATTGCCTCTGTTGCCACATCATTGCCAAATAAGGGAAAGACGCTTAGAGCTACGAGCGGAGGGTGATCCAAGAGCCTCAATATCCTCACCGGCGAAGGAAACGACCAACGGGTGGAAGGTACTTGCCGGCATTGTCGCAGGAGCTGTCATTGTGCTGCTGACGATTGTTGTAGGGGTGAGCCATATCGATGGTCCTTCTTCCCCAGGGTCGGGCAATCTGGGCCAGAACCCAGGTCAATGATCTGGCGATGTTGTCGACAATGGGGAAGACGAACTTCAGTGCAACTTAGGGCGCGTGCTGGGTGATCAGCCGCCCTCAGGCATAATGGCTGTTCGGCTATGCTCCTGACAATTACCAATACAAAGGCCCCGGCGACTGACTTGGGCTACCTGCTTCACAAGAACCCAAGCCGGATGCAATCTTTCGAATTGTCATTCGGCAAAGCGCACGTGTTTTACCCCGAAGCTACCCCTAGCCGCTGCACGGCTGCACTTCTGCTCGACGTTGATCCGGTCGGTCTCGTTCGTACTCGACGAGGGCCTGCAGGCGAAGGTGGAATGCTGGATCAATACGTTAATGATCGCCCCTACGTCGCTTCGTCCTTCATGAGTGTCGCCATCGCGAGGATTTTCAACTCTGCGCTGGCAGGCACAAGTAAGGGTCGCCCGGAACTCGTAGCCGCGCCCTTGCCTCTCTCCGCACGTATTGCAGTATTGCCCTGCCGTGGCGGTGAGTCTTTCTTGCGTAGACTGTTTGAGCCGCTCGGCTATGAGGTCAGAGCAGAACATCATCCGCTGGACGAGAAGTTCCCTGAATGGGGTGAAAGCTCTTACTACGCGGTTGAGATCGCCAAGCAGGTCACGTTGCAGGATCTGCTCACACATCTCTACGTTCTAATTCCGGTACTCGATGCGGACAAGCATTATTGGGTCGGAAAAGACGAGGTCGAAAAGCTGCTTCGCCACGGAGAAGGTTGGCTACAGGTGCATCCTGAGCGCGAGGCAATCGTGAGCCGATACCTGCGGGGATTTCGGAAACTAACGCGGGAAGCCTTGGCGCGGCTTACGGAAGACGAATCTCTTGACCCAGACGAAGAGCAGGAGACCAAGGAAGAGCAGGAAAGGGCGATTGAAGCTCCACTTCGGCTCCACGATCTCCGCCTCGATCAGGTTGCCGCAGAACTGAAAGCAAGTGGAGCAAAGCGAGTTCTTGATCTAGGGTGCGGAGAAGGAAAGCTCGTTCGCGAGCTTCTGAAGGACAAGCAGTTCGAAGAGATTCTCGGAATGGACGTGTCTTACCGGAGTCTCGAAATTGCTGCCGAGCGCCTTCATTTTGACACCCTGCCGCCAAAGCAGAAGGAGCGCATAAAGCTGATTCAAGGTTCGCTCATGTACCGGGATAAAAGGCTGGCCGGGTTCGATGCCGCAGCCGTCGTCGAGGTGATCGAGCATCTCGATGAGACGCGGCTGGCAGCTTTCGAACGGGTACTGTTCGAGTTTGCCCGCCCGCAAACGGCTGTACTTACCACGCCAAATGCAGAATACAACGTTAAGTTCGAGACTCTACCCGCTGGACAATTCCGCCACCGCGACCATCGCTTCGAGTGGACACGCGAACAGTTCGAGAACTGGGCGAATGCCATCGCAGAGAAGTTCGGATATAGAGTCAAGTTCAAGCCTGTGGGTGAGGAGGACCAGAAGGTTGGGGCACCCACGCAGATGGGGGTTTTCCGCCTATGAAGATCACCGTCCCCGAACTCTCTTTCGTGCTACTGATCGGGCCATCCGGCTGCGGTAAGTCCACCTTTGCTCGACAGCATTTCAAGCTCACAGAAGTCTTGTCCTCAGACTACTGTCGTGGGCTGGTCTCGGACAATGAAAATGACCAGACCGCCACCAAGGATGCATTCGAGGTCCTTCATTTCATCGCCCGGAAGCGGTTGGCTGCCGGAAGGCTGACTGTAATCGATGCAACCAACGTCCAACCTGAGTCCCGTAAGCCATTGGTTGCGCTGGCGCGTGAATTTCACGTGATGCCGGTTGCCATCGTGTTCGATTTTCCGGAAAAGCTCTGCCATGAGCGCAATCGGAACCGTCCAGACCGCGATTTCGGGCCGCACGTAGTGCGAAACCAATCCCAGCAGCTACGTCGTTCGCTTCGCGGACTCGACCGCGAAGGCTTTAGGGGCGTGCACGTCTTCAAGAACCCGGAAGAGTTAGAAGGGCTCGAAATTGAGCGCCAGCCGATGTGGACGAATCGGCGAAACGAGCATGGACCGTTCGACATCATCGGCGACATCCACGGCTGCTTCGACGAATTGCATGAGTTGCTGACGAATCTCGGCTACTCAGTAGAAAAGAATGGCGATGGCTACGCGGTCAAAATTCCTGAAGGTCGAAAGCCAATATTTCTCGGCGATCTCGTTGATCGCGGTCCGAAGATTCCTGCCGTTCTGAAGCTGGTGATGGGGATGGTCGAGAGTCGGACCGCACTTTGCGTTCCTGGTAACCACGACATGAAGTTGCTGCAAAAGCTACGCGGAAAGGATGTGAAGATCGCGCACGGTCTTGCCGATTCGCTCGCGCAGCTTGAGGCAGAATCGCCTGAGTTCAAACATAAGGTCACTGATTTCATTGACAGTCTCATCAGCCACTACGTCCTCGACGACGGAAAGCTAGTCGTTGCTCACGCAGGGATGAAAGAGGAGATGCAAGGTCGTGGGTCTGGTGCAATCCGATCCTTCGCGCTATTCGGTGAGACCACGGGCGAAACCGACGAATTCGGGCTACCTGTTCGCTACAACTGGGCGGCGGACTATCGAGGGAAGGCGTCCGTGGTATATGGGCACACCCCCGTTGCTGAGCCGCAGTGGTTGAATCGAACAGTCAATATCGACACAGGATGCGTTTTTGGCGGAAGGTTGACGGCACTGCGCTATCCCGAAAAGGAATTCGTGTCCGTACCAGCGCATCGGACTTACTACGCGCCTGCGAAGCCGCTCGTAGCTGCGCAGTCCGCATCAGATTTGTCTCAACAGCACCAGCAGGATGATGTTCTCGATATCGATGATGTCATCGGAAAGCGGATCGTTGAAACAAGACTCCACGGGAACCTGACCGTTCGGGAAGAGAACTCCATAGCAGCCCTAGAAGCCATGAGCCGCTTTGTGACCAATCCGAAGTGGCTGATCTACCTGCCGCCCACAATGTCGCCAAGCGAGACCAGCAAGCAGCAAGACTTGCTTGAACATCCCGCCGACGCCTTCGCCTACTATCGGAAGGAACACATCGAGAAGGTCATCTGTGAGCAGAAGCACATGGGTTCGCGAGCAGTAGTCATTGTCTGCCGCGATCAGAATGCTGCCCAGCGTCGGTTCGGGATCACACAGGACCATATCGGCGTTTGTTACACCCGAACAGGGAGACGGTTCTTCAACGATAGTGCACTGGAGAAAGAATTCTTCAGCCGTGTTCAGATAGCGGTCACGAAATCGGGCCTGTGGGATGAACTCTCAACCGACTGGGTGTGCCTTGATTGCGAACTGATGCCTTGGTCTTCAAAGGCGCAGGATTTGTTGCGGCAACAGTATGCCCCCACGGGTGCGGCGGCTTGCGCTGGACTTGCAGACTCCATTGCTGCGTTGCGTAGCACCAGTCAGCATGTGGCGGAGGCTTCCGAACTAACTCGACGATATGAGAGACGGCTAGAAATGGCGCGGCAGTACGTCAAGGCATACCGCCAATACTGCTGGACTGTTCACTCACTCACTGATCTGAAACTTGCTCCCTTTCACCTGCTCGCTACGGAAGGCACCGTGCATAGCGATAAGGATCACTTGTGGCACATGGCGACGCTGGCTCGGTTGTGTGCTGCTGATCCTGAGCTACTTCTAGCAACGCCATACAAGGTGATCGATCTAGGGGATGACACCAGCCAGCAACAAGGGATCGCATGGTGGGAAGAGCTAACTGCGGCTGGCGGCGAGGGCATGGTTGTGAAGCCTTTCGCATTTGTCGCTAGCAACAGGCGCGGTTTGGTGCAACCTGCCGTAAAGTGTCGGGGGCGAGAGTACCTGCGAATCATTTACGGACCGGAATACACTTCTCCGGAGCATCTTGAAAGGCTCCGAGCAAGAGGACTCGGTACGAAGCGGTCATTGGCTTTGCGCGAATTCGCCCTTGGGATCGAAGCTCTTCAGCGATTCGTTGACCGCGATCCGCTGAGACGTGTGCACGAATGCGTGTTTGGTGTGCTCGCGCTCGAAAGCGAGCCCGTTGATCCTAGGCTTTGAAACTTTGTCGAAGCTTCCGACGCCCCGCTCCCCGGCCCGCTCGCCGCTCCATTCCCGAATTGCAGTGACCGGCCTACTACGGGCTCAATGCGGCCCACCGTGTCAGGTATCCGCTCAACGATCCGGGAAGCTGCTTTTGCTGGTCCACATCTGTCCACTTGCTATTCCAGGCCACATACCCGCCTGGGAGTGTCAGTATCTTTTCTTTGCTGCTGATTGCGTGCATCACTGTCACGCCCCAGGCCCGGCCCTCAAGCTGGAACAGATTTCGGCCCATCGGCGATTCGCGTAGGTCAGCAATATGCGTTCCCGTATGTGCCATCGCTTCGCCCATTGCGCTTCCCTTTACCCGGTCGCCGTCGAACGCCACGAGTAGCAAAAGGCCATCTGGGGAGTTCCCGCTACCTTTGACGCCGTCGTCCGGCCTTAACGAGTTCGCTCCAGTGAACCGCGCCGTGGGCTGGCCGGCGCCGAGCAGAGTTGCTGGAGTTAGTGGATCGATTGAACCCGACGATCGCAGAGTTAAACCAGGCTGTCGAGCGAGAAGCGGAGAAGTGTCCGGAGGCACAGCGTTTGATGACCCATCCCGGAGTGGGTGCACTCACCGCACTGGCCTTCGTACTGATCATCGGGAACACGAAGCGTTTTAACTGTGGCAAACAGGTGGCAAGCTATCTGGGCCTGGTGCCGTTAGAAAAATCTAGCGGGAATCGCCATTAGCGTGCTCTACGTGTTCTGCGGCATTTTTCTCCAATGCTTTCAGCGAATTGCGGTGAATACTGATTCCCCGAACCGCTGCTCACCGCCCCGAGAACACGTCGCCCGTTACCCGAAGATTACGCGATTCTTCGAGGACCTACCATTTCACCTGAAGAGGTTTTGGTCCCTTAACTTTCTCTGAACGAACCTCCGTGACCATCCGTATCACCATTCAGGACGTCCCGGCTCACATTCAGCGCCCGTAGGCGTCCAAACCGTGGGTTATGCTGCTGCTCGACCTCGTTGGCGACGTGTTTCGCACCCTCCGGGTACCCAAACTGCGCACATTCCTAACCAAGTTCGGTATCTCCCGTGGCATCGTGTCGAATCGTGGTGGTCGTCGCCTCCGGCGAGGGTCTGCGCAAAGGCTTGGCATACAAGGCCCAGAATTCAATCGTGTGAAGTGATTCAAACAAGAACGGCTCAGAAAGCGACTGTGAATCGCCTCTGAGCCTGACCAAAGGAGAAGTCCGGTGAAGAACATCCTATGGCTGTTCTCTATTCTATTGCTATTCGTGTCCTTGGCAACATCGCAGACTCAGAGCGTTCCTCGTGATGTGGTCGTTAGGCTGCGCAGTCAGGCGCAGATGACTTACGTAAATTTGCAGGTTCCTCATCATGAGGAGTACGCTGCCGCTGTGATTTCCAACGGCTCTGTCGTCTATTTTGTGGTGGGCGACGGCGGTGGAACGTTCAGCCTACCCCCTGGCATCATGCTGCTGCTGCACACGCATCCTTACGGTACGCAACCAGAGCCGAGCGACGCAGACAAGGCAGCAGCCAAAAAGGTGGCCGCGCCGAACTGCGTGGTGACAGCCACACAAGTCTGGTGCGCGATGCCCGACGGCAAGGTCGTCCGTGGTGACTTTGGCAGCTAGCGTCACCCAAAATTTGTCTAACATCACGTCACTTTGCAATATTGAACACCAGCTTAAGTCACTGAAAACACGTTGCACCACGTCACTT
>Ga0068871_100000739_pt1 | contig 22191 bp, 23 predicted proteins | sample KBSMisM72_FD_72750 | JGI IMG/M metagenome (GOLD analysis project Ga0068871, IMG submission 72750) | Miscanthus rhizosphere microbial communities from Kellogg Biological Station, Michigan, USA - KBS Miscanthus M7-2 | ecosystem: Host-associated > Plants > Roots > Rhizosphere > Soil ...
CGAACGATGGCGGCATACGTGGCAATGAGCTGACCTTGATCGTGCCCGACGATGAGCTCCGCCTTCCGGTAGCCGAGGGCATACACGAGCGCGATCTGGTCGCGCACCATGTTGAGGGTCAGGAACGGCGTGGGATCCGCGTCCCAGGATCTGTCCCAGCCAATCGTGCGCCCGTACCCGCGGCAGTCCGGCGCGATCGCGTAGTAACCCGCGTTGGCGAACGCCGGCATCACTTTGCGCCAGCTGTAGCCCAGGTTCGGAAACCCATGGAGCAGCAGAACGAGAGGCCGCCCCTGCGTCCCCGCCTCGAGCATGTTGACGGTGAGGCCGTTGACGTTCGGCGCGAGCCGCGCTTTGACGCCCACGGGAAGCGTGTTGTTGCCGTACGGCGGCAGCTTCTCGAAGGGCGCCATGGTCGTGATTTGCGCCGGCGCAGCGGCGGAGGCGATCGCCGCGCCTCCGATCGCAGAAGCGCCCGCGAGAAACTCGCGTCTCGAGAGTCCGGGCGTCGCCGTGCCTTTCATATGGCCTCCTACGCGCAGCAGTCTAGCTTGGAATGTGTGATGGCGATCGGCTCGATGTCCTGACCGCGACGAATCGCGGCGACGAGGGCGGATGTACTATTGCGGAGGCCAGGTTCACCAAAACATGCGGAAACTCATCGTCTGCAACATCGTCTCGCTCGACGGCTTTTACTCCGGCCCGGGCGGGAACGTCATGGCCATGCCGTTCGACGGCGGTTTCTCGGATTACAACGCGGAACGCCTCCGGGCAGCCGACACGCTTCTCCTCGGGCGTACGTCGTACGAGGGCTTCCGCTCCTACTGGCCCGCGATCGCCGGGGACATGAGCCAGCCCGCCGTGGAACGCGAGATCTCACGTCTCAACGGCGCCATCCAGAAGGTCGTGGTCTCAAACAGCCTGAAGCCCGGCGAGGTGACGGGGTGGGGTCCGACCCAGGTCGTGCGGCGCGCGGACGCGCACGCGGAGGTCGCAGCACTCAAAGAGCGGCCGGGTCGGGAGATCCTGATGTTCGGCAGTCACGTTCTCTGGAACGATCTGCTCGCCGCCGGCCTGGTCGACGAGTTGCACTTCATGATAGGCGCCGGCGTGGTCGGCGAGGGCGTGCGGGCGTTCGAGACCCGTCCGCGCCGTTCGCTCCGCCTGCTGGACACCCGCACCTTCGACGGCTCGAGCCTGCTCCTGGCTCGATACGCCGTCGAGCGCTGACGCGCCGCCGCGGTGTGGCACTATGCTGATGTTCAAACGGCTGGCCGTGGCTTTTGCCATTGCACTGCTGGCCGTGCCTTCTGCGGCGCAGCAGCCAGCTTCCACTCCCATCTCCGGCGTCGTCGTTGACGCCGATACTCGCGCCCCGATCCCGAATGCCACGGTGTCGGCGGGCGCCGCTCACGTGTCGGCCGATGCCGACGGTCGCTTCACGTTACTGGTCGAAGGCGGACGCGTGACGCTGCTGGTCGAAGCCAGCGGATACTTTGCCCTCACGACGACGCTCGACATTCCCGAGGCGGGACTGTCCGGGGCGGAACTGGCGCTCGCCCGCGAGACACCTTTCGCGACCTCGGTCGCCGTGACCGCATCGGCGCCCTCCGCGGCGCCGGCCACCGTGGTGGTGCCCCCCGCGCAGGTGCTGCGCACGCCCGGCGCCCTCGATAACGTCTATCGCACGCTCCAGACCCTGCCAGGCGTGGCGGCGACCGAGGAGTTTGGCAGCCGGATCGCGGTCCGCGGCGGCTCGCCCGATCAGAACCTGACCGTCATGGACGGCGTCGAAATTCACGATCCGTATCGGCTATTCGGGCTGACCAGCGCCTTCAATCCCGAAACGATTCAGCGCTTCGAATTGGCGACCGGCGGCTTCAGCGTCAAGTACGGCGACCGCCTGTCGTCGCTGCTGGTAGTCGAGAACCGCGACGGTTCTCGAACGGAGGGGCTCACTGGCACGGCCACTCTCAGCATCACCGACGCGAACGTCGTGTTCGAAGGGAAGTTGCCGGGAGACGCGGCCGGATCGTGGCTGGTGACCGGCCGTCGTACCTACTACGACCTGGTGGCCGAGCGCGTCACCGGTCAACAGTTCCCTGCCTTCGCCGATCTGCAGGCCAAAGCGGTGTGGGAACCAGCCCCCGGCCGCAAGGTATCGTTCTTCGGCCTGCTCAGCCGGCAGGCGGCCGCTGTCGAGTTCGATGAGGACGACGGGCGGGGAACGTTCAAGGACGATACCGACAACGACCTGGCCTGGGCGCGGTTCGACTCGTCGATCGGCACCACCGGCCAGTCCCACACTGTCGCCGCCTATTCGGATACGCGGTCGACCTTCGGCGCCGACGCGAATTTCAAGCAGACCAGCCGCCGATCGAACGCGCCTGGCAACGACGCCTTTGGCATCGCCAATGTGGCGTTCGAGCGCGCGCTGTCGGTCAGGGACGTCTCGGTGAGGCAGGAGTTCATGTGGGCGCTCGGCAGGCATGTCGTGGAGAGCGGCGCCGAGGCTCACCGGTTGTCGACGGCGTTGCGTTACGAGATCATCGGTGACCGCAATCCCAGTGCCGACAACGGGTCCAGCGCGCAGGGCGGCGCGGGCCTGCCGGATCTGCTCGTCTCCTCACAACAGTCCACCCGTGTCGGCGCGTGGATGCAGGACACGTTTCCGCTCGGCCCGCGCGCCTCAGTCCAGGCGGGGTTGCGGTGGGATCGCCCTGGCACCACCGGAGAGCACCTGTTTTCGCCACGGGCGTCGGCGTTGTTCCGCGTCGGCGCGAGGACCAACCTGCGCGTTGCCGCCGGCATCTACACGCAGAGCCCCGGCTACGAAAAGCTGGCGCAGAGCGACTACGTGCTCGACCTGACGAATCCTGCCGCCGGCCCGCTGCACAGCGAGCGGTCGGCGCAAACGTCGGCGGGCATTGAGCGCGACCTGGGCGGTGGCGTGACGCTTCGTCTCGAGGGCTATGTCAAGCGGTTCACGGACCTGCTCGCAGGTCAGCTCGAGTCGGAAGCTGATCGCCTGGCCCGCGTCTCGCGCTACGACTTCCCTGCGGACCTGCAATCCAGCATCCCGGTCGAGCCCATCATCACGACCGTCCCTGCCAACGACGGCCGCGGCCGGGCCTACGGTTTCGACATCTTCGTGTCACGGCCGAGCCCGCCCGCCGGTTCGCGCGTCAGCGGGTGGGCCAGCTACACCTGGGGCAAAGCCTCGCGCGACGCCTACGGGCGCAGCGCGGCGTTTGAGTACGATCGCCGTCACGCCTTCACGGTGGTCGCGGCGTATCGCTTCTCGCCGAACTGGGAGTTGGCGACGACAACCCGGGTGGCGTCCGGGTTTCCGCGCACCGCGCCGGTGGGCCTCCGCGTTGCGGCGGCGGAGGACACCCTCGACCTCGACGCCGACGGCGTCACCGACGAACTGCTGCCCGATCGGGATGCCACGGGCCTCCTCGTCTACGAGGTGGACCTCGGTGGCATCGCCAACATCAACCAGGCGCGGCTGCCGGTTTTTGCCCGCGCCGATGTGCGAGTCACCTGGCGCCCGCGCGGGGCCGCCGGCCGCTGGGAACTCTATGCCGAGATCATCAACCTGTTGGATCGCGAGAACGCCGGTGCGTTTGATCCGCGGCTCGAGTACGATCCCACGTCCGACCAGCCGCGCATCGTGGAAGTGCGCGACCAATCGATTCCCAGGCTGCCGACGCTGGGCGTGCGCTTCCGGTTCTGAAACGCCCCGATGGTCGGCACGCCGGCCACCAGCGCCGTTGGCAGCATCCGCACTGGATGTCTGGTCCTTATTCCGGCAGACCGAAGGCCTGCTGCACCGTGCCAAGCGAGGTCTTCACTGATTGCCAGTCCGTCATGGCCGCGGGGATCTGGTGCGCGCCGACAAACGTCTGGACCTTGGCCACCTGTTCGACGAGCTGCCTCACTTCGGCCGTCGCGGGCTTGTCGTCGTTCGTGCGGTCCTTCACCGCTTCGGCTTGTTTGATCAGCAGCTCGACGTCCTTCTTGGCAGCCTCTCTGTCGTCCTTCGAGAGCGTGCTGGCTTTGTCGAGGTTGTCCTTGAAGCGATCCGCGGCCGACGCCACGGCACCGGCGGCGGCGGCCGTCTCGTTGTCGTTTATTCGGCGCACTGTCGCCCCCTCCTGGAGGGGGAACGTGGCGCCGTAGGCTCCCGCCAGGTGTTTCAGGCTCGACGCCTCGCGGTCCCATTCACTGCGGCCCTTCGTCACGCCCGGCGTGCCTTGCATGTACCGATCGATGGCCCCGGCCTGCTTGAGGACGGTGGCGACCTCGGCGCTGGCGGCGTAGCTGTCGTTGAAACGATCCTGGAGCTTCTTGGTCTGGTCCTGGTAGTCCTGGAGCACGCCTGACACGTTCGTCTCACCGTTCGCTCCGCGCAGCGTCGAGTTCTTGAGCTGGTTGTCGAGGTTCCCCTCGAACTTGTCGCGCCCCTCGTCTACCTGATCGATGAGCGTCTTCACGTCCTTGTCAGGCAGGCGTTCAGATGGAGCCTGCGCGAGCACTGGCATGGACCACAGAGACAGGGCACTCACGAGGAGCACGAGGTTGGCGCGCACGACGCGACGGCGTCTGAGCATCAGGAGTGGGGTGATTGTCATGGGCATCTTTCTGTGAAGCCGCGCCGACGACCCGCGCGCGGCGATGATGGGAAGCTGCGGAGGCTCTCGTTCGGTCGGTCGTGATCGGCTTTCAGGTCGATCCGCGGCCTCATGATGCCAAGTCCCAGTCGCTTACCGTGTTCAATTGGGAACAACCCTCGTGTGAGATGGCGGGCTTTGGTCGTGCAGCACGACAGTTAAGAGCGAGCCGTTGACCGTGAGTGGGAGATCGCCTTGACACTCGATGAATCCGAGCTTCCTGAATTTCTTGAGAAAAGAATGAACGCGGGCGCGTGTGGTGCCGACCATTCCTGCGAGCGTATCCTCAGAAATCCTCGGCACCATACGGATCGGCCTGTCGCGCTGTCCGTAGTGGGCCATCAGCAGCAGCGTCCGCGCCAACCGCTTCTCGATCGAATCGAACAGCTGATCGATCAGGTCCTCTTCAATCCGTATGTGGCGTGCCAGCATGTGTGCGATGAACGTGTCGGACGTCGCGTGCCGTGTGTGCAGCAGTCCCTGCATCTTTTCCTTCCGGACGAGCAGGATTGTGCTCGGAGCGGTCGCCGTCGCACTCCCGATGCGGAACGGCTGACCCGCCAGACACCCCTCGCCGAAGAAGGCGCCGGGGCCCAGCGTGGCCACCACTGCCTTTCTGCCGGTCTTCGACACGACCGACAGCCTGATGCCGCCGGTCTGGATGTAGAGGACGTGTGTGCCGGCGTCGCCCTGCCTGAAGACGGCATCGCCTCGTGCATATCGGGCGATGGTCTTCGCTGTCCCTGCTGGCTCGAGAAAGGCCCGCGTGTTCGCTGCGCGGGAGACGCCGGAGGTCACCGGTCCGCCCACTCGACGAATGCGGGCGGAATCTCGTTGCGCACGATCAACACACGCTGAATGCGATCGTCGCGGAGAAGAGTCGAGGTGCCAAGGCGGGCCGCCTCAATGGTCGCGTAGCGAGCCCAGGCCGCGGACAGCCCCGTTGATGACCCGCGTCGCATCGCCGTGATCAGCGTGAACATGCGATGGAGTCTATGCGCCGCCAGTTCGGTCGCGTGTGCACAAGAGCACATGCACGCTGAACCGCCGCGCCGACGAACGGCGGGTCTAATCGTGCAGCACGATGGTCAGCAGGGAGTTGTTCACCTTGAGCCCGTTCCGATAGTCGATGAAGCCCAGTCGCTGGAATTTCTTCATGAAGAAATTCACGCGCGACCTCGTCGTGCCGACCATTTCCGCCAGGGTTCCCTGGGAGATGGGCGGCACGGGCCGTACTGGCTGGTCGTGCTTGCCGTACCGCGCCAGCATGTGGGCGATGAACCGATCCGACAACGCATGCTTTGCGTGGAGGAGCCGCACCATCTTGTTCTTCGCCACCAGCAGGATGCTGCTGTCCGATACCGCCGTCGCCGTGCCCATCCGGACGGCCTGACCCGCCAGGCACCCTTCGCCGAAGAACTCCCCGGTGCCGAGCATCGCCACGACCGCTTCACGGCCGCCCTTCGACAGCACCGAGAGCTTGACGTGTCCTGTCTGGATGTACAACACGTGGTCGCACGGATCGCCCTGGGTGAAGATGACCTCGTTGCGACGATACGTGACGATTTTCCTGGCTACCCCGGCCGAGTCGAGGAAGGTCTTGGCGTCGAATCTCGCCGACCTCTGGGCTTTCAAAGGGGCCTTGATCTTATACGAACAGGCGGGCTGTGCCCTAGTGAACACCTTCCAGCTCTCGGGTATGGATAACGTGTTGGCACAGGAGAGCCGCATATGAGCGGAGGCACACAGCAACAACGGGGCTACGGTTTCCGGTGAAGCGGTCGACGAGCTGGCCCGGACTGGTCAAGGCGTTCGCGACGGTGTCGTCGACAGGCATCATTTCGCACGCACGCTTTCTCGACAAGTGTCGCCGCTTGTGACGAGCCCGCTGCGGGAGCTGCTCGCGATCGATCATCGGCAGGCGCTCGAGTTTTTTGTGCTGCGCCTTCGGGACATCACCGAGCCCACCGTCGATCGAGACGAGCTGTTCTACAACGCCAGCCTGCTGGCGCACTATGCACAGGTGTCCACGCACCCCGCCGCCGACCTGCCGACACCAGCGAGTCTCACGGTGGTGTTCGACCATTTCGTGGCGGATACCACGCTGCGGCACGACGCGCTGGTCATGGAAACAGCGGGGGCGCAGTGTCTGTTGATGGCGGGGTTCTTCGAGGACCAGATGCGATCGCGGCACAACATCCGCTGGTATGCCCAGCTGGGCGCCACGTTCTTCAGCCGTGCGGCCCTGAACGAATCGTCTCCCCGCAAAGCCCGGCTGCTCGACGCCATTGCGAAACGCTTCGAGCCCTGGCGTCAGCGTCATGCGCAGCTGAGTCGCGAACTGCGGGACCAGCCCTATCTGCTGTTCCCGCCCGTCCCGCCCACGTCACCGTAATCAGGAGTCGAACCCCATGCATGTCAGACCGCTTCACGATCGCCTCATCATCCAGCGCCTCGAAGAAGGCGAACAGAAGGTCGGCGGGATCATCATCCCCGACTCCGCCAGGGAGAAACCGCAGCAGGGCAAGGTCATTGCCGCCGGGAACGGCAAGTCGAAGGACGACGGTACGCGCATCCCGCTCGACGTCAAGGCCGGCGATCTGATTCTCTTCGGGAAGTACTCAGGCCAGGAGATCAAACTCGACGGCGAGGAATACATCATCATGCGCGAAGACGAAGTTCTCGGCGTTGTCGACGGCGCCGGCACGAAGAAGTAGGAGACAAACAATGGCCAAACAGATTGTCTACGGTGAACATTCACGGCACGCGGTGCTGCGCGGGATCAACCAGCTGGCCGACGCCGTCAAGGTGACGCTCGGTCCCAGGGGTCGCAACGTCGTGATCGACAAGAAATTCGGGTCGCCGACCATCACGAAGGACGGCGTCACCGTCGCCAAGGAGATCGACCTCCAGGATCCGCTGGAGAACATGGGCGCGCAAATGGTGCGCGAAGTCGCGAGCAAAACATCCGATACGGCCGGTGACGGCACGACGACGGCCACCGTGCTCGCTCAGGCGATCTACCGCGAGGGCGCGAAGAATGTCGCGGCTGGCGCCAATCCCATGGACGTCAAGCGCGGCATCGAAAAGGCCGTGGAAGCGCTCACCGGGGAGATCAAACGGATGTCGAAGCCGGTCAGCGGCAATATGGTGGCCCAGGTCGGCACCATCTCGGCGAACAACGACGAGACCATCGGGAAGATCATCGCCGACGCGATGGACAAGGTGGGTAAGGACGGGGTCATCACGGTCGAAGAGGCCAAGAGCATGGAGACGTCGCTGGATGTCGTCGAGGGCATGCAGTTCGACCGCGGCTACCTGTCACCGTATTTTGTGACGGACCCCGATCGGATGGAGGCCGTCCTCGAGAACCCGGTCATCCTGATCCACGAGAAGAAGATCAGCTCGATGAAGGACCTGCTGCCGGTGCTCGAGCAAGTGGCGCGCCTCGGCCAGCCGTTACTGATCATCGCCGAGGATATCGAGGGTGAAGCGCTCGCGACGCTCGTCGTCAACAAGCTGCGCGGCACGCTGCATGCTGCCGCGGTCAAAGCGCCCGGCTACGGCGATCGCCGCAAGGCCATGCTCGAGGACATCGCCACGCTCACCGGCGGCAAGGCCATCACCGAGGATCTGGGTCTCAAACTCGAGAACCTCAAGCTCGAAGACCTCGGGAGGGCCAAGAAGGTCACGATCGACAAGGACAACACGACGATTGTCGAAGGGGCCGGCGCGGCGGACGCCATCGAAGGTCGCGTCAAACAGCTCCGCGCCCAGGTCGAGGACACGACGTCGGACTACGACCGCGAGAAGCTGCAGGAGCGGCTGGCGAAGCTCGTCGGCGGCGTGGCTGTCATCAAGGTCGGTGCGGCCACCGAAACCGAGATGAAGGAGAAGAAGGCCCGCGTCGAGGACGCGATGCATGCGACGAAGGCGGCCGTGGAAGAGGGGATCGTCCCGGGCGGCGGCGTGGCGCTGCTTCGCGCGTCGAAGGTGCTCGACACCCTGACACTCGGCGGCGATCAGCAGATCGGCGTCAACATCGTCAAACGCGCCATCGAGGAGCCGATGCGCTGGATCGCGTCCAACGCGGGCCATGAGGGGGCGATTGTCGTGCAGAAGGTGCGCGAGATGAAGGGCGACGAAGGCTTCAACGCGCTCACCGACGCCTACGAGAATCTCGTGAAGGCGGGCGTCATCGATCCGGCCAAGGTCGTCCGGTCGGCGCTTCAGAACGCGTCGTCGATTGCGTCGCTGCTCCTCACGACGGAAGCGCTTGTCTGCGAAATGCCTGAGCAGAAGAAGGACGCGGCGATGCCAGGCGGCGGTATGGGCGGCATGTATTAGCGCGCGTTCGCACACGAACGTCGAGCGGTCTCAGTGAAGACACAAAGGCCCGGCCGAAGCACACCGACGGCCGGGCCTTTCATCGCCCATCAGCGCTGCCCGTCGGTGGGGGAGTGACAACCATGATTACCACCATCATCGTACTGGCGATTGTCGTCGTGCTCGTCTCTCTCTCGCTGCGGGTCGTGAAGGAATACGATCGGGGCGTCATCTTTCTTCTGGGCAAGTACACGGGCGTTCGCGGGCCCGGCTTGATCATTCTCATCCCGGTGCTCGAACAGATGACGAGGGTGACGCTGCGTACGATCACGATGAACATTCCCTCGCAGAAGATCATCACGAAGGACAACGTCTCCATCGATATTGCCGCGGTGGCGTATTACCACATCGTCGACCCGGCAAAATCCGTGATCGCTGTCGAGAATGTCAACGCGGCCATCAACCAGATCAGCCAGACGACCGTGCGGAATGTCGTGGGCCAATTCAGCCTCGATCAGCTCCTGTCCCAGACGCTGGATATCAACGCGAGGATCAAGGACGTGATTGACGGGCACACCGAACCGTGGGGCGCCCAGGTCACAGCCGTCGAGATCAAGGACATCACGCTTCCGGAGAACATGCAGCGCGCCATGGCCAAAGAGGCCGAGGCCGAGCGTGAGCGCCGCGCGAAGATCGTGGCGGCTGAAGGCGAGTTTCAGGCGGCGGTCAAGCTCGGCGAGGCGGCGGATATCATCTCGCAGCATCCGGTGGCGCTGCAGTTGCGGACCCTGCAGACGATGGCGGAGATCAGCATCGAGAAGAATTCCACCATCATCTTCCCGGCTCAGTTCATGACCACGGTCCAGGAGGCCATCAAGATGATTCGCGGAGACGGGGCGGCGTGATCAGAACAACAGCCGACCAGTTCCGGAAGACGCTTGATTCGATTCCGGGAGCGCCCTTACAATCCCCCGATCCTCCAGGTTCGTCCCGCTGAGGCAATCCGAACATCGCATAAACGGAAAGCAGGTCTGAGTTGCATCACAAACCCCTCCGCGCCCTCCTGATCATCGGTTTCGCGTTCTTGCTCTTCAGCGCGCCCCACGCGGCAGAAACGGTGTTCGGGGGCGTGCCGATGTACAGCATTCAGAAAGCCGAAGACACGACCATCAGTTTTGGGGCGACGACGCCCACCAACGCCTTCACCCCGACGGCCGTCCCCTGCCCGGCAACCGCGGGTCCGGCCGGCTGCACATTCAGAGTGAGCGTGGTCTCGCAATTCCGCGACCTCGAACCGGACAACGCGGCGGCCCTGAAGGTGATCATCAGCGGCCCGGGCACCGCCGTGGCGCCGAGCGCGATCGTCGAGGTGGCGTCCGCGGCGAACGCGCTCTTGTATTCGACGCATTCGTTCCAGTGGATGAAGCGCAATATCCCCGCCGGGACGACGGCGACCGTCACCGTGCAGTTGGGCATGACGTCCGGCACCGGCAATGCCGGGGCGCGCACGTTGTCGATCGACGTGTTCAACGGGTTCCTGTAACGCCCTTCGCGCGGCGCAGCGCTCAGGTACCCGCCGCGATCCGATCCAGCCGCGCGACTGAATGGCTCGACAACGTCAGATCGGCCGCCGCAAGGTTCTCGCGCAGATGTCCCACCGACGACGTGCCCGGAATCAACAGGATGTTGGGCGAGCGCTGCAGCAGCCACGCGAGAGCCACCTGCATCGGCGTCGCGCCGAGCGCTGTCGCCACCTCGGATAGCGCTGTTGACTGCAGCGGCGTGAAGCCGCCGAGCGGGAAGAACGGCACGTAGGGGATGCCGTGTCTGGCGAGGTCCTCGATCAACGCGTCATCGTCGCGGTGCGCCAGGTTGTACATGTTCTGCACGCACGCGATCTGACAGAGACGGCGGCCGTCGGCGATCTGCGCGGGCGTCACGTTGCTCAGGCCGATGTGGCGCACGAGACCCTGCCGCTGCAGTTCGGCCAGCGCGGTGAGCGGTTCTTCGAGCGACCCGTCGGCCGGGCCTCCATGAGCGCCGAGCATGCTGCGAAGGTTGACCACGTCAAGGACGTCCAGGCCCAGGTTGCGAAGATTGTCGTGAACAGCCTGGGTGAGCGCCTGGGGAGACATGGCAGGGACCCACGAGCCGTCCTCGCCGCGCCGGGCGCCGATCTTGGTGACGATGACCAGATCGTCGCGATACGGATGCAGCGCCTCGCGGATGATCTGGTTGGTGATGTGCGGGCCGTAGTAGTCACTCGTGTCGATATGGTCGACGCCGCTTTCGACCGCCGTGCGGAGCACCGCAATCGCGCCCGCGCGATCCCTGGGAGGCCCGAAGACACCCTTCCCGGCGAGCTGCATCGCGCCATAGCCGACCCGGGCGATCTCGTGACCGCCGAAAGGATACGTGCCTCCGCGCGCCGGAATCGATCTATTGATCATTCCTGAACCCCTTTCGACGAGTCGAAATAGTGTCGCGCCTCGAGATCCGCGAGCAGGCTCGCGTGCGTGGGCTCCCACTTCAGCAACGCGCGTGTCGCGGCGCTGGACGAGGGATTGTCGACCTGCGCGAACGTGGCGAGAAACCCGAGGTATTTGGCGGCCTCGTCCGGCGTGACGCTCGCGGCCGGAAGTCCCAGGCCCCGCCCGATCGCTTCTGCAATCTGCCGGAACGGCACGCCCTGCTCGGCGACACCGTGCAGCCGCGTGCCCGCGGGCGCCGACTCGACGGCCAGGCGATACAGGCGCGCCGCGTCGAGGGTGTGCACGGCGGGCCAACGGTTGGCGCCCTCGCCGATGTACACCGAGACGCCGTTCTTGCGCGCCATGGCAATGAGCGTCGGCACGAATCCATGGTGATCGAGCGAGCTGTGGACGGTGAGCGGCAGGCGGATCACTGACGATCGCACGCCGCGCGCCGCCATCGCGACAACCGTGTTCTCCGAATCGACGCGCGGGCCGCGCTCGAGGACATCGGTTTCGACGCCCAGCCGCCCCGGCGCCGCCATCGCCAGCAGCGCCGTGCCGGACGTGATCACGAATGGTTTGTCCGAACCCCCGAGTCCGGCGCCGATCGCCTCGACGGCACGCAGGTCCGATTCGCCGGCGCGGACGAATTCGCCGGCATACGTCAGCTCGTGCTTGAAGGCGAGGTGGATCGCGCCGTCTGCGGCAGCCGCTGCCTGACGGAGGCCGTCGAGGTCGTCGAGCGAGCCCCGCCGGACCTCGACGCCGGCGGCCGACAGGGCAGTGGCGGACGCGTCGGATCGCGCGAGGCCGACGACAGTGTGGCCGGCGGCGAGGAGATCGGGAACGACGGCGGAGCCGATATGGCCGGAGGCGCCGGTGACAAAGAGACGCATGGGAGGTCCTTTCGACGAGCACGGCATCGGGCCGTGATGTCAGATACTGACATCACCATACCACCTGATGTCAGCTTCTGCAATCACATCGGTTAGGATTTGGCCCATGGGCCGCTGGGAACCCGATGCGCGCGGCCGCCTGGAGCAGGCGGCACTGGAACTCTTCGAGGAGCGCGGCTACGCGCGGACGACGGTCGAGGACATCGCCGCGCGCGCCGGTCTGACCGAGCGCACCTTCTTCCGCTACTTCACCGACAAGCGGGAAGTGCTCTTTTCGGGGGCAGCCGCGCTCGAGGCGCTCATCGTGGAGGCCATCGGCGCCGCCCCTCCGTCCGTGGCGCCGCTCACCGCTGTGACCAGGGCGTTCGAAGCCCTGGCGCCGTGGTTCGAGGCGCGGCGCGGCCACGCGCAAAAGCGGAGGACGGTCATTGCCGCATACGCGGAGTTGGGCGAACGCGAACTGATCAAGCTGTCGACGCTCGCCGCGGCGATCGCCGCCATTCTGCGCAAGCGCGGCCTGGCCGCGCCGACCGCCGCGCTCGTGGCCGAGACGGGCATCGCGATCTTCAAGAATGCATTAGAGCGCTGGGCCGACGATGCACGCGCGCAGAACCTGGCGGTCCATGTCGGTGCGGCCGTCGCCGCCTTGCAGGCAGCGACCGCGGGGATGGCCCCGCAGCCATCGTCGCCACGAAGGACCGCCGCCGCGCGGCGAACGCGGACGAAGGTCAGACGTTAGGACGCGACCGCTGCCAGCGTGGCGGGCTCTTTCGTCTGCTCTTCCTTCGTTTCAGCGCGTTTGCCCGTGTCCGTCCGCGCCCAGTCTTCTTCGAAGACCTTCTGCATCTGCTTGACGACCGCGTTGTCCGTCACGACGACGCCGATCTCGCGGCGCTTGTCGAGCTCGAGCTTCCGCAGGCTCTGGCTCCCCAGAAAGGCGCGCCGGCCGTCGCGAATGATGGCGCGCACGTGCAGCCTCTTGCCGGGATACTTTTCGACGGTCAACTGGCCGCGCTGCTTCTGGGACACCTTGCCGATGATGCGCACATCCACGCCGGCCTTGGCGCGCTCGACGAGCAGACGCAGCATGGTGGAATCGCCGACCTTCGGGTCGTAGATCAGCAGCTGACTGGTCGCGCCCTTGATGAACTCCGACAGCCGTTCCCGTGAGTTTTCCGGGCTGACGATGAAGCGGCTGTATCCGGCCGTGTACGCCTGACGCGCGGAGTCCGCCTCGAACAGCTTCAGCGCTTCGCGCACCAGCGCATGGTGTCTGGTCGTCACGCCGAAGCTCCGGCTCCGATTGATGTCGAGGCTGGTGAAATTGAACCCGTACAAATGCAACACGCGCTGATCGATGACCATCATCTTGCCGTGATAGCGGATCAGTTCACCTGCTGTTCGCGTGACGGTGAGGCCCGCGTCCAGCAGCCGCATCTCCAGCTTCCTGAGCGTCTTCTCCCCGCCACGGTTGGTGTGGGCGATCAGCGCGCGCACGTTGACCCCGCGTGACTGGGCCGCTCGAAGCGCCTCGACGAGATCCGCGCGATCGAGACGGAAGATCAGGATGTCGATCGACTTGCGCGCGCTCTTGATCGCGCTCAGCAACGGCCCGATGCCTGCGTCGGGTTGCACCAGCAACTTCATGTCAGCTGTAACAGCAAAGAGCACGCCAGACTGGCTGAGCCGTAGCGGTCCCCGCCGCCTCCTAGAACGGGCACGTGCGACTCACGATTTCGGCCCGTTTCTTCTTGAATGCCTCGACCCACTGCGCCACGGTGCTCGTGTCCGGCGAGGTCGCCGTCAGCGTCGAGCGGCGCGGAAAGCGGGACACCTCGAACAGATCGTGCAGCTGCGCATCGGTGAGCTTCACGAGCAAATCAGCCAGGAACGTGCGTCCGCCCTCGGTGATGAGCGGATTATCCAGCGTCCCGGTCTGCGAGCGAGGCATGTCGGCGACGCACGTTCCCGTCGCGGATGTCCAGACCGGCGCCGCCGACCACTGCGCCAGATTTGTGCTGCCGACCGGGTTGCGGTTGAACAGGTTCGCGCGGCCGAAGGTGAGCCCGAGATCGTGCACCATCATGACGCTCGCCTGGCAGGTCTCGTCCGGGTTCTCTTCCTTCCTCGCCCGCGGATCAAGGCAGAGAAGCCGCTGCTGCTCCCCCTTGCTGTCGGTGTGCTGGAGGAACACCGCCAGCAGCTTCAGCGCATCACGCTGCGCCCGCGGCGCTCCGCCTGCGGCAGGATCCACCAGGTCGAGCTCCGGCCACGCCCATCCCGACATTTCGGACGACACCATTTCGCGGCCCGCCGCCTTCCGCTGAATCGACGCGACTTCGGTCCCCCGAATCTCCGGCGGGCAGCCATGGCAGACCACGCGAACCGGATACATGCGATCCGCCACGAATCCCAGCGCCCACAGCAGGCGGCTCGCGGCGACTTCCGCAAACACCTCGCCGTTGTCGCGCCCGAACTTGACTTTGAGCTCGTCGCTGGGCGGTTTCACGCACGTGAACTTGGGCGATCGGCCGCTCACCTGCTTGTTTTCGTACTCGCATTCGACGAGTTCGTCCGGGGCAAACGCACCCGGACCCTGCGGCCCCGCGCGAAGATCCATCGCGGCGACGTCGGTGGGCGCCCAGATCTGCGCGCGGCGAATCGCGGCGAGCCGTTGCGCCGGCGGCGTGAGGTGGACGCGCGAGGCTCTCGTCGCCTGAGCGCAGGCCGCAACCGTCATCGTGGCGGCGAGAGCGAGGCACGCATGTCGGTGCGTCATGCTGACAGCTGTTGGGATGTCGCCTGTTGAAACAACACGGGGTAGACCGTGAGCGGAGGTCGAGGCCGCTCGTCGCTCGGCGGATCCTGCACCGGGATCGGCGGCGGCTCGTTGGTTGGCGTGGTCGGCGCCTCGTCGTCGTCGCGTTCATCGTCGTGCGGGGGTGTCTTGCCAGGCTCGCCAGACGATGGCGCGCTTGCGTGTTGCGGCATGACGTCTCCTCTTGTTCTCATTGTTCGTGGGCGACGACGGTCATGAGGGATGGATTGATTTTCAGGCCATCGCGATATTCGATGAAGCCCATCCGCTTGAACTTGTTCATGAACAGATTCACGCGCGAACGGGTGGTCCCCACCATCTCGGCGATGACTTCCTGAGACACGGGCGGCAGGACGTACGGTTGCGTGCGTTCGCCGTACCCGGCCAGCAGGAGCAGCGTCCGGGCGACGCGCTTTTCGCAGGAATTGGACAGCTGATCGACCAGATCGGCTTCCAGCCGGATCTGCCGGGCCAGCATGTGCGAGATGAAGCGCTCCGACAGCACGTGGCGTGTGCCCAGTTGCCGAATCATCTCCGCCTTCTCGATTTCGATGACGGTGGTGTCGGTCATCGCCGTCGCGGTGTCCGGGCGCTCTGTGTGGCCGAGGATCACTTCCTCGCCGAGGAACGCTCCCGGTCCCAGCAGACCCAGCGTCGCCTCCTTGCCGTTCGACGCCGTGACCGTCAGCCTGACGCTGCCGCGCTCGACATACACGACGCTATCGGACGCGCTGCCCTGGAGGAAGATGATGTCCTTCGGCAAGTACGTGGCAACGTGATACGGCGTGGCGGCCGCGTCGAGCGCGGCGCGCAGGTCCACCGAGGGCCGGGCAGGCGGACGCATTGCCACGGACCCTTCAACATCTGCAGTGCCTCTGGTGCTTGCCGGCGTCCTCATCAGTGTCCCCCGTTGCGTCATCGACTGCGCATCGGAGGAGAGCAAACAGACTGCCAAGCCCTTCTCTACCGGTAAGAGTGGCGGGTCAGACGCAGTTGAGGTGGCGGGCTGTATGGGTCCGATTGAAAGGTGTAGCAATACGCGTCGGTGAAACCTGGCGGGCCGTATGGTTCCGAGACGAAGAACTCAACAATCAGGCCGGGCGGCCGGCAGTGGTCCTGCCTGCCGCCCGGTCGTCACTCACATTGACGTGTTCAACTGATGCAGCTACGGGCAGGTCCCCTCGATTCGCTTCATCTTCTTCACGCCCAGATATGGCCCGCTGGTCTCGACCTTGGCGTGCGTATCCTTCGCATCGCCTTCGGTCTTGGTCTGGGTCTTGATCTCGACCTTGCCGTCGCCGCGATCGGCGAGCGTGCCTTCGATCTGCACGCGCTGACCCAGCACCTTCGAGAAGTCGTCATCGGACACGAGCACATAGCGGTGCAACGACTCGTGCTTGGCCGACACGTCCGTCAGGGCGTAACGGCCGTTCGACAGGGATTCCACGCAGCCGGTGACCTTGACGTCCTTGCCGTCCTTCACGTCGATCTTCGTCTTGGTGGTCGTTTCGCTCGTCTGCGCGCCGAGCGAGATGGCGCCGGTGATGGCGAGAGCGCATGTGGCGATGGTTAGTGTCTTCATGGGATCAGGATAGGCGCGCGCCGGCCCCGAGGCTGTCTCGTTCTGCACACGCAACGGTGTGCTTTATGGGACGGTCTGCGACAGCGAGTTCGCCGACCATAAGGTTGTGCCTGAAGCCACCCCTGCCGTAGCGCCGTCGCCCGTCACGTTCCGATCCGCCCGCCTGAGCATTGCCCACCTGATCAGGCCTCACTGGAAGGCCCTCACGCTCGCGCTGATCGCGGTCATCGGCGAGACAGTCACCGACATCCTGGAGCCGTGGCCGATCAAGATCGTCGTGGACAACGTGCTCCAGGGCAAGAAGCTGACGGGCGTGCTGGGCTCGATTGCGTCGCGATTCTTCGGCGGCGACCACTACGCCATGGTCAACGTCGCCGTCGCCGCCGTGGCGACGATCGCGGTGGTCGGCGCGATCAGTTCGTATTTCGAAAAGTACCTCACGACGAGCGTCAGCCAGTGGGTGGGCCACGACCTGCGGAGGATCCTGTACCAGCACATCCAGCGGCTGTCGCTCGCCGAACACGACCGCTCGAGAAGCGGCGATCTCATCACGCGCGTCACGAGTGACATCGAGGCCGTCCGGGACTTCATCAACTCGGCCCTCCTCGGCATGCTGGTCAACGTGTTGACGCTCCTGGGCATGATCGGCGTCATGTTCTACCTCAACTGGCGCTTTACGCTCATCGCGCTCTCGATCTCTCCGGTGCTCTTCGTGGTCGTGTACTACTTCACCAGGCGAATCAAGAAGGCCTCGCGCGATGTCAGAAAGAAGGAAGGCGAGCTCCTCTCCATCGTCGAAGAGGTGCTGACGTCGATTCGCGTCGTGCAGGCCTTCACGCGCGAGGAGTACGAGCAGCAGCGGTTCGATTCCGAGAGCCTTGCGAACGTGGAGGCCGGACTTCACGCGCGCAGCGTGAAGGCGACGCTGGCGCCCGTCGTCGAGGTCATCATGGCCATCGGCACCTGTCTGGTACTTGGCTACGGGGCCCGGCTGGCCCTCGCCGGCAAGCTGAGCGCTGGCGTCCTGATCGTCTTCCTGCTGTATCTGGGCAAGATGTACAAGCCGATGCGGGACCTCTCGAAGATGACCGACACAGTGTCGAAGGCCATCGTCGGCTACGAACGCATCAGGGAAGTCCTCGACATCGAGAGCGCGGTGCGCGACATGCCGGGGGCAAGACGGGCGCCGAAGTTCAAGGGTCGCATCAGCTTCGAGCACGTCAGCTTCCGCTACGAGGACCGGGACGTGTTGAAGGACGTCAGCCTGACGATCGAGCCGGGACAGGTGGCCGCCATCGTCGGCCCATCCGGAACGGGGAAGTCGACGCTGGTCAGCCTGATTCCGCGGTTCTACGACGCGGTGTCCGGGAGCGTCTGCATCGATGGCACGGACGTCCGGCGGTACAAGCTCAAGTCGCTGCGCGACCAGATCAGCTTTGTCCTGCAGGATACGCTGTTGTTTTACGCCACCATCTGGGAAAACATCGCCTACGGAAGGCCCGATGCGTCCCCCGCAGAGGTCAAGCGCGCCGCGACGCTCGCTGGAGCGAGCGAATTCATCGAGGCGATGCCGGACGGCTACGACACCATGGTCGGCGAGCGGGGCGCCACGCTCTCCGGAGGCCAGCGCCAGCGCATTGCCATCGCGCGGGCGATCGTCCGCGACTCACCCATCCTCGTGCTCGACGAGCCGACCTCGGGCCTCGACGCGGCGTCGGAGCAGTCGGTCATCGCCGCGCTGGACGCCTTGATGAAGGGACGGACCGCGGTCGTCATCGCCCATCATCTCAACTCGATCCGCCACGCGGACGTCATCTTCGTGATCAACGACGCGGAGCTCGTGGAGCAGGGCACGCACGACGAGCTGATCGCGAAGGATGGCGTCTACGCCGAGCTGTACAGGCTCCAGACGCTCGAAGCGGCCTCCTAGCGGAGGGCGACTGGAGTTCCGGAGCCCTCGCGGCGCGTGCGCTGAAAGGCACCCGAGTCGATCGTGACGCCGCCGCGTGACACGGTCTGGAAGTTGAACACGTCCTTCGCCACTTCGACGACCATGAACGTGTTCTCGATGTCGTCGCCCTTCTCCGTCAGTTCCGATCCCTTCCGGATATTGCCTTTGCGGAGCTTCGCCGATCCGCCACACGTGAAGTAGTAAATACCCTTCTGTGGTTTGACGCGCTCGTAGAAGTGCTCGTGGCCGGCGAATACGACGTCCATTCCATACTTGACGAACAACGGCTCGAGTGCGTCGCGCAGATCGGTCTCGGAGCCGTGCGTCTCTCCGGACGAATAGAGCGGATGGTGGAAGTACGCCATCCTCCAGTCCGACTTCGAGTCCTTGAGCGTCCGCTCGAACCATTCGAGCTGCTTGCGATCCATGTAGTTCGAATCGAGCACGAAGAAGTCGATGTTGCCCTTCGTAAAGGTGTAGAACCGCTCGCCGTTCATGTTGAACGGCTTATAGAAGCGCTGGTTGGGATCGTCGTGGTTGCCGAGGGCCGCGTAGAACTTGACGCCGGCATCGAGGAGCGCCTTGTACGGCGTCTCGAACTTCTGCTGAAAGTCCTGCGGGCGTTCGGAGCCGTAGATGTTGTCGCCAACCATGATCGTAAACGTGAAGTTGGCGTGCTCCCGATACTCCTCGAGCTTCCGGCCGATGTCGTACTGCGGTTTGTCGCCGGTACCGGTGTCGCCGATGACGGCGAAGCGCGTCGAGTCTTTCGCCAGCGGCAGCGTGACGTTTTGCGCAGTGCCTGCGAGGGACAGCCCGACGGCAACGGCGAGAGATGCGAAGACGGGGAGACGGGCAGCTCTGGGAATCATGGGTGTGCTTCGCGCCCAGCGATCTTGGACTTGGACGGCGCCGCCGGGACCGCATCGGGAATGAAGTCGACGATCAGGTTGGCTTTGATATCACGCAGGATCAGGTGGCGGCCCAGGAAGCGGTACTCGAGATCCATGGGCAGCGTCGGCAGTTTCAGCAGCAGGCCGGGTGGCACGGTCGCCAGCGGCAGCGCTGTGGGGTAGTCGGTATTGATGGCCGGCGGCACCTTCACGGGCACCTCGGCCAGGATCGCGTGCTGATCTTTGACCGGCCGCACGTTGAAATCCTGGGCGACGATGTCGCCAATCTCCCTGGCGGCGGAAGGCGAAAAGACATCGCCCTGATGGGCCCCGGCGCGCTCGATTCGAATCTCGTCGGCGAGCGCCTTCTCGCGCCCGGATACCTGTCGAGGATCCGAGGTTTCCTTCAGGTTCGGTACCCGCGTGCTCGCCGCATCGTGGATCTTGATGTAGGCGCGGACGTGGTCGAAGAACTCCTTGAAGCGGGGGTCCTCGACCGGGTTTGGCGCGTCAGGCGACTTTGCGTCAAGTGCGTTGACTTCCTTGACGGTGGAGGCCGGTTTTTCCCTGCACCCGGCAAGGCAGGCAAACGTGGCGATAACGACGAGAACGCGTAGCCGCATCTGTGGGCGCTCCGCTCACCAACCCTGCAAACAGCAGTCCGCATGAGCCACGGATGAGCCAGTCGCTATAGAATCGGGCGCGCTGAGGAGGCTCCGACCGATGAACCGACGGCAATTCCTGGACGTGGCGGCTTTGGGCATCACCGCGACGACCGTCTCGAGGTCCGGGTTGGCCCAATTGCCAGCCCCTGCGGAATCGTCGGGCGTGATGCCGAAGCTCGCGGGATTCGTCAGCGGCCTCCGCTATACCGGGCTTCCCGCACCGGTTGTCGAGATCTCCAAGACCGCGATCATGGATACGCTGGGCGTCAGCCTCGCGGGCGCGACAGAAGAGAGCGCCCGTGTCATGGGACGCCTGGCTCTCGAGGAGCACGCGACCAGGGAAAGCACGGTGTACGGGCAGCGGTTCAAGTCGTCGGTCCTCCAGGCCGCGCTGGTCAATGGCGTCGCTGCGCACGCGCACGACTTCGACCATAGCTTCGTCCGCGGCGGTCAGCCGACCTCGCCCATCATCCCGGCGATCTTTGCGCTGGCGGAGCATCTGGGGGCAAGCGGTCAGCAGATCCTCGAAGCCTACGTCGCAGGCGTCGAAGTCGTGGCGCGCCTGATCTTCGCGGTGACCAGCGCCGGCGGCGGGGGATGGCACGCCAACGGCACTCTTGGAGTCTTCGGCGCATCGGCGGGATGCGCGAAGCTGCTCGGGCTGAAGACAGCCGAGATCGAGACGGCTCTCGCGATTGCGGCCTCGATGGGCAGCGGCGTGACCGCAAACTTCGGCACGATGACCAAGCCGTTGCATGTCGGGCTCGCCGCTCGAAATGGCGTGCTGTCGGCGCGGTTGGCCCAGTCCGGGTTTACGGCGAATCGGCAGGTGCTGGAAGCGAAGAACGGCTTCTTCGATTCGTACTATCAGACCGGCAAGCCGGACGTCCGCGTCTTCGACGACCTGGCGACACGGTATGCGTTGCAGCAATACGGCGTCCGGTTCAAACCCTACCCGTGCGGGGGCCTGACGCATAGCGCCATCTACGCGACGATCCGTCTTCGGGAAGAGCACAAGATCGCGCCCGGTTCCGTCGACCACGTCGACGTCGCCGTGCCGGCGGACACCGCTGAGCCTCTCGTGTATCGCGTGCCGAAGAGCGGGCTGGAAGGGAAGTTTTCAATGCCTTACCTGATCGCCCGGGCCTTGACGGATGGGAACGTCTCGCTCGATGCGTTCACGGACGAAGCCGTTCGCAACGAGGCCGTGCGGCAACTGCTCCAGCGGGTCGACATGACGGTCGATTCGAAGCTGCAAGCCGGCCCGGATGGCAGCCGCCCGGCGTCGGTTTCCATCCGGCTGACCAATGGCCAAACACTCGCGGCGACGGAGAAGTTCCCGAAAGGCAGCCCTCAGGTCCCGATGACGTCCGGCGAACTCGTGGCCAAGTTCCGCGCGTGTGCTCGCGGCGTGATCAGCGAGACGGCCTGCGATCGCGCCGTGAGTCTGGTCGGCACACTCGAGACGATGCGCACTATCCGTCCGTTGGTGACGCTGCTCGGCTGACCAGCTATGGCCTTGTCGGAGGCCTGATGCCCTTGAGAGATTGATACGCCAGGCGGGTCATCGTGTCCCCGGTGACGAAGTTGCCCTGATGCACCCACCTGGCGTCGAAGTCTCTGGTTGGCCTGGCGGCCACAGCCTGGTCTTCGCTCCGGCCTTCGTCGACGAGCTTCTGGACGCGCGCGCGTAGCGCGACGAGCATGTCGCGGGACGCCTTGAGGGTCTCAGTGGTTGCCGGCTCGCCCTCGTCGGCGATGATCCTGGTCTTGTCGTCCGCGAGGGACAGCATCTTGTCCTCGGCGACGATCATTCCGGCGAATGATCCGCCCGAGGACATGTCGAAGAACGGATAGCCCCCGTCGCCGCCGATCGTGCCGCTGGCGTGGATGACGTTGGCCCGCTTGAA
>Ga0068871_100000740_pt1 | contig 22189 bp, 20 predicted proteins | sample KBSMisM72_FD_72750 | JGI IMG/M metagenome (GOLD analysis project Ga0068871, IMG submission 72750) | Miscanthus rhizosphere microbial communities from Kellogg Biological Station, Michigan, USA - KBS Miscanthus M7-2 | ecosystem: Host-associated > Plants > Roots > Rhizosphere > Soil ...
CATCGCCGGCGGCAACACCTTGGCCTGCACCAAGGCGATCAATGATTGTTCCGGCGCGATCAGCATCTATCCCTTGCCGCATATGCCGGTGGTCAAGGACTTGGTGCCGGACCTGACCAATTTCTACGCCCAATACGCCTCGATTCAGCCGTTCCTCAAGACCAAGACGGCGGAGCCGGAAAAAGAGTGGCAGCAGTCACCGGAAGACCGCGCCAAGCTGGATGGATTGTATGAGTGCATCCTGTGCGCCAGCTGCTCGACCGCCTGTCCCAGCTATTGGTGGAATTCCGAACGCTATCTGGGGCCGGCGGCCCTGCTGCAATCCTATCGCTGGCTGATCGACAGCCGCGATGAGGAAACCGGCGAGCGGCTGGACGATCTGGAAGACCCGTTCCGGCTTTATCGCTGCCACACCATCATGAATTGCGCCAACACCTGTCCCAAGGGTCTCAACCCGGCCCAGGCCATCGGCGAGATCAAGCAGATGATGGTCAAGCGGAAGGCTTAAAGGAGCGACCATAAAGATTGAGCGACCGCGAACCCGAAACGTAGCGGAGGGCCTCGCGGCGCGACCATAAAAAATGAGCGAAGCGATGTTTCCGGAACGACTGACCAAAGGCTATCGCACATTTCTAGGCGGCCGCTTTGCGTCCGAGCGCGCCCGCTATCAGGAGCTGGCGGGATCGGGGCAGAGCCCGTCCATCATGGTGATCGGCTGTGTCGACAGCCGGGTCTCGCCGGAAGTGATCTTCGATGCCGCGCCGGGCGAGCTGCTGGTGGCGCGCAATGTCGCCAATCTGGTGCCCCGCTATGAACCGGAAGGCACCCAGCAGCACGGCACTAGCGCGGCGCTGGAATTTGCCGTCCGCGCGTTGAAGGTGCGTCACATTGTTGTGTTGGGTCATGCTTTCTGCGGCGGCATTAGGGCTTTTGCCTCCGATGAGGCGCCCCTCACATCAAGCGATTTCATCGGCCGCTGGATGCGCCAGATTTCGCCCGCTGCCGAGGCGATCGGCCCCAAGAATGGCGAGGGCGAAGAAGCCTATCTGCGCAAGCTGGAATTCGCCTCGGTCGATCTCAGTCTCAAGAATCTGATGACCTTTCCGTTCGTGCAATCCGCGGTGGAGCGGGGCGAGCTGAGTCTCCATGGCGCCTATTTCGGCGTCGCCTCGGGACGGTTGCTGATAAGGAATGAACGGACCGGCCTATTTGAACCGGTAGGCGATTAGGCAGATTTCGCTGCCAGGCGCCGCCACAATAGGGCCTCGGCCAGATTGGCCAGCCAGCCATGCGGGTTGGCGCCCACCACCTTGATCACCATCTGCACCAGCTTCTGGATATGCTTGCGGTGATAAACGGTCATGCTGGCCTGGCCCGCCAGCCTGGAATATTTCTTGCGATTGTAGGGCGTTATCGCCTCTTTCTCAGGCGAAACATTGGCGCAATAGAAAGCGAAAGCAAGCTCGTCATCGTCACTTTCCCGCACCCGTCCCAAGGCAATCCAGAGTTTCCTCCAGAAGCTGATGTCCGGCTCGGCCTGGGCGTGCAGGGTGTCGTAAAACAGCTTGTAGTGGCGGTATTCGTCGGCGGCGACGCGGCCGGCAATTTCCTTCAGCACGGGTTCTTCGGTCGCGTCCCGGATGGCCGAATAATAAGACGAGGTGCCGCTTTCCACCACGCAACGGGCGATCATCTCGCCCCGCCGCGAGCCGCGCACCGAACCCTCGCCATCGGTAAAATGCGCCGGGGTGTAACCTTTGCGGAAACGGATAAGCGCGTCTTCCAGCTTGAAGGACGGATCGGCGATCTCGGCCCAGCGCCCCAGGGCGCGGCCATGCTGGGCCTCTTCGCGGCCCCATTGCTCGATGGCGGCGATGGTGGCGGCGCCGGAGCTGGCGAAGACCCGCTTCAAATAGGTGACATAATCGGGTGCGTTATATTCCACCAAGGCCGCGGCCTTCACCGCAGCCAGCATCGCGGGTTCGACCTTGGCGGGGTCGAACAGCGACCAATGGATGTCGTCCATGGTCCAGCCCTGCTTGTAGACTGGCGCGGTCGTCATATGCGCTCCCAACTGACGCATTCCTTATACCAAATAAGGTTCCGCCCGCGAAGCGCGGCGCAGGAACAAGGACTTAGCGCCCCGGTCCGCCTATGTCCATTGGGACGGTTGCGTCTGTCATAAAATGGGTATACAGTGTATACCCATGAGCGAGACAACTCTTCCCTCAACGCAGGCCCGGATTTTCACTGTCGCGCGCCAACTGTTCGACCAGGGCGGGTTGGAAGCGGTCTCCATGCGCCGTATCGCCGAAAAGGTCGGGATCACCCCGATGGCGATCTACAAGCACTATCCCGACAAGGACGCGCTGCTCAACGCCCTGATGCTGGACGGTTTTCTTGCTTGGGAAACAAAAGTGGCGGCGATTGACGCCAAGGCGCCGCTGGCATGGCTGGAAGCGGTCGACGAGGCTTTTCTGGATTTCGCGCTCGAGCAGCCGCGCCGGTATGAAGCTGCGTTCCTGCTCAAGGCCAGCGCGGCGCGGCGCTATCCTGAGGACTTTCTGGCCGGCCGCTCGCCCGTTGTCACCAAGGTTCTGGCGCACATCGAAGAGGCCAAGGGGCAGGGACTTATCCGCAATGTCCCCGCGATCGACATCTCCATGACATATGCTGCGCTAAGCCAGGGCCTGGTGAGCCTGTATCGCGCCGGCCGGTTCACCAGCGAGGCGGAATTTCGCGACGCCTATAGCCGATCCATCAATCATTGCCGACGCTCTTTTCTGCCGGAGAAACAGTCATGATCGCTTTGTTATGCGCCGTGTTCAGCGGTGTCATGTTCTATCTGTCGCAGGGCGTGGACGACGTCTGGTGGCTGGCTTGGATCGCGCCCGCGCCGCTCCTGTGGCTGGCCTATGGGGAAATGAACCGTTGGCGCGTGTTTGTTGCCGCGCTTTCGGCTTACGCCTGCGGCCAGATTTACGTGGTCCAGACATATGGCGGCGCCATGCCAGTCCTGGCGATGGCGGTGATGATGTTCGGCTGGGGTGCGTTGTTCGCGACCGCGATCCTGTTCGCACAAGTCGGCTGGCAACGATTGTCGCCCGCAACCGTGATGTTGGCATTTCCCGCCATCTGGACGGCAATTGAATATGGCGCCAGTCTGATATCACCGCATGGCACATGGGGTGCCCTTGGCTATTCGCAGGTTTCCTTTCCGGCCGCGATCCAGGTTGCATCGCTGTTTGGCCTGTATGCGATCACCTTCATATTGTGCCTATTCGCCAACGCGCTGGCGTTGATCGCGCGCCGCAAAGCGAAAGCCGCATTACCGGGTTTGGCGGCGGTCGCGCTGGTGCTGGCTTTCGGCTGGGTTCATCTCAGCCGTGCGCAAGGCGAGACCATTCACGCTGCCATGCTGTCGGACTGGGATGGCCGTGAGAGGAGCACGAAGAAATTGGACCTTCCGGCATCGCGCTATATGGCCGAACGTTATGCGGCGGCAGCGGGTGAGGAAGCTGAGAAAGGTGCTCGCTTCATCGTCATCCCAGAGACCGCTCTGGCCGCCGATCCCGCCTGGCGGAAAGAGGCGTTGCAGCCCTTGGCCGACACTGCGCGCGAAAAACAGCTGACCATTGTCGTCGGGGTGCTCCTGGTGAAGCCCTGGCGGAACGCCGCCATTTCCTTTCTGCCCGATGGTTCGCAGCGGAGCTATGATAAGCGCCATCTGCTGCCGCCGGGCGAGAATAAATTCAAACCGGGACCCGGGCCGGGTCCGCTTGGCGGCGCCAGGTCGGTCGCCATCTGCAAAGACCTGGATTTTCCGAGCACTCTTCGTAGCGATGCCATGGAAGATCAGGCTGGCATTCGGCTGATGGCGGTGCCCGCCAACGATTTCGTCAAGGACGGGTGGATTCATGCGCGCATGGCAATAATGCGGGGGGTGGAAAACGGCTTCGCTGTTGTGCGTTCGGCTTTCAATGGGCTTGAGACCGTCTCGGATGCCCAGGGGCGGGTATTGGCGCGCGCCAGCACGGTGCAAGCGGGCATGGTCCGGCTGTCGGCAGACGTGCCGTTGGGGCCAGGGCCTACACTTTACACGCGGATCGGCGACATTTTTGCCTGGTTCTGCGTGACGCTGACGTTGGGGCTCGTGGCGATGCTGCTTAAAAAGCGGCCCTGACCAACTTGAGGTCATCCACTATCTGCGCGACACGATCCGGGGCGGACCGGTGATCTGGGGGACAGACCGCTAGTTGCCGGTCAAAGCGCGACGAGCCGGATAAAAGGAGGAAATGAGGCATGCCATTTTTTATGCGGCGAGAGATATTGATCGGCGCGCTAGCGACCGCAGCGGCTCCGGCTTTGTCATCGCCGGAAACCGACATCGCCGAGATTTTGAAGCGGCGAGTGGACGTCGAAAAGCGCTCCGTCGGGATGGCGGCGGCCCTGATAACCCGCCGCAGCTATAAAATCGTTTGTCACGGGCGTGAGCGGTTGACGAATGACCGCAAAATTTCTGCGGATACGCTGTTCGAAATCGGCTCGGTCACCAAGATTTTCACCGCGCTTCTACTCACCGGTCTGGCCCGGGACGGGATGCTTGCGATCGACGACCCGGCAGAAAAGCATTTGCCGGAAGACTTGAAGCTGCCGGAGCGTGACGGTCGCCGCATCACCTTGGCGGATTTGGCGACCCACACCGCGGGCTTGCCGCGCTTTCCGCCGATGGACGGCCCGATTTTCGACGCGATGCATTCATACAGCCTGACAGACCTGAAATCCTGGCTTGCCGAATTCAAACTCCCGCGCGCACCAGGCTCAGGCTGGGAATATTCCAATCTGGGCTATTGCCTGCTTGCGATGGCTTTGTCTCACCGCGCCAATCGATCTTATGAGGAACTTTTGGCCCAAAGGATATTCGAGCCGATTGGCTTGACGAGCACGTTTCTCCGTCCTCCGGCGCAAGCAGTGGCGCGTAGCGCCGAAGACCACGACACCAAGCTCAATCCGATGCCGTCATGGGATGGCGGTATTTTCGCGCCAGCCGGCGGCCTGTGGGCGAGCGTCACAGATCTCGCGCGTTTCGTGCGGGCGGTGATGCCGGGATCGGGCTCGCCGCTCGAACCTTCGGCACAGCTTCTTCTCCAGACACGCCGGCCTGCTCCGGCCGCCGGCGGGCAGCAGGCACTCGGTTGGGAGGTGCTTCCCGCGCGGGAAGGCGATTATGTCAGCAAGGATGGCGTCGTCGGGGGGCAATGCGCGACAGCGGTGTTCGATCCTGCCGCGCGGGTGGGCGTGGTGGTTCTCTCCAACACGGCTCCGCGATTTAATGCCCGGTATACCAGCCCGTCGGGAGGCGGTATTGGCGCTGCGGATATCGCGCAGCATGTCTTGCGCCCTTCCATCCCGTTGGGGACCTAGGCGCGGGCTGCCCAGCCGAACTTTAGAACGCGGCCCTGACCTTGAGGCCGGCCATTGCGAAAGCTCCAGCGGAGCTTTCGCAATGGCCGAACGCCCGCGACAGCGGGCAGCGGCCTAAAACGCGGCTCTAACCAGTTTCAGATCATCCACCATCTGTGCCGCCTTCTGGCGGTCGGTGTCGCTCTTGGCGGCGATCTCGTCTTCCTGGGCATCGGCAATGCGCTGATCCAGCACCGCAAGGTCCATCTCGGTCATGGGCAGGGCTTCCTCGGCCAGGACGGTAATCTTGGCCGGGCTGATCTCGGCAAAGCCGCCACGAATGAAATAGCGGTCGTCCTTGCCGTCCCGGTTCACGTCGATCATGCCGGCGCGCAGGGTCGAGACCAGCGGGCTGTGGCCCGCCATCACGCCCATATAGCCCTCGGTGCCGGGCACGGTGACCATGTCGGCCTGGCAGGAGAGCAGTAAACGCTCCGGCGAGACCAGGTCGAAGGCGATCTTGGCGGCGGCCATCAGGCTGCCTTGGCGGTTTCGGCGGCCATCTTCTGGGCCTTGGCCACCACTTCCTCGATCGGGCCGACCATATAGAAGGCCTGTTCGGGCAGATGGTCATACTCGCCGTCCACGATCGCCTTGAAGCTGCGGATGGTGTCGGCCAGCTCGACGAACTTGCCGGGCGAATTGGTGAACTGCTCGGCGACGAAGAAGGGCTGGGAGAGGAAGCGGCTGATCTTGCGGGCGCGCGCCACCACCAGCTTGTCGTCTTCCGACAGTTCGTCCATGCCCAGAATGGCGATGATGTCCTTCAGCGCCTTGTATTGCTGCAGCACTTCCTGGACGCGGCGGGCGACGGTGTAATGTTCCTCGCCGATCACCTGGGGGTCCAGGATGCGCGACGTGGAGTCCAGCGGGTCCACCGCCGGGAAGATCGCCTGGGCCGCGATATCGCGCGACAACACGGTGGTGGCGTCCAAATGGGCGAAGGAGGTGGCGGGCGCCGGATCGGTCAAGTCGTCGGCCGGGACGTAAATCGCCTGTACCGAGGTGATCGAGCCCTTGTTGGTCGAGGTGATGCGTTCTTGCAGGTTTCCCATCTCGGTGGCCAGGGTCGGCTGATAGCCCACCGCGCTGGGGATGCGGCCGAGCAGCGCCGACACTTCCGAACCGGCCTGGGTAAAGCGGAAGATGTTGTCGATGAACAGCAGCACGTCTTTGCCTTCGACGTCGCGGAAATATTCCGCGACGGAGAGGCCGGTCAGGGCCACGCGGGCGCGGGCGCCCGGCGGCTCATTCATCTGGCCATAGACCAGGGCGCATTTGCTGCCTTCGGCCGAGCCGTTTTTCTTGGGGTCCACGTTCACGTTCGACTCGATCATTTCATGGTAGAGGTCGTTGCCCTCGCGGGTGCGTTCGCCCACGCCTGCCAGCACCGAATAACCGCCATAGGCCTTGGCAATATTGTTGATCAGCTCCTGCATGGTCACGGTCTTGCCCACGCCGGCGCCGCCGAACAATCCGATCTTGCCGCCCTTGGTATAGGGGCAGAGCAGGTCGATGACCTTGATGCCGGTGACCAGGATTTCCGCCGAGCCTGCCTGTTCGGCGAAGGACGGAGCCTCACGATGGATCGGCGACATGTGGGTCTGGGCGATGGGGCCGGCTTCGTCGATCGGCTCGCCGATCACATTCATGATGCGGCCCAAGGTGGCGGGACCGACCGGCACGCGGATGGGCGAGCCGGTGTCGACCACTTCCTGGCCGCGGGTCAGGCCTTCGGTGGTGTCCATGGCGATGGCGCGCACCGCATTTTCGCCCAGATGCTGGGCGACTTCGAACACCAGGCGGACTTCCTTGCCGGTCTTGGCGTCGACATTCTTGGTCTCCAGCGCGTTCAGGATCGCCGGCAGCTCGCCATTCTCGAAAGAGACGTCGACGACAGCGCCGATCACCTGGAGAAGCTTGCCCTTGGCATTGGTCTTGGTGCTCATGGTCTATTCTTTCCTTTTTAAATGGGCGGTCCGGCTTTCGCCTAACGCCCTTAAACGGCGGAGGCGCCGGAGATGATTTCAATCAGCTCCTTGGTGATCTGCGCCTGACGGGTACGGTTCATCTGGATGGTGAGGGCTTTGATCATGTCGCCGGCATTGCGGGTGGCGTTGTCCATCGCCGTCATCTGCGAGGCGAAGAAGCCTGCCTGATTCTCCAACAGCGCGGTCAAGAGCTGGACGGAGATGTTCTGCGGCAGCAGTGCCTGCAAAATCGTGTCTTCGTCCGGTTCATAATCATAGAAGGGCGCCGGTCCGCCACTGGCTTCCACCTGGGCTGGGATCAGCTGTTGAACGCGCGGGGTCTGGGTCACCACCGACTTGAAGGTGGAATAGACCAGGGTAACGACGTCGAACTCGCCGTTGGTATAGGCACCCAGCACGCGCTGGGCGATGGGCTTGACCAGCGCGAAGCCGGGCGCCTTGAGGCCGACTTCATAACTTTCGATATAGCGGTTGCCATACTGGCGCTTGAGTTGGTCGCGCGCCTTGCGGCCGATGGTGATGATCTTGACGTCCTTGCCCTCGGCTAGCAGGGCCGCGATCTTCTCGCGCGCGGCCCGCACGATGCCGGAGTTAAAGCCGCCCGCCAAGCCGCGATCCGAGGTCGCGACGATCACCAGTTGGCGCTTGTCGCTGCCGGTGCCCGCCAACAACAAGGGCGCCGACGGACCGGAGACGCCGGCCGCCAGATTGGCAATCACATTGGCCATGCCGCGCGCGTAAGGACGCGCCGCTTCGGCCGCCTGCTGGGCGCGGCGCAGTTTCGCCGCCGCCACCATCTGCAGCGCCTTAGTGATCTTCTGCGTGGACTTCACGCTTCCGATCCGTGTGCGCATTTCCTTGACGGACGCCATGAGCGATCAGCTTTCTTTAGGCGAAAGACTTCGAGACTTCGCCCAGCGCCTTCTTCAGCATGGCTTCCAGATCGGGCGTCAGTGCCTTTTCCTTGCGGATGCCTTCCAGGAACTGCGGATAGCTGGCCTTGAGCTTGGACAGCAGGGCTTCCTGAAACACGCCGACCTTGGCGGTGGGGAAGGGATCGAGATAGCCACGGGTACCGGCATAAATCACCGCCACCTGTTCCTCGACGGCGAAAGGCTTGTACTGCGGCTGCTTGAGCAGCTCGGTGAGGCGCTCGCCGCGCGCCAGCATCTTCTGGGTCGAGGCATCGAGGTCGGAGCCGAACTTGGCGAAGGCCGCCATCTCGCGATACTGCGCTAACTCGCCCTTGATAGGTCCAGCGACGGTTTTCATCGCCTTGATCTGGGCCGAAGAACCGACGCGCGACACCGAGATACCGACATTCACCGCCGGGCGAATGCCCTGATAGAACAGGTCGGTTTCCAAAAAGATCTGGCCGTCGGTGATCGAGATCACGTTGGTCGGGATATAGGCCGAGACGTCGTTGGCCTGGGTTTCGATCACGGGCAGGGCGGTCAGCGAACCGCCGCCATTGTCCTCGTTCAACTTCGCGGCGCGCTCCAGCAAACGGGAGTGCAGGTAGAACACGTCGCCGGGATAGGCTTCGCGGCCCGGCGGACGGCGCAGCAGCAGCGACATCTGGCGATAAGCGACGGCCTGCTTGGACAGATCGTCATAGATGATCAGGGCATGCATGCCATTGTCGCGGAACCATTCGCCCATGGCGCAGCCGGAGAAGGGCGCCAGGAATTGTAGCGGCGCGGGTTCCGACGCGGTGGCGGCGACCACGATGGTGTATTCCAGCGCTCCGGCGTCGGCCAAGGTCTTGACGATCTGCGCCACGGTCGAGCGCTTCTGGCCTATGGCGACATAGATGCAATAGAGCTTGGCCTTTTCATCCGTGCCCGCATTCACCGCCTTCTGGTTGATGATGGCGTCGATGGCCACCGCGGTCTTGCCGGTCTGGCGGTCGCCGATGATCAGCTCGCGCTGGCCGCGGCCGATCGGGATCAAGGTGTCGATGGCCTTGAGCCCGGTCTGCACCGGTTCATGCACCGACTTGCGCGGAATGATGCCGGGCGCCTTGACGTCGACGCGGCGGCGCTCGGCGGCGCCCTTGATCTCGCCCTTGCCGTCGATGGGGTTGCCCAAGGGATCGACCACGCGGCCCAGCAGGGCCTTGCCCACCGGCACTTCCACGATGGCGCCGGTGCGCTTGACGGTGTCGCCTTCCTTGATGGTGCTGTCATTGCCGAAAATCACGCAGCCGACATTGTCGGTTTCCAGGTTCAGGGCCATGCCCTTGATGCCGCCGGGAAACTCCACCATCTCGCCGGCCTGGACATTGTCGAGACCATGGACGCGGGCGATGCCATCGCCCACGCTGAGCACTTCGCCGACTTCGCTGACCTGCGCCTCGGCGCCGAAATTCTGGATCTCGCGCTTGAGAATGGCGGAGATTTCAGCGGGTTGGATATCCATCTGTCAGTTTCCTTTCATAGCGCTGCGCAAGCCGTCGAGCTTGGTGCGAAGCGAAGAATCGATCATGCGCGAGCCGACTTTGACGACGAGGCCGCCGAGCAAAGAGGGGTCGATTTTGGCGTGAAGACGCGGCTCCTTGCCCAGCTTGGACTTAAGCACGCTCTTGAGTTCGGCGATTTCGGAATCGTTCAATGCGCGGGCGGCGGTGACTTCGGCTTCGGTCTCGCCGCGCGATTTCGCAAGCAGGCTCTCGAAGGCGGTGATGACGTGGGTGAGGACGAATAGCCGGCGCTTTTGCGCCAGCAGCAGGACGAATTTGGCGGTGAGGGCCTGCGCGCCCATTTTCTCCAAAATCGCGTTCAGCGCCTTCGCATGGTCCTGCGCACTGAACACCGGCGAACGCACCAGGCGGGCGAGATCGGGGCTGGTTTCCAGGGCCCGCCGCAGGCTGGCCAGATCACCACTGACGGCGTCGATCGCCTTGTGATCCTGGGCCAGTTCGAACAGGGCATTGGCGTAGCGCCCTGCCAATCCACCTTCCGCCGATCCGCTCGCCACTTTGATCCTTTACGGCCATGGCGCGGTGATGCGCCGATTAGCCGGTGATGCTGTTTAAGCTATTGAATTAGCTGTTGTTTTTTGCAGCCGCGCGAGTCACCCCGGCGATGCGGGTGCCAGTTAGCATGGGCCATGACGGCGACGCAATAATGACCGCCGCGCCAAGTGCCGCAGCCTATTTTGGGTCAAATCGGGCGAAGGAAGCGCGACAGGCGAATCTGGCCCAGCCAGGACGCCAGGCCGCGGGCATTCAGATAGTCATAGGAGCCCAGCATGACGTCGGCCCGTGCGACCAGATTCTCCGCCGGAACGAAGCCCACGCCGCCATCTTCCCGCGCCACCCTGCTGTCGGTGGAATTGTCGCGATTGTCGCCCATGGCGAAGATGTGGTTGGCGGGCACGACATAGATTTCGGTGTCGTCCAACGGGCCGTCCCAACGGGTTTTGAAGATGGTGTGTCTGGAACCGCCCGGCAATGTTTCGGTGAATTTGCCGATTTGGTGCAAGCTTCCATCGCTTTCTTCGACTTTGCCGGAGCCCGCCGCCTCCAATGGCAGCATTTGTCCATTGATCACCAGCCGGCCACGGACCATTTGCACATGATCGCCAGGCAGGCCGATCACGCGTTTGATCAGGGTCGATTTGGTGTCGCGGGGCAGGCGGAAAATCACGACATCGCCGCGTTTCGGAAGTTTGCCGAACAGGCGTGTCCGGGAGGAGGGGCCCAGACCGTAAGGCAGTGACCAGCGGCTGTACCCATAAGCGAATTTGGTGCCCAGCAAGGTGTCGCCGATCTGCAGGGTGGGTTCCATGGAGCCGGACGGGATGTAAAAGGGCTGGGCGATGGCGGTGGTGGCGCCAGCTACCAGCAAAACAGCCGTCAGAGGTTCGATCAACCAGCCGATCAGGCCACGGGCAAGGACTTTCATGGCGCCATTGTCCCCGTTCAAGCGGGCCTGGCAATAGCTTTTCGCGTTAATCCTTGACCGATCCTTGACCTTGGGGCCTCAAAGTCCGATATGCCGGCTTTGGTCTATCGCTTCACACCATGAAACCCATGATCGAGATCAGCCAGGAATTCGGCTTTGATGCGGCCCATTATCTGGGCAATGGCGCGGCCGAAAACCGCCGCCTGCATGGTCATTCATTTTATGCCCAAGTCTTCCTGCGTGGCGATGCCGATCCGTCTACCGGTTTTCTGCGTGACTTTGGCGAGGTTGACGCCGCGCTCAAAGCAATTCGCGAAAGTCTGGACCACCGGTTGCTGAACGAAATCGAAGAACTGGGGATACCCACGCTCGAGAACCTGGCCCGGTATATCTACACCCGCGCCAAGGCGTCGCTGCCCGAAGTGGTGCGGGTGAAACTGCGGCGTCCCTCCTACAACCAGACCTGCGTCTACGGAGATTGATCCGATGGCTCTTAACAAACATCGGCGAACGCTTCAGCTCGGGCGCGCCGTGAAGCTGCCCGCTTCGCCGGAAGATGCCCGGCTCGACGCAGTGCCCAATCCTCATGCGGATACCGATTATGTGGTGAGGTTCACCGCGCCGGAATTCACCACTTTATGTCCGATTACCGGACAGCCCGACTTCGCCCATTTTGTGCTGGATTATGTGCCCGCCAAAAACCTGGTCGAATCCAAATCCCTCAAGCTGTTTCTGGCGAGCTTCCGCAATGTCGGCGGTTTTCATGAAGACTGCACCGTGAAGATCGGCAAGCGTGTCCGCGACGCCATCCGGCCCAAATTCATCCGCATCGCGGGTTATTGGTATCCTCGCGGCGGAATGCCGATCGACGTGTTCTGGCAGTGGGGAAGGCTGCCGTCCGGCTTGTGGCTGCCCGATACCGGCGTTTCGTCCTACAAGGGCAGGGGCTGATTCCGGCCTGTCCTGACGGGAACGCGCCTGGAAAGCCTGGGCTCATCTGATCCGTGCGTACAATCCCATCCGCTGCCCGGCTGACCCATTTTGGGCCGTGTGCCAGCGGAAAGCTTTGCGCATACGGCTACTTTGCCTATACCGCCGATGTGTTAGCGTGCGGCGGAGCCGGAACTAACCAGGCCGAGTCGGATCCGGGGGGATCGTATGCCGCAGCATGACATGATTTTGATGGCGATCGCGCTCTGCGTGATTCTTGGCATCGTTATCGCCATAGCCAGATTCAAGCTGCATCCCTTTCCCGCGCTGATGATTGGCGCCTTGGCGCTGGGACTGGCGACCGGAACCGGGCCGGACCTGATACTCAAGAGTTTTCGCACCGGATTCGGTGAGACCCTGGCCAATGTCGGCGTGCTGTTGGCGCTGGGTGCCATGTTCGGCGAGCTGCTGGCCAGCTCCGGCGGCGCGGAGCGCGTGTCCTCGGCGTTGTTGCGCATCGGCGGCACGCGGATGGTGCCCTGGACGATGTGCGCGGTGGCGATGATCCTGGGCCTGCCCCTGTTCTTCGAGGCCGGCGTGGTGCTGATGATGCCTATTGTGCTCAATGTCGGTGCGCGGTTGGCCAAGGATCCCGGCGGGCTGAAAGGCAATCCCTATCTGCTGGCGGGACTGCCGGTATTCGCGGGCATTGGCGTGTTGCATGTGCTGGTGCCCCCGCATCCCGGCCCGATGGTGGCGATTGACGCGGTCAAGGCCAATATGGGTGGAACCTTGTTGCTGGGCCTGCTGATGTCCATTCCGGTCGCCATTGTGGCCGGCCCATTGTTCACCACTTGGATTGCGCCGCGCGCCAGCGCTTCGCCGTCCGTGGATCTGGTGAGCCGGCTTACCCGGACGGACGACCGGTTTCGCGCGCCTGGAATAACCGCCACCATTCTCACCATCCTGTTTCCGATCTTGTTGATGCTGGGCAAGGCGGCGGTCGATCTGGCGTTGCCCGCGGCCCATCCTGTTCGCATCCTGTTTGAATTCATCGGCAACCCGATGGTGGCTCTATTGCTGGCGGTGTTGCTCAGCATGGTCACTTTCGGTTTCGGACTGGGCAAGGATTCGCGCGAGGTAGGCAAGCTGTTGGGCGATGCCTTGCCGCCGGTGGCCGCCATCATGCTGATCATCGGCGCCGGCGGCGCCCTGAAGCAGATGTTGATCGATGTCGGGCTGGGCACCGCCATCGCCCATACTTCCCAAATGGTCAATTGGAGCCCTTTGCTGTTGGGCTGGTTTACCGCCGTGATCATCCGCCTGGCGACGGGTTCGGCAACGGTGGCCACCGTGACGGCGGCCGGACTGATGGCCGCAACCGTCACCACCAATCCCGGGCTCAATCCATCGCTGCTGGCGCTTTCCATCGGCGCCGGTTCGATGTTTTTTTCCCACATCAATGACGCGGGATTCTGGCTGGTGAAGGAATATATGGGCATGAACCTGCCCGATATGTTCAAGACCTGGTCCATGGTCGCCACCATCATTTCGGTGATGGGCCTGGGGCTGATCATGGCGCTGTCACTGGTGATCTAGCGTCCGGGCGAACTTAGCCGGGTTGTAGCGCCGGGGTAGGGATGCGGATAGTGTTTCGCCCGCCGTCCGGGAGGCCCGCATGAAGCCTGTGATTTCAACCTTGCAGCGCCGCAATTTCCTCAAGCTGATGGGCGCGGTCCCCGTCACCGGCAGTGTGCCGGCTTTGGCCCGGTCGGACGCGGTGTCGTTGCTGGATCAATCCGGCGCGGCGGCGGCGGGGCCTGCCGCCAAAGCATTGGCCGCCGCATTGGCCGCGCATGGCGTCACGCTCAAAGTCATTCATGACCTGGGGCAGGCCAAAGGTCTGGTGATCCTGCTTGCAGCGCCCGGCGCGCCGCTGGCTGCGGGCTTCGCGCCGCCCGCCGCCGATTGGGCCTCGCCCGATTGCTTGCGGCTGGTGCCGGGCCAGATAGACGGTCATGACATTTTGCTGGTGTCGGCGGTCGATCCGCGCGGCTTTATCTATGGCCTGCACGAACTGGCCGAGCGGGTGGAATTCGGCGGCCCCGTCGCGCTGCATCTGGGCGAGCGGATCGAGGAAAAATCCCCCAATCGGGTGCGCAGTGTGGCGCGCGCCTTTGTCAGCGAGATCGACGACAAAGCCTGGTTCTATGACCGCCAAGGCTGGCGGGACTATCTCGATATGCTGGTGGCGGCGCGGTTCAACCGGTTCAGTCTCACCCTGGGCATCGGCTATGACTTTCCCAAGGGCGTCACCGGCGACTATTTGCATTTTCCTTATCCCTATCTGGTCGAGGTGCCGGGCTATAAGGTGACCATCACACCGGCGCTGGCCGCCGGCGAACGCAAGAAAAATCTCGAAACTTTGAAATTCATCGCCCGCGAAACCGGGGCGCGCGGGCTGGATTTCCAACTCGGTCTTTGGACCCATGCCTGGGCCTGGACCGACAGTCCCAACTCCGATCATGTGATCGGCGGCCTTAACAATGCGCAAGGCCTGGCGGATTGGGCGCGGGGGGCGGCCTATAGCCGGGACGCGCTGGCGATCTTGCTGAAGGCGTGTCCCGAAATCACCGGGATCACGCTCAGAGTGCATGGCGAAAGCGGCGTGCCCGAAGGCAGCTATCCTTTCTGGGAGACTTTGTTCGAGGCCATTGCCAAGGCGGGGCGCAAGATCGAGATCGACATGCATGCCAAGGGCATCAACCAGATCATGTTCGACATGGCGGCCAAGACCGGCCAGCCGGTGAAGGTCGGGCCGAAATATTCCGCCGAGCATCAGAGCCTGGCCTATCACCAGGCCGACATCCGCGAGCTGGAAATTCCCACGCCGGGTCGCGTCGAGCAGGGCGTCTTCAGCGTCTCCAATGGCGAGCGGCGTTTCACCCGTTACGGTTATGCCGACCTCTATCAGGAAGGCCGCGCCTTCGACATTCTCCATCGCTTGTGGCCGGGCACGCAGCGCCATCTGCTTTCCGCCGATCCGGCCTGGGCGGCGGCGATGGGCCGGACGGCAAATTTCTGCGGCGCGGCCGGGCTGGAAATTTGCGAACCGCTATTCTTCAAGGGCCGTGAAGGCTCCGGCCATCCGGGAGGCCGCAATGCTTATTTGGGCGCCGAGGCAGCGAACACCAAAAACAAGGATTGGCGCAAGTTCGCGGAGAGCTACCGGCTGTGGGGACGCATGCTCTACAACCCGCAAGCCTCGCCCGACAGCTGGCGGCGCAGCCTCAAGCGCAAGTTCGGCGCCAAGGCCCAAGCGGCGGAACAAGCCTTGAGCGTGGCCAGCCGGATATTGCCGCTGCTGACCAGCGCGCATCTGCCATCGGCGGCCAATCATTCGCTCTGGCATGAGATGTATACCAACCAGCCCATCGTCGAAGGTGGCGCGCCCTATCCCTATAGCGACACGCCTTCGCCGCGCGTCTTTGCCAATGTCAGCCCGCTGGACCCGCAGCTTTTTTCCTCCATCGCCGAACATGCCGAGGATTTGCTGGCGGGACGCGCCAACCCCAAATATTCCCCTGCCGAAGTCGCGGCATGGTTGGACGGTATGTCGCGGGAGTCCGGGCAGGCCGCAGCCGAGCTTGGTGCGGATGCCGCGAGCAGACAGGTGGTTCAGGATGTGACGATCCTGCGCGGCATTGCCGATTTCTTTGCCGCCAAACTTCGCAGCAGCGTCTATTTCGCGCTCTGGCAGAAAAATCGTGATCCCGCCACGGGCGCAGCGGCGCTGCGCCAATATCGCCAGGCGCGGGCTGCCTGGGCGGCGATGGCCGAGGGCGCCAAGGCGATTTATGCTGCCGATGTTTCTTATGGCGAGATTCCGCAACGGCGCGGCCATTGGCTGGACCGGTTGCCGGCGATGGATGCCGATATTGCCGCCATGGAGGCGGCGCTTTCCGGCGCGGCGCAAGGCCCGTTGAGCGGCCCAGCCGTCCTGGTCGGCGCGCCGCAACCGCGTCCCGCCGCCATGTTGCGCCATTCCCCGCCGGAGCGTTTCACCCCCGGCGCCGACCTGCCGCTGGTGATGTCGGTGGCGGGCAGCCAGAGCGCCGAACTGTTTTATCGCCACGTCAATCAAGGCGAACGCTGGCGCAGCCTGACGATGTTGCAGCAAGGTGATACCATGCGTGCCGCCATTCCCGGCGATTACACGCGTTCGCCTTATCCGCTGCAATATTACTTCGTGCTGCGCAACCAGACGCAGGCCTGGATGGCGCCCGGTTTCAACACCAGTTTTTCCAACCAGCCCTATTTCGCGGTCTGGAAGCGGGGCTGATCACTTCAAGGCGAGTTTCTTGAGCACCGGCAGGAGCGGCCGTTCCGCCTTGCCATAGTCTTTCCATGCCTTGCTTTTGGCGAGCAGGTCCGGCGCGCTGCGGACCGTGAAGCGTTTCGGATCCAGGCCGCGTTTGATCGCGCTCCATTCCAGCGGCATGGACACCGTCGCGCCTTCACGGGCGCGCGGACTGAGCGGCGCCACCGCCGTGGCCATGCGGTCGTTGCGCAGATAGTCGAGAAAGATTTTTCCCCGCCGCTTGGCCTTGGACATGTTGACCAGATATTTGTCTGGACTGTCGGCGGCCATGCGGTCGCAGATATCCCGCGCGATGGCCTTGGCCTCCTTCCAGCCGATGGATTTTCCCGCCTCGAACGGCGTCACCACATGCAGGCCCTTGCCGCCGGTGGTCTTGGCGAAAGGGACCAGACCCAGATCCTCCAGCCTTTCCTTCAATTCCTTCGCCGCCGTCACCACCGCGTCGAAATCCAGATCGGGCGAGGGGTCCAGATCGAAAACAAACCGCCCCGGCACATCCGGCTCGTTCGGCGCGCAATTCCAGGGATGCAGCTCCAATCCCCCGGCCTGGGCCACCGCGGCCAGGGCCTCGATTCTGTCAATCTGCAGATAGGGTTTGCGGTCGCCGGAGACTTTGACCAGCGTGAACAGGCTGGACTGGCCGGCGCCGGCATGACGCTGGAAAAAACGCTGCGCGCCCAATATCCCGTCGGGCGCGCGCACCAGGGAGCAGGGGCGGCCCTTGATATGCGGCAGCATCCATTCGCCCACCGCCTGGTAATATTCCGCCAATTCCAGTTTGGTGACGGGCTTACCATCTCCGGCATCGGGCCAGAGGGCTTTGCCAGGGTTGGAGATGGGAATGTTCATCACCACCGCGCCGGACTTGCTGCCCGGGGCGGTTTTTCTGGCTTTGGGTTGTGCGAGTTTCTTGGTCATCTTGGGTGTCTCGGCCTGGACTTCATCTGCCGGCTTGTCGGCGCGCAAGTCCTTGAAAGCGGCCTGGCGCACCATGCCGTCGCCGGTCCATCCGGCAAATTCGATTTCCGCCACCAATTGGGGCTTCACCCAGGTCACGCCGGCTTCGTGCCGGGGCGCGCCATTGCCGGTAAAGGGCGAGGTCTTGGCCGCCCGCTCTTTCAGGCGCGGCAACAGGCGCTTGACCTTGTCGGAGGAATAGCCCGCGCCGACCCGCCCGACATAGATCAGGTGATCGCCGCGATTGACGCCGACTAGCAGGGAGCGGAATTTTCCCGTGGTGGTGCTCCAGCCGCCGATGACCACTTCGTGCCCGGCGCGGCATTTGGCTTTGGTCCAGTGGTCGCCGCGTCCGGAGGTATAGGGCGCACCGGCTTGCTTGGAGACGATGCCCTCCAGATTCATCCGGCACGCCGATTGCAGCACCGCTTCGCCGCCGCTGGCGAAATGCTCGACAAAGCGCAGGTGCTCGTCTTTTTTAAGGGCCTTGAGGAGAGATTGGAGACGCGTCTTGCGCGCAAGCAGCGGCAGTGGGCGCAAATCCTCTCCTCCGGCGAACAGCAAATCGAAGGCAAAGAAAATCAGGGGATCGGATTTTCCGTCCGACAGCGCGGCCTGCAGCGCGGCGAAGTCCGGTGCGCCATTATGGTCCAGGGCGCAAATTTCGCCATCGATGATGCAATCCGGCAAGGCCGTGGCGGCTTTGGCAATGGCGGCGAACTTGCCGCTCCAATCCAGGCCCTTGCGGGTAAATAGCCGCGCCTTGCCGTCTTCCACCCGAAGCTGCATGCGATAACCGTCGAACTTGACCTCATGCACCCAGCCCGTGCCCGAGGGCGGCTGATCCAACAGGCGGCAAAGCTGCGGTTCGACAAAGCGTGGCAGCGACGAGGCCGTCCTTGCTTTGGGCTCGGGCCGCTTAATTTCCTTTTCGCCCCCCATGCGACTTTTCGAATTCCAAATCGCATTTGCCTTGAAAGCCTTGGCGCGCATGAACGCTTTTGGCTTGGCGCCGGTGCCGGCTTCGATTGCCTTCATTGCCCGGCCTGATGCCACGGAATGGTCTTTCTGGAGAATGGCGTCACCCTTGCCGTCTTTTGCGTATTTGTCGTGATGCTTGATCAGCAGCCAGTTGTTGCGTTTGCTTTTGTACTTACCTCCGAATTTATCTGTGCGCATCCGCACCAATACCCAGCTGCCGTGCAGTTTCTCGCCATCCAGCGAGAATTTCAGATCGCCCTTGGCCAGCATCTTCTCGGCATCGCCTTCCGGTTGCCAGGTGCCGCGGTCCCACAGCATCACGGTGCCGCCGCCATACTGGCCCTTTGGGATGGTGCCTTCAAAGTCGCCATAGTCGAGCGGATGGTCTTCCACTTCCACCGCCAAGCGTTTGTCGGCCGGGTCGAGCGAGGGACCGCGCGTCACCGCCCAGGACCGGAAAGTGCCGTTCAATTCCAGCCGGAAATCGTAATGCAGGCGCGTGGCCGCATGTTTCTGGATGACAAAGCGCAACGCTTTCCCGGCAGCCACGGCATGCGCGCCGCTGGGTTCGGCGGTGACGGTGAAATCGCGCATTGCCCGGTACTTTTCCAGCGCTTTGGGGCTGGACTTGCGGGCGGCTTTTGGAGGGGGTTTCTTTCTCGCTGCCATAACGGAAACATAGTCCAGTCAAGGCGTTTCCGTTCCGAGTTCCAAGGAAAAAGCCCAATGGCGATTAAAAAAAAGACCAAGGCCAAAACACAACATAAAGCGGCCAACCCTCATGGTCATCACAAGCCGGCCAATTCCAATGAGCCGCATCTGTCCGCCCGGCCGATGTGGCAGGGCAGCCTGCGGCTGTCGCTGGTGTCTTGTCCGGTGGCCTTGTATGGCGCCACCAGCCGCACGGCCGATATCTCTTTTCACCTGCTCAACCCGGAAACCAACAACCGCATTCGCATGATCCCCACCGATCCGGACACCGGTCCGGTGGAGCGCGCCGACCTGGTCAAAGGTTATGAAATCTCCAAAAATCATTATGTGGTGCTGAGCAACGACGAACTCCAGGCCGTAAAGCTGGAGACCACAAAGACCATCGATATCGAACGCTTTGTCGACGAGAAAGAGATCGACCGGCTTTATTGGAACGATCCCTATTATCTGCTGCCCAATGAAAAAAGCGGGGCCGAGGCTTATGCGGTGATCCGCGACGCGCTGGCCGAAACCGGGCGCATCGCATTGGGCCGGGTGGTGATGCATACCCGCGAACGACTGGTGGCGCTGGAGCCGCGCGGCAAGGGCATCATCGTCTATACCCTGCGGATGGGCGATGAGGTGATCCAGCCCAAGGATGCCTTTGATGACATCCCCAATATCAAGCCCAATAAGCAAATGATCGAGATCGCCCGCAAGATCATCGAACAACAGGAAGGCGCCTTTGAGCCCACCAAATTCGAGGATCGCTATGAGACCGCGCTGCGCGACTTGATCCGCCGCAAGGAAAAGGGCGAGAAACTGGTCACTGCCGAGCCGGTAGAAGAGGACAATGTCATCGACCTGATGGCGGCGCTGAAGAAGAGCCTCAAATCCAAGGCAAAAGGCGGCAACGGCCATTCCGCGGCCGCAAAGCGCAAGGCGCGCTGACGGCCCGCGGTTTATCCACTCCCGCCGTCAGCTGTCTTCGCCTTCGAAAAAGATTTTTCCCCGCCGCTTGGCCTTCGACAGAGCGACCGCCCGGCGTGCTGGCTCGATAGATTCTTGTCGCCGCGCATAAAAGCTGCCAAAAATCGGTGGAGGCAGTTGAGTAGCATATGGCGAGCGCGCCCGATCCCGTCAGAGCCAGCACCCCCGCCTTGATGGAAGGCGGGACGGTGATCTGGCGCGATCTGTTCAGCCCGGCAGAGCTGGACAGGCTGGAACGCTATTGCGACACACTGCAATTGGAGCAGGCGCGATTGACCAGCGGATCGGTCCATTCCATCCGCACCACCAAGGTGGCCTGGGTCACCCGCGGACAGGAAACCGAATTTCTTTATCTGCGGATGGAAGCGGCTCTGCTGCGCTTGAACGCCGAACATTTCCGCAGCGACCTGTCTGGCCTGTCGACCTTCCAATATGCGCTGTATACGGATTCTGAGAGCGGTTATTTCGATTGGCACAATGACTATGGCCGGCTGCGCGCCGCGCCGGAGCAGGAGCCCAGGAAGCTGACGGCAAGTCTGCAACTGTCCAACGGCGCGTCTTATGAGGGCTGCGATCTGGAAGTGCGCGCCGCCCATCCCATCGATATCGCGCCGCGCGAACGCGGCACGCTGGTGGCCTTTCGCGCCAATGCGTTGCACCGGGTGACGCCCATCACTCGCGGGATACGTAAGTCACTGGTGTTCTGGGCGGTGGGACCGGAGTATCGCTAATCTTTATCGCCTTCGAAAAAGAAATTCACCGATTCCGCGAACTGAGCGAAAAAGCCGAACAGATTCCAACTGATGGCCAGCATCAGGAAACTGCCATGCGGCGGCAGCGGCCAGCCAGCGGCATTGAACAACAGCGCGCTGTTGACGATCAGGCCGATGGCGATCTGGGCCCACAACCGGGGACGCACCGGCATGTCGGTGCGCGCCCGCCATTGTCCGGGCGCTTGCACCAGCATCACCAGGGCGGGAAGGCCGACCAGCAGACTGGCCAGTTGCCAGGTCATCCGTTCGCCCAGGCCGAACGCGAACAGCAAGGGCGGCAGCATGGCGCTGGCCGCCGTCACCAGGCCGGACTGGATGTAGGATTTGGCGACCCAGAGATCGAATTTGGACATTGGCCGCCCGCGGGTTTCGCGCAAGGCCATCAGGATGGAGGCAAAGCCGGCAAAGGCAATGCCGATCTGGGCCAGGGTGAAGAAATAGGTGGCGTTGGGCAGATCCATGAGAATCTCCAGCTATAGCGGAGTGTTCCGGGGAACGCTTTGCGGGACAAGAGGGGACGCTTGCGGCTAGTGGAGCGCGGCGGCGGATTTCACATCCAGGACGATTTGATCGGTGCAATCCGACAATTTGTCGGAGCCGCAAGACTGCTGACTCTGGCCCAGCGAACCGCCGTTGCGGGAAAAGGTGATGGTGAAAGTGTAGACCGCGCCACCGGCCGATTTGTGTTGGACTTCGATCTTCTCGGGCACCGAAACGATAACCGTTCGCGTGCTGGGCTTGGCTTCAAGCTGGAATGGGGGCTCGGCGAGGGCATCCTGAATCGCCTTGTTCAGGCGGGTGAACTCGCCGCCCTTTAAAGCCTCGAAATAGACGGATTGGGTCTGATCCTGGGCCCAGGCCGCCGATGGCAAGAGGCTCAAGGCTGCGGACAGGAGGAGATGGCGCATGATGGCCCGGGGCATGGAATTGGGTTTCAGGAGTTGGACTGCCCCCAGGGCAATGTCCAGCCAACTCTCTGTCATGAAGAGGCAACTGCCGCGTGTAAATAATGGCTCCCCGGGCAAGATTCGAACTTGCGGCCAACCGGTTAACAGCCGATTGCTCTACCACTGAGCTACCGAGGAACGCAGCAGGACGGGGGTATTAGCGCGTCCGGGACCCTAA
>Ga0068871_100000741_pt1 | contig 22178 bp, 19 predicted proteins | sample KBSMisM72_FD_72750 | JGI IMG/M metagenome (GOLD analysis project Ga0068871, IMG submission 72750) | Miscanthus rhizosphere microbial communities from Kellogg Biological Station, Michigan, USA - KBS Miscanthus M7-2 | ecosystem: Host-associated > Plants > Roots > Rhizosphere > Soil ...
CATGACCGGATTTGGCAGAACAGGGAAATTTTTTGCCAGTGAATGGATGAACCATGTGCCCGACATTATTTGCCTGAGTAAGGGACTGACAGGTGGAACCATGGCCCTCGGCGCGACCGCCTGCAATCAGAAGATTCACTCCGCGTTCGCAAGCCATGAAAAACTGAAGACTTTTTTTCATGGACATTCTTTTACGGCAAACCCCCTGGCTTGCTCAGCAGCGCTGGCCAGCCTTGACCTTTTGGAAAAAGAAGAGTGCAAGAAGAATATCCAGGACATTGAAAAATCGAACCAGCAATTTATTGAAGAATTGCTACCCTATGCAAGGCGCGGCCTGATAAAAAACGTTCGATCCATTGGAACCATTCTCGCCTTTGAAGTCAATGCGGGGAAAGATGAATACCTGAACACAACTGGGCCTGTTGTTATGGAGAAGGCACTAAGCAAAGGTGTCTACATCAGGCCGCTTGGCAATACCGTATATATCATGCCACCCTATTGCATAACCGAAGCGCAATTGTCAAAAGTTTACAGAACGATCGTGGAAATACTGGAAGAGAACCCATTCTAGCGAACTATTTTTCAACACTTGTTTTCAGTTGATCCAGTCCTTTTTCCAGGACAGGTCCTTTTAGCTTGTCTGCGAAAATTCCGTAAAATTTATTCCACGGCAGCCAGCCCGTCTTTTCGATAATCCACCATTCAACCTGTGTGCCGCTCCCTCCCATGCCATCATGGGTGGCCAGGGTGAACCCGGACTCCAGTTTTCCCTGGCCGTAGAGTTCCAGGCTCACTGGAATGATGCTGTCTCTTCGCAGGTGTATTGACACAATATTTTTTGTCGCGTTCGCCTGCGTACTGATCCATTCAGCGATACTATCGCCGTGATACGTGAAGCTATTGGCTGCATCTAATTGCATCAGGGGATTCCAGTCGCGCCACTGACGAATGTGTTCAAGATAATCGGCGATGCTGTCTACAGGTTTCGAGATGACAATGCCCCTTGAAATACGCACTTTGGTGGGTAACAAAAGGGAAAACAGGAACATCAAAGCACAAAGTCCGAGAAAGCCGATAAGGAGTTGTTTGAGAATTCTCATTTAAGTTAATTCGTTGATTCGTTGACTCGTTGTTTCGTTGATTCGTCATGGGGTTTCACCAGTCAACGAATCATCGAATCAACCTCATTCCCACTTAAACACTTTAATGGCCAACGCATAAATAGCAATTCCCCAGAGGGCCAGGATGCCCAATTGTTTCCAGCAATCAGTCAGGTGCGCACCTTCAAAGGCAACATTGCGCATGGCATCGTTCAGATGCGTGAGCGGAAGCACCCGGCAAATCGGTTGTAACCATCTCGGAAAATTATCAATCGAAAAAAAAGTGCCGGCCAACAGGAATTGTGGAAGCGTAAACAGGTTGGCGAGCGGCGGAATGGTGCTTTCATTTTTTGCCACGCCACTAACCACAAAACCAAATCCCATGAACACGATTAAGCCCACCAGGCTCAGCACCAATAATTCAAGCATCGTAACCCAACCGTGAACGAGTGTAAACTGGAATGCGAAATGGCCAATCAATAAAATAACAATGGCCGTGATGAGTTGGAACATGACCCTGCTGATGCCTTCGCCAAGCAGGATGTAGGACTTCCGGATAGGCGTTGCAAAGAATCGTTTCAACACCAGCGTTTGCCTGAGATTGAAAAATACGAAGGCCACACCAAAAACGCCCGCGCTCAGCAATGAGAACCCAAGCTGTCCTGGCAGAATAAAATCAATCGTTTTATACTGTCGAACTTCCTTAATATCGCCTTCTTTCATTTCCAACTGTGCATATACGGGCCGGTTGCCCAATACCGCGTTGCTCACACGGTTGTTGATATTATCAAGCAGCGAGAGAAATTGTGGGAAGCGATCCGCACTGGCTGTTGTACTCCTGAAATGAATAAGATAAGGCGGTTGCGCAGTACCCAAAGAATTCTTTTCAATCCTTAATACACCAGCGAGGCGGCCTTTGACCAGTTCCGTTTCCAATTCGGTGTCTTTGGCGTAGCGCACAATGCGTATGTTAGGGTTGCACGCAACAGAATCGAAAAGTGCGTTGGTTGTGTCGCTGGCTTTATCTATAGCAATGCGATAGGTTGGACCTCTGTTTCCACCTCCAATAAATCCAAACACCAATATGAAGACGAGTGGGAAAGCGAAACCAAATACCACGGCAGACGGGCTCCTGAATATTGCGCGGAAACTACCTTTGGTGATGGCCAGCATGGCCCTTGTCTGACTGTATTGCTCGGGCATGGTGCGGCAAAGCTAAGGGAATGAAAAGGCCCCGCAAAATACCGAACTACTCTATTTTCATATCGAAGGGCATCCTGGTTTGAGGTTTGCCAAAATCTTCCCTGATCTGTTTCATCCTCGAATAAAGCTTCCAGCCTTCTTCGCCAAGCTCATTTTTCACGGTCTCAGCCTGCGTATATTTTTTATAATTCGAAAAAAGCAGGTCAAGTGCAGATTTCGGCTCGGGGTATTCGCGCAGCGTATATTCTTTCAGTTTTGCCATGCGCGCAGCACAGGCCACGGCGTCCTCAATATTTCCGAGCCTGTCAACCAAGCCCAGTGCAAGCGCACGCTGACCCGTCCACACCCTGCCCTGCGCAATGCTGTCCACCACGGCAGGATCAAGCTTTCTCCCGTTTGCAACCCTCGATTTGAAATCGGAATAGATACTGTCTACATCATTTTGAAAAAACCTTTTCTCTGCTTCGGTGAGCGGTCTTGTGATGGAACCGGCGTCTGCGTACGGGCTCGTTTTAACACCGTCAAAATTCACGCCCAGCTTATTTGAGAAAAATCCCTGCATATTCGGAACAATGCTGAATACACCGATGGATCCGGTGAGCGTATTCGGTTGCGCAAAAATGCTGTCGGCATCGCAACTAATATAGTATCCGCCGGATGCTGCATAATCTCCCATGGACACGACAATCGGTTTTCCCTCCTTGCGACAAAGCGCCACTTCTCTCCAGATGATTTCGCTTGCAATTGAACTTCCACCGGGTGAATTCACCCGTAACACGATTGCCTTGACGCTTTTGTCGGTGCGGGCCTTCCTGATAAGAGCGCGGTAGTCGTCAGAGCCGATTTGAACCTGGTCTCCCTTGCCGTACACGATGTCGCCTTCTGCATAAATTACCGCGATTTTATCTGATGCATACCGGGTAAGTGTAACCGCATCTAAGTAGCTGCCAAGGGTTACAAAATTGATTCGGTCGTCTTTTCCGATTTTCAAATAGTGCCTAAGCTCGTCCTTCACCTCGTCATCGTATTTCACGGCATCGATGAGTTTGTAGTTAACGGCGTCGGCAGCCGTACGGATTGTATATTGATTGGCGTATTGATGAAGTAAGGCAGTATCTACGCCCCGGGTTTCGCTGGTCTTCTGAAGCAGGCCTGCGTAGAGGCTTCCAAGCCAATCATTGGTTTGAATCTTATTGGCTTCGGTCATTTTCACTTCGCGGATGGGCTCGGTTGCACTTTTGAATTTGCCGTCATAAAAGACCTGGGCTTCGATCTCTAATTTTTTCAGTGCATTTTTTATGAAATACAATTGCGCTGAAAATCCGCGCCAATCCAGGCCACCCTTGGGATTACAATAAATTTTGTCGGCAGCCGTGCTTACATAATATGATTTCTGCGTGAAGTAATCGCCATAGGCAATGATAAATTTGCCCGATTTTTTAAAGGCCAGAAGAGCATTCCTGAGTTCCTCAGAACTGGCAAACCCATTTGAATTGCTGTTCGCAAGCAGGTAAATGCCCTTGATTGAACTATCGGTCGCTGCTTTTTTAATCAGCCTGACTACCGTATAAAGGCCCGGAACATTTCCTTCCACATCTCCCCTGAAATCAGAAATTGGATTACTCATTTCCTGTTCACGAAAATCTTTGGACAAATCCACAACCAGGATTGATTTAGTTTCAACCAAAGTTTTCTCATGCGAAGCGAGCCCGCCGATAATCGCCGACAATACGAAAAACACGATGGCAGAGAACACGACCAGGGCCAAGAAGGAAGCAAAGAATATTTTAAGAAAACTTCTCACGGTTCATTTTTTTTGAATCTTGTAAAAATAGGGATCTTTGAATGCATCAGTTGTGCAGCGATACATGAGTAAGACCTTTTTATTGATCGGCGGTAATACCGGCGACAGATTGGCCAACCTACGGCAAGCTACGGATTTGATTGATAAAAAATGCGGGCCCCTGCTGAACGTGTCCTCCATTTACGAAACAGCAGCCTGGGGAAAAACAGACCAGCCGTCCTTTCTAAACCAGGCCCTGGAATTGGAGACCCTGTTCGAACCTTTGCGGCTGTTGGATGAGATTCTTGAGATCGAAAAAATCATGGGCAGGCACCGCGAAGAAAGATATGGTCCGAGGAATATTGATATCGATATTATTTTTTATGATTCGAGAATCATTGCAGAACCCGGACTAAGAATTCCCCACCCGCGTTTACAGGACAGAAAATTTGTATTGATGCCCCTGAATGAGCTGTCTCCTGATTGGGAGCATCCTATTTTTCACAAGACGATTCGGCAATTACTGGCTGAATGTCCCGATTCTTTGCATGTGGAAAAGTTCATGGATGCGAAATGATTTTGACTGGCCTATCTTTATCGCATTGGTTTCACCCTTCGAAATTTGCTGATGAACTATCACTTTATTACCATTGAGGGAAATATTGGTGCCGGGAAAACGACTTTGGCGCATATCCTTTCCCGTCATTTTAATGCAAGAATGATCCTGGAACAATTCTCCGACAATCCCTTTCTTCCGAAGTTTTACGAGAATCCGCCCCAATATGCGTTTCCACTTGAACTTTTCTTCATGGCTGAAAGGTATAAGCAGCTGAAGGATTTGTTGCAGACCAAGGACATGTTTCAAAAATTGACGATCTCCGACTATTTATTCAATAAGTGCCTGCTCTTCGCCCGGGTCAATCTGCCCGATGAGGAGTTCAGACTTTACCAGAAATTGTTTGATATCATCAATCCCCAGCTTGTGCAACCCGATCTGCTGATCTATTTACATGCGCCCGTGCAGAAACTGAAGGAAAATATCAGGAAGCGTAACCGCCCCTATGAACAAAATATACCAAACGAATATTTGTTCAAATTGCAGGAAACCTATACGCAATATATAAAGCAGCACAACATGAAAACCTTGTTTGTGGATGCAAGCCATGCCGATTTCCTTGGCAATGAAAAACATATTAAGGCATTGTTGGAAGCGCTGGAGAAAGACTATGATCCCGGACAACATTATTTGCATTTGCCTTGAATAGTGGACAGTAGACAGTAGACAGTGGACGGCGGGCAGATGAATCCCGAATCCCGAATCCTGAATCCTGAATCGTGAATATGTCAAAAACTTGAAGCCTCTTACACTCGATAGCGACCCTCTTGCTTCAGTGCGAATTCCTGAGTATCGCAATTACATCATGGGACGGTTCCTGTTTATTATGGGGCTGCGGATGTTGGCTACGCTGGTGGGATGGTGGTTGTACGAATTAACCAGAGATCCTTTGGCCATGGGAATGATTGGCCTGGCGGAAGTCATCCCGGCAGTTTCACTCGCCCTGTATGCAGGACATGTTATTGACCGCAGTGACCGAAGAAAAGTCTTGCTAAATGGGGTGATGTTATATTGGCTGGCGGCGCTGGCCCTGCTCATCATCTCCACACAACTTTTTCATTCTCATTATGGCAAAGGGATCGTTATCACGCTTATTTATTTTGTCATCTTTTGCACCGGTGCCATCAGGTCCTTTACCGGCCCTACTTTTAGCGCGATCATTTCTCAAATCGTTCCGAGAGAAAAACTTCCGAACGCAACAACCTGGAACCAGGGCACCTGGTTGAGTGCATCGGTTACAGGTCATGCCACCGGGGGCTTCCTCATTGCCGTTTTTCAACCTACGGGAACGCTGATTGCAATCATCATCCTGGTATCAGCGGCGCTTTTTATTCTTTGGAGGCTGGGTCCAAAGCCACCGGCTACATTGAGCGTTGAAAAGCGAACCTGGGAGAGTGTAAAGGAGGGAATCCGGTTTGTTTACAATACAAAAGAATTATTGAGTGCACTGACCCTGGATTTATTCGCGGTGCTCTTCGGTGGCGCGGTGGCCATGGTGCCGGTTTACGCCAAAGACGTGCTTCACATCAGCCCCATTGGATTCGGCTGGCTGAATGCGTCTGCTGATATCGGCTCAATCGTAATTGTGATTTTTCTCACACTTTTCCCGCTTCGCACCCGGCAGGGAAAATTATTGCTCTTTGCTGTAGCCGGTTTTGGAATTTGCATCATCATTTTTGGTCTTTCGAAAATCTTCTGGCTATCCTTTGCTGCCTTGCTTATCAGCGGTGCGATGGACGGGATCAGTGTGGTGATCAGGGGCACCATTCTTCAGATCAAAACACCCAATGAACTCAGGGGAAGGGTGATGTCTGTGAATTCAATGTTCATTAATTCCAGCAACGAATTAGGCCAATTTGAAAGCGGTCTCAGCGCAAGGCTTTTGGGGGTTGTGCCTTCTGTCGTGTTTGGCGGCTGTATGACCATTGCAGTGGTCATTGCCACCTGGATAAAGTCACCGACTATTCGTAAATTGACCTATTAATGTTCGAACTTCATATTTCGGCTCAAAATACAAATCATGAAAAGAAGAAGTTTTATTCATCATGCCAGCTTCACCGCAGGTGGCCTGCTGCTAGCCCAGCAAAACCTGATTGGTATGATATTTAACCAACCGGCTTTTAATATCACCATGCTACGTGAAAACCTGGGTGTTTTCACGGAAAAGGGCGGTACCATAGCATTTCTGCTTTCCAAGAGCGGGATTGTCGTGGTGGACTCCCAATTTCCTGAACAATCAGTTCATTTAATCGAAGAACTGAAGAAGAAGTCAACGGCGCCCTTTTACAAACTCATCAACACCCATCATCACGGAGACCATACAGCAGGAAATATTTCTTTTAAGGATGTGGTGCCTCACGTGCTGGCACACACGAACTCCAAGACCAACCAGCAGGCTGTTGCTGTGAAGAATAAGACAGAAGACAAACAACTTTACCCCGACCAGGTTTATACCGACACCTGGTGCGAGAAAATTGACAAGGAAAATATTTGCCTCGATTATTTCGGTGCGGGTCATACCAATGGTGACAGCCTGGTGCATTTTGAGCACGCCGATATTGTTCATCTCGGCGACCTGCTTTTTAACCGCCGCTATCCCTTCATTGACAGATCGGCCGGGGCGAATATCAGGAACTGGATTACCATCCTGGAAAAGGCGCAGAAGAAATATGAGCGCAAAACCATTTTCATCTATGGGCACGCCCTGGATCCATTAAAGATTACAGGAGATAAAGAGGATTTGAAATTGTTTGGAGATTTTCTTCAGAAGCTGCTGGCTTTTGCAGAATCAGAATTCAAAGCTGGAAAATCCAAGGAGGAATTTATTAAGAACACGGCTATTCCAGGCAATTCCCTTTGGAGTGGAGATGGAATTGAAAGAGGATTGCAGGCAGCTTATGAGGAAGTAAGTTCTTGATAAAGTGGAATTGGGTATTGGTAAACTTTTCCCAATACCCAATACCTAATACCCAATACCTTTATTTTTTGAGAAGTCCCTCCATTACGTAAAAAACAATTGGGCAAAAGCTGGAATTCTTTAACGTCAATGCAGGGCGTTTGAAAAAGACATCCTCATCAGTATAGGGGAACCTAACGCAATCAGATGGTCGCTGTTCATAGATACTGCAAAAATTATCTGCACCCAGGAATGGACAGGGTTTCGTTTTTACCACATAATCTCCATCTTCATCCAGCTTCAAATAGGATTCAATAAATACACCCTCTTTCATTTTGAGGTGTTTGCTGATCCGTTTGATATCAGGTGTTTTAAACCTCGGAGAATAGTTTTTGCAGCAATTGGCGCATTGGAGGCAATCAACCTTTGAAAACGCTTCTTCATGCAGCTCCGGCAGCTGTTTCAGCAACTTGTTCTTGTCGGGCCTTGATAGGAAGCTTTTATACTGTTTTTGGCGATCGGCCGACCGCTTTTCCCAGTTTTGGAAGGTTTTATCCATGAATTTGCGCTTGATTAACGGAGTTCCCTTGCAAGTTAAACAGGAATCTGAGTATTTTTGCCCACTGTTTAAAACATGGAAACCGTAAGAGAACAAATATTGATTCTGATCAGCACGCCGATTTATTTGGTCATTATTGGGCTGGAAATTTTACTCAGTAATCTGCAGCACCAGAAGGCATATACGGTTAAGGATACCGTTTCCAATGTTTACCTGATGTTGCTTAACAGCCTGATCGATCTGATGTTTCGCGGTGCCTACGTGGTCATACTCGACTATTTTTTCCATCATCGATTCTTTCAATTCATGTCGCCATGGATCTACTGGACGCTCCTGGTGTTGGCGGAAGACTTTCTTTATTATTGGTTGCACCGTGTTGACCATTATTGCCGGCTTTTCTGGGCCGTCCATGTGACCCACCATTCGTCAGATCATTTCAATTTTACGGTTGGCTTCAGGTCTTCGGTTTTTCAACCGCTTTACCGGTTCGTCTACTTCATACCGTTAGCCCTGGCCGGATTCAAACCCCTTGATATTGTATTTATTTATTCTGCTACCCAGATCTGGGGAATTTTCGTCCACACCGAGCTCATTGACAAAATGGGATGGTTTGAATATTTTATGGTTACACCATCGCATCACCGCGTACATCATGCGTCCAATACAAAATACCTGGACCGCAACATGGGGATGTTCCTAATCATTTGGGACAAGTTGTTCGGCACTTTCGAACCCGAAACAAAGGATGAACCGATTCAATATGGGTTAACTACTAAGGTTGAAAGCAACAATCCTCTGAGCATGATCTTCCACGAGTGGAAAAACATAGCCCGTGATCTGAGGAGGCCTGTTTCCTGGAAAGACAAATTCCTTTACCTATTTGGTCCGCCCGGCTGGAGCCATGACGGAAGCCGGTTAACGAGCAATCAGTTGAGGGAAAGGGAGAAGGAACTGCTTGAAAAGACCTCCGGAAAGGTGATCGTGGAATCCATGCAGGAAGAGGCTATAGCGGTTTGAGATTCAGCCTGAACTAACAGGTTTTCCCCTTCGCTTTCCGCCTCCATTTTTTATCCCTTACTTCCCCTAACTTTGCAGCGCAAATCCAGTGCTTCTGAAAGCGTTTTCCGCCATGGAAGGCCACCCGAAGCCCCTTCAATAAAAATTCAATCGTATATCTGAACATGAGCTTATTTGAACAGCAAAGCAGGGAATTTATTTCCCGGCACATTGGGCCCAATGAGAAAGACACTGCGCAAATGTTGAAAGTGATCGGCGAACCGAGTATGGAATCACTGATTGGCAAAACTGTTCCCCAATCCATACGAATGAACCACGAACTCAGGATTCCTGCGCCGGTAGGTGAATTCGAATATCTCGAACTGATCAAGCAGATCAGCCTGAAGAATAAAATATTCAAGAATTATATCGGCCAGGGATACTATGATACCATTGTTCCAAGCGTGATTCTCCGGAATGTTTTTGAGAATCCGGGATGGTATACCCAGTATACTCCTTACCAGGCAGAGATTTCCCAGGGCAGACTGGAAAGCCTGTTGAATTTTCAGACGATGGTTTGTGATTTAACCGGACTTCCTTTGTCGAACGCCTCCTTGCTGGATGAGGCGACGGCTGCCGCTGAGGCCATGACCCTGTTTCTGAACGTGATCAACAAAGATCATGATCACCTGGCCAGGCCAAAATTTTTTGTTGACAGCGCGATTTTCCCACAAACGAAGGAAGTGTTGCGCACGCGTGCGATTCCGGTGGGAATTGAACTGGTGGAAGGAGATTACACAAAAGCAGTTATCGACGAAACTTATTTTGGTGCCATCCTCCAATACCCGAACGACGAAGGTTCGGTTAATGATTACCGTGAGTTCATATCCAGGGTGCACGATGCGGGTGCATTGGTTGCCATGGCCACGGACCTGCTGGCCCTTTGCCTGCTCACGCCTCCTGGCGAACTGGGTGCGGACGTGGCCTGCGGTTCTGCCCAACGCTTCGGCGTTCCCCTGGGATTTGGCGGGCCACACGCAGCGTTCTTCGCTGCTAACGAAGATTTCAAAAGAAACATGCCGGGCCGTATCATTGGGGTAAGTATCGATGCGCAGGGAAATCGTGCGCTGCGCATGGCATTGCAAACCCGCGAACAGCATATCAAACGCGAAAAAGCGACCTCGAATATCTGTACGGCGCAGGCACTTCTTGCTAACATGGCCGCCATGTATACGGTCTACCACGGACCGGCGGGATTGAAAGCGATTGCAGCACGCGTTAACCTTTGCGCTTCCATATTGGCAGAAGGTATCCGGCAAATCAAGGGGTTGGAAATTTTACACTCCAATTTCTTTGATACCCTTTGCATCAAAACAAAGGATGTGGAAGCGCTGCGCAAACAGGCCGAAGATTCGGGTATCAATTTCCGTTATTTCGGAGGGAATACCTTTTCTGTTTCGATTGATGAGACAACCACCAGGGAAGATCTTCAAAATATTCTCACCGTCCTTTCAAAAACTGAAGGCGGCAATGAGGTTTCTATCAAAGAAACGGCTGCTCCTACCCTTCCTTCCGCATTGAAGCGTGACTCTGCTTACCTGACTCATCCCGTGTTTAATACCCATCACAGTGAGAGCCAGATGATGCGCTACATCAAATCGCTTGAAAACAAAGACCTTTCACTGAATACTTCGATGATCTCTTTGGGAAGCTGCACCATGAAATTAAACGCGGCTTCTGAAATGATTCCCCTCAGTTGGTCGCACTGGAGCAAGATGCATCCATTTGCGCCCGCATCGCAAACAGAAGGATACCACGAGATCATAAACCAGCTTTCTGCCTACCTCTGCGAGATTACAGCTTTCGACGCCTGCAGCCTGCAACCCAACAGCGGCGCGCAGGGAGAATATGCGGGACTGCTCACCATTCGTGCATTTCACAAAGCAAATGGAGAAGAACATCGAAATGTGATGTTGATTCCTGTGAGCGCGCATGGCACCAATCCTGCTTCCGCCGTGATGGCTGGCATGAAGGTGGTGGTGGTGAAGGCGCTCGAAAATGGATATGTGGATATTGAAGATTTGCGGTTTAAGGCTTCGCAGCATGCATCTAACCTTGCAGGGATTATGATCACTTATCCCAGTACGTATGGGATTTATGAAGAGACCATTAAAGAAATTACGGATATCGTTCACCAGTTTGGCGGACAGGTCTACATGGACGGAGCGAATATGAACGCGCAGGTTGGATTAACCGCGCCGGGATTGATTGGTGCGGATGTTTGTCACCTAAACCTCCACAAGACATTTGCAATTCCGCACGGTGGTGGCGGCCCAGGCATGGGTCCCATTTGTGTGAAAAAGCACCTTGCGAAATTTTTGCCGGGACATCCATCTGTGCGACAACTTGATCAGCTGAATGAAACAGCGGTCAGTGCTGCCCCCTATGGATCGGCTTCTATCCTACTCATCAGCTATGCGTATATACGCATGCTTGGCGCGGAAGGCTCAAAAAAAGCAACTGCATACGCTATTCTCAACGCCAATTATATGCGCGCACGGCTGCAGGAAGCTTACGATATTCTTTACCTGGGCACACACGGCACTTGTGCACACGAATTCATTGTCGACTTGCGGCCCTTCAAGAAATCAGCAGACGTTGAAGCGGAAGACGTGGCGAAGCGCCTGATGGATTACGGATTTCACGCGCCCACGCTCAGTTTCCCGGTGCCCGGTACGATCATGATCGAACCCACCGAGAGTGAAGACAAGGCCGAACTGGATAGGTTCTGTGATGCCTTGCTCAGCATTCGTGAAGAGATCAGGTTGATTGAGGTGGGGAAGGCAGACCGAAAGGATAATGCACTAAAAAATGCGCCACATACTCAATCGGCTGTTGTGAATTCGGATTGGTCGAGGCCCTATACGCGTGAGGAGGCGGCGTTCCCGCTCAGTTATACGAAAGAAAATAAGTTCTGGCCCAGTGTTGCGCGGGTGAATAATACGTTCGGTGATCGTAATCTCATTTGCACCTGCGAACCCGTTAGTGCTTACGCGGAGGCTGAGGCTTAGCGGCAAAGCCGCCAGGGCCGTATTAAGGTATTGGGTATAGGGTATTGGAAGTAGATTCTTAAGCCTCAATCCACATATACCGTATACCGTATACCTAATACACAATACCCACTTCCTCAGAGTTTCAGTAAATTCGAGTATGGCATTCATCGATTACTATAGCGTACTGGGCGTAAGCAAAACTGCCACCACGGAGGATATCAAGAAGGCATACCGCAAACTCGCGCGACAATATCATCCCGATCTCAATCCAAACGACAAACAAGCGCATTCGCGCTTTCAACAGATCAATGAAGCGAATGAAGTGCTAAGCGATCCGGAGAAAAGAAAAAAATACGATCAGTACGGTAAGGATTGGCAACACGCCGAACAATTTGAAAAAGCAGGTCAATCATCCACGGGCGGCTTTGGACAGGGAGGACAAGGATTCGGCGGACAAGCATGGAGCGGAGATTTTAGTGGTGCAATGAATGAAGAAGGGTTCTCAGAATTTTTTGAATCCCTGTTTGGCCGGACGGGTTCACGTTCGAAGAGAAATGTAAAGTTCCGCGGTGAAGACTACAATGCAGAATTACATCTTAACCTGGTCGACGCATTTACCACGCATCAGCAAACACTAACTGTAAACGGCAAGAACATCAGGATCACAATTCCTGCAGGTGTGCAAAACGGTCAGGTCATCAGGTTGAAGGGACATGGCGGTCCCGGTGTGAATGGCGGTCAGAACGGGGACCTCTATATTACATTCATCATATTGGATCATGCACATTTCAAACGAATGGGAGATGATTTGTACACAACTGTAGAACTTGATCTTTATACGGCATTGCTAGGCGGCGAAGTGACATTGGACACCCTTTCCGGGAAAATTAAATTAAAAGTTCAACCCGAAACACAAAGTGGATCCAAAACAAGATTAAAGGACAAAGGATTCCCTATGTACAAGAAGGAAAATGAAAAGGGCGATCTTTATGTTACGTTCAATGTAAAAATTCCCACCCATCTCACCGAACAGCAAAAGGAATTGTTCCGCGAACTTCAGAAACTCTCATCCTAAATACACGTTATGGAAAAGGGCGATCTCATCCGGGCCGAAGAATTCTGCAACCACTACCATGTTGAATACGGATTCATCAGTGAACTCCACTCCTCCGGACTGATTGAGATAACTACCATTGAGGAGACGGGATATATTCCGCAAAGCCAGCTTCCAGAGCTGGAAAAGCTAACCCGCCTTCGCTATGATCTTGATATCAACCTGGAAGGGATTGAAGCCATTGCCCATCTCCTCAACAGAAACAAATCCCTGCAGGAAACGATCCACGGCCTGGAAGAAAAACTAAAACTTTATGAAACGCTTTATGGAGTTTAATTTTTCCCAGCTTCCTGAACCTTATTGCCTTAACTTCTAAAAGTCCTCATTTTTTCACGTTGTATTAACAAACCTAACAGGTAAGCGCCAGTCTATCATTTTATTAGATAGAAAACTGAAAATTTTTACAACATGAAAACGCATCGCTTAGTTCTAATTGTTGCATTGGCCTTCGTTGGTTTCAGCAATGTTCCATCAACATTGCAGGCCCAGGTTGTCAGTGTAAACTTTTCTTCCTTCTATAATGAACTCGGGCATTATGGGCGTTGGGTGAACAATCCCAAATATGGACAAGTGTGGGTATACAATCAACCCGGATTCAGGCCTTACTATTCTGGCGGTCACTGGGATTATACCGATTATGGCTGGTCCTGGGTATCAGACTATCCTTGGGGATGGGCACCGTTCCATTATGGCAGGTGGGAAGAAGATCCATATGATGGCTGGATCTGGATTCCCGGATATGAATGGGCACCCGCCTGGGTGAGCTGGAGTGAGTATGACGGTTATTACGGTTGGGCACCCCTGGGATATGGCGTGAATTTTAATGTGAGTTTCGGTTCCGTGCCCTATAATCGTTGGGTATTTGTTCCGCGTCAACGAATTTGCGAATACAACGTTCATAGCTATTACGTACAACCGAAAGGTCGGTATTTCAACAACGCAGTCATCATCAACAACTACTATAATTTCGGCGGCAACCGTTATTGGGCCGGACCAAAAAGAGTGGAGGTTGAACGCTACGTTCAAAGGCCCATCCAGACAAGAAGCCCGCAATGGGGATCAAATTCTGGAACAGTAAGCAGAAATGACAACTGGAGGGACCAGGGCAGAAACTGGAACAACCCGAATACAGGTCACCTGGAACAGCGCCCTGTAGAGAACCAGGGAAGGTCGAACCCGGTTATTGAGAACCAACAGGGCAACCGAGATAATAGAAACAACAGGTATTTCGATCGCCAGCCGAATCAATATCCGGTAGACAATCACCATGGAATTGAAAATCGCAGGCCACAAATTGAAAATCCAAACAGTGGTTGGGAGAACAGGCCCGGTTCGAAGGATCGAAGGATCACAAGGGACGCATTCCCTCAACAAAATAATCAGCCGGGTAATATTGACCGGAACAGAATCGAAAATCAACGGCAGTCAATTCCTCAAAACAACAACAGGAATAATGAAAGAATGACGCCCAGGAATTTTCCGAACCACAACAACGCCATCATGCGGAATGAGGGTCATGGCAAAACGGGGAACGATATGAAAGGTGGCAATGGCAGAATAAAATAGACGGTTTTATAAAGAATAGGAGGTCGTCATCACTGACGGCCTTTTTTTTATTTCACCTGGAAGCTTGCTCCTGCTGTGTACCCGGCAATCTTAAGGTTGTTGAAGGTGATAAGGCCCTTTGCCGTGTTTCCCATTCTTGCAGGCGAAGAAAAAACAAGCACCTGGCTTTCACCCGCAACAGTTATGCGGCGATGATCCACAATAATTGCTGTGGATTCATCTATCCCTATACCCAGAAATCCGGGGTAATCATGAAGTGCTGAAATCAGTCGGTTGTACCGGCTGCGTGCAATAAAATGTTGATCAATGATGACGTGCTCGATGAGTCCGAGGCCTTCGGTAATTTCAATGTTATCGGCGAGCAGTCTTCCGATGGTTTCGTGGTACACGGTATCCTTCCGTTGATTGCCGGTAATCATTTGTTTGCTCATTACAGCTGCACCTGCGCTCGTTCCGGAAATCGTGGAGCCATGGGCATAGGCATAATGAATGGCCTGGTACACGGGCCCCTTTCCAACAATCTTCATGAATCGGACCTGGTCTCCGCCGGTAATGAATATTAATTTGGCGTGCTTCACCGAATCCAGCATCGCTTGGTCGTTTACGTTAGACCCTGTAAAATTCAGGTACGCGATGGTGTTAGAACAAGCTTTTTCAAGATCTGATTTGATATAATAGAATGAGCTGTCTGGCTCCGCACTTGACATTGGTAGAATGGCAATATGATCCTTTGGCCGAAGGCCTGCAGTTTGAATGAGTTGCCTTACCAGCGCGTCTGTGCGTGAGCCGCCGCCGATGATAAACAATTTGCCCTGAAGATCTTTTTGCTGTGCGAAACTGATGGCTGAAAATGAAGTGAAGACGATTGCAATAGCGAATTTCAAAAAGCCGGTATGCATTTTTCTCATGGTTTGATCGGATGAAAATAGGTCTTTTTGATTTTTGTCAGCTCCCCGTGACCCGTTCTCCTTAAATTTTATTTGCCAGTACTCAAACCTGATTTAGTTTCGTTTGAAGAACCTTATCCCATAAGTCATGATCAGGCAGTCGAAAACTTCATTGATTCCCATTCTTGGTCTTCTTTCTGCCATTGGTCCGTTTTCGATCGACATGTACCTGCCAGGATTTCCGGACATTGCATCGAACCTGGGAACCACAGTTGGGCACGTTTCTTTATCACTTTCCAGTTTTTTTATTGGAATATCCGCGGGTCAATTTTTGTACGGTCCGTTGTTGGACCGATACGGTAGAAAAAAGCCGCTCTATGTTGGACTGATGGTTTATTTACTTGCATCTGTCGGCTGTTCGCTCGCCCGTTCGATAGATGCCCTGATCGGGCTTCGCCTCTTGCAGGCCCTTGGGGGTTGTGTTGGAATGGTCGCGTCCCGCGCCATGGTGCGCGATCTTTTCGATGTAAAGGATAATGCTCGCGTTTTCTCCCTGTTGATGCTTGTAGTTGGTGTGTCTCCCATCATCGCTCCCACGCTCGGAGGCAATCTCACGGCTTCATTTGGCTGGCGCTCGGTATTTATAGCGCTATCCATTTTGGCCGTCGGAATTCTTGCGGCAGTACATTTTCTCTTAAAAGAAACACGCGCACCCGATCCGGGCTATTCCCTGCAACCAAGACCCATTCTTAAAAATTTTGCAGATGTGATGAAGGAACCGCAATTCTCCACCTATATGTTTACCGGCTCCTTTGCATCGGCGGGGCTCTATGCCTACATTGCCGGTTCACCTTCAGTATTTATGGAATTACATCATGTCACAGAACGGCAATACGGATGGATATTTGCACTTGTGGCGATGGGTTTGATCGGCTCAAGCCAATTAAACAGCGTATTACTCAAAACATACAAGAGCGAAGACATCATCAGGGTCGCCTTGTTGTGTCAATCCATTACTGGCGTGCTCTTATTTTTTGGGGTATGGTTAGATTGGTTTGAGTTGTTCAGCACCATTTTTTTTGTCTTCATTTTTCTGTGCTGCCAGGGATTTGTTTTCCCGAATTCTTCTGCGCTTTCTCTCGCCCCTTTCAGTAGACATGCGGGAAGTGCTTCTGCCCTCCTGGGAGGTTTTCAAATGGCGATTGGTGCATGCATCACAGCCCTTGTGAGTTTTCTGAACAACCATACCGCATTGCCCATGAGCGGTATGATGGCCGCCTGTGCGATAACCAGCTTTGTACTATTGAATCTTGGCAGAAGGTATATCCATTATCGTGCAAGCAGCAAAGCTGTGGAGGAACAAAGCGCGGAGATGATCAGCACGAGCTAGTTAACCAGTGGATCAGTTAACCAGTAGATCAGAAATACTATACAACTAATCAACTAATCAACCAGTCAACTGGTTAACCGGTTAACTGGTTAACTGGCTAACTGTTTAACTGATAAACCGGTTAACCGATTAACTACCTAAACGCCCATAACCATTTTCGGGTATAATTTTAATTGTGCAAAACTTATTGTCTAATTAACAGGCTTTTATCAAATTATTGCATGTAAATTGATGCATACTTTAATCTTACCACTACGACTATGCACATTCAATTCACCAGAAACATTCAGTTCACAAGACTGTTGAAAGCGGACGGACGCCTCAAAGAGTTTAATTTCAGGAAAATCAACGGTATCAAGGAAGGCATGTTCACGGTGGACGTGAGCGATGACCGCGGCAACCGAATCATATTCCGTATGCAAAAGGAGGACAATGGTTGGAAAATCATCCAACAAAGACTTCCACAATGGATATGGGAAAATGAGAACAACTTTCACGACCTGATTGAGCAGGAGCTAGTTAACTAGTCAACTAATCATGCAGTTTTTCTTATCTTACCGTTAAGCTCAACCGCATGATCAAACGAATTCTTGGGATACTGGGTATCGCTATTGTCCTTCTCATTGCTTTTATTCTATTCAATACTTTTCGTTTCAGCCACTCCATCCCGGCGAAGCCATCGCTTCAGCAGCCAGCTATTCACGATTCTGCAGTTGCCCATATGCAGGAAGCGATCCGCATTAAAACCATTTCATACGCAGATACCCTGCCGGTAGATACCACCGAATTTATTCGCTTCAGGCAGTTCCTGGAAAGATCCTATCCACTCGTCCATCAAAACCTCAATCGCCAGATTTTTAGAAGTTTCAGTTATCTCTATACCTGGAAGGGTTCCAATACCTCGCTGAAACCCTGGGTATTGATGGCGCATACCGATGTGGTTCCTGTTGAAATGGTAACTGTTGATCGGTGGACGCACGCACCTTTTAGTGGCGAGGTTGCAGATAATCAAATCTGGGGAAGAGGCGCGGCAGATGACAAAGGAAGTGCAATCACTATTCTCGAAGCCGCAGAAGACTTGCTGAGACATGGTTTCAAGCCTGAGCGGACAATTTACATTAGTCTGGGACACGATGAAGAAGTTATTGGTAGCGGTGCTAAGACGATTTCAAACTGGTTCGCTCAAAATAATATTCATCCCGAATTGGTATTGGATGAAGGAGGCGAAATTACTTTGGAACAGTTCCCAAGTTTGAATCGACCGATTGCCGCCATTGGCGTTGCAGAAAAAGGATTTCTGTCTTTTCAACTGAGTGTTGAAAAACCGGGAGGACATAGTTCGATGCCGGAAAAAGAAACGGCCATTGACATTCTCACCCGTGCCGTGGTGAATTTGCGAAAGGAACAAATGCCTTATCACGTCACTGCCCCCATGGCAAGTTTGTTGGAACGGGTTGGCCCGGGCCTTTCGTTTAAGGAAAGAATGGCGATCAGTAACCAATGGCTGTTCGGCAATCTACTCCGGAAAAAATTTGAATCAGACCATGTGACCAACAGTCTCTTTCACACAACGATCGTTCCAACCATTTTACAATCAGGCGTGAAGGATAATGTTATTCCATCACGTGCAGTAGCTATTGTGAATTGCAGGAACCTAAATGTCGACAAGCAGGATGATGTCATTGCCTTTATGAAAAAGCAGATCAATGACGACCGGGTAAAGATCATGCCATTCAAACTAAATGGCGAGGCATCTCCCATTACATCGGTTAATGGTCCCGCCTTTAAAAAGGTTGAATCGGTGTGTTATGAAATAATGCCCAACGTGATCCCGGTGCCCTATATGCTGATGGGCGCAACGGATAGCAAACATTTTTCGGCCGTTTCAGATGGCGTTTTGAAATTTGTTCCCAGTATCGACTCGAAGGGTTACCATGGCATCGATGAGCGCCTCAGCCTGGATGACTTTAAACGGATGATTTTCTTTTACACGTTGATTATGGAGGATAAGTAAGTGCAAAAAGAGAACCTGAGACCTTTTGTTTAAAGGCCCCAGGTTTTCTTTCAAAAAGTAATCCAGTCTATTTCTTAAATGAAATTGCACCAATTTCCTCACCCACCTTTTTCCCGTCGTTGTGCCCTACAGTAATGGATGGTGCGTAGTGAATACCACCAAACCTTCTTGAATTTCCAGCCTCTATTCCAACATCATTTAAGGTTGAAAAAGGTCGCGCCGGCCATCCCAAAAATTCGTATGTACGATCAATAAATTCGTGATGATCGCCAATTTCGCTGGCAGCGGCAGCCATCGCTGCAGAAGTGATGTAAGCATGCGCGGCCGGGTACTCAGGATGCGAAGGTGTCGGAATTAGTGGAAGCCAGTTAGGATCGATGAACCTTGCGATATAGGTAACCGGCCTCATTTGGTTGTACTGGTATTTTGACCGGAAACACATAATCAATCCATCCCATAACGCCATACCCGCTTTTGCATTAACCTGGATTGAAGTAATAAGGTCGCGATGTTCTTGTCTCAATACCGTGTTCACCACATTCATGATATGGCCCGGAGGCGTGTAGCCTATATAAAGTCCCAGGTCATTCCACCAGAGCGCCATATTTGTTTGGTCGGTTGTCCGGTTGAATGACACGTCATAAATATCCCTTATCATATTGTAATAATCTGATCCCACGGTTTCGGAATATGCAAATGGAGGCGGTGCCGAATTGCCGCTTGCATGAATCTGCAGGAACGGACGTATGTTTCCCGCATAGGGCGTAATGGGAGGTCCGAATAACGGTGGTGTGGGTTCCCATGCTCCGGGAAAATCAGGTCGAGTATAGGGTGCATTTGCCTGGCTGAACAAATCGGATGCCGACCACTGCAAGATTGCAGCCACTATAGACTGGCCAAAACTTTGCGAACGGGTAAAAACATCGGGCATGAGATTTTGCTTTAACCGGTCATTGTATGCCTTTTCCAGGGAATCCACGGAGGCCTTTTGTGCAGTTGTCATGGCGAGGAAAAAAGCCCTGGTCATTGCAGCATATGTAGTGTTTGCTGAAACCGACCAACTATAGTTATTGCCTGTAGGCTGGGGCATTTCAGGCATTTGGTTGATACGGCCTGAGAGGCTGGTGTTACCCGGCATGCCCCTTTGGGCTGCTTCATAAACTGCAATCCCACAATATCCAAAAAACCGAATCACCACACCGTTGCCGATTGTGGGATTTGAATTCAAGATAATTCTCAATTGCATGTCTGTCCAGTCATAGACCAGGTCTCCTGTTTCATGCTTGATATTACCAATGTCGTTCCCTTTGTCGTTGCCGCTTTGTCGCCATGGGAATTGATCAGTCACCTTATTGCAACTAAGTGTAAAAACAAACAGAAATACAACCGTGAGTGATAAGATTCTCCAGACTGAATGGTGCAAGCCGGTGTTAGAGATTTTTTTCATATTGAGGAGTTTTGTTTTTTAAAAGACATTGCACTAACGTGAATAGCCTGGCAGGCTGCCATGGTCATTCATGGAACCCTAACGGGAAGGATTATGCGTAGTTATGAGTGGGAGAAACTAAAGAAAAGCTTCCTTTAATTTTTAAAACCAGGAAAATGTTCGAAAAAATGAAAGTGGAGGAATGCGGAGCGCTTTGGCTTCCTGGTGTAAATTTTGAAACAATTATTGACAAGTGCAAGCTTTAGTTGCTTTTTCTTTCCAGCTGGCGCGGATAATTTGTTAATTTGAATTCCAATTTTCAAAACTCGGTGATTCAACATGCATAAATTTTTTACCTGTTTTCTGGCTCTTGGGTTAAGCATCACGGCGCTCGCGCAGAATTGCAAATTCATCAGCGTCAAAGGGAGGTCTGTCATTGGCCCCGACGGAAGTGAATTTCTGATGAAGGGCACCAACCTCGGAAACTGGCTGGTGCCGGAAGGTTATATGTTCAAATTCACCAAATCAACCTCCCCCCGGCTCATCCAGGAACTGATCGACGAATTAATCGGTCCAGACCAGGCTGTGAAGTTCTGGAAACAATACCTGGAAAGCTATGTCACAGAGGCGGATATTCACTACCTCAAATCCATCGGGATGAATTCCATCCGCATCCCCTTCCATTACAAGCTATTTACCGATGAATATTACCTGGGCGGAAAGGGAATCGCGAGAGGATTTGAACTGATGGATCGGGTGGTGGGGTGGTGCAGGAAAGAAGGCCTCTACGTTATTCTCGATATGCATTGTGCGCCTGCAGGACAAACCGGGGACAATATTGATGATAGTTACGGTTATCCTTACCTGTTTGAGAATGGAGAAAGCCAACAGCTTACCATCAACATTTGGAGAACCATTGCAAAACATTATGCCAATGATTGCACCGTGATGGGGTATGATTTATTGAATGAACCCATCGCCCACTATTTTGACAAGGCGAAGCTCAATCCACTACTTGAACCGCTTTACAAAAAAATCACGGCGGCTGTTCGGGAATCGGATAAAAATCATCTCATCTTCCTGGGAGGCGCCCAATGGGATTCTGATTTCAAGCCCTTCGGTCAACCCTTTGACAACAAGTTGATTTACACGTTTCACAAATACTGGACGCCCGCGACTACGGCTGTGATCCAGGATTATCTTGATTTCAGCAGGAAATATAATGTACCACTCTATTGCGGAGAAACCGGCGAAAACACGGACGAATGGGTTCGTGATTTCAGAAAAGTGCTTGACTCGAATGCCGTGGGGTGGCATTTCTGGCCCTATAAGAAGGCGGAAAACAAAAAAGGAATTGTAGAATTTTCGTTGCCGAAGTTTTACGACCAGGTGATTCAATATGCGGAAACGCCGCGCTCTACTTTTGAAGAAATCAGGAAAGCCAGGCCAAAAAACATGGAGGAGATCAACCAGGCCTTGTTTGGTTTTATCAGCAATAGTCTTTTCAAAAATTGCACCCCTAACAAAGGCTATGTGGCTGCGTTGGGGTTTAAGACTGAATAATTCAAAGATTCA
>Ga0068871_100000742_pt1 | contig 22172 bp, 33 predicted proteins | sample KBSMisM72_FD_72750 | JGI IMG/M metagenome (GOLD analysis project Ga0068871, IMG submission 72750) | Miscanthus rhizosphere microbial communities from Kellogg Biological Station, Michigan, USA - KBS Miscanthus M7-2 | ecosystem: Host-associated > Plants > Roots > Rhizosphere > Soil ...
TCGGTAGACCCGCCAGAATAGGCGGTGCTTTGCGCGTCGATCAGATTGCCGGAGGTTGTCGTGATCCCGGCAGTGGTGACGGACGCAACACTTGATCCACGAACGCCGACAGCTTGAACTTTTGCACAGGCCATCTACGCGCCCTTAACAATCGAAGCGCTCGTAGTGAGTCCTGGCCCTTTTTGAACGCGAACCGCTACCCGACTTAAGGTTGTGTCTGGCAGGGGGTCAGAGAACGCCACGCCAACTTCCCAAAACAAGGCTGGTGAACCGTCTCTTGCCTTTCCCTGCTCAACAACCCGCGCCGAAACTTCTTGCCACGGCGATTTTTGGTCTAGTTGATATTGGAGCGCGATTTCTAATTCTGTGCCGGGAGGGTAACCAGTCGCATCTATACGAGCATCAAGTGACCTCGGGCCCGTGGTAATCGCTACGGGCGCGGACAAAGTTTCATCGGCGGCAAAAATCTGACGCGGAATGACCTCAGTAACTACTGCCGTCGTATTGGCGTCGGCCGAATCGAGCGCCATTTCTGCGATCAATCTTCCGTGATGGTGGAGCCGGACGCGATCACAGGAGCAGCGCTGACCGCGATCGTGATGGGGGACGAAAGGGCGCCGCTATAGAGCAGTTTCGTCGAGCCCGAGGACGCGACACCGATCGAGGCGTGCGTCGCCGCTGCGCCGGGGGACGCGGTGCAGGTGCCGAATGTGATATTTGCGTTCGGGCTGACGGAGTTTGCCGTGATCGTCCAGCCGCCAGACGTGCGGGCCACCGCCACGCGGGCGTAGCCGGTGTAGGCGCACTCGCTAGTGGCCTGGGTGCCAGCTTCGCCAGGGTCGGCGGTATGCAGCGCGACATAGAGGTTTGTCAGCGGCGAGCTCGCGGCGTTATCCGCGATATTGGCAATCGCTGTTGCGTTGAAAATCAACTTCAACAGGTCATTTTCGAAGGTGTCACCCTTGCTCATACGTACTCCTAGAATCAGCGAATAAAGGAAGAGGAAGCGCCCACAACGAGCGGCCCGGCGCCAACGCGGCGCTTCAGATTGGTTTTGGAAAGCTTCGCCAGCGCTTCGTCGCGCCCGGCTTTCCATTTGCGGACGGTGTCTTCGTCGTCGACATACGCGGCCGCCTGCATCAGCGACCCGTAAAGATAGAGGTTCGGGTATTTTTGCAGGAGCCAGTTCACGCCAGCAGAGAGCGGGCTGAACTTGTAGTAGGTCATTTCCAGCGTGCCGCTCGAAACCCAGCGCGCGGGGCAAATGAAAATTTGGCCGGCTTTGATCGTGTACGCCTTCGGCGTCCCGCTCGTTTGCGTGGTTGCGTCCAGCACGGCGGCTTGTGCCGGCGTGACATACTTCAGCGGCGTATCGGCGACGCCAGTAACGCCCGTAAGCTTCAAGTCCACCATATCCAGGTAGCCGTTCGGGAGGGCGACGTTGGCGGTGGTGACAGGGGCCGTGTCGACCTCCTGCATTTCCTCGGTGCGGTTTTCGGGGTCGATCGTGAAATCAGCCTCGAACAACGTGATGAAGTCGTCCGCACGCGCAGCGAGAGCCGTATCGCCGGTGCGGTACAGCCATTCCGCGATCGCGGTCTTCAAGTCTGTGAGATTAGCGAGCGACACCGTTGCTCACTCCAATGCAGCCAGGGGCGGTGCGCAGATAGGCCCAATCCGGGTCGTTAAGTTTGCGGGCGAGAGCGTCTTGCTGCTCGCCGGAATAAATGTCGATGCCCTCTTCGAGCCACTTGCCGACAATGACGTTGGGGATGCGTGCATAAAGGCGGTAGTCGCCGCCCATGCGATAGCCGCGACGGGTATCGTTGTGAAACATGTCGCGGTTGCCGTCGAGAATATGGCCGACTTCCTGGCGGGTGCGGATAATCGCGCTTCCGTCAGCGGCGAACTCAATGTCCGTCACACTGCCGTCGTCGCGAGCACTCAAAGGGCGCCAAGTCATGCGATACCTCGGGAGAAAAAGGTGGGGGCGCCCGCAGGCACCCCCGAGTAGGACCTGCCGATTAGGTCAGGTCGGCAACGATGCCGTGGGCGGCTTCGTTGTTCACTTCCAGGGTCCACTCGACAAGCAGCTGGCGCTTGTCGGCGTCGCCGGTCTTCGCCAGCGGCCAGTTGCGCATCGAGCGCAGGAAGGCGATATGGACGAACTTCGGGCTGATAATCAGCGCCGAGCGGTTACGCTGGAACAGGTTCGGCACGACCGACAGGGCGCCAAAGTCCGACACGTAGACGTCGGCCGCAGAAATGATCTGCACCATGTCTTTCGACTTGGTGTTGATGACATTGCGGTTGGACGCCAGGCCGGTGAAGCCCGAGAAGACCTGCTTCTGCAAGGTGCCGAGCGACAGGATGGACGGCTTCGCGCCGGCGCCATACATGCTCGCCAGGACGGTCTTCAGCAACGTTTCGGTGAACGCGCGCTGCGTGCCATCGGTCGGCGCGGCGACCACACCAGCCGAGAAGCCACCGGAAGCACCGGAGGCGCCGCGGGACACGTTGGTCGTCAGCCAGCTCTCGAAGCTGCCCGACAGCCCGGCGAGGGTGCCGTTGTCGGCACGGGAGGCGCCGTTGGTCACGGCCTGCACTTCCAGGTCGCGCTTCAGTTCCAGGCCCTTCAACAGGACTTGGTACGCCATTTCGTTGGCACGGCCGGCGGTGTCCACAGCTTGCAAGCCGCCGGAAACGATGGCGGTCTTGGTCATGATCTGCGTGCGATTGCCGACGCGGACAGTGGGCGTGGTGGACGCAGCAGCAGCGTCAGCGCCGTCAAGCGCGGCGTTGGAAGCAGCGGCGCCGGCAGCGGCGAGGGTCTGAATCTGCCACTCGTGGTACTTCGCGCTGGCCTTGGTCTTACCGGCCGCCGTGAAGAAAGGGGTATCGGTCGGGTCGATACGGGAAATGGTATCCGACATGTCTTCGCGAATACCGACGGCCGAAACCGCGGTATACGTACCTGCAACAGGCATTATGCACTCCTAGGGATTACTCGAACATCAGACCGAGCGCATCTTCGATGGCGCCGGTTTTGGTCAGTTTGTCGAGCTGTGAACGACGGGTGTTCTCTTTCGCGGTTTGCCGCGGGGTCGCGTCTTGCGTCCCTGGTTTCACCACACGCGGAGGATCGCGTTTGATCGCGGCGGCAACTTTCGCCTGTGCGCGATCGTAGAGCATCGCCTTTTGGGCGAGCTGGTAGATAACGGGGTCGATCGTGGAGCGAGCCGTCGCTTCATCGACACGATAGGTTTTGACCACGTAATCTTGCAGTTCCGTACTTTCTCGGCGGGCAACTTCCGCCTCCTTCCAGCTCGGAAACACTTCGATAAGTGCGTCCTTCGCTCTGGTGAGAAGTTCGGTCTGTGCTTTCTGCTCGGCCTTGGTGACTTCCTGTTGGGCGGCAGCGCGAGTGTTGGCGGTCGATTGCAGGGCCTTCAACTTCGCGTCGAAGACGGAGTAGCGGGCGGGGTCGCTCTGTGACAGGGCGACAACGTCGGCTTCCGACTTGATTTCCGGGAACTCACGAGCCAAGTCAGCAAGGTCGCGATTGACGATGCTGTCGACTTGTGAAGCCAGTCCCTTCAACCGGATGACTTCAGCTTCAGCCGCTTTTACGTGCTCGGCCGAGCTGTTTTGAGCGGTGCGAAGCGCCTTAGTGAGGTCCTGTTCGCGGCGAGAAATTGCTTCCTGCGCCTTGCGTGAGAGGGCCTTCCACTCAGCTTTCTCTTCGGTGCTCCACGACGTCGGGGGCTCGATGGGAGGGAGTGCATCGTCCCCCTGGTCGGCTTGTCCGTCAGTCGCCTCCCCCTGGTCGGCAGGGGTATCTTGTTCGCCGGCGTTATCGCCGGTGGGTTCGTTCTGCGCCGCTTCGGCGCGATTATTCTCGTCTTCGTCGGGCGCGTCGGCGCCATCAGTTTGGGCGTTGGTGCCCGCGGGCGCGGCCGCAGCAGCTTCAGCGGCAGAGGGGGCAGCGGGGGCGTTCTCCGCGCCAGGCTGCACGAGCATGAAGGAAAGAGCGCTGTCGAGCGATAGCGGTGTACCGGGGTCAGACATTGGTGGCCTTGGTTTGGGGGATCAGGCCAAAGAACTTCTTCGGAGCCGGAGCCTTGTTGCGAATTGCTTCGAGCTGCTGTTCGGCGACTTTGCCGTTGCTGACGTGACTGCGCAGGCGTTTTTCAACCTGTGTCAGGATCGTCGTTGCAGCCCAAATTTTTTCCCTGCCTGCCGTGTCGCGTGGATCAGAGTTCGACCACGCCTCGATGTACCCCTTCTTCAAATCCTCGAAAGCTTCCCCGACCAGCTTCAACTCCTGTTGCGCGGCTATCCCCTTCGCCTGCGCCAGCGCCAGCTTGTCTTCGTTCGTCAAACGTCACCTACGCCTTGTTTGGCGGACTGCGCCGCCTGGTTACGGTCAATCTGCATCTGGTTTTCGGCCTTGGCGTTTTCGAGAGCGATCTTGGCCTTGGTCCGCATGACTTCCATTTCGGTGTCGTGCTGGAATTTCATCCGGTCGAGCACTTGCTTGTGCGCGAAGTCGTCCTGCTCGCGCTGACGTTGCGCGACCAGCTTCATCTGCTCGACTTGCATGTCGAACTCGGCCTTCGCCTTGTCGGCCGCGATACTCGCCTGTGTCTGCTGCTGCGTCGCTTGCGCCTTCGCATTGGCCTCAACCATGCGTGGGTCGGGAGGCTTCGGCGCGTTCGGATCAAACGGTTTCGGCTGGCTGAAATACGGGTCGACGCTCTTGAGGCCGCCCAGCTTCACCATCTGCGCCAGGGTGTTGTAGACGTTCTGGTAAGTGACCAGCTCGCCTTCGCCGCCCTGCTGCTGCAAGGCTTCCTTCTGAATCGTGAGCATCTGCGCGAAGAAGCCGAGCATCTGCTGCTTGCCGATACCGCCCAAGGGCAGCTCGACCGTCATGTGGTTGCGGGTCTTCCACTCGCGCGGATTCACCGTGACCCATTTTTTGTTGATCGGGAAGCTCGACTGCTCTTCCTGGTATTCTTGCAGCATCCCGTGGAGGCCGCGGAACATGTCGACCACGATCGTTTCGGCGATGATGCGCGTCATCAGCTTTACGCGCATTTCCGCGGCGTCCATGATGCGCGAGACGGCGCCCGTGCGGGCGTGGTTCATGCTGTCAATGTCCAGGCCGGTGTTGGCCTTGGAGACGCCGGTGCGGCCCTCTTTGATCCCGTCCATGTATTCGATGATCGGGACGGTCCAACCGCCGATGGATTGCGTCGGCAACTGGTTGAGGCCGCCGGGCATTTTTGTGCGAACGATGCCGCCCACGCGGTTGTTGAGCAAGTCGTCGATCGTGTTTTCGCTCGCATGCGTCTCGGAAACTTCGACGCGCTGGTTGTTCGCGAAATAGGCGTTGTTCAAGGTGGCGCGGAGCAGCGCGGTCTTGATTTGCTGAATATCAACCGCCAAGTCGGCCAGGGCACGGCCGAAGTGACGATGCGGCATGATGATCGCGGTGCCGGAAGCGACATTCCAAGCCGACAGTTCTTCAATGTCGACAATGTCGTAGCCAGTGCCGACCGTAGTGATCTTGTATTTGCGGACCACCTTGTCAGCTTCGAGGGCTAAGCGGATATAATGCTCCGCAATCTCGATCATCTTCATGTCGCCGTTCGCCTCGTCGGCGTTCGGCTGATGCTCTGGCGAATCTTGGACCGTCTGGCGGGCCGCGGCTTCGTAATTGTCGGCGCTGACCACTACCGCGGGGGACTTGCGGATCACCTGCTCCTTTTCCGGGAACATGGCGATCGCGTCCGCCATCGGCTTGCGCTGGATGTGCGCGAAGTAGCTGGTATCGGGGCGGATGCCGGCCGCGCTCTTCGAAATCAGAAACTCTTCCGGCGGGAAGCAGGCGATACGCGGCTTGCGTACCGTGCGACGCACCTCAGTCACAGCGTTGTAGTACTTCGCCGGCTGGTTGGCCGCGGGATCAACGTCTGTATACTCTTCCAGGTCGATAACTTCGACCTCGGTATCGGCCAGGAGCAGGCCGAGAGCATCTTCCGTCAAACCCTTGTAGCACTCGCGCTGGCGGTCCTCCGACTTCTCCATCCACCACTTGACGTAAGCGTTCTTGGAGAGAAGCACGTCCTTCACGACATTGTGCATCGTGAGGAAGCCCTGGTTCTGCTGGAAGAACACATGGCGGACGTAAGCAGTTTCTTGTTTCGCGGCGGCGTCGTCGCCTTCGCCAACAGGGTCGAACTCGACAATCTCGTTGGTGCTGGTCAGCGCGTCCAGGATGATCGGCAGGACGCCTTCGATCACGTCTTGAACGTCCGTCGATACCGCGGAGCTCTCGCCGTCCGGGGCCGGCATGTCTTTCGACATGTCGCCCATGTAGTATTCCATCGCACGGATGCGCTGGTCGGAAAGGTCGCTCGATTGCTCGGCGCCGAGGCTGTTGGAACGCTCGGATTGCAGGATCGACTTAATCTTGCCGTCGCTCAAAACGGGCTTGATGGGCTTCATGCGACGCCGAGCTTCCTGTAGTTCAGCTGGCGGTTGAACCCTGTCGCTACACGGCGGCCGTCAGCCACAATGCCGGTGCGGAAGGCGTCGGCCGCGTGAGAAGTCCAGTCGTGCAACGGGTGATCCTTGAACATTTTGGCTTTGTCGTCGTACGCGCGGCGGTATTGGCTAAGTGCCTTCACGCCGGCTTCGCATTTCGCGCTGTCGAACCAGAAAAGCGGGAGAACCTGGCGAACGGCCTGGATACCGTCGTCGGGGCGCAACTTCGGCGCCACATCCATCCGCAGCCCGAGGGCCGCGAGCATTTCTAGCCGGCTTTTGCCAGTGCCGAGCTCACGAACGGTAAGGTCGAACGGTCCAACGTGGCGCGAATACGCATAGGGTTTGTTGAAGAGAGCGCGAGCATAGTACTCAAGGCCCTGGCCCGAAGCTTCGAGGTAGTCGATCGCGCGCCATTCCTGGCCGACGCGCTGGATAAACCAAATAGCGGTGCTGTCGCCAATGCCAAGGTCCCACCAAGTTTCAACTGGAACAGCTGGATCGTATGGGACATGCTTGAGGCGGCCTTCCTTTTCGATTTTCTCGAACAGGTCGCCGTAGTAGGCGCCCCGCATGGCCGCTTCGAAGGAGCAGTAATACTCCTGGCGGATCATGTCTTCGTCCATGCCGCTGTCGCGCTCTTCCTGAATGTCCTGCGGCGTCAGGATGCCGGTGTCGTCTACAGTCAGCAGGCTCGCGTACCAGGACCCGTCCTTGTCTTGCAGCCGCTTGGCGGTCTGATACAGGTCGTAGCCGTGGTTCTTTCCGCGCGGCGTGTAAATGTATGCCTGCCAGCCGCCGTTCTCTTTCATGATCGGCCGCAGGAAGTCGCGCGCGGCGGGGTTGGCGATCGAGAACTCGGAATATACGACGCCGACGGGGTTGGAGCCGACGAGGCTGTTATAGTTGTCGCTTCCGACCAGCTGCCAGACGGAGCCGCATTTGAGCTCGATCGTCATGGTCTGTTTGTCGATACCGGAGCGGACCTCCGGCGGGAAGACTTGGTCGATAATGCGTCGGCCTTCGCGGTCGATTCCGTTCCAGACCGCTTTCCGCGCCTGCTCGGCCTCGGGAAGCATGTGCCAGTAGACGCCTTTGCGCTGATGCGCCGCCACAGCTGTAAAATTCAGCATGAGGCTGTCTTTGCCGGAGCGCCGGTGCCAGACGCCGACCGCGTTCTTGCCGCCCTTTTCCAGAAAATCCCACATGGGGCGCTGGTACGGGCGGGGCCGCCAGCCGTTCGGCAGCTCGATCGGCATAAATCAGGGCAGGAAGGCGACGATGCCGGTGGCGGTGGTGCCTGTAGCGTTGATGCGCTTGAAGGCGACGGGGTAGATGAATCCGACCGGACAGGCGGTGAATAGGACTGTAGCCCCGGACAGCGTAACGATGGTCACGTTGCCGGCGACACCGACCACAAAGCCGGTGGCGGCCTTCGTCAGGTCAATGGTGTCGCTCGGGGTGACGGCAACAGCGTCGTTCGGGTATTGGTCGTTGGTCAACATTAGGCGGAAGCCTCGAGCTCGGCGGCGGTCGCGGCCGGCTTGTGTTCGGCGACCAGCTCTTTCAGGTCCAGCCAGAGGGCGTGAGCCGTGCCGATAATGTCGTGCTCGTATTTGGCCAGGATCGCCATGACCTTGTCGATCACGGCGGGCTCGGGCGCCGGCTCAACAGCGGCGGGGAGTGCGGGGTTACTCATACGGCGTCTCCAAATCGGCGAATGACGATCATCTGAGCGCCGTCGCCTGCTTCAATTTCGGTTGCGGGTTTGCCAAAACCCCATGCCAACAAGTCGTTGGCGGCAGAACGGGCTTCCTTTTTGTCCGACCCGCCTAATGCTTCCACCAGGACCGCGATAGCAGCCTCGGCGTGCTCTTGCGCTCGCGCACGCATGGCCCTCTTGAGGGCCGTCCTGGTGGGCTCCGTCGCCTCGACGGGCGGGAGAATCTCGCCCTGGACGACTGGAATAGTGGCAGACGACTTGCTTTCGCTAACGCCGCCCGCCTTGTCGGAGCTGGCGTCTACAAGGACAGCTTCCGAGGATTTTTGTTGCGCGGCGACTTCTGCGGCGCCGGCAGCTAAATTCTTCGCGCGCTCCGCGGCTTCGCGGGCGGCGCGTTTCTTCGGTGATCCGGGCACGACAGCCTAGTTTACCTTCTGGTCCCCGTTGGTCTGCGCCAGGTAGTCCGCGACGTGGCGTATCGTCTGCTGGCCGTGTGGGAACCAGCCGTCCGCCCCGTAAGTGTTCAGGTGCTCGTGGGCCTCGATGTGCTTGAGGTCCGCATCCCGGATAGCCTTGACGCCGCCCATCGCGATAAGCTGAAGGGCGTTGCCATAGGCCATCGAGATAATCTCGCCGGCCTTGACCTGCTTGCCGCCCACGTCCACGTCGATCGCCATGAGGGCGTCGCACATGAGCGTCGGAACCATCAACTTCAGCCCGCCAGTCATGCGGCCTGCGCGAGCTCGACGGTTCCCGGGATCGCAGCTGGCAAGGCTTCTGCCACGGCAGCTTCGCGGCGCTCAAAGACGCGACGGCGCATTTCTATGCGTGTGCGTATCACTTCGCGGTAGAACTCGGTGCGTTTCGAGGCGTTGAGCTCGAAGGTGTATTCTCGTTCGTAATAGGCGAGGCGCCCGGCCAGGTTCGCGTCGTTCATTCGGCGCAGGTCCGAGAAGCGGACGTCTCGGGTCAGGAAGTGTTTGTCTTCGCTGGTGAAACTGTCTTGTTCGTCGAGCTTTTTTAGGAGGTCTTCAAGTTCTGGAACCGAAACGGTGTGTGGGTGCATCTATTGTTACTAGACCACAGGACCAACTAGGTGTCAACACCTAGTCGAGATTTTCTTTTGCGGCGGCGGGCGCACGGGGGGAGGTAGCGGCATTTGACCCCCGGGAGGGGTTGGCGGGGGCGGGGTGTGTGGCATGGTGTCACGGTAAACCATTGATCTTATTATTTTATTTCGGTGTGCGCGGGTTCGGACCCGACCACCAGGGTCCTCCCATCTGGTACCATCAAAATCCCCCCGGCCCGGGGGTGTCCTAGGCTACGGAGGGTGGCATGGTAGGGGTCCCCCGGAGCACTTGGGGGGCGAGCGCTCCGGGGGCACGGCAGGCACGGGAGGGGGAGTCGTGCCTATCTGTGTGCGTGTGGGCGGCCAGCGTTGGCGGCGCCTATGACCAGGCCAAGCCCGATAAGGCCCAAGCCTACGAGTGTTCCGATTGCAGCGATCCAATTCAGAGTGTCCATGTGGTCCGTCCGTTATTGGTGTTTGTGTGTATGTGTTTCGGTGTGCGGAATGTTGCATGACACCTAGTAACGGGCAATGCGGCGGGTTGTCACACCTAGTAACACCTACAAGCCAGCGGTGGTGTTGAGGGCCGAAGCTGGCCGGTGAGAGCCGCAGCGCTCGTAGGCTGGCCGCGACAGATCGCGATTGGGTTTGCGGTTGGGTTTTCGGTAGGGACGGGTCCGGCCCTACCCCTCGCCAACGCGCACGCACGCGCACGCGCGCGGATAGAATGTCATGCGCCTAGATCAAGGGGAGGGCGCTGGGATAGCCTCATGAGGGCCTAGGGCGCTATGTTGTCGTTCAACACAGTAGGCGCCAACCTGGCTCTTCATGGCTGCTTGCAAGAGCTCTGCTGCATGGGCGCAAGCCTGGCGATCCTCAAAGTCGTGCATCTGCACTGAGGGGTAGGCGCCCAATATCACGACGAACAACACCCACATTTGCGCACCCCTCAATTATGGCAAGCCTGCCTTATTGTAGCAGGGTCCGCCCTATAGCGCGATCATGCGAGCGTGCCGACAGGCATAAGCGCAGCTTGATATATAGCGCAAGCTATATAGAACGCTTGTCCGCGAAAAACACCAGCAATATCAAGGCGCTATCGCGGACAGAGGCTTGTCCGCGGACACTTTAAGTCCGCGCTATAACCCATTGAAAACAAACTAAAATGACCGCGGACAAAGTGTTTGTCCGCGCTTGTCCGCGCTCGCGGACAGAGCCTTTGTCCGCGCTTTTGACAAACTTTGCGACAATTAGGTGTGAGGTAGGTGTTGACACAGTTGCGCCTTAATGTATGGTGACACCTAGTACCAACCGCGCACTGAAAGGAACCACCCGATGCGCAAGCACTTCAGAATCCCCGCCACCAAATACACCAGGGCGATTGCTGTCTGGTTTGGCTGGCACCGCGAGACAGGGCTTTATTTCGATCTGCTAATCCGGGGTCGCCTGTCGCTTATGGTCAGCGCCATCCCCGCGCCCGCCGATGGCAAGCGCGTCTGGTTCGCCCCGACTGTGGAGGCTTGAGCCATGACCCGCAATGTTTTCGATAACCGCATGGTCGCCCATGTTTGGGCGCAACAGTCCCAAGACGAAGGCCGCAGCAACAACGGGCAATTCTATTTTGATGGCGCGACCATCTACAGCTATGGCCGCCACTTCCCGATTGCCACCTTTCACAACGCCAAGGACGGGCGCCGGTTCGTGCTGTTCACCCAGCGCGGATATTCGCCAACCACCAGCAAGCATATTCACTACACTCGTAGCGCGATCCCGCGCGATGTCCCCGTCTACTTTGTCCCGAAAGACCCGCGCCACCTTGAAACCTTGCGCGCGGACTTTCAGGAGCAGATTGACGCCGCTGTCCAGGCCGCCGCACGAGAGAAGGTCGAAGGACGGCGCAACCACGCCAAGCGGTCGCTGGACTACCTGGCCCGCGCCGCGCAAATCGCGGAACGGGGTAACGAACTCGCCGGCAACATCGGGCAGCGTTGGAAGCTCAAGGCGCCAGCCGTTGATCCCGCCGAAGTTGAAAAGGCGGCCAAGGCACAAGCCCGCAAGGAAGCTGCCACCGCTAAGGCCCGCGCGGAGCGCGAAGCAAAGCAGGCCAAGGAACGCGCGGAAGCACAGGCCGCATGGTTGGCCGGTGCCGATGTTTGGGCCGGACACTTTGACGCCGCAACGGGCGGTCCCGCCTTGCGCGTGTTCGGCGACGAACTGCAAACCTCACATGGCGCCCGCGTCCCGTTGGCTCATGCCGTCAAGGTGTTCCGATTCCTGAAGCTGTGCCGCGAACAGGGCGCGGGGGATAACGACACGCCAGGCGCTGCCGCCGTAGTGGTGTGGCGTCGCAATGGCCATAGCGTCCGCGTTGGTCTGTTCACGGTAGACGAAGTCTACGCGGATGGCAGCTTCCAGGCTGGGTGCCATCATATCCAATGGACCGAAGTGGAACGGGTCGCGCGCCTTATTGGCGTCTTTGATGAACCCGCCAGCAACGCCGCGCTCTCAGCAACCCACGAAGCCGCATAAGGAGAACCACCATGCTGAACACTGAAAGCGCACTCCGCAAAGACCAACGCACCGCCAAGACTGCATCCTTCGAGCACCGCCACTTCTCGACCGTGGCCGCGATCTTGGCAGACCTTCGCCAATACATGCCGGACAATACCTGGGATCGCGTGGCCAAGCACTTCGCCGATCAATTGGCGCACACCAATCCTCGCTTTGATCGCGCCCGCTTCCTGCGCGCCTGCGGGGTGGCGCTGTGAGCACACAACACACGCCTGGGCCTTGGGAACGCAGCACCAAGAACTGCAACATTCTCGGAAAGCATAGCGGATGCGGTCGTTTCGTCATTTGCTCTATGCAAAATCCTGACATTGACCAACAGGAAGCCAACGCCCGCCTTATCGCCGCTGCGCCAGACTACAACACAGCAGCGCGCCTTTTCATCGCCTGGGTTGACAGCGGCAAAGACGGATTCCCCGACCCGGACAAGCTTGCCGACGCGGTGAAAGCTACCCGTGCCGCCATCGCCAAAGCGGAGGGCCGCTCATGAGCTATACCCTCTCAGAAATCCGAAACGGCACGGGCTGGCCGCAGGGCGCCCGCTTTGCGCTGGTGTCAGAACAGCCCGCATCCCCCACAGATCAACTCCGCGCGCTGCTCAAGGCCGGACTGACGCAAGCGCAAGTGTTGGAAGTGCTCGGCGAAATGTCGCCGGATGCGCCGCACTTCCAGGACGCTATTCAAACCGCACGGGATGACTGGGCGCTTTTCTCGAACGACGAGTTGGAGATTGACCCTAAACCGCTGCTATCGCCTTGCCCGGAGGATGGCGGTTGCTGGGTATCCGCGTGGGTGTGGGTGCCGTGCGAATTTGAAGACCCGGAGACAGGCGAGCAACTGCCGCTTGAGCCGAAGTCAACTCAGCGCGACCCCTTCAAGGCGAAAGGCTAGGCCATGAACATGCTGCAAACCATTCAGCGTTGCGCCCGCGCGCCCGCGCACCGGACCCTGACTTGCCCGTTCTGCGGCGAGGACCCGCCACTGGCCGCGCTGCCTATCGCTGGGCGCTATGTGGTGGGGTGTGAGAACGACGATTGCCCCGCGTGTCCGCAAACCGCTGGCAGCACGTTGGCTGAAGCATGGGCCAAGTGGAACAGGAGGGCCAAGGTATGAGCCCCCGCGAACTGCTTCTAGTAGTAGCAGCTTGGACCGCTGTTGCGTGCGTCGCCGCCTTCACGCTTTGGCTTGCGTTGGGTGTGCCATGAGGCTCTGGGTGCAGGACACCATAGCAGGCGCCGTGATTCTATCGCTTCCCGTCTGGTTGCATTATATGATACTATTCTGCAAGGCGCTTGTTTGATTTGCACGCCGCGCTTGGTGGTTCTCGCACAGCGCTGCAAAAGGAAAAGGGGTCTGCTAGCGCAGGCTCCTTTTCTATTCGTCAGGGGCGGGTTCGTACTTGCCGCTTGTCTCTGTCTCGATTATCAGCCCGCGTTCTCGCAGCCGCTTCATACAATGTTCAACCGCGCGGACTGTAACGTCCAGCTTGGCGCCTTCCAGCACGGGCATGATGTAGCGATCCACCGAGCTCTTGCCAATTGGGAACGTCCAGCGCGGGCGCTCTTGTTTGTAGGCCCGCAGCGCCTTTAGGACCGCATCGTCCACTTCGTCCGCGCGTGGCACCGATGCCGCCAATTGTTCGGTTACGTCTTCCAGGACGCCGGTGGACCCTTCCCGTACCATCGTACGCAGTGTCTTGGCGCCCGGAGCGTTGCCCTTGGCCTTACCGCCCATATAGACGATACCGGATTCGCGCGCCCGCTCTGCCTGACCCATTGCCTTCAGGACCGCATAGGCTTTGTCCGCTTCAGCCTCCCACAGTGTCAGCGCCCAGCGGCCGTTATCGACCAGGGCGCCCGCGCCACGGATCGCGCCGCGCGCATCGGACAAATCGTTCGGGACCACGCCCTTCGCGAAGTGATGGACCAGCATAACGGACGCGCCGCTGGTGGCGGCGAGCTCACCGAGCATGGTCATAAGGGCGGCGCCCGCCACGTTGTCTTTGTTAATGTCGGCGGACACGAAGCTGGACAACGGGTCCAGGACCACGAGCTTGAGGTCCGGGATCGCGAGCAGTTGCGACCGCAACTCCCGCCAGAAGTCGGTTTGCATGGGACCAGCGGGACCATCGACCAGGATGGACCGCGCACCGCCGGTAGCGAGCATCGGGACCACATAGAGCGGGCGCCCCTTGCGCGCCTGGCTCGGGTCCAGTCCATTCAAGCGGCGGTGAATTTCCGCCGCGTCGTCTTCCGCTGTCAGGATCACGGCCGCGCCGCGCCCAATGACGGGCTGGCCGAAGAAACGAGGGGCCGCAACGTCTAGGACTGCATCACGAGCAGCCGACGCGGGAGCGGTGGCGACGTGCAGCGCGAGCTTGAGAGCCAGCATGGACTTGCCGGCGTCGCCGACAGCAGCGAACAACCCGGCGGTGCCGGACGGGATCAGACCCTCGACCAGCCAAACGCGCTCGGGGGCCGTCCCGCTAAAGCGGTCAGCGCGCCAGTCGGTGAGGGACCAGCCATCCGCAGTCGCTTCCGGGACCACCGGCTTCACTTCGATCAGCGGACCCTTGGCCTGTTCGTCGTTGCGGACCAGGCGGTCGAAGTCGTTGCGCAGCCGATCCTCTGACCAAGGCGGGACCAGTGTGGCGGTGTTCCACTCGCACGTTGCCTGCCAGGCTTGGTCCGGTGACATGCGCCCTTCGCGGACCATGCGGATAAAGTGGCCGATGGCTTTTCCGGCGGCCTCGAAGCGCGTTATGTCGTCGACGGCGCCTTCATGGACCGGCTGCGTCAGTGCGCGCTCAGTGGTGGCAGCGTGAACGTCTACAGTGTTGAAGTCGAAGAAACTACCACCTCCGGCGCTTCGCTCGGCCACTCGTCGATCCACACCGATAGCGGCGGCGAGGGTCGCGAGCTCGTAGGTTGCCTCGGGGCGCACTGTGCGAAGCGCCACGAGCTTCGGCGCCCCCTTGAAATGCACGGACCCTGGAACACGAATAACTTGGGCTGGTTGTTTGAAGGCTGGATCACCACTGAACCGCAAGGCAAGTGCTTCACGTACTCGGCAGGCACGATCGACGTTGTTTCCAGTTGCGGGTTCGCTAAGTCTCCAATACGCATGTAGCTTCGGCCCCACTTCAGTTCTTCCGCCGCTCTCAACGACGATAGATGCGGGTCCAAGTAGAGCTTCAGTAGCGGCGAGGGAAGCATCGGGGTTTCCTTTATCGAAGTCGACCAGGATCGCGGGGAGCGAAAGCACGTCGGCCTTGCCGGTGCCGTTGCCGCGCATAGTCCCGGGCAGGAAGAACGCCGCACGCTGATCCACACGGCACCAGTCCAGGAAGCCGCGAACGTTATCGCTGAAGTGTTCGTCGAGCGCATAGTGCAGGTTATGCGGGTGGCGCGAATCTTTCGGCTCGGGCACGCCGCGGAAGTGAACAATCTCGCCGCGCCCTTGCGGGTACAGCGTCGCGAAGAAGGTAAGTGCTTGCTTTACGTCGGGCTCAATATGAGCGACGAGCGCAACAGCTTGTTCGGCTGTCACCGAAGCTTCTCCCAGCAAGTCGACTTCACCACAGGGTTGTTTGTGTCGCCACCGAAGTCACACATGCGGCACTTGAAGTTGTCTCGGGACGCGAACGCGCGGGGCAAGAGGACCTGCTGCTCTATGGCGTCAATCACGCGCACCATGTTGTCGCTCGCCTGCTGGGCTAGAGGTTGATCGAAGTAGACCAGCTCGTGATAGAGCTCGCTCGTGTCCTTGTTGAGCGCGGTGAAAATACCGGGGTTCGTCAGCTCAAGATATGCCTGGTTGATGGCGAACTGCTTGGCATAGTAGGGTTTGGAGATATAGAGCCCGCGCTTCTTTGTGTCCTGCCAGCTCGACGCCTTCAGCGCCTTGCACTCCCACTGAAACGGGTATTCCATCGGAATAGGCCCGCCGGTGATCTTACCGTCGATACTGCCGCCGCCTTCCTCATCGAGCACGCGCCAAGTGAATTGCCTCTGCGCTTCGTTGTGCGTTTCGAGCTTGAAGCCGGCCATCTTGAACCAATCGGCGAGCGCCGCTTCAAAGACGTGTCCGGTTTCCCAAATGCGCAGCATCTTGCCCGCCGTCGGTCTGTCCGCCGGTATCTTGAGCCGCTGAAGCTGTACCGCGCGAAGGCAGTCGTTGCCGATCGCACTTGCGCCGACATAGTTGCGCTCCGGTTCGGCCGCCCGCTTTGCGTTGAACGCGGCGTCGATATGGGCGTTGATCCGGTCGCTAATGTCGGTGGCGCGAACGTCGGTGGCGGGAAGGGCCGCGCCGTGGTTGAAATCCATACTAAATGTCACGGTGAACGCTCCTCAGTTGCAGTTCGGGCACGGGATACCGCGCCGCAATTCGGTGGTGGTGTATTCTTCGCCCTTGGCGGGCTCGCCCGGCGCGGAGCCGTCCACATCCATCTTGTGTCCACAGTGCCCGCACTCGACCGTGACCCCGAAATGGTCATCGCAAGCGTCCACGACATGCATCAGCCTTTTCGGCTTCGCGCGCGGCGCATCAGGGAAAAGGTCTGGTGTCGGCATAACGCTCCGTTAGATTTGCACTGAGTTGAGCGCCAGATAGGCGCGGACTTTTTCGATTTCATCGGGCGTCAGGTCGATACGGACGCAGGCGCATGTCCATTGCGAGATCACCACCTTGTCGCCTTCGTGGCGCGTCGAAACCATGTGCCCGGTCCCGCCGCACCATTCGCAATTTCGTTGGACAAGAATTGGCACCAGCGGCTCCGTTGTCAGGCCGCTTCGCGCTTGTCGAAGGTGTGGCAGATGGGGTGCTTGCCGTGGGGCGGGGCCTGAACCGGGAAGCTGCATTCAAAGAGGCGATGCCGGAGAACCCGCAGGCCGGGAAACATGGTGCCGCACAGCACCACCGGATCAATGAGCGGGGCGCCTTCCACATTCTCAATGATGTAGGGCACGCCCGCCTCGCGCAGCATCTTGCGGGTCGGTGGGATCAGCTTCGGCCACTTGTCGGCATTCTTGTTCCGCTTCGCCAGGTCACTATGGGCCTGGCAGGGCGGGGAGGCGTGGATCGCGTCGAAGGTCCGCAGAAAACGATAGTCCATGTCCAGCACATCGCAGCGGAGCATGGGGAACGGATAGCGCGGCCGCTTCTCTATATCCACGCCGATCACGTCGAAGCCCGCACGATGGTATCCCATCGCGGCCCCGCCGGCGCAGCAAAAGAGATCAAGCAGCCTCGGTTTCAAAATGCGCTCCCTCAATCCTGTCCAAGAATGGCGTTCGCATCGGCCCGCGTCACGCTGTCGGTTGTCTCGCAGGCGATGCGCTGGAGACCGGCAACAAGCGTTCCGTTTTCCCCCACCAAGGAGTCGATCAACTGTGCGGCTTGAAGCTGCTCGGTCGTTGTCGAGAAGCCGGAGCGGAGGCGAACTGCTAATGGGTCTGACATTTGTGGCTCCCCTGTCAGGCTGCTGCTTCGCGGAAATGCCCGCACTTCCAAGTCTTGCGTAAGATGAAATTCCGCTCTGCCACTCGGTACATTTCCCAATCCGGCTCGCCGCAATCGGGACAGTTGGACGGCCTGGGCGCGAACAAGAGTTTCGCAGACCACATATCCGGCGGGTCGCGATAATAGTTGATGCTCTCAACATAGTACCGGGTCGGCTGGCCGCCGTTGTCCAGCAACAGAAAGTCGCCGTCCTCAATGCCGCGTCCCCAGCCTTGGGCCGTCGCCTCTTGCCCCGTGTCGTCGCTTGGGCGGAACACATAGTCATGGCCCCATCCCCTATGCCCGGCGCTGTAATCGTGTGTCGTCATGGCGCTCCTTATGTGCTTGCGTTGCAGCTTGGATAAAAATGCCCGCTTACGCATTTGTCGTGCGGGTTTGGTAACAGGTTTCGTTGAATACCCGGTTCACCACAGAGCGGGCAAAGCCCAAAAACCCACTCGGTTTTCGGAGTTGCAATAGCTACGCAAACCGGGTCGTTTTGAGGGGCGTCAGGGGGTGCTTTCTGTAAATTCATGTCAGAACTGCCCCCTGTCCCATCCGTGATGTTTGCAAACGCTGTCGGCCAGCTTGTGAAAGACCTTGCCGTGCTGGTGATTACCACGCACTCCGCGGCGGTACTCTTCAAGGTGAACCATTTCATGTGCCATCGTCGCGATCACAGCGAAGAGGGTCTTGTGCGTGCGGTAGCTGAGACGGATGAAGGGCCTCTCGTTCTCGATGCCGCAGTCGCCATGATTTTCCCGCGACTTCAGCACGTAAAAGTTGACGTCGTCCGCGTGCGGCAGCTTCCAGCTCTTAAACGGCGGTGTCAGCCGCAGCATTTCGTAGACCGTTTCCATGAGCTCGGGCGTGACGTGTATTTTCATGCGGCCGCCTTGGCGCTCTGGCCCATGACGATTTGCTGGATCGCTTTCTTGTTCATGCGGAAGCCCAACATGCAGGTCGCCATGTATTTGGTTGTCGCGGTGTCGTACATCGGCAGACCGAGCACTTCGAGCTGGCGCGGTGTGGCCGGCTCGCGGAGCCAGCGCTTCGTCTTGATCGACGAATTGGTGTCCTCGTGTTCGTTGAGGTAGTCGTCGCCGAGCGCCAGTGCTATCAGCCGATCGCCGACGCCAAGGTGCTTTATCTCGCTCTTGGTGCCGCCGACAGCGTGCCAGAGGCCATCCCACCAGAACAGGCCCGCCCATGCATCGAAGCCACTCGCCATGAGTGCCTTGCTGTCCTTCCAAATGTCGACCCACTTAAAGTTAGACTTCGCCAGCAAGTCAATTTCCGTCATCACGACGTTGCCGAGCTGGCCTTTGACTTTTTCCTGGCGCTCCCACTCGTAGCCGCACAGAGGGCACTCCATGACGCTAATCGGCACGTCGGCCAGGCAGCTCGGACACTCCTTCATGGGCGCCGTGCCAGAGCCGCGCGTATCGTCGAGACAGACTTCCTCTTCCAGTGATCCGTGCGTCAGGCTCGACGTGCCGAAGTCCAGGACGATGCAGTCGGTCTTGATAACCCCAGGCCATTCGTCCGGGTGAACGGTGCGTAGCCCGCGACCGATCATCTGCACCATTGTCGACTTGAAGCTCGACGGGCGCAGAAGAATGACGCAGCTGGTCGGCGGGTGATCCCAGCCTTCCGTCAGCACCATGACGTTGACCAGAACCTCGATACGGCCCTTGCCGTAGTCCGCCAGCAGGTCCGCGCGGTCGGCCTTGCCGAGCTCGCCGTGAATGACTTCCGCCTTCACACCAGCGTCGCGGAACGCCTGCGCGGTGTGCTCGGCGTGGGCCACGGTCGAACAGAACACGACGGTCGCCCGGCGGCGGCAAGAGGGTAGGTCGCGTTCGGGAAGCCCGTCCGCCCACAGCTTCACAATCTGGTCCGTGACAATCTCGCGGTCCATGATCTTGGCGACTTGCGCCATGTCGAAGTCGGTGGCGAGCTTGCGTACGCCTTGAAGCTCGCTGGTGACACCGACGTCCAGAACGAAGGTGCGCGGCCGCACTAAATGGCCGGAGGCGATCAGCTCGCCGATCGTGATTTGGTCGGCGACGTTGGAAAAGGTGGTACGGATACCCTTGCGGTCGCCGCGATTGGGTGTCGCCGTCACGCCAAAGATTTCAACGGCCGGGTTTACCGCCCTCGCCGCCTCGAAGATAGCCTGGTAGCTGGGCGCGGTGACGTGGTGCGTCTCGTCGACCGTGATAAGCCGCAGCGGCGGGATGCGATCGAGATTGCGCGTGAGTGTCTGCACCATCCCGAAGATGGCTTTGCCGCTCCAAGACTTGCTCGTGGCGTCGAAGAGGCTGAAGGAAATGTGCGGATTGACGAGCCGGAACTTCTTTGAGTTCTGATCGACCAGCTCGTCGCGATGCTGCAGGATCAGCGCCTTGTTCGGCCCGTCCTTGGGTGCGGTGTTGATCCGCTCGCCGGTGACGGCCGAGAGCATGATCGTCTTGCCGGCGCCGGTGGGCGCGATCAAGCAAGTGTTGCCGTGCTTGTCCAGGGCTTCCAGGGAGCGTTGCTTCGCTGTTTCTTGCCGTGGCCGAAGGCGCACTTGGCAAATAGACCGGGTTATTAGCCCGGTCTATCCTCTGTGTTGTTGCTACCGTGACGAACAGAAACTAGGTGTTATGACACCCACTGTCAAGCGGCAGGCTTGGCCCAATTCGGGATCGCGTCGTTATTCGCCGGAGCGGGCGCCGTGGCAGCCTGCGGCTGCGCCACGGGGGCGACAGTCGCGTTCTGCGTCGGGGCCGGGGCAGCCGTCGCGGCGGCGCCCCAAGCCGGAGCAGCGGGCGCCTCCTTCACGGGCGAACCGGCAACCACGGGTTTGTCGACCATAGCCAGGAAGCCGTCGAGCGTGGTCGGCGTTTCCTTGGTCATCCCCGGCGTGAGCACGGTGCCGAGTCCGTTCTTGGCGGGATAGCCGTTCTGCGCCGGCTCGACCTTGGTGGTCGCGAAGAACTCGCGGCCTTGCAGGTCCTTGAAGCCGGTGATGACGCGCTTCGCCATCGCTTCCGGGCTCTCGTCCTTGCTGTTCAAGCCCTGCGAGCTGTCCAGGATCGCGCGGATCGTCTTGCGCGTGATCTTGGCGGCCTCGGATTGACCCTTCTCGTCGACCTTGCCGCCTTCGGTGGTCAGGTTCGACCAGAACTTGCGACCCTTGAACGGGCCACGCAGGACGGTGAACTCGCACTTCAGGTATTTGGTGTCGGATGGCGGCTTGGAAGCCGTCAACGCGCCACCGTCACCGGCGCCGCCGGGCTGGAAGGTCATGCGAAGGAAGAGGGGAGTGCCGGCGGGGATCGGTTCCCGAATGTCCGGTTTGTCGTTGCTGAAGTCCATAGAGAAGGTCATGGTTATGCGGCCTCACTGGTTTCGTTGTTGGGTGGGGTGGAAGCATCGCCGCTCGGTTGCGCGCTAACGGAGCTGGGCGGCGGTGCTGTTGCTGCGGGCGGGGATTTGACTGCCTTCGCCATCAGCCTTCCCAAATGCGGTTGTTCATACTGATCCAGCCGCACGCGGGTTTTGAGCGGAACATTTGCGTATTCCGGGTTCTTCCGGCCGTCGGTGAAGAGGCCGGTGTAGGTCTTGCCGTCCGCGGCCTTGAACTCGGCCATGACCAGCGAGTAGTCCATGATGTAGGGCAGCTCGCTCGCCAGCTTCGAGCCGGTGAGCAGCGGCACCCAATCTTTGACACCCTCGATTTCTTTGCGTTCGAGGCCGCCAACCAGCCACACGTTGCGGCCAGGCAGATGGTGCAGGCGCTTCGCCCAATCCACCATTTCCAGACCGAGCAGGCCATAGGCGCCGAGATTGTTCTTCTGGCCCTGCTTGTTGAAGGCTTCCGGTTGTTCCTTGCACCAGTCGAAGCACATGCGGCTGGCAACCGTCGTGCTGTCGACGAACACCGTCTGCACCCACGCGAAGTCCGGGTGCTGTGCTTCGAGCGCGGCGAGAACGGTCTTGGCTTCCAGCCAATTCTCGATCTTGATGCTCGGACCGGCCCATGCGGGGCCGAACTCGTCGTCGCGCTCGACGGCGAGCAAGCCCGCCTCGAAGTCCAGGGTGAGGGTGCTGGCCGGATCAAGGGTCTTCAGAAGGGTGGTCTTGCCGACGCCGGCCGTACCCCAAATCTGACCCTTGACGGTCGTTTGCTGCCGCCGCTGATCGGCGGTGATGATAGCGAGGGCCATTATGCCCCCGCCGCGACAGCGTTCTTCAACGCCCGCTTAACAACGGCACGGATTTCGCCGATGGTGCGACGCTTGCGATCGTTCCAGCTTTCAATCGAGCCGCGGTGGCCCGTGTGGAGCTGCTTGATCGAACGCTTGAGCGCTTTGTATTCTGGGCGATCCGCGTCGGACGAAGAGGAAAAGGCGCCTGTAACTTTGTTCAGGGCGCCGACCAGACAGTAGCACTCGACATTTTTGCCACGCAGCGTCTTATATTCGCTGTATTGGCCTGATACCCAACGCTGCGGGTTGGAATAGAGCTTGTCGATCCGGCGAAAGATTGTGCTGAGTTTCATGGCTCACACCGTCCGATAGAAGACGTCAGCGAGGCGCTGACTGTGCCGGGGTGACACAACACCGGCTTCGCGCAGCGAAAGCGCCCGACGATTGGCGGCTTGCACCAGCGTTTCCAGACGCTCGACTTCCGCGCCGGCGACTTGTTCAACCCGGTGGCGGGCCTGCGCTCGCGACATGACGGCGCGGTTGACGGTCTTGTCGAAGT
>Ga0068871_100000745_pt1 | contig 22042 bp, 19 predicted proteins | sample KBSMisM72_FD_72750 | JGI IMG/M metagenome (GOLD analysis project Ga0068871, IMG submission 72750) | Miscanthus rhizosphere microbial communities from Kellogg Biological Station, Michigan, USA - KBS Miscanthus M7-2 | ecosystem: Host-associated > Plants > Roots > Rhizosphere > Soil ...
TTTAGTGATGTCACTAAAGTTCGGGCGTCGCCTCCGTAAAACCTCTAACCACGAAAGGACACAAAGGTCCACGAAGGAAAATCCACTGCTCCTTAGGTTTTGGAGGTGGCCGCTACCTTTGAATTTTCCATCGAGATTCCATTGCTGGACCCTTCCAATTCGATGTCAGGCAGTTGCTCCACGGCGCGCCGCAGAGATTGCTCCCAACTGGAATGGATAAGATTCAGGTCACGGTCGCCGGCGGAGAGGCGGCGGTAACGGGTCACGTTCAGGCTGTCTTTGGTGTAGAGCATCAGGTCGATCGGCGGCCCCACCGTCACGTTGGAGCGCATGGTTGCGTCCATGGAGAGCAGCGCGTACTTGGCGGCTACTTCCAGCGATGTCGTCGACTGGATGCCACGATCGAGAATGGGACGGCCGTACTTACATTCACCCAGTTGGAGGTACAAAGAATCTTCGGTTGCGGCCAAGGGATTTCCCTGAGGATAAATCAGGTAGAGATTGGGATCCTGGCCGCGGATTTGTCCGCCCAGCAGCAGGTGAACGTTGAAATTGAAGGAGTCGCGTTCGAGGGAAGCACGGTCGATGTCGGAGACGCGGCGAACACAGTCGCCTACGACGCGTGCGGCTTCGTACAGGGAGTTGGCTTGGGCGAGACCGCGTCCGGCGTCGAATTCCTGTCCCAGCAACGTCACGATGGACTGGCTGATGGAAAGGCTGCCGCTGTTCAGGATTACGAATACCCGCTCACCGGGCTGGACGAACCAGTGCATTTTGCGGCATACGTTCACTTGATCAAAGCCGGCGTTAGTCCGTGAGTCGGATGCGAGTACCAGCCCCTGCTTCGTCATAATCCCCAGGCAATATGTCACGGTGCTCCTCGATTAAAAGTGTGAGGGCGTCAGCGCCCCGATTTCCGATGAACTTAACTGATGTGCGTCAGCCAAAAAAGAATGTCTCGCGGCTGGCCAGCCGCAAGTTAGTGATCCGCATCTCAATCGCGCCTGTAAATGATTGTAGTGTAAGGCGCGATACCTATGCTGATTCGCCTTGGTTACGATATTCAATTTGAAACTATCGGGGAAGTTCCCATCGTAACCCTGCTCGAGGTTCATCCCTCGCGCAAAGCGGATCTGCGCGAGCCCGATGAAGTTCGGGTCGAGCCAGCGGTTGAGATGCAAAAATATCAGGACAGCTTCGGCAATCACAGTTGCCGATTGATCGCGCCCGGGGGCAAGATTCGTTTTCACAATTCCACGCTCATAGAAGACTCAGGGCGTCCCGATGAGATTGGCACCGACGCCCGGGAACTGGCGATCGCAGAAATGCCATTTGAAGTCTTGCCTTACCTGCTGAACAGCCGCTATTGCGAGGTTGACCTGCTGGCAAACACTGCGGTGGAACTCTTCGGAAGTCTTCCGCGAGGCTGGAAACGGGTACAGGCGATCTGCGACTGGATCCACGACAAGGTCCAGTTTGGATATCGATTCGCAAACCCAGTTCGTACCGCGCTGGGAACCTATACAGAGCGGGTTGGGGTATGCCGGGATTTTCAGCATCTGGCGATCACGTTCTGCCGCGCCCTGAATATTCCAGCGCGCTATGTGACCGGATATCTGGGCGATATTGGCGTGCCGATGGATCCAAATCCGATGGACTTTAGCGCCTGGTTCGAAGTCTTTTTGGAGGATCGCTGGTGGGCTTTTGATGCCCGCCACAACATCCGGCGCATTGGACGAGTGTTGATGGCAACCGGCCGCGACGCCACAGATTGCGCCATTACGACCTCGTTTGGACGAGCCAAGCTGACCCACTTTCAGGTGATCACCGAGGAAGTAAAGCAGACCACAACAGCAGCGACGGAACCGGCGATCTGGATTACTCCATCGGCGGAATCTGATCCTGCATCTCCCAGCGCCGCTTGAGCGCTAGGCTTTCCCCTTTAAATATCCGGCCATCACCTTGGCGTAGTCTGCGATAGCAATTTCCGGCTCATCGATATCGGGATGCCAGACCTTTTCCCATTCAAAAGAATAGTAGCCGCGATAGCCGATTTTCACGAGCGCTTCCACCTGCCGCCTCACTGGAACCGTGCCCTGCCCGGTCAGCACGTAGTGCACGTCGTTGCCTTCGGGGCGCGAATCTTTGAGATGGGTGTGGTGAATGTAGTTTCCCAACTGACCGACGGTGAACTCGGGCTCTTCTTTTCCGCTGACAAAGGTGTGATGCGCGTCCCAGAGCAATCCGACATGCTTGGAGTTCGCCTTCTCCAGCAGTGCCTTCAGAGTCGCCGAATCGGTGAAATCGCCGTGCGATTCGATGAGCACGGTCACACCGTGGGGGCCGGCGTAGGCGCCTAACTGGCCAAGTGAGGTTCCGACTCGCTCCACGACCTCATCGCGCGGTCCTTCTATCTTGTTTCCGAAGACGCGTACGTAAGGGGCCTTTAAGGCCGAAGCCAGGTCGATAAAACGGCGGGCGTCAGCCAATTGCTGCTGGTGTTTCTGCGGGTCGGCATCATGCATCTCCGCCGAACTGCTGACACAAGCGATGTGCAGGCCACGCGAGGCGATATCTTTTTTGGACTTCGCAATGTTCTCGGGACTGAACTCGGGACGGGTGGGAAGATCCATCGAGCCCTGCAGGCCGCGGAGTTCGACGGCCGCGAAGCCATGTTCCTTGGCGAAGTCGAGGATCTTCAGCCAGTCCCATGCGGGGCAACCCAAGGTGGAGAAGCCTATTGGCAGCGGCTTCGGAGAGGCATGTGCGAGCAGGGGCAGGCTGGTCGCAGCGGTCAGGGCGGCGGTCGCGGTCTGGATGAATTTACGGCGAGTGAGCGATTGCTTGGTCGGGATTGTCATTGGGTTTTCTTTTCGAGCGATGCAAGTATAGCGATTTCAAGAAGTCCCCGCCTATCGGGATGTTACGCGGTTAAAAACGCCCGCCCAAGCGAAGCTTGGACGGGGACTTTCGCCCGGCCTGCGTTTCGATTATTTCCGTTTTGACGTGGAGGACCGCTTCGTCCCGCAGAATAGCGGATTGGAAGGAGCTTCGCGTTTTCAGCCGAAGGCCAATATTTCCTACACTCCCTCCAACCGGCTGCCAGTCACCCTTTACGCCAGCTATGGTCGCGGTATTTCCAGCCAGGACGCGCGTGGGGTGGTGCGCAAAGAACCGGCGCACTCCGGGATTATAGACGCATCGGGTTAACAGCTAGCAGTTTGGCGCGGGAACTACTAGTGCGGCCCGGAATCGCGAGGGGAAATCCTGCCCTCCCCTTTGGTACATGGCCAGTTTCGTTGCTGATTCGTGTCGAATTAATTACTTGACCTTAAAGAGCTTCGCTACTACATTAGGCAGTTCCGGGGACAGTTTTAGGCTGTTGTCTGAAGAACCTCCGCCAATACCGGGCCATTCCTTAAAGAGAAGAAACTTTCGGCTCTCGCGGAGCATCTATACGAGTAGTTGGAGCTTTCCTGTAAAACCCATCTGGATTGAATAACTTAGGCAGCCAGCATCCAGACGTAGGCAGCCCTTGTGTGGTGGGAATAAGCCAACTTGGCATAATTTAGGAGACAGGTCATGAAGCGCTCTGATCGCGTTTTCGATGCATTACACACGTTGCGTAACCGCTACATGCTGTGTCAGTTAGCGTCGAAAGCAACCCGTAAGTTTCACAAACCCAACACCCGGATCCAGGAAACCATGAACGAAGTCCTGGAACGGATCGCAGTTTCGGAGCGGCAGGCGGTTTTGGCCGAGCCGGAGCACTTTGCTGAGGCACAAAGGCGGGCGGCCTGATACAGGCCCCGCCTTCATCCTCTGCCGGTGTAAGTCTTTCCTGTTTTTGACCCTCCTTAAAAATCTCCTCGCAGGTGGAAAATGACCATCGCTGAACTCAAAGAGAAAAACATAACTGAGCTGACCAAGATCGCCCGATCTTTGGATCTGCCCGGCGCCAGCGGTCTGCGCAAACAAGACCTTATCTTCAAGATTCTGCAGGCACAGAGCGAAAAAGAAGGCCACATTTTCGCCGAAGGCGTGTTGGAAATCCTGCCTGACGGTTATGGTTTCCTCCGGTCCCCGGACTACAACTATTTGCCCGGCCCGGATGACATTTACGTCTCGCCCTCACAGATTCGCAAATTTGACCTTAAAACCGGCGACACCATCAGCGGCCAAGTGCGGCCGCCGCACGAGGGCGAGAAGTACTTTGCCCTGGTTAAGATTGAAGCGGTCAACTTCGAGTCGCCCGACGAAGCCCGCAACAAGATCCTGTTCGACAATTTGACGCCGCTATATCCGCAGGAACGGCTCAAGCTGGAGTCGGTCCGCGAAAACGTGACAGCCCGTGTGATGGATTTGTTAACGCCGCTGGGTAAGGGGCAGCGCGCCCTGATCGTCTCCCCGCCGCGTGCTGGAAAAACCATGATCCTGCAGAACGTGGCGAACTCCATCACGACAAATCATCCCGAAGTGGTGATGATTGTTTTGCTGATTGATGAACGACCGGAAGAAGTCACCGACATGCAGCGATCAGTGAAGGGCGAAGTTATTTCATCGACCTTCGATGAGCCGGCCGCGCGGCACGTACAAGTCGCCGAGATGGTGATTGAAAAGGCGAAGCGGCTGGTGGAACACAAGCGCGACGTCGTCATTCTGCTCGACTCCGTGACCCGTTTGGCGCGTGCGTACAACACTATCGTGCCGCCATCGGGAAAGGTGCTTTCCGGCGGCGTCGACTCAAACGCTTTGCAGCGTCCGAAGCGGTTCTTTGGCGCGGCGCGAAACATTGAAGAGGGCGGGTCGCTCACCATCATTGCGACGGCTTTGATCGACACCGGTTCCCGCATGGATGACGTTATCTTTGAAGAATTCAAGGGTACCGGCAACTGCGAGGTCATTCTGGACCGCAAGCTTTCCGACAAACGCGTGTTTCCGGCGATCGATATTCAACGCTCCGGTACTCGTAAGGAAGAGCTGATCATTCCTAAGGAAGACCTTACGCGGATTTGGGTTTTGCGGAAGGTGCTGAATCCGTTGTCTCCGGTGGAGGCGATGGAACTACTGATTGATAAGCTGGGGAAGACGCGGTCGAATACCGAGTTCCTATCGAATATGAGTTCGTTGTAAGTTGGATTGAGGTGATAGAGGCCAAGTCTTTTGACTTGGCCTTTTTCTTTGGTAGTCGAGGTTGCCCGAGGTTTGCTCGGCGCGGACGGATCGGAGAACCCGTCCTACGTGGCTGTTGCTGATTCCAGCAGGAAGCTTTTGCCCCTTTTCTCTTTGCCGAGTGAGATTACTGTTATCAGTAGGATCACATTTACCACTACAAAGCCTGCCAGTGCCCAGTTGTAACCGAAACGGTCGCGAAGGGCGTACTCGATGGAGTTGGTGGGCGCTGCGAAGAGAATTCCCAATTGGTAGGCAAAACCGGGCATCAGTCCACGAACTGAGTCCGGGGAAAGTTCGTTTAGGTGCGCAGGGATGATTCCCCACGCTCCCTGCACTCCTACTTGCATGAAGAATGCTCCAATGGCGAGGACCAAGAGCGAGGATCCGAAGGCCCACATGGGAACTACGGCCGTTGATAGCAGGAGGGCGGCAATCATGCTGCGCCGCCGGCCGAGCCTTTCCGAGAAGAACCCGAAGACCAGGGCACCGAGCACCGCCCCAAGGTTATAGAGAATCGCCATGTTGGCGACGACTGCACCGCTGAATTTGTGCGCCGTCTTCAGAAAATCGGGATAAAGATCCTGGCTGCCGTGGGAATGAAACATCATCAACGTCATTAACAACGTCAGGTAACCAAATATCTTCCAGTGTACTCTGGCAGTCTTCATGATGGCTGACACGGTGGGAGCCCGGTGCTGTTCCCAAGCCTTTGACTCCTTCACCTTGGAGCGGATGTAAAGCGCGAGCAATGCCGGTGCGCCGCCGACCCAGAACATGGCGCGCCAGCCGAAGGTGGGAAGAATGAAATGAGAAGCGACCGCTGCCAGCAGGTAGCCGATCGAGTATCCACTTTGCAGTATGCCGGAGAGAATTCCTCGCCAGCGAGCGGGAGCATTTTCCATGGCCAGCGACGCGCCAACCCCCCACTCGCCCCCCATGCCGATGCCGTAAATGGTGCGGAGCACCAGGAATACTGTGTAACTGGGAGCGAACCCGCAGAGCAGTTCAACCAACGAGAAGAAGACGACATTCAACATCAGAGGTTTGCGGCGTCCGTAGCGATCCGCCAATAGACCGAATATGAGGGCTCCCAGTGGCCGCATCGCCAAGGTCGCGGTAATGGTCCACACCATAGCTGCTTTGGTGACATGGAATTGGGCAGCCAGCACGTCGAGAAGAAAGACCAGGACGAAGAAATCGAAGGCATCAAGGGTCCAGCCAAGGAAGCTGGCGGTTACGGCATGCCATTGGTCGGAGCGTGATAGCTGAACTGTTTCGGTTTGGGACATTCCCACCTGTGAGCTCCTACTAGTAAAGAGAAGAAATTCCCTAGGCAAGCCTGGAGAAGACGGAAACAGCTTGGACATCAGAACATTTTTTGGCGATTCAAGCAATTCAACGTAGTCGAACTGAGCTAATTTATTTCGTAATTCGTAACAGTTACTCCGGAGATTGCGAGAGCCGTCAATAAACGTTGACAAGGAGGGCATCGGCGGATGAAACTCCGCTTAATCAGTTTGTAATTTGAGAGTTAGCCTGTCTTTGTTTTATCTGGGCAGTAGGTAGCTTGGATGGCAGGCTTTCCAGCCATAGATTCGTCATTGAGTTACGCCACTTCTATGGCGCATCAATTTATGTTGCCATCCGACCCCTGGGACCATGGTTCTCCCGGCGGACATCCGACGTCCAGTCGGGATGAGTCGCGTGCTGCTTCCCCGTCCCGAATCTCGATAGATCATCTGGCGGTTTTGCTATCAGCCAAAGACGAGGGAACTCCCGCCGAACTTACGCGAGACCTCCAACTTAATGACATCGTCGAGCAGGCGTGCCTGGCGACGGGCGCGACCGGGGCAGCGATTGCCCTAGCCCGGGGAGACGAACTTATATGCCGGGCTTCGACGGGAAAAACCGCGCCGGACCTGGGAATACGGCTGAACACCGAACATGGTCTTTCTGCGTTTTGTGTTAACACTCGGGAAACGCAGCGTTGCGACGATTGCGATTTTGATCCGCGAGTGGATGCGGAAGCCTGCCGGCAATTGGGCGTAAGGTCGGTGCTGGTTATTCCCATGGTTTACGGGGATTTCCTGCTGGGTATTTTTGAGATTTTCTCGCCGCATAGTTTTGCTTTTCATGATCGCGACGCGGAGACTTTGCTGGCGCTGTCGCGGGGCGTCCTGATCGCGTTGGGAATATCGACCATGTCGCAGGAACTGGAGCCTGCCCCTGAGCCCGTAGCTCCGCTTGAACCTATGGCGCCGGCTAGGTTTCATTTTGCCGACCTGGTGGCCGCGGACAGGAATCAATGGGCAGAAGAACCAGCGCCGGTTATTGATCGTTCGCGTGATGCGGTGGTCCATCCGAAGATTGCCGAAATACCAGTGCCGCGGCAGGAGGTCCGGGACGAGCTTTCCGCTTCTGCTGAGGAGTCAGTTCCGCAATTCAAGACGGTGCAGCCACCGAGAGATTATTGGACAGGGATCCTTACGTTTTTAGTAGTGGCTTTAGCACTAGTGCTGGGGTGGATGTTGGGGCATGGGCGTTCGGCCCGCCAAAATGCAGCACGAGAGGAATTGCGCACGGCGGTTGCGGCGCAGGAGGGGCCCCCCCCCGCGACTCCGCAAGTTGAAAATAGCGAATTAGAAGGAACTATTGAACTACCTTCGCCACCACCTAGCGTAGCGAAACGCGGAAAGGCTAAGGCCGATCCGGATGGACTGGTGGTTTACCAGGATGGCAAAATCATTTTCCGGCAGGTGACTCCTTCCCGCGCGAAACTGGATAGTGACCCGGCCAACCCGGTGAAACTGGCACCGGACGTAGCTGGCGCCCTGCTCACCCGGCGAATTGAGCCACATTATCCGGAGCGGGCGAGACGACAGAATGTTCAAGGCGCGGTGATCTTGCAGGCGTTGGTCAATGAGGATGGCGGTGTGCAGCAGTTGAAAGTGCTGGTCGGTAATGCGGATCTGGCGGTGGCGGCCATCGACGCGGTGCGACATTGGCGATTCAAGCCATACGCGCTGAAAGGAAAAGCCAGCCAGTTCGAAACGCGAATTACGGTGAACTTTGCGCTCCCTGGTGCGCAGCAGATCAACGACTAAGTTGCCGTTGCCAGTTCCTTGGCGCGCTGAGTAGCTTTTACAACAGCCTTGATCAACGTTACCCTCAGCTTTCCTTCTTCCAACTCCATGATGGCATCGATGGTGCAGCCCGCGGGAGTGGTTACGGCGTCTTTGAGCAAGGCGGGGTGATCTCCGGTTTCGAGCACTACCGTTGCCGCGCCCAACGTTGTTTGCGCGGCGAGCAGCGTGGCTACATCGCGGGGAAGTCCTACTTTCACTCCGGCTTCGGCGAGCGATTCCAGAATGATGTAAATGTAAGCGGGCCCGCTGGCAGATAGGGCGGTGACCGCATCCATGTGCTTCTCATCGACAACCACGGTCTTGCCCACACTATTGAAAATCGCGGTTGCAGTTTCCAGGTGATGAGGCTCGGCGAAGCGGCCTTTGCACAGCCCGGTCATTCCAACTCCCAGAGAACAGGGGGTGTTGGGCATGGCCCGAACTACCGGCAGATCGAGGCCCAGGGCGTTTTCGATTTGCGATGTGTGGACCGATGCCGCTACTGAAATGATCAGCTGGTTCTTGTTGAGATTGGGCTTGATTTGCGCCAGAACCTCATTCACTACTTGAGGTTTCACCCCGATCAGGATGATGTCAGCTCCCCGGACGGCTGATTTATTGTCGGTGCTGACGGGGATACCCAGGTTCTGGCTCAAGGCGCGGGCGCGTTCTTCGTGCTGGACGGTGGCAACGGTGGCGTGAGGCAGGAGCAGATGTTTTTCCAGCAGGGCCTTGAGCAGGATTCCGCCCATTTTGCCTGCGCCCAATACGGCGACCCGCTTTGCTGAAAGATCGGCTGCCATTTGCCCTCGCCTCCACTGAATTATTTTGGAGATAAGGATTATCACACATCGGTGTGTGCGGTGAGGGGTCGGCCCATACTAGCGACAACGTTCCTCATTCGTATCTGAGAGCTTCTATGGGATCCAGCCTGGCTGCTTTGCGGGCTGGGTAGAAACCGAAGAAGATTCCGATCGCCATGGAGAAGATCACAGCTGCAAGAATTGCCGGCGGTGAAACCAGAACCGGCCATCCCAGGGTTTGAGTGATCAGATAAGAGGCGGCCATGCCGGAGAGGATGCCTATGCTTCCACCGAGCAGGCTCAGCACGATGGCTTCCACCAGAAATTGCTGCTGCACGTCGCTTTCGGTCGCTCCGATGGCCATTCGAATGCCAATCTCGCGGGTGCGCTCGGTTACCGATACCAGCATGATATTCATGATCCCGATACCGCCGACAATGAGCGAAATGCTGGCAATCGAAGCCAGCAGCATGGTGAAGACTTTGGCGGACTGATCGGCGAGGTCGGCCATGTCGGCGAGGTTACGGACGAAGAAGTCGTCATCCTGTCCGGTACGAATGCGGTGGCGGTCGCGCAGCAGCGACTCGATCTGCTTCTGCGCGGTGTAGCTGGCTTCGCGCGAGGTGGCGGAGACCATGATCCAACGCAGCCAGTCCTGGCCGGTAATCTTCTTTTGCAAAGTGGTGATGGGGATGAGGATGATGTCATCCTGATCCTGTCCCATAGCGGCGGACGTGCCTTTTGACACCAACACACCGGTGACCGTAAAGGGCAAGTTGCTGATACGGATGGTTTGTCCAACGGGATCCGTGGCGCTGAATAGATTCTTGCGCACGGTTTCGCCGATCACGGCGACATTCGCCGCGATGGCGACATCGTTTTGGGTGAATGAACTGCCCTCAGCCATCGGCCAGCTACGAATTTCGAAATATTGCGGCTCGGTACCATTGATGTTGGTGGACCAGTTGTCGTTTCCGAAGACGACTTGAGCAGTGGACTGGCTGCCCGGTGCGGCTGCTTTCACCGACGGACACTCACGCAGGATGGCAAGCATGTCGTCATAGATCAGCGTCTTGGTGGCACCCCAGCCCATGCGCATGCCGCCGCGGCTGACGGTGCCGGAAGAGACGAAGAGCATGTTGGACCCCATAGCGGCAATTTGTTGCTGGGCCTGCTGTTGCGCGCCCTGGCCGACGCTCACCATGGCGATGACAGCTCCAACCCCGATGATGATGCCCAGCATGGTCAGAATGGAGCGCAGCTTGTTGCGAGCCAAAGCTCGCATTGCAATTCGAATTATGGCTAGTAAATCCATGAAATCTAGTGTGTGGGGCGGGCGCCCTCGCCCGCCTTGCAGCGTCGTCTCAGTTGTGCCCTTTGGCGCGTACCGTTGCCTTTCCCGTGCCGGGCAGTGGCCAGTCCTCCTTTAGCCTTACTACGCCGCCTTCGCGGATGGCGGTCTGATCTTGCCTAGCTTTTATCAGCCTGGCGACGACCGATCCTGCGTTTCGATTGTGTCGCTGAGCGATTTCGTGAAAGTCGAGCTCCTGATGCACTTCGTCAAATAGTTTTGCGGGTTCCTCCCACGACCAATAGCCTCCAGTGTTAGTTGGCTTGAAGCTCTCACGCTCCTCCTGCTTTACCAAGGCGCTTAGGGCGCGGTTCAGAGCCTTGATCACGATCGGCCTGCGGTAGACGGCGTCGGCATCCAAGACCTCGACGGTTTCTGGATTTGTGCCCGCGGCAAGGGATGGCATGAATTTCAGGGCCTCGTGAATGTCCATTATTTCGTCCTCCCGTGGCAGGAGCTGAACGACGTGTGTGGATTCTGTGACGAGTGAACATTCCGGTCGGCCCCAATTCCAGCTCTGGAGCCGGTCCTACTTTCGCCCTTTCAGGGCTTTCCGATTTCCTAATTCGACCCAGGGCCGGTGCCGCTTGGACAAGCTCGGGCCGCCTCCTGGCTCTAGCCTTGCACCGCGTCGCGGTTGGTATCGCGATCCTGTTTCGGGCTCCGCGGCCCTAGCGCTATTTGATTCGTGTTTCATTTAGTCTTCCAGCGTCGGCATGTTCTTCAAGACCTCTGCTGCTACCGGGCGGTCCTTAACCGGCTCGTCGCGACGAATCTTGCCGTCCCGAAAGTGGATGTTTCTCCTCGCGAACGCGGCGATGTCTGGCTCGTGGGTAACGAGCACAACCGTCAGACCCTGGTCGTTCAGGTTTTGCAGGATTTCCATCACTTCCACCGAGGTGCGGCTGTCCAGGTTTCCGGTAGGTTCGTCGGCCAGCAGAATTGCCGGCTTGTTGACCAGTCCGCGGGCGATGGCGACGCGTTGCTGCTGCCCACCGGAAAGCTGGGAAGGGAAGTGCTCCATGCGGTCGCCGAGGCCCACCAGTTCCAAGGCTTGCACGGCGCGCTTGCGGCCCTCGTCTTTGCTGATCTGCGCGTAGAGCGTGGGGAGTTCAACGTTTTCCAGAGCTGTGGTGCGAGAGAGGAGGTTGAATCCCTGAAAGACGAATCCGATTTTGCGGTTGCGAATCGCCGCCAGTTCTTTCTTGCTGAGCTCGGAGACGGCCACGCCTTCGAGTACATAGCGGCCGCTGTTAGGCTTGTCGAGACAGCCGAGAATATTCATGAAGGTCGACTTGCCGCTTCCGCTCGAACCCATAATGGCGACGAACTCACCAGGCTCGATATTGATCGTCACCCCACGCAGGGCGTGAACGCGAGTCTCGCCGAGGTCGTAATATTTGTGCACGTCCTCGACGTGGATGACGGCGCCACCGGCCGACGAAGGGCCGCTCGCTACGGGTTGTGAAATGGTTGCCATTCATTGAGACCCAACCCATGTCTCGCAAAGTCGCCGAGACCTGGGGCATCCTCAATTTTTATCGCCTTCGCGCGCCGCCTACACCTGGCGCAGCAGATGGAGCCGAGGTCAAAGCCTGCGCGCCGGTTACAAGCTCATCGTTAGGATCGAGTTGCCCGTTAAGCACCTGCGCGACCTCGGTAAGCGTGTGGTCGGTGATGCCGGTGCGAATTCTGACCGGCTGCAGGGTCTTGTCGGGAAGCAATTTCCATATAACGGAGACGTCAACGCGTGGTGTGCGTTGTGCAGCTCCTCCGCCGTGCTGGCCCTCGCCGGCCCCGCGAGCCGCAGCGGCCCCACTTTGGGCGGTCGACTGCTCATGCTGGCCAGTGCTCAAGCCATATTTCTGATAGAGCGCGCGGATTTCATCCGCTGGCATATCGGGCTTAAAACGCAATGCTCCGTTGGGCACACGAAGTACGCCAGAAGCGCTGGCCACTGGCAGGGTGATATAGGCCGTCATGCCCGGAAAGAGCTTTAATTGAGGATTATCGAAATCGATAATCGTGTTGTAGGTGACTACGTTCTGCACCGTGGTCGCATTCATGCGGACCTGGGAAACTTTTCCAGTGAATGAGTCCTTGGGATAGGCGTCGACCTTAAAGGTGACTTCCTGTCCGGGATGAATCATTCCAACGTCCGATTCGTCGGTTGCAGCGTAGACCTGCATCTTGGTGAGATCCTGCGCGATGGTGAACAGAGTAGGTGCCTGCAGAGAGGCGGCTACGGTCTGCCCAACGTCGACGCTACGCGCGATCACCGTGCCATCGATGGGAGCGTGGATTGTGGTGTAGTCCAAATTTGTCTGGGCCACAGTGACTGCAGCCTGCTTCTGCTGGTACTGGGCGGCAGCCTGGGTGACCATCGCCTCGGCTGCATCTACCGCGGCGGCGGCAGTATCGGCATTCGCCTTGGCCAGATCTAGTTGCTGTGGGCTGAAGACTCCCGCCTTGGTAAGGCCTTCGTTACGCTGATAGTCCGCCTTTGCCTGGACAGCAGTTGCCTTGGCTTTGACCAGGTTGGCCTGGGAGGCGATCAGATTGGCTTTCGAGTTGGCCGCGTCCGCCTGCGCCTGGAGCACGGCGCCGTGAAAGAGCGAGGGATCGATCTGCGCGACTACCTGACCCTTTTTGACCTTCGAATTGAAATCGACATAGAGGCGCGAGATGGTGCCCGATACCTGTGATCCCACCTGCACGGTGGTCACCGCGTTTATGGTTCCCGTGGCCTCGACTACCTGGCGGATGTCTCCGCGGTCCGCCTTCGCGGTGAAATACTTGGGTTTGTCGTCACCCTTGAACTGGAAGGCCGCGAACACTGCAATCGCGACCACTACAATGGACACGATTAACCAATGACGCTTGAGCACGTTCACAAAAGATCCTCAATTCCATCCAAAAATGTGTCTATAGAGTTAAACCCGCCATGCTGGGAAAAGCTGCGGGATTCGAACCGCGGAACGCAACCGATGTACCATCTAGAGCTTACGCTTCTAATGTTACATTTTCTTCCAGTGTTCAGCGCTTCGATCTGTATTTACAAACTTTTACGAATCTCAGTTGAGCCAGCTTCTTTTGACTAGTATTCAGCGCATTGCGTTGTACGCAACTGCGCGGCGAAATTGTGAGGGCAGGTACTGATGGATTGGCAGGCACTATGGCTAACCGTGCGGCTGGCAGTACTGGTTGCCGCAGCTTTGCTGATAATCGGCATGCCAATCGCGTATTGGATCACTTACTCGCGGCGGCGCTGGAAGTTTTTGGTCGAGGCCGTAGTTGCTCTGCCGATCGTTTTGCCGCCGACTGTTTTGGGATTTTACGTTTTGGTGGCGTTAGGATCGCGCAGCCCTTTGGGGCGATGGTGGCAGGGGATGACCGGCCACACCCTCGCCTTCACATTCGAAGGATTGCTGATCGGTTCTATTGTTTACAGCCTGCCATTCGCGGTACAGCCCTTTGCCGCGTCGTTTGCGTCGGTTGACTCGCGGTTGCTGGCGGCCTCGGCAACGCTGGGTGCTTCACGGTTGCGGACGTTTTTTCAAGTGGTTCTTCCCTTATCGGTGTCGGGACTGGTGACAGGTATCGCTTTGAGCTTTGCTCACACCATGGGCGAGTTTGGAGTGGTGCTGATGGTGGGTGGAAATATTCCAGGAGTCACACGCACGGTGTCGATTGATATCTTTGACAAGGTGCAGGCTTTGAATTACTCGGGCGCGAACCACACGGCTCTGGTTTTGTTGGTTATTTCTTTCCTCATCCTGGCGGTGGTATACGGAATCAATCGCCGAGCCCTGGTGGCTTTGCCATGGAGGTGAGGCTGTTCACGGCGGAGTCTCCTGCAAGAGTCTTGGCCCGGATCGTTAAGCGGTTTCCTGGCGGAGGCCTCGATGTGGATTTTGCAATCGGGGCGGGATTTACCATTCTTTTTGGTGCTTCCGGTGCCGGCAAAACTACATTGCTCGATTGCCTCTCTGGGCTGGTTCACCCGGAGGCAGGAGGGATCTCGATTGATGGGCGAAATCTTTTCAGCCACACCCATGGAGTGAATGTACCCGTCGCCGAACGGAAGATCGGATATCTGTTTCAGGATCTTGCCTTGTTTCCACATCTGACGGTGCAAAAGAATATCGAGTACGGATTATCAAAGTTGACGGCGGCGGAACGTCAGCACCGCTCGGCCCAAATTCTGCAATCGTTTCGAATCTCGCAGTTGGCTCAACGCAAGCCGGGTGAAATTTCCGGTGGTGAGGGTCAGCGGGTCGCGCTGGCCCGCGCCCTGGTTACCGATCCTTGCCTGTTGCTGTTGGACGAGCCGTTGGCCGCATTGGACGCGGCTACTAAGTCGAACATTTTGGATGACCTGCGGGCGTGGAACCAGCAACACCAAATTCCCATCCTCTACGTTACCCATAGCCGGGAGGAGGTGTTTGCCCTGGGCGAGCGTGTACTGGTGCTCGAGAATGGACGTGTCATTGCGTACGGAACACCACATGAGGTAATGGCCGCGCCCCAAAATGAAACCGTGGCGCAGCTTGTGGGATTTGAAAATATTTTTGACGCCGTGGTATCGGCTGCACATGAAGCCCGGGGAACCATGACTTGCCGCTTGGGCGTCAGCGAAGTTCAGTTAGAAACACCGTTAGTCCGGATGGCCGAAGGGTCGAGACTGCGATTGGGAATTCGAGCAGGCGATATTCTTCTTGCGACTACTCCGCCGGTGGGGTTGAGCGCGCGGAATATCTTGAAAGGGGAGATCCGTTGGCTGGAGCAACGGGACGTGACCATGGTGGCGAAAGTGGATTGTGGGGTTGAGATGGAAGTGCATCTTACCTTGGCCGCGCGAGATACGCTGGGTTTTGCTCCGGGATCGAAGGTTTGGCTGATTATCAAGACTTATTCCTGCCATTTGATGAAGGGATAGGACCTTGCGTTCTATTTCGGATTTTGTGTCTTTCGCCCCTTCGGGGCTTCTGGGATGTTGGGGTTCCCTAGGGCTTACGCCCTAGGCTGCATTCTTCCGCCGCTTTGCGGCTCTCACTAGGGATCCTTCGCGCGGCAAGCTGCGCTTCAGGCGGGTAGGGTATCGGCATTTACGGATTAGCGTACTCGCGCTTCGAATGCTTTTTGCATTTCTATGACTGCGATCCATTGGCCGTTGCGGCTCTCACTGTAGACGATATCGCCCCCCAGGATTTGGGCAGCTGCCGGGGGTGGCAGGTCGCGATGGTATCCGAAGAAGCGGGTTTTGGTACGTTGCCATGCCGGCCAGCTTTCGAGCACGGAATGAGCGGGTTCGTATTTTGTCGAGAATACCAGGGCAACATCGAAGCTGGCGCGTAACTCGGCCGCGGACATCAATTCGTCGGCGGTAAAGTCCTCGATTCTGATCACTCGCAAGGGTCGTGTGACGTAGCCCAGGATCGGACGGGTTATCTCGTCATTGGCCGGCCAAGCTGTCAGCACTCGCGCCATTGGATAACGGGCTTCCAGAAATCCCTCCGCGTTTTGGTGGAGGAGAATGTAATCACGGTAGGCGAGATTGTCTTCGATGGAGAATCCGTAGGGCGGATTGATGAAGAGATTGACCGCGAAGGTCGCGCCGACAATCACTACCACCACTTTCCACATCTCTACCCGGCGCCACAGAGTTGCGATCCAAACCAGAACCATGAGCGGAACGATGGGGAGCATGTAGCGGGCCAGCACGGCCCCTCCGATAACCGCCATGGCAAACGTGTAGATCACCGTCATCGCCAGAAATACCAACTGAATCTCAATGGCGATGCGCGGTCGTCGCTCTGGTGCATCGGGCTTTGTCCGGGCGGGCAGGTACATGGCGAGCGCGGCGGCGGCCGTCAACAGATAAAGGCTCATGTAGCCGAGCGCCTGCCAGATTCGAATCAGGAAGGCCAGAACGATCCGCAAGGGCTGTAGGGTCCCGCGCACGTTGTAGCGGAAGAATTCGGGATTTCCAAAGACATACCCGGTACGCGCGTAGTGGTAGACGTACCAGAGCGCGAGAGGAAGGATGGGAACTAGGAGAAAGGTCGATCTAGCTTTGGAATTCCTCGCGCAATATTGGGTGAGATGCGGACCCGTGACCTCCCAGGCAAAGAGAGCCACGGGAATGATGATGGCGGTTTCCTTGGCCAGAGCCGCAAGAGAAAACGAGAGCGCAGCCAAAGCCCTCCTTTCATTCACGTGGGCGAGCAATCCCCAGAAGATAAACGCAGCTGCCGCCAGATCGACGTGCGCCATGGAGCTTTGGGAAAAGAATATGGGGTAAATAGCGGTGCAAGCGGTGGCTGCAATCGCCACTTCAAGGTTTGCGATCCGCTGCGCGAGGCGAAAGAAGCCGGTCAGTGCGAAGGCGGCGATTGCAAGCATCGCAGTACGGGTGACGAACGGACTATAGCCCGCGATTTTCCACCACAAGGCTAAATAGGCCATCACCAGAGGCGGATGCGCATTGGAAGGCGTGGAGTTAGGAATGAGGCTACCAGTAAGCCACAGGTCGCGTGCCGCGGGGATGTAGTAGCCGGCTTCATCCCAGAAGTAGGGCAGGCGCAACAAAGGAAAATGTGCGATGAAGATGACAGTGAAGATTATTGCGAAGAGTGCTGCTGCAGGGATGCGCGACTCTTCGCGGTCCGCTTTCATTAGTGAACGGGCCCGGCGGCCGTCATTCTAGGATCGAGTTTGATTTCTCCGAAGGTGCTTTCATAGCTGGCCACATTCTGGGTGAGGATTGATGCCAGAGCCTTAGCCTGTTGCGGGCTGAGATAGACGCCCTGAAAATTGCGGATGTCGACCTGGGTCTCGTTGTGTTGTTGCAGGGTTCCGAAAGTCAGAAAGAAATCCCAGACGCTGACACGCACTTGCACGCTATTGGAGTAGGTCTCGCGGTAGTCCGGTGTATTAATGAGATTAATCTGTGGCTGATTTGGATTGTTCATGGCGTGACCAGTGTAGCGGGTGCGGGCTGTGGAGGAAAGCTGGATTCGGCGGTACGATGGCAAATCAAGAGCAACGCGAACATTGCGGGAACGGATAATTGCAAGTGGGTCAGTCTTACCAGAGAGCCGAGCAGGAACAGTGGGTAACAAGCGTATAAAAGCCAGCCGACCGGCGAGGACGAACCTGTGGTCGCCCAATCTGCGAGGAATAGAAACGCTGGGGCAAGAATCACCAGATCGTAGACCGTCAGGTGCGGAGCGATCAATACCGTGGCGATCAAGAGTGCGGAGTAACGAATTTTCAGGGACGCTCTGCTCCGCCAACAGCGCACGGTGAGGTACAGAATTACCAGGCTGCTTAGTAGGTAGAGCACCAGTGAGACGCCAGGCCAAGGAAGTAGCAAATCCCAAAAGGCTCGCGTCGAATGCATCTGGTAAGGCCGCGGCTCCAACAAGGGCATAACTTGCCGCACATGTCGCAGCGCTTCCCCGTACCGCTGCATGGCTCCACTGCCATAGTGCAGCCATCCAATGGAAAGTTGGATGGCTGCGGCAACGACCGCACCGGCCACGATTCTCCATTCCTGGGCCAAAAGAAGAACGATGGCTGCGGCCAGGCCGAGTTGCGGTTTGAAGACCAGGCATCCGATGGCAAGTCCCGCAAGAAAACGTCTTTTCTTCTGCAATGCAACACAGGCGAGCGTGAAGCACAGAAGCGCCAGCCCCGATGTTTGGCCCCAGGCAAGGAGATGGAAGAAGCCGGGGAAGGCTGCGGCGAGGATCAGTACGGTTCCGGGGAATTTGCGCAGTTGGGGGCACAGGAGCCACATAGCGAAGCAGCACGTTCCGTAAATCGCAGTATTTAGCAACAACCATGCGAAAAGCGAACTGGCATAAGACAGCTTGGCGAACGGGAGAAAGAGCAGCGAGACCTGCGGACCATACAGGGCCACGTAAGAATATCCAGCGGCTTCGGGGAGGAGACGGCGGATCAATTCCGACTGTGCCTGCATGTCGAAGAGCAGATCGCCGCGGCCGTTAAGCGCGAGATTTCCAATGGTGTAGAAATGCAGGAAGTCGGCGCCTTTGATTAACCCCTGGCGGTCGCGCATGCCCGGATTTGCCATGTTTATGGCATAGACGGTCCACAGGCATAGAGCGAGGAGCAGGCCGTGCGTCCGGATGCGGCGAGGGGTCAGGACGTTCATTAGGGGTCAATGATAATGCCACGTCGCGGAGATCCGTGATTTTCGTTGGTATGGGGGAGCACCCGACACGTATTTAGTTAGGTTGGTAAGGGGTCACGATGGGAACATTCTCATCGGCCTGCAAAAGCCACGCGTGCCGCCGGGGATAGTAATGCATTAACTCTTCATTTGTGTGAACCCCCATGTCACGGGCCCACACGACTGAAGCATGGTCAATATCAGCGTCGTTGTAAACCCACTCCCAGTCGACATCGTGAGTCGGGCTGTAGCGGACGAAGACCAAATCATCCCCTGGGATCGAATTCAATTCGCGGATGATTCTCGGTCGGTCTAAATTTCCGCGCGGCCACTTCGGCTCAATTTGCACCTGCATGGCAGCGGCACCGACGCGAAGGACGATCATTCCGATGGCAATGATGGGGAGAGCGCGGACCAAAGAGACACCGGTCAGCACCCGTCTGCGCCATACCCAGAGATGCCGCATGCTTTGGATGATCACGATGTAGATGATGGCGGTCGCAGGCGAGACGTAGTGGGGCATGGTCCAGGTCTGCACTGAGTAGCCTAGGAAACAAACTCCCCCTGCCAGTAATGGAAACCGTATCCGACGGTCACGGACGGACCACGGCAGGAACAGAAGTGGCAATGTGAGAAGTGGAGCGATGTAAAACGCCCAAGACGACGTTATTTTGTCCCAGGACTGGACGATCGCACCACGGAAAGTGTGATAGTCCAAAAACCTTTGAAGCTCCCAGCGGTAAAAATCACGCATGACATAGTGATGGTAGGAAGGCTCGGGAGGCGGTGTTTGCCAAAGGAAATAAGGAGCGGTGGCATATTGTCCGCGATTTACCTGGTAGGTCATGCGGAACGGATTGCCGGTAACGCGAAAATAGTAATAACTGGTTGCCGCCGCGCCGATGACGACAAGGGCAACCAGCGGAACCAGTACCTGAGGACGCGACACGTGCTGGTCACTTTTTCGAAATAGCCATACAAACATGGCCGCTGCGACCGGCAGGCTCAGCACGAATCCCTCATAGGGACGGCTGTTCGCAAGTATGACGACGCCAAGCGCCATCAACACACCATCGCGGACCCGGCCACATTTCTTTACTCGTGGCAGAGCTCCGAATAACAGCGCCCCGCCAAGGGCCGATAGAGCGCCGCACCAGTAAGTGTTCATCCAATAGCTAAGAATTCCGAGACGCAGAACCGCGAGCACGCCTCCCATCAACGCCCAGCCCGGCGGTACCCAGGCTTGCAACATCCAGCAGAGGGCGGAGCACATCAGCGCGGTAATGAGCAGTTGGCCGATCCAGGGATGACCGGCCAGCTTTCCCACCGCCAGCACCAGTCCTTCTCCAGGTGGGTACATCGACATGTAAGTTGGCTGCTGGATTATGTGGAAACTTTCGAAGTGGATCCACATGGGATGGGGAGGGTTTGTGACCCGGCCGTGGGCAAAGGTGTCGGCAGCGAGAAGGTAGCTGAATTCATCATTCCATCGTGGTTCCGGAATACCCAGGACCGGAATCAGCGCGGAGCGGAGAATCACGACCAGCAACCCAACGCTGATGACGGAGGTCTTCTTTCGCCGAGCAAAATTTCCGAATAGGCGGTGGACACGCTGGAATCCCGGCGAATCCGCGGTGCGACCCTTGCGGTGTGACCGGAGCACCAGCGTGATCACTGCGAGCACCATCACCAGTTCGATGAGGTCTAATAACCATGGCGCCAGACGGGCGTAGAGAGAGGGCATGTTTAGCGGATTTTCGAAGGGATGGGTAGGAATGTCAAACGGACAGCGACGGGTTCACGTCGGGCGGGCCCTCTCGTCCGTCGGATGGTTGAGAAACAACGAACTCTTAGCGGCTTCTTGCCACTGCGCGGCGGGCAAGAGGGCCCGCCCATTGGTTCAGGAAGCAATTTCTTGTTTTTGTTCGGGTGTGCGATCCAGAATACCGGTTGCCACGTCGATCATTTCTTGGTCGACGGTGCGGTTTTTGGAGAGCGCCTCGCCCAAGGGGATGGAGATGAGCTTGTTGCCGCGCAGGGCGGCCATACAGCCGTAATCCTGGCGGTGGACCATGTCGATTGCTGCCAGACCGTAGCGGGTAGCCAACATGCGATCGAAGGCGCTGGGTGATCCGCCGCGCTGGATGTGTCCGAGGACGACCGTCCGGGTTTCGAAGTGAGTGCGCTTTTCGATTTCGCGTGCCAGGATGTTGCCGATGCCTCCCAGGCGGGCGTGACCGAATTCGTCTTTGCCCATGTCCTGGACGACCGGCGCACCATGCTTGGGATCGACGTCGGCCGAAAACTTGGCGCCTTCGGCTACCACTACGATGCTGAAGTAGCGGCCGCTGTCATGCCGCTGCCGGATGGTGTCGGCAACTTCGTCGATGTCGAACGGTTGCTCGGGAATCAGGATCACATCCGCGCCGCCCGCCACGCCGCTGTGGATGGCAATCCACCCAGCATCGCGGCCCATAACTTCGACCACCATCACGCGATTGTGAGCTTCCGCCGTAGTGTGCACGCGATCGATCGCCTCGGTGGCGATGTTCACGGCGGTATCAAATCCGAAGGTGTAGTCGGTTCCCGCCAAATCGTTATCGATGGTCTTGGGAACGCCGACGACCTTCACGCCTTTTTCGTGTAGTTTCTTTGCGACCGAGAGCGTATCGTCGCCACCGATGGCGATCAGGACTTCGATGCCGTGTTTCTTCAAAGTGTTAACGCAGGTATCGATGCCGTCATGGTGCTTAGAGGGATTGGTTCGTGAAGTACGCAGGATTGTACCGCCGCGGGGCAGAATTCCGGCCACCGCATTGAGATCGAGGACCATACTCTTGTTTTCGATTAATCCACGCCAGCCTTCCAGAAATCCGACGAACTCGTCCTGATAGTGAAAAATTCCTTTGCGCACCACCGCGCGGATGACCGCATTCAACCCAGGACAATCGCCTCCGCCCGTCAAGACACCGACTTTCATCTTTTAGCTCCTCTTGGCTGGTTATCTCCGGATAAAAGGGCGCCCTGGGACTCAAGGGCACGGCAGCCTGTTCCGGTAGGTAAGATTATCATTTTGCTTCGACATCGTGGGTTAAAAGTCAGGGGGGAATGTGATTTTTGGGTGGCTAATGCGTTGGCGGGGTTTGAGCTCTTGCGGCGGGTCGCAGAGTGCTTGACCACGAGGTCACAGAGTCTCAGAGAGGGAGTTATTACTCGGATTTAGTCTTGGGTTTCGCGGTCGTCTTCCTCTGTTCTCGGTGATTGCGCTTTTGGCTCTGAACCGTAACGAAATGGATGCCTTCGATTTGCGTCCTTTAAACAGATTGGACACAATACTTGCGCAGTTGTGAAGACCAATATGGGGAAACCGTTAAGGGTATTGATTTGG
>Ga0068871_100000746_pt1 | contig 22033 bp, 20 predicted proteins | sample KBSMisM72_FD_72750 | JGI IMG/M metagenome (GOLD analysis project Ga0068871, IMG submission 72750) | Miscanthus rhizosphere microbial communities from Kellogg Biological Station, Michigan, USA - KBS Miscanthus M7-2 | ecosystem: Host-associated > Plants > Roots > Rhizosphere > Soil ...
CTCGTACGCGTGCCTGTCGGTGATTCTTTACGTATTGCTTTCGAAAACTGTACTGGGCCGGCAAGTCCGGGCGATTGGCGACAACGAGAAAGCTGCACTCTATGCCGGCCTGCCCATCAGCAAGATAAAGATCCTTGTTTATGGCATGGCTGGCCTGCTGGCAGGTTACGCTGGAGTACTGCATGCGGCCCAAAACCACCAGGGCAGCCCCAACGCAGGTATGAGCTACGAACTGGAAGCCATCGCAGCCGTGGTCATTGGCGGAACCAGCCTGGCGGGAGGACAGGGATCGATTGGCGGAACGCTTGTCGGTACGCTGATCATGGGCGTGCTGACCAACATACTCCGTCTGAATAATATCGACAGCAATCTCGAAATGATGCTGAAAGCTGTCATCATTGTCGCGGCAGTCTGGATCCAAAAACGAGGGAGAGACCAAGGGTGAAACTTTCTTTGCTCAAAATTGCAGTGGTTGTGGTACTGACAATCGCTGGAGCAGGATGCCGGTCGAACGAGCACGCGGGCGCCAAACAATACTTCGTGGCCTTCAGCCAGTGCAACAATGCCGAGCCCTACCGGGCGGCACAGAATGCGCTGATGGAAAAATCCTTTGCTGTCGCCGGCAATGTTCGCCTGGTCATCGCGGACGCACAACAGGACAATAGCAAGCAGATAGCTCAAATCGAGGGTTTCATCCGCCAGAAACCAGACTTGCTGATTGTCGCCCCTAACGAGCGCGCTCCACTGACGGAGGTGATGGGCAGGGCGATGGCCGCAGGAATTCCCGTGATCTGCTTGGAGCGGGACATCACTCAACCCAACTATTCAACCTTTGTCGGTGCCGACAATCTTGCGATCGGCAAGATGGCGGGTCAACTTATCGTAGAGGAATTGACAAAACGAAAAGGGAATCCTGCAGGAAACGTCGTGGAGCTTCGCGGCTTGCTAGGAGTGGAAGCTGAGATGGAACGTTATCAAGGGGCACACGACGTCTTGAAAACCTACCCGAACATTCACTTCGTTCACGAGGCAGTAGCGGACTGGCTTCAGAGCAATGGCCGCGATCGCATGCTGGAGATTCTGCGAGCCGAACCGAAAATCGATGTCGTTTACGGACATAATGATCCGATGGCAATTGGCGCGTACCTCGCCGCCCATGATTTAAACCGGCACAATCAGATGATCTTCATCGGCATCGACGGCTTGGGCGGACCTGCCGGAGGCGTAAAGAAGGTGATGGATGGCGTACTCACGGCAACGTTCTACTACCCGCTGTGCGCAGACAAGGCCGCCGAAGTGGGTTTGCGAATGCTGCAAGAGTCGGGATTCAAGCCCGACCACCAATACATTCTCCAGCCCAAGTTGATTAACACTCAGAACGCCGCTGAAATGTATAAACAACTTTCGTTCTAGTGCTCCGATGACAGTCCTGCTCGACATCCGGTGCGTCAGCAAGCGCTTCCAGGGCACCCAAGCGCTGAAAGACGTCGATTTCTCCGTGGTTAGCGGTGAGGTCCACGCGCTCATGGGGGAGAATGGGGCGGGAAAAAGCACTCTCTCAAAAATCATCGCAGGAGTAGTTTCCCCCGATTCCGGAGAAATCATCTGGGAGGGAGAGAAAGTCGCAATTAAGAGCCCGTCTCATGCTCAGCAGTTGGGAATTGGAATGGTTTTTCAGGAGTTGGATCTTTTTCCGCACCTGACCATTGCGGAAAACATGGCGATAGCCAATGGTGCGGCATCCGAGCGATTCGTTGTGCGTCCGCGTCAGTTGGAAGCATGGTGCGACAAATTTCTGACCCAGGTTAGATTGAGGGTCCACCCGCGAACCATTCTGCGTGATCTTTCCATCGGTCAGGTGCAATTGGTAGCAATTGCCCGCGCCCTTAGCATGAATGCTCGCCTTTTGCTGATGGACGAACCCACAAGTTCGTTGGCCGAGGATGGGGTCGAGTCACTGTTGGCTCTGATTGGGCAGCTTCGGAGTCAAGGAGTTGGCATCGTCTACGTATCGCACAAACTTACAGAAGTCCATCGGATCGCCGACCGCATCACTATTTTGCGCGACGGCAGGTTGATTGGGACCCGCGATGCCAAAGAGGTCAATCCCAAGGAATTGATTGCCATGATGGTCGGCCGTTCGCTCGAGCAAAGTGAGCGTACGGCGCGAGAAGTCAAACCTAGAGTTCTGTTGGACGTTCGAGGACTCCATACAGATTTTTTGGAAACAATAAGCTTTCGGCTTCGGGCGGGCGAGGTGCTGGGATTGGCAGGGCTGGTCGGAGCTGGACGCAGTGAACTGGGCGCGGCGCTGTATGGCCTGACTCAGGTGCGCGGTGAAACTAGCCTCAACGGGAACCGATATCGTCCGCATACTCCTACCGAAGCCATCGAGAATGGCTTCTGCCTGGTACCCGAAGACCGGCGATGGGAAGGCATTTTCCCCCGCATGTCGATCATGGAGAACGCCACGGTCGGCGTTCTCAGCTCATTCGCAAACTATGGCCTGCTGAGTCGAACTAAGGAGCGTAAGGCGGAGGCCAGCTACCGGAACAGCCTAGCGGTCGCGACGGCTTCGCCGGATGTTCCGATTGAGTTTCTCAGCGGAGGAAATCAGCAGAAAGTGCTCATCGCCCGTTGGCTAATGGCGAACCCGCAAGTTCTGTTTCTCGATGAGCCGACACGGGGAATTGATGTGGGCGCAAAAGAACAAATTTACGCGCTCATCGATCAACTCGCGGCCCAAGGAAAGGGCATCATTCTGGCAAGCTCCGAGCTTCCGGAATTATTTCGTTGCTGTGACCGGATTTTGGTAATGCATGAAGGGCGGCAAGCCGGGATCCTCGACACCGCAACCACTTCACAAGCAGAAATAATGTCCTTGGCTACTGGCGTACAGCATTAGTGCTGGATCGCCAGTAAACACGCGCTATTTCCCAGCACGCGCCTTTTTAACCGCTTCCACCAGTTCACGCGCGGCGGCTGTCACCTTCTGAGGGTTGCCTTCTCGAATAGCCCGATTGTCCACTAAATCAGATCCAATCCCAAGTGCGAACGCGCCGGCGGCAATGAACTCCGCAGCGTTGCCGGCATTGACTCCCCCGGTGGGAATCATGAGGACATCCGGGAAAGGACCTTTCAAAGACTTCAGATACTTCGCGCCTCCGAGATTCCCGCAGGGGAAAACCTTAACCAGGCGAACGCCTTCGGCCAGCGCGGTCATTAGTTCGGTGGGCGTGAGCGTACCCGGTATCGCGAGTTTATTTCGCGCCTTGGCCGCCCCTAATACCGGGATCGACAACCCTGGGCTCACGAGAAACTGTGCGCCCGCATCGAGACATTCCTCTGCTTGGGCAGCGGTCAGCACGGTTCCGGCCCCCACCAGAATTTGATCGCCGAACTTCTGCACCACCTGCCGGATCACGGCAGGAGCGTTTGGGATGGTCATCGTGATTTCAGCGACCGGGATACCGCCCGCGTGGATGGCTTCGACGGCTGCCGCAGCTTCCTGAAAATTGGGGGCGCGAACCACGGGAACGATCCCGATCTCTGCGATCTTGTTCTGTACTTCCGATGGCGTCAGCTGCGTGGCAGTGGTCATGAATGGGCCCTCACGGTTCGATCAGTTAGCGCTCGATGCGAGCGGTGTTTGACTTCATAGCCTGCAGAACTTCCTGCATCGTGGCCATAGTGGTATCGCCGGGGGTGGTCATCGCCAGAGCGCCATGTGCTGCACCGCACTCGACTGCCCACTGCGGCCCTTTGCCGGTTAGAAATCCGTAGATCAATCCGGATGCGAAAGAGTCTCCGCCCCCGACGCGATCAAAGATTTCGAGATTCTCACGACTTGGCGGCTGATAGAACTTTCCCTCATGGAAGCAGATTGCTCCCCAATCATTGACGGTCGCCGTTTTCGCATTGCGGAGAGTTGTTGCAACTACTGCAAGGTTGGGGAATTCGCGGACTACTTTCTCAATCATCAACTTGAAATTCGCCGGGTCGAGTTGTGAATGGCCCTCGTCCAAGCCGGCAACCGTACAACCCAGGGCGGCGGTAAAGTCCTCTTCGTTCCCGAGCATCACATCGATATAAGGCGCCAGATTGCGATTAACAGCCTGCGCCTTTTCTTTGCCGCCAATCGACTTCCACAGCGAAGAACGGTAGTTGAGATCGTAAGAGATAATTGTGCCCGCCCGCTTGGCCGCTTCCATGGCTTCTTTCGCCACCAGAGGAGTGGTTTCCGAAAGTGCCGCAAAAATGCCTCCGGTATGAAACCACTTGGCGCCTTCTTCGCTAAAGATCTGCGCCCAATCGATGTCACCCGGTTTGAGCTGGGATGTCGCGGTAAGGCCGCGGTCGGAACAACCAACTGCACCGCGACCGCCGAAGCCCCGTTCGGTGAAATTGAGTCCGTTGCGCACTTCCCTTCCTACACCGTCATAGGGCACCCAGCGCACGTGGCGCTGGTCGACGCCGCCTTGGAACATTAAGTCCTCGAGCAAGCGGCCCACGGGGTTGTCGGCGAGAGCGGTGACGACTGCGGTTTGCAAACGGAAGCAACGTTTCAATCCCCGAGCGACGTTGTACTCGCCTCCGCCTTCCCACACCTGGAACTGACGCGTGGTGGCGACCCGTCCTTCTCCCGGATCCAGTCGCAGCATGACTTCCCCGAGACTTACAAGATCCCACTTGCTTTCCGTTGTCCTGATCTTCAACATTCTGTTTCCTGGCCCTTTAAGTTCTGGCTTCGTCGCTCCCACGGGGCGACCTTAGATAATGCCACAACTTGCGCAGATCGTGAGTAGGCCGCCACGACGCGGTACGCTTACCGCAGGGTCGTGGGTCCTCATGAGAAGGCAATGTCCTCAACGATATAAGATAGTTGGCATGACAAGAACATGGAGCGCCCTAAGACTTCTGGCAATTGGCCTGACTAGCGTGCAATTCTGTTCTGCGCAAGCCAGCATCCCGTGGAAGATTCACGACCTCCAGCGCCCCGTACCAACAGTTGTCGATCCCGGACAACCGGGCCAAGCCCCTTCTGACGCCACCGTTTTATTTGACGGCAAGGACCTGTCGAAGTGGACAGGAAAGGACGGCGGCCCCGCGACGTGGACTGTCGACAGTGATTACTTCGAAGTAAGACCGGGCAGTGGATTGATTTCTACGAAGGAGGCGTTCGGCGACTGTCAGCTGCACGTAGAGTTTGCCGAACCGCTCCCCGCCGTGGGAGAAAGTCAGGAACGCGGCAACAGTGGCGTGTTTCTGATGGGCTTATATGAAATCCAGGTTCTCGATTCTTATCAGAACAGGACCTATGCCGACGGGCAGGCGTCTGCGGTTTACGGACAATACCCACCGCTGGTGAATGCGTCTCGACCGCCGGGACAATGGCAGGCTTACGACATTGTCTTCCACGGACCGCGCTTTTCTGGCGACGGCAAGTTGGTTAGCCCGGCACGAGCGACGATCTTGCACAACGGCGTGCTGGTACAGGACAACGTGGAACTCACTGGGCCCACTGCGAACGGCGTGCGCCCGCCCTACAAACCACATGCTGCGAAGCTGCCGCTTTCTTTGCAGGACCATAACAATCGAGTGCGATATCGCAACGTCTGGATCCGGGAACTGGACACCGCGCGTTGAATTTCGCTGCCGTGAGAGCTCAACTCGACTCAAACTTTACTGCGAGCCGTCCCGTTTCTCGAACGCACTTCGGATACCCAGATTATTTTGCGGGACGGCTTCGAGCAAAAAAGCGGAGATTACGGCCGCTTAAAATTTACGGTTATCTCAGTTTCAACTTTCACCGGAGTCCCGTTTAGCAGCGAGGGTTCATAGCGCCACTTTTTGACTGCCTCCTCTGCGGCGCGTGCCAGCACTCCGGAACCGCTGACCGTCTTTACCTGCTCTACGTCCCCACTCTCATTTACTGTGGCGCGCAAAACGACGGGTCCGGAAAGGCCCTGGTAAAGCGCATCGGGGGGATAAACCGGCGGAACTCGATGAATGATGCTGCCGCGAACCACGCCCTGTGAGACCTTCATCGCAACCTTCGGCATCGTAGCTTGGTTCGCCACCAGGTTTCCGAGCACTGCATTGTTCGCACTCAACACTGGCAATTGGGGAGCTTCGTTGGAATCATTTTCGGCAGTTTCGCGGGTTTCGGTTGGCTCGTCGGACCTTTGGGCAGTCTCGAAATTTCGCACCACTACTTCAGGGGTGTCGGAAGACTCGGGCTTAGAAACTTGATGCCGTGGCACAGAATGGCTGGGAGACACCTTCTCTACCACTTCCTGGCGGGCGGGCGATTCCTGCGACACGACCGGGAACGGCGGAACAGAAACAACTTTGGCTGGCTCGTGCCATGCCATCCATCCCCGAAAGGCGAGTAACACAAGAGTGAGAACGATAGGAACTGTCCAGTAAGGAAATTTGCGCTCACCGGCGTTCTCCTGTGAGTCGCGCAGCCAATCAATGGCGCGGGGCTCAGCCAGCGATTCATCCACCGTCACTGGAGCAGCTGGGATGATTGGCTCTTCCACTACTGCTTCGGCAGCCGCAGCCTCCACGGAAATTCGAGCGTAGGCAAGTTCAACCAATCCCGCAACGCCCTTCAAGATGGCAACATGCTCCCGCGAGAAATTCGCTGGATAGTTGGAGAAGACTTCCAGGAGCCCCTGCATTTCGGAGGGCTGCAGCGGTACAGCGGCCAGAGAGCGCAAGCCCAGGCTCAAACAGACGTCGGCATCGACCCGCGAGTCAAGCTGGGTATCGTCACAGATGAGCACCTTGCCGGTACGCATGCACTCGCCGGAGATTCCCGCCTCCACACTGACTGGGGCGCCCAATTCTGGTGCGGTCTCTCCACTTCGCCCTACGCATTGGACAAGGCCGTCCCGTCCCATTGCGATGGCGGCTCCGGTCGCCGACGTCAAATCCTGCGCTGCTCGGGCTGCAGAATTCAAAATGTCGACGATATTGGCGCCCGCTTCGATCTCACGGCGTATGCCATCGAGTACCAGCGCGGTTCTTGAGTCGTCTATGAGAGTCTCAAAAGTGTCAGGAGCGATATTGTGCAGAAACACCCGAGACTTTGCACTCCCTCGGGAAAAGGGAATAGGGGATCGCGAATAGACCATGTCAGTGACTCGTTGGGTGGAGTCCTGCCACTGTTACCTGGGGGAGTCCTTGCAGTCTCTGCTAAGAGGGTAGCGTTGTCAACGCGAGAACCGCATTGGAACCTCGTTGTTACCGAAACGAAAGTTCAGGGGGTAACCAGCACCCCTCGGGTTAGATTGCAGGCTGTTGCTGGGTCATGCAATGTAGAGTACCGAACCCCCACACTAAATCCCCACAGTAAATGCCGATAACCTCACGGTCGGGGAACAAATCAGCGAGGATGTCGAGCGCATAGCGGTCGTTCGCATCATTGAAGACCGGCACCAGCACCAGTCCGTTGGCGATGTAGAAGTTCGCGTAGCTGGCAGGAAGGCGGCGGCCTTCGAATAGTACCGGCGAGGGCATAGGTAGCTCCACGATGGCGAGCGGGTTGCCATCCTGGTCGGTCACCGAGCGCAGGCGTCGTACGTTATCCCGCAGTGGTTCGTAATTCGGATCGCTCGGGTTGGCTTCAACGACGGTCACCACCGTGTCCGGGCTGACGAAACGGGTGATGTCGTCTACGTGGCCGTGGGTGTCATCTCCGGCGATTCCTGCCCCGAGCCATATCACATGGCGCACGCCGAGATATTCTGCGAAAACCTTTTCGTAATCCTTGCGCTTCATTCCCGGATTGCGCTGCTGCACTTTGCTTAGCAGGCATTCTTCGGTAGTGAGCAGACTTCCCTGCCCATTGCTATCGATGGCTCCGCCCTCGATGACGACCCGGTTCTTCGCACAGATTGGCTGCTGCTCAAGCGCTCCGCCTGCTTCAGCCATCAAACCGCCGATCTTCTGATCGCGCTGCCAATTGGAGTATTTGGCCCAGGCATTGAAGCGCCAAGTGATACCGGTGAGGCCTAGACCACTCGCCACGAAAGTACAACCTGAGTCACGCAGCCACACACGATTGGTTCGCCAATGGTGGAAGTGGACGTTGTCGCTGAGCGCGTTGGCCCTCTTCAATATGTTGCGGGCCGTTTTCTCCGAAGAGGCGTCGTTCACCACTAGGTCGACACGCTCGTGACAGGCAAGATGGCGAATGATTTCCGCATATACCCAGGGAATGGGCTCAAACTTTCCCGGCCAGTCTCCGGCGAAGTGCGGCCAAGCCAGCCAAGTGGCGGCGTGGGGTTCCCACTCCGCGGGGATGCGGTATTTTCCGGCAGCAGGTTTCATCATGGTTAGTCGATCAGACGTTTGGTGATGCTGCCGTAGCTATCAATACGGCGGTCTCGAAGGAAAGGCCAGTTGCGGCGGGTATTTTCGAGCGCTTTGAGGTCGATTTCGCCGATAAGGATTTCTTCGCGGTCGTGTGAGGCCTCGGCTAGTACCCGGCCGAACGAATCGCATAGGAATGATCCACCCCAGAACTCGAGTCCCGCGCCGGGTGCAGCGTTACCTCGAATGTCCCCATTTTCCTTACCAACGCGGTTGACTACCGCGACGTAGACTCCGTTAGCAATCGCATGTGCCCGCTGAATCGTCTTCCAGGCATCATGTTGGTCCACACCGAACTCAGCCTTCTCCGCAGGATGCCAGCCGATCGCCGTGGGATAGAAAATGAGATTTGCGCCTTGCAGTGCAGTCAGCCGCGCACCTTCTGGGTACCACTGGTCCCAGCATACCAACGTGCCTACGCGTCCAACGCCAGTGTCGAAGGCTTTGAATCCGAGATCCCCAGGGGTGAAGTAAAACTTTTCGTAATAAAGGGGATCGTCCGGGATGTGCATCTTGCGGTACAGGCCGAGCAGCGTGCCGTCCTTGTCGAACATCACCGCGGTGTTGTGATAGACGCCGCGAGTTCGTTTCTCAAACAAAGATGCCACCAGCACGATGTTTAACTGCTTTGCCAAGTCCGATAGTTTGGCGGTGGTTGGTCCGGGAATGGATTCCGCCAGATCAAATAATGCCGCGTCCTCGCGCTGGCAGAAATACTGCGTCTGAAAAAGTTCGGGCAGGCAGACGATTTGCGCTCCTTGCGCGGCCGCTTTGCGAACCCACTCCACGGCATGCTGCAAATTGTGCTCGGGATCGCCCGTAGCCGACATCTGCACCAGTCCCACTCGATATTTTTCAGGCGCCTCCGGCAACATTTCCTCCGTGGAAAAACAGAATAACAGACGGATTTTGAGAGTTGGAAAGAAGCAAGGATCAGAAGAACGTTTATCACGGAGGGCGCAGAGCTTCACAGAGGGATTTCGGCATCCTTTTGCGTTTCTCTGCGAACATCTGCTCTCTGTGATGACTGCTCTGCTTTTTTTGGGACTACCCGAAAAGCCGCATGAATCCTGAGGCTGGAAGATCAGGCACCAGGAATGATGTATCGCGCGCCCCCGCGACCCAAGCTACGCGCTGCGCGGCTGCGTATCCGCTGCGCACGGCACCCTCCATGGTGGCGGGCCAGCCAGTCGCGGTCCAGTCGCCGGCGAGAAAAACTCGCGGCCAGACAGTTTCGGAGGCTGGGCGATAGTGGTCGACGCCAGGCCGCGGCGAATAAGTCGCGTGCACTTCCTTGATCACTGTCGACTTCACCAGTTTTGCCTCACGTGCCGCTGGAAAAAACTCACGTAGTTCGTCGACTGCGAGGTCGATAATTTCACTGCGCGATTTCTCCACGAGCGTGTTGGAGGAGCTCACCACTAACTCAACATAGCTGCCATTGGCCGATTCCTTGCCCGCCAACAACTGCGATTTGTGAAACATCCACTGGATGGTGCGATCAAGCAGCACGGCATGGTCAAGATCGGTAATCTGTCGGTCAAACCAGAGGTGAACGCCGGTGATCGGAGAGGTCCGAAACTGCGACAATGCCTGACGCAGGGGATCAGCGGCCGTGGTCTTGGGAAGGATCTGCGAGAGCACGTCGAAGGGAACGGCAAAAACAATGAAATCAAAACGTTGATCGCCGTCCGCCAGCCGCAGATCGACCCCGGCAAACTCGGCGCGGAACGATTCGACGGAAGCTCGGAAGCGGACATCGCCACCGCGCACTCTCACATACTCTGCCGCGGAATGGTAAAGATCGGTGAGAGGCACGGTGGGAATTCCCATTCGCCCGGCGTTCGATGATTTTAAGAAAGACTCCCGCATGACCTGCGCCGCATACGGAACCGACAGCCGCTCTATATCCTCGTTAAGCGCGCTCACCAGCACGGTTTTCCAGAAGCGTTCAATGGCGCGATCGGTCTGGCCATGGCGCTTCAGCCACGTCAGGAAAGATTCGCCCGTATCTTTCGGGGTCATGGGTGCCAAAGCTGCCATGGCCGCTGCGATGGCAAGCTTGTCCTGCAACCCCAAGCAAGCAGCTTTCAAGAATGCAGGCGCGGTGTGCAATGGCGCAGGCCACGAAGATGGACCAATAACCGAAGCCCGTCCACCCGGTTCAAGAAATGTCATCTCATCGAACCAGCGGATTTTTTCCTCAACGCCCAGACGCTGATAAAACTGAATCAGGTTGGTGCAGCAGCCCAGCAGAACATGCTGGCAGTTGTCGACAATCTCTCCGGTTCCCGGGTGCTGATAAGAGGATGCGCGGCCTCCAAGGTATGGTCGCCGTTCAAACAATGTGACTTGCAGGCCGGAATCGGCAAGGGCGCAAGCTGCGGCCAAGCCCGCCAACCCGCCCCCGACTACCGCCACTTTGGGAGTTTGTGTCCACGGTTTGGTCATGCCAGACGCTTAAGAATTCCCTTCCCTAAAATTGCCATTTTCTCTCGCGTACTGAGACTAATTCTGCCGTGGAAAACGTCGTAGTTACGGCTGGCAATCTTTTCCAACAGCCTACGGTAGATCGCAACCAGCGCCCACAGCGCCGGCTGGCTGTCCTCGTCGATAAGCGGAATCAACTCATCGGCGGCGCGGTAAAATTCGCGGGCCCGGTTGGCTTCCATTTGCAACAGAGGCGCGAAGCGTGCCGGATTCGGGGGGGAGTAAAGCTCGTATGGCGAAATACCGAAGCGGCCAAAATCCTCTTCCGGCAAGTAGATTCGCCCGGCAGCCGCGTCTTCCTTAACATCTCGAATAATGTTGGTAAGTTGAAACGCTTGACCTAACTTTTCGGCGAGCGGTTCAGCCTCCGGATTCTGATATCCAAAGACGCGGATGCAAACCAATCCGACCACCGAGGCTACCCGGTAGCAATAGAGATACAGATCGTCGAAAGTGCGATAGCGAAGTGCCTTTTCCTCCCGTTCCGGCGATCCAATCTGGGTGACATCGTCCTCCAGATCCATCGCCGTTCCATGGGCCAACTGATCGAGCAGAACATCGGGAATGTAGAACCGCCTTTGGGCGGCGGTCAGGGCCAACAATACAGGGTCGTCGGTTGCATGGCCTGCTTGCGCGCGATGGACCGCATCCAGCCACGCCCCGAGCAATCGCCTGCGCTCGGCAACTGGAAGGCTCTCGTCGTCGGCAATATCGTCACAACGGCGCATGAAGGCGTAAATAGCCGACAACGCCTGGCGCTTGGCCTTGGGCAGGACCATGAAGGCGTAATAGAAATTGCGCGCTGCCGAGCGGGTGATTCCCCGGCAAACCGAATAGGCAACTTTGATTTGCGATTCCGTCGGAGAGAACGGCGGTGACATTCGTTGCGCCACGCTGCTCATAGTAGTTTCCCCAGAGCAGCCCGGGCCACCAGCGCCAGCTTGCGCGGTTTCGAAATCGACGGACGGTTCCCGAGCACAGCAAATCGCTGGCGCTCAATGGCATTAAGAATTTCCTGTCCGCCTCGGCTAAAGAGTGCCAAATCTACGGCAAGCTGACGATCTACTCTCTCGACCAGCGGCAGACCCCGCTCAAACCACTCGCGCACCCGCTGGACTTCAAATTTCATCATTTCGCAGAACGCTGAAGTATTCCGCGCTGTCGCGATGTCGTCTTCACTGACGCCGTAGCAGCTCAGATCCTCCAGCGGAAGATAAATCCGGCCTTTGGCGAAATCAACGGTGACATCTTGCCAGAAGTTCGCCAGTTGCAACGCCGTGCAGGTAAAGTCAGATAGTTCTTGCCGCTCGGCATCGCGATATCCGCACATGTAGAGAACTAAATGTCCCACGGGATTGGCGGAATAGTGACAATATCGGACCACTTCCTTGAACGTCGGGAAGCGCGTAACCGTTTGATCTTGCCGGAACGCAGTCAGCAGATCCGCAAAAGGCGTCTGGGGAATATCAAACACTGTCACGGTTTCCGCTAACGCCACAAACACCGGATGCCGCGGGTTCCCCGCGTAGCAGGCGTTCAGTTCCGTTTGCCATTCCTCCAGCAGGCGCAAGGAAGTCGAGGGATCACCCACCTCATCCCCCAAGTCATCCGAAATGCGACAATAGGCGTACACATTGCAGAAATGCTGCCTCAGGCGCTTCGGTAGGAACCAGGTCGCAACCGAGAAATTTTCGTAATGGCTATGCGCCAGCCTCCAGCAGTAGGCGCGCGCTTCCTCGAGCGAAGGAACTTCGCTGGGGATGGCGTATTCCGGAGGAAGGCTGCTCCAGTCTGCTCGAGATGTGGCCGTTCCCGCCGAGCGCGAATTGCTGGCAATCGATGACATGGCTAAAATTTTCGACGGTAGAGCCGTAGCTTGCTTCGGCTTCTAATGCCCCGGGATGATTGCGGTCTTGATGTCGCCGTTGCGGTTCAACATATGGCGCAAGACTTGCTGCAACCGCGATAGCGGTGCTTCGCCGGTTATGTAGTCAGTGGAACGGATCTTCTTTTCTGCGATAAGGCTGAACGCCTTTCGCACCGTCTCCGGGGTGTGGTGAAACGTCGCCTTCAGAGTGATTTCTGAATAGTGCAGACGATTGGTGTCCAACTGGACCTTCGTTCCGCTGGCGCAGCCGCCGAAGAGATTCACGGTGCCCCCTTTGCGCACCATGTCGATGGCCCACTCCCAGGCTTGGGGACGGCCGACCGCTTCGATGGCAACATCGCTGCCCCGTTTTCCCGAAGACAGCGCTCGAACCGCTTCGACTGGGTCGGTTACTTTGCTGATTTGCACCACTTCGTGTGCACCCATGTGTTTCGCGGCCGCGACTTGGGAATCCCGCTTAACCACGGAAATGACGTTACAGCCGATGGCGTTAGCTACCTGCACGAACATGAGTCCGATGGGGCCGCCGCCAATTACCGTAACGGTGTCGCCAATTTCGACCTTGGTTTCATGCAATCCGCGCAAAACGCAGGCCAGAGGCTCGACCATGGCGGCTTCTTCGTAGCTGACATTTTCCGGAATAGCGAGCATGTTCAGTTCAACGATACGCCTGGGAATGCGGATGTACTCCGCATAGGCGCCATTGTTAAACAGCAAGTCTTCGCAGAGGTTTTCCTGATGCTTGGAACAGTAGAAGCAGGTTTGACAGGGCGCGGAATTCAGCGCCACTACGCGCATTCCCCTCTTAAACGCGCGAACTCCGGGCCCGACTTCTTCGATCACGCCCGCCAGTTCGTGTCCGAACAAGGCCGGAGGCACGATCATACGCGCGTGATAACCCCGCTGGTAGACCTTGAGATCGGTTCCGCAGGTCAAGGCGACTTGCACCTTTACCAACACTTCCCCATCCTCAACTCTTGGAATGGGTACTTTCTCGATCTTTACGTCCTCTTTACCGTAGAGGACAGCGGCCGTCATCTTTCCGTTCACGTTCTAACTTCCTTCCCACGAGCTGCCCGGTTGGATCACGATTTTCATCGAGTCGGGTTGCGGATGAGCAGCCAGGTGCAACGCTTCAATGGCGCCGGAAAGCGGAAACCGATGGCTGATCAATCTGGCCAAATCCATCTCCTGGTCCATCACAAAACGGACCGACTGTTCCTGAAGCTCTACCGAAGCGCTGTACGAACCCAATAGCGTTTTCTCGTCTACGCAGACTGCGGCCGGGTCTATCGTGGATTCCCCGCGCACGGTTTGCGCAAACAGTAGTACCCGGCCACCGGGACGCACCGCATCCATGGCAGACCGGATCAGACCGTTGCCCCCGACTGCCAAAATGGCAGCGTCGGCTCCACGGCCTTCGGTCAGCTCCCGCACTGCTTTCACAGGGTCGGTGCGCGAAGCGTCAATCGTTTGTACCAATCCAAGCTGTTTACTTATTGTAAGCCTCCCGGCATACAAATCGGTAGTGACTACGGTAGCCCCCGTCCGTTTGGCTAAAACCCCAAGAATCATGCCGATAGGTCCCTGTCCGATCACCAAAACCGTTTCCCCGGGCTGCAATTTGAGGGTCTCGATGCCCTTCAGGCAGGTATTCACAGGCTCCACAAAACAGGCCTGTTCAAAAGAGACCCCCGGTGCGATCCGGACGGTACCTTTTTGGACAATCCAGTCCATGACTCGTACGTACTCAGCAAAACCGCCACCGGAAGGCTCAAACCCGGCCGTGCAACCTACTTTTTTGTAGGTGTCACACTGGGCGAAGGTCTTGTGATGGCAATAAAAGCAATTCCCGCAAGGAAGGTGGTGAAATACAACCACCCGGTCACCCAGCTCAAATTGATTGACCTTCGAGCCGATGCCAGCCACAACCCCCGAGGTCTCGTGCCCGAAGATGCGCGGCGCAGAGTGCGAGCCAGTGGCAATTTTCTTGAGGTCGGTGCCACAAATGCCGCAGCTGTGAACCCGCAGCAATAACTCGCCAGGGCCGATCTCAGGAACGGGAACCGTCTCCAGGCGGACATCGTTCATCCCCCGGTATACGGCGGCCATCATGGTGGCCGGGATTTTGCGCTGCTCCTGACGCGCCGCTGCCTGTTCGATTGTTGCCATGAAGTTAGGAATTACCTCGCTTGGATGCTGTCATTCCCAAAATCGACTCCTGTGACAAGGTGTTACGTAAAACCCGGGAGGCTACGGAACTGTTTCGGCCTAACTGAATTACCGATTTCCACAGCCATGGCCGCAGTGCCACGTAGGCGGAGAATCTTGCGGTCTTGAATTGACCGGCGCTGTTCACAAAGCGGTCGACCCGTGGCATCGCGAAATCCAATTGGTCGGAGATTGCTTTCACCGCCAGAAACTGGACGTTGTGCGTCTCCGCACCCCTGGCCACCGCAGCTGCTTCCATATCGACGGCCAGCGCTCCGTAGGCTTTCGCCAGCTTCGTTTTCCGGTCAGCACCGGCAACCTCTTGGATGGTCAACAATGCGCCCTCGCCCAACCCCGTCTCATGCCGGCTTCCGTCTCTCGCGTCTATAACGCAGCCAGGCGTTAACAAATCGCCGACTTTCAAGCCGGCCACCAAAGCCCCCGCGAAACCCGTCGAAACAATCAGTCCAGGTTGATACAAAGCGATAATTGCCTCGCTAGCACGCCTGGCGGCTTCGACTCCGATGCCACCGCAAACCAACACCAGACGGTCACTTTCAAAAAACCTGAAGTCTCGGCCTTCATACTGTCGGCTAACCGACTGCCAATCCTTGATAAGTCCCGAAACTTCGCGATGCAAAGCTGCGACGATGGCAATCTTCCCATCGGGCCTAGGCATATCCGTTCGCCTGAAACCATTCCACGGCCCGCCGCAGGGCGCCGTCCACCGGGACCGTATTCCAACCCAACTCCCGCTCCGCCTTGGCGGAGGTCACGAACATCTTCTTGCGTCCCATGCGCACGGCGTCAATGGTGGCGCGTGGTTCGCGCTTTCGGATATGGCCTGTAAATAACTCATCCACCGCGCCAGTAGCTAATGCCACCACGTAAGGAAGCCTGATTTTGGGAGAGGGCAATCCGGTGATGGCCGCGAGTTTGTCGAGAATTTGCTTTAATGTGAGATTTTCGCCTCCGAGAATGTAACGGTCACCCCTTTTTCCTTTTTCGAATGCAGAGATGTGCCCTCGGGCGCACACATCCACGTCGACCAGGTTCAATCCGGTGTCCACATAGGCAGGAAACTTCTTTTTAAGGAAATCGACGACAATACGCCCGGTAGGGGTGGGTTTGATGTCTCGCTCTCCGACCGGCGTGGTTGGATTGACGACTACGACATCCATGCCGGACGTGAGCGCCACCTGCTCGGCCATATACTTCGATCGTTTGTAGTGGCCAATCATGTTCTCCAGCGAAACCGGAGAATTCTCGTCTGCGGATTGCCCGTCAGAGGTGAATCCCATGGTTGCCACGCTCGAGGTGTAGACCATCCGCCGCACCGCATGCTTTCGGGCGGCTTCCAGCAGACCCCGAGTACCCTCGACATTCGCACGGTACATCTGCTCCGGGTCCCTAACCCACAACCGGTAGTCAGCGGCGACGTGGAAAACCGCATCGCATCCGCTGAGCGCCTTTTCGAAGGAAGCTGGGTCACGAAGATCGCCAACCACCCGCTCGCCCTTCAGCTCAGCGATATTGCGGGGATCACTGCCGGCGCGAGTAAGCAGCCTCAAGTCTGCGCCCAACTCGACCAATACCCGCGCAACGTGACTGCCAACAAAACCGGTAGCGCCTGTGACAAAGGCCAGCATTAGAAAGAAAGAAACTAGAAGCCAATGGCGAAGTGCTGCGGGCTAGGAATGGAAAAGGAAGTCACTCCAACTCCTCCGGATGCAAGGCGATATTTTCGTCGCCCGCAGCTTTTTTTTCCCAGTACTTCCGCACCCAGTTTTCCCAGCTTTTCCCGGCCGCCATGTCACGGCCAGTGAATGCCAAGGCAGCGATGTCAGAGTAAGGAATGGTAGTCTTCGGAGACCCATCTTTCGGCATAAGGCGCACGAGGCTTTCGTCGAGTGTCCGTCCAGTACGGCGATCAAAAATGTAGCCTTCGATCTTGTTGCCGTCTTTGCGGGTAATCAGAACATCGCCGCGGTAGTCGAACGCCTTTTCAAGAGCGGCTTTGAGTTCGTCAGGCGTGGCCAGTTCCGGCACCCAGCCTTCGAGTTGCTGATGTTTGAAACCGTCGACGACTTCCAGTGAGTCAGGATCGGCGGCGCCGTGCCCAGATTCGCGCCCGCTCAAACCCGCGTCTCCTCAGCCTCCGCTGCTCCGATCTGTATCAGAGGGTTGTAGCTGTGCACTGGACGTGCAGGCTCATCGAGTAAACGCAACGCTGCAGGATCTTCGTAACGGCTGAAGAAGGTAGCCTTGGCCGCGCCCCAGACTCCGCTCAGCGAACTGAAAATGTGATTCACCGAAGAAGCCTCGTACCCGCTGTGCACCATGCAATTCGCGCACTTGGGATTTCCCGACTCCGTGCCGTAGTTGGCCCAGTCAGTCGTGTCGAGCAATTCCTGGAAGGTGTCGGCATAGCCGTCCTGCAGGAGATAGCAGGGCTTCTGCCACCCAAAGACGTTAAAAGTCGGCATACCCCAGGGTGTGCAGGCGTAATCGCGTTTGCCCATGAGGAATTCGAGGAACAGCGGCGACATGTTGAACTTCCAGCTCGGTTTGCGGTTCGAGAGGATCGACCGGAACAGGCGCCGGGTCCGGGCACGGCCCAAGAAGTGGCTCTGATCAGGCGCTTTATCGTACGAGTATCCCGGAGAAAGCATCATGCCCTCGACCCCAACTTCCATCATCTCATCGAAGAAGTTGCGCACACTGTTGGGGTCAGCACCGTCAAACAAAGTAGTGTTGGTAGTGACTCGGAAACCCTTGGCCAGAGCTTCCTTAATTCCTTCCAGCGCTAAATCGTAGCCGCCTTCCATGCAAACTGAAAAATCGTGGTGTTCGCGCTGCCCGTCCATGTGAACGGAGAAGGTCAAATACTTGCTCGGCTTGAACAAGTGGATTTTCTCTTTCAACAGCAGCGCATTCGTGCAAAGGTAAATGTATTTCTTACGTGCAACCAGTCCCTCAACAATTTCGCCGATTTGCGGGTGCAGCAAGGGCTCTCCACCGGGGATCGACACGGTCGGTGCACCGCATTCGTCCACGGCGCGGAAGCATTCCTCAGGCGTGAGCTGAGACTTCAAGACATGCGCAGGATATTGGATCTTGCCGCAGCCGGCACATGCGAGGTTGCAACGGAACAATGGCTCCAGCATCAGTACCAGCGGATACTGCTTGCGCCCTTTAAGCTTCTGCTTGAGGACGTAAGATGCCACCGTCCACATCTGTGAAATTGGAACCGCCATGTAGCCCTTTCGCTAAGAGGGTGACCCGTCCAAGCTGCGCCTGAGCGGGGGAATTTGAATTCGAACGATAAATCCCCACCCCAGATCGCAAAGCACGCGATTTAGAATGGGGCACCCTCGGATTTCTAACCAATTTTCTTTCGGCTTGCTGCCTCGTCCGCGATTTCCGCCATCACGTTGCCATACTCGGTCAAAGCGATCAGCGGGAAGTAATCGCGATACATGTGATAAGCCAGGTAAAACACTCGCGGGAAACCAGTTCCCGTGTACGAAGGCTCATCCCACGACCCATCTCGCTTTTGCGTCCGCAACAAATAAGCGACTCCACGCGCCACTGAATCGCTACGCGTATCATTCGCCGCCAACAAACCCATAATCGCCCAAGCTGTCTGCGAAGGCGTACTTGGCCCCAATCCTTTGATGTTGGGGTCGTCATAGGAGCCGCAAGTTTCTCCCCAGCCTCCGTCGGGATTCTGAAACATCCGCAACCATTCCGCGCCCGATTGAACATAGGGCTCGTGATGATCGACCCCCATTGCCTGCAATCCCCGGAGAACTTGCATGGTTCCGTAAATGTAGTTGACGCCCCAACGTCCAAACCAGGAACCATCCGGTTCCTGTTCGCCGCGAATAAACTTCAGCGCCTTCTTAATCGCAGGATGATCTTTGGTGTAGCCATAGGTTGCCAACATCTCCAGGATGCGCCCAGTAATGTCGACCGTCGGCGGATCGAGCATGGCGTTATGGTCTGCGAACGGGACATATTGGAAGACCATACGGGTGTTGTTCTTGTCGAACGACGCCCAGCCACCGTTGCGGCATTGCATGGAAAGAATCCAGTCGATGGCACGCTGCACGGACTCACGCTGATAGCGACCGTTGGGATGTTCCACCTGGCTTAACGCGAGACAAACCATCGCGCTGTCATCGACATCGGGATAAAACTCGTTGTTGAACTCGAAATACCATCCACCTGGCTGTCCCTGTGGGTTTTTGACCTTCCAATCGCCGACCGTTCGAACCTGCTTCTGCAGAATCCAGTCAGCACACTTCACCATGCGCGGATCTTTCGAAGAAACTCCTGTTTCGCCCAAAGCAAACAACGCGTACGCCGTGTCCCACACCGGCGACTTGGCGGGCTGCATGCGGAAAGTGTCTTCTTCTTCAATTCCCAGCTTTTCAAACTCGTCCATTGCTCGAATCAATTGCGGATCATCTACCGAATATCCCAGGCAGCGCAGCGCGATAATCGCATTCAACATCGATGGATAGATCGCACCCAAACCATCGCTCATCTCGAAGCGCTCCAACATCCATTTCTTGGCACTCTTGAGGGCCATCGATCGTAATGGCCGTATGTGGACTGCTTCGAACCAGTGGGTTACCCGATCAAGAACCAGGAAGAAATTCCGCCACGAGAACAGATTCTTGTCCCAAGGTAGGCGCAGGGAGGCGGTGTCACGCCCGCCGACGTATAGTTCCTGCACGCCCATATCATCAGGAATTTTCTTGAACGGCTTCCTGGCGTAGCAGATCGACAGCGGTACCAGGATGGCGCGAGACCACGACGAAATCTCGTAGATGTTGAACCAGAACCACTTAGGGAACAGCACGATTTCCGGCGGGATGGCAGGAACCGCGTCATAATCGTATTGTCCAAGGAAGCACAAATAAATTTTGGTGAAGGTGTTGACCCCGGTCACTCCACCCATTTCAAGAATCTTGGTTCGCGCCTTGGCGAGAACTGGATGATCCGGGCTATACCCGGTGAGCTTGAGTCCGAAATAGGCTTTTACGGAAGCACTGATATTTGATGGACCGCCCTCGTAGATAGGCCATCCTCCGTCCTCGTTCTGGTGGCGGATGATGTAGTTGCAGCACTTCTGGAAGCGCTCCTGGTTGCCGGTCCCAAGGAGCGTGTGCAGAAGGATGTAGTCAGACTCGAGCGTGGTATCGGCTTCGAGCTCACCGGACCAGTAACCCTCTTCGTGTTGTTGAGAGAACAAGCGGCGGCGTGCGCCGTCCACTGCAGCCGCGACTCGGCTGGCTAAGTCATCAATCTTGCCAAAGCGCAACTGCGGATTCGCAGAAGGTGGCAATTGGGCTGGTCCATCTTCCATACGAGCCGTCAATCCGCGCTAACACTGCTGGGAGCAGCCGCGATTGCTTGTACAATCTCCGGCGGCAGTCCGAAGCGCACGTTCTCGGGCATCACTTCCAATTCCTGAATATTGTTGAAACCCTTGGAGCTCAGAAATTTCACTACTTCTTCCACCAGATGCTCGGGGGCCGATGCCCCTGCTGTTAGCGCAATAGTCTTCACGCCTTCAAGCCATTCCGGCCTGATATTGCGGAAGTTATCGATTAGATGCGACTCGGTGCCCAAATTCCTCGCAACTTCGACTAATCTGTTGGAATTAGAGCTGTTGTCGGAACCAACCACAAGTACCAGATCGGCTTCGGCCGCCACATGCTTAACCGCAACCTGTCTGTTTTCCGTTGCATAGCAGATGTCTTGCGCAGCCGGACCGGTAATGTTGGGATATTTCACCCTAAGAGCGGCAATGATGTCTTTAGTCTCATCCAGACTTAAGGTGGTTTGGGTCAGGTAGGCTACGCGATTGGGGTCGGGAACCGACAGTGATGCGACTTCCTCGGGCGAACCCACGACCTGGGTCACCACCGGCGCTTCTCCCAGGGTTCCAATTACTTCATCGTGATCACGGTGGCCGATCAGGATCAGCGAATAGCCCTCCTTGGCAAACTTAACCGCTTCTACGTGAACTTTGGTGACCAATGGGCAGGTCGCGTCAATCACGCGCAAATTGCGGGCCGCGCTGGCCTCGCGAACCTCCGGCGACACGCCGTGCGCGCTATATATGACGCGCTCGCCCGGCGGGACTTCGTCCACGCTGTCGACGAAGATGGCGCCCTTGCTTTGCAACTCTTCCACCACGAAGCGATTGTGAACAATTTCTTTGCGGACATAGATGGGCGGCCCAAAGGCTTCGAGGGCTATGCGGACAATATCAATAGCCCGCACCACTCCCGCGCAGAACCCACGGGGTTTCAGTAAAAGCAGCGTTTTGCCGTCGCTATTGGCCACCATTCACTCCCATCGAGAGACATTTCTCCACTATGGATATGACTATAAAGTTACCGGAAATCAGGAGTCTAGGTCAATGTAAGTGAAAGTAACCGCTGGGATTAGCAGCGATTGGCGAATATCTGCAGTGAACGGGCGTAGAGGCCGCAGCGCTTCCCGGCTAATCTTTAACCACAGGCAGGAATTTCACACAGTAGGAAGAGTCACTGTGAGCAATCTGGGACTTTCGTGGTCAAGCTTGGTTCAGGTTAAAGCCGCTATTCTTCGAATCCGAGATCCGCCAGTTCACGGCTGCGGATAGGAGTTGTTCTCTTGTAGGAAATGGTCCCTCCCAGACGGCCGGGCGTACGCTGCTTGAATCCCGGGCCACGGTGAACCAGTGTGGCGACGGGCTTCCCCGCCCGAACTATGACGACCGTTTCGTGAGAGCAGGCAGCCGTCATCAGCTCACCGAGATGCTTTTCGAGCTCATCCCATGTGTACTTCATCTCTTTGGTTAGCCCAACCATTGCGGGTTGTGGGCGGTTCCGTCAAAGTTGTTTGATGTCTTGTATAACTCGAACTCCCCCTTAGCCGCAACCGGTGCGGTCTTGGCCAGAAGCTGCGCTACTTCGGCTTTATCTAGCGCTTTGAACGACCGGGCCGCATCGAGGGCCTGCTGCAAGACCTTTACCGAGTCGCATCCGGTGATTACCACGC
>Ga0068871_100000747_pt1 | contig 22024 bp, 26 predicted proteins | sample KBSMisM72_FD_72750 | JGI IMG/M metagenome (GOLD analysis project Ga0068871, IMG submission 72750) | Miscanthus rhizosphere microbial communities from Kellogg Biological Station, Michigan, USA - KBS Miscanthus M7-2 | ecosystem: Host-associated > Plants > Roots > Rhizosphere > Soil ...
GACCACGAGCACCCGGTCGACTCGGTTGCGGTAGCCCGTGGACTCGATCAGCAGGGGCACGACGTGCACCACGTAAGGACCGCCGGCGGCGGCGATGCGCCGCTCCGACTCCGCGCGGATCAGGGGGTGGAGCAGGCCCTCGAGGGTCTTCTTCGCGGCGGGGTCCGAAAAGACGCGCTGCCGCATGCGCTGGCGGTCCATCCTGCCCTCGCGCACGAATTCGGCGCCGAACAGGCGCTCGATCTGCGGCACGGCGGCGCCGCCCGCTTCAGTCAGCTCGTGCGCGATGACGTCCGTGTCCACCACGGTCGCGCCGAGGCGCGCGAACTCGTCGGCCGCCGCGCTCTTGCCGCTGCCGATGCCGCCGGTGAGGCCCACCACGAACTTCTTTGCACCGCTCACAGCTGGCGGGTGTACCAGCGCAGGATCGGCTCGCCCCAATACAACGCCACGATGCCGGCAATGGCGATGTAGGGCCCGAAGTGGAAGCGGAAGCCGCCGTCCCAGCGGCCGCGCGCGGCGAGCATTTGCAGCGCGCCGAAGAACAGGCCCACCACGGACGAGAGCAGGATGACCAGGGGCAGGAGCTTCCAGCCGAGGAAGGCGCCGACCGCCGCGTTCATCTTGAAATCGCCGTAGCCCATGCCCTCCTTGCCGGTGAGCAGCTTGAACGCCCAGTACACCAGCCAGAGGAAAAGGTAGCCGGCGATCGCGCCGATCACGCTTTCAGGCAGCGACGTGAACGCCCCGGCGACATTCAGCAGCAGGCCCGACCAGATGAGCGGCAGCGTCAGGTCGTCGGGCAGCAGCCCGGTTTCCTGGTCGATGAATGCGAGCGCGATCGTCGCCCAGGTGAAGAGCGCGGCGCCGAGCGCGGCGAGGGAGAATCCGAAGCGCCAGGCGGCGTACGCTGCGCCGACCCCGGCCAGCGCCTCGACCAGCGGGTATTTCAGGCCGATCGGCGCCTTGCAGTTCGCGCATCGTCCCCTGAGCAGGGCATAGCTGAGCAGGGGGATGTTTTCCAGCGCTCCGATCGGCCTGCTGCAGGAGGGGCAGCGCGAGCGCGGGACCATCAGGTTGAACGGCGCCTCGGCCGGCGCTTCCTGGCCCGCGAGCGCGGCGCACTCGGCGCGCCATTCGCGCTCCATCATTTTAGGCAGGCGATAGATGACGACGTTCAGGAACGAGCCGATGCACAGCCCGAGGATCAGCGCCAGCCACGGCAGGACGGCTGGCTGAGCGAGCCAGCCGGACATGTGCTAGACGGCCTGGCCTATCTTGAAGATCGGCAGGTACATGGCGATCACCATGCCGCCGATCAGCGTGCCGAGCACCACCATGATCATCGGCTCCATCAGCGAGGACAGCGCCTCGACCGCGTCGTCGACTTCGGCCTCGTAGAAGTCGGCGATCTTGCCGAGCATGGCGTCGAGCGCGCCGGTTTCCTCGCCGATCGACACCATCTGGATCACCATCGAGGGGAAGATGTTGGCGTTCTGCATCGCCACCGTGAGCTGGGTGCCGGTCATGACCTCGGACTGGATCACCTTGGTGGCCTGCTGGTAGACGAAGTTGCCCGAGGCGCCGCCCACCGAGTCGAGCGCCTCGACCAGCGGCACGCCCGCGGCGAACATGGTCGAGCAGGTGCGCGTCCAGCGCGCGATGGTCGACTTCCTCACCAGGTCGCCGAACACCGGGATCTTCAGCATGAGGCGGTCCATCGCGATCTGCACCGGCAGCGAGCGCTTCCAGGCCTCGAGAAAGCCGTAGATGCCGCCGCCGATGACGCCGAAGATGACGTACCAGTACTGCACGAAGTAATCCGAGATCGCCATCACGAACAGAGTGGGAGCCGGCAAGTCGGCGCCGAAGCTGGTGAACACCTGCTTGAACGCCGGAATGACGAAAATCATGATGACCGCGGTGATGATGAACGCGACCGCGATGATCGCGACCGGATAGAACAGCGCGGACTTGATCTTCGACTTGATCGCCTGGATCTTTTCCTTGTAGGTGGCGAGGCGATCGAGCAGCTGCTCGAGAATGCCGGCCTGCTCGCCCGCGGCAACCAGGTTGCAGAACAGGGCGTCGAAGTGCAGCGGATACTTGCGGAACGCCGTCGCGAGCGCCGATCCGGTCTCCACTTCGGTCTTGATCTCGATCAGCAGGCGCGCGACCGCGGGATTCGACGCGCCCTTGGCGACGATGTCGAACGATTGCAGAAGCGGCACGCCGGCTTTCATCATCGTCGCGAGCTGGCGAGTGAAGAGCGTGATGTCCTTGTCGTTGACCTTGCCGCCGCCGCCGCGCTTCTGCTTCTTGACCTTGGTGACGAGGATGCCCTGGCGGCGCAGCGTGGCGTTGACGACGGCTTCGCCGCCCGCGCGCATCTCGCCGCGAATCACCTTGCCAGCCTTGTCTTTCCCTTCCCACGCGAAGGTGACCTCTTTCGGGCCCTTCGCTGCAGTCGCCGTCGCCATCGGAGCTTCTCCCTATCTCGCGAGCATAGCGTTACGCGGGCCTTTTGGAAAGTCTCAGGTATCGATTCTAAGCTTCTGAGGTTTCGTGACTTTCAACCGCTGCGACGGGCCGGAAGATACGCACCGTTTTTACCGTCCGGCCCTGGGCGTGAACAATTTCCATCGGCACCCCGGAAACGCGGATGGACACGTCGCCTTCCGGTAAATCCTGCAAATGCTCGACGATCAGGCCGTTCAGCGTCTTCGGACCGTCGGTGGGAAGCGACAGTCCGAGGGCGCGATTGACCTCCCGGACCGGCATCGTGCCTTCGGCGGTGGCCGTGCCCTCGTCGTCCCAGACGAGGAGCGGTGCCGCGGACGGCAGCGTGGTGGTGAACTTGCCGATGATCTCCTCGATGATGTCCTCGAGCGTCACCAGCCCGAGCAGCTCGCCGTACTCGTCCACCACGAGGGCGAGGCGCTGCTTGTTCTCCTGGAAGTACTGGATCTGCGCCAGCACCGGCGTGGTCGCCGGCACGTAGTAGGGCTCGTCGAGCACCTCGACCAGCGCCTGCTCGTCGAGCGCGCCCGCGTACAGCGCGCTCAGGATCTTGCGCAGGTGCAGGATGCCGGCGAGCTCGCCTTCATGGTTGCGGAAAACCGGCAGGCGCATGTGGTGGCTGGTCGCGAGCTGGCGCGAGACGGTTTCCATGCCGTTCTCCAGGCACACCGATTCGATGCGCGTCCGCGGCAGCATCACGTCCTGCACCGTTACCGCGCCGACGTCGAACAGGTTGATCAGGATCGAGCGGTGCTTCTTCGGCATGAAGCTCGACGACTCGAGCACCAGCGTGCGGATCTCTTCGGGGGAAAGCTTCGGCGCCTCGGCGCCCTGGTGGGTGTTGACGCGCAGCGCCCAGAGCAGCGGGCGCACGAACAGGTTGACGAACCACGACGCCGGATCGAGCAGCCGCAGGCTGGCCGCGAGCGGGTAGGAGAGCAGCAGCGCGGTGCGCTCCGGATAGCTCGCGCCGATCACCTTGGGCGTGATTTCGGAGAACACGATGATCAGGAAGGAGATCACCAGCGTGCCGATGGCGTACGCGAGCTTGTCCTGGCCGAGCAGCCGCACCGCCACCAGGCTGGAGATGGTGCTAGCCGCTGCGATCACCAGCGTGTTGCCGACCAGGATGCCGCCGAGCAGGCGATCGGTGCGCTTGAGAAGCGCGCTGACGCGCACGGCGGCGCTGTTGCCGCGCGCCACGAGGTGCTGCAGCCGATAGCGGTTGGTCGCCATCATGGCCGTTTCCGCGATGGAGAAGAATGCCGACAGCACCAGCAGCACGCCGAGCGCGCCGAGCATCCAGGAGAGCGAGATTTCTTCCATCAGGCGCGGTGCAGGAGCACTTCGAGCACGAAGCGGCTTCCCACATACGCGAGAACGAGCAGCACGAATCCGCCGAGCGTCCAGCGCACCGCGGTGCGCCCGCGCCAGCCGTAGCGCCAGCGGCCGACGAGCAGCCAGCCGAAGGTGAGCCAGGAGAGCACCGCGAAGATCGTCTTGTGGTCCGAGCGCCAGGCGCGGCCGAACAGCGTCTCGGAGAAGGCGATGCCGGTGACGAGGGTCAGCGTGAGCAGGATGAACGCCGCGCCGATGGCGCGAAACAGCAGGTGCTCGAGGGTAAGGAGCGGCGGCAGGTTGCCGGCGAAGCCGATCCTCTTCGAGTGCAGGCCGCGCTCGACGGCGAGCATGAGCAGCGCGTGCACCAGGGCGATGACGAACAGGCCGTAGGCCGCCATGGCGAGCACGAGGTGCAGCTTGAATTCGGTCGCCTGCGCGTGCGCGCCGCTCGATGCAAGGCCGGGAAAGAACGCGGGCAGGGTGACCGTGGCCGCCGCCGCGAGCAGCACCAGCGGCTCCATGCCGTCGAGGTTGTACAGCAGGCTCTCGCTCCAGTAGGCGAGAACCGCCAGCCACGTCATGACGGAAAGCGCCTGCGCAAAGCCGAAGCGCAGCTCCGGCGCGGCGAAGATGCCGTCATAGAGCAGCCAGCCGTGAAGCAGGAGCGGCACGAGGATCGCGGCGCGCTCCCATCCGCGCAGGCCGCCGCTCGCCTGGTGGCGCCACCGCGTGCTCCAGAAGTGCCACGCCAGCCCCACGTACGCGGCGCACGCGATGACGTGAATTACAATGTCGGGCACCGCTTCAGTTTAACACCCCATGCTCGATACCCTGACCGGCCGCCTCGCCAAGATCGTCAAGCAGATCCGCGGCGAAGCGCGCCTTACCGAAGCGAATATCCAGGACGCGCTGCGCGAAGTGCGCGTCGCGCTGCTCGAGGCGGACGTCGCGCTGCCCGTGGTGAAGCACTTCACCGAGGCAGTGCGCGCCAAGGCGCTCGGCGAGGAGGTGGTCGGCAGCCTGACGCCGGGGCAGGCGCTCGTCGGGCTGGTGCATCGCGAGCTGACCGCGCTGATGGGCGAGGCCAATGCGCCGCTCAACCTTGCCGTGCAGCCGCCGGCGGTGATCCTGATGGCCGGCCTGCAGGGCTCGGGCAAGACCACCACCAGCGGCAAGCTGGCGCGGCTGCTGGTCGCGGACAAGAAGAAGGTCGGCCTGGTTTCGGCCGACGTCTATCGCCCGGCCGCCATCGAGCAGCTGAAGACGGTCGCCGCGCAGGCCGGGGCGGATTTCATTGCCTCCGCCGCTTCGGAAAAGCCGGTCGAAATCGCCAGACGCGCCGTCGAGTACGCGCGCACGCACTACCTGGACGTTCTTATCGTCGACACCGCGGGCCGGCTCGCGATCGACGAGCAGATGATGCAGGAGATCGCCGCGCTGCACGCCGAGCTGAAGCCGGCCGAGACGCTGTTCGTGGTCGACGCCATGCAGGGCCAGGACGCGGTGAACGTGGCGCGCGCGTTCAGCGAGCGCTTGCCGCTCAGCGGCGTGATTCTCACCAAGCTCGACGGCGATGCGCGCGGCGGCGCGGCGCTGTCCGTGCGGCACGTCACCGGCAAGCCGATCAAGTTCGCCGGCACCGCCGAGAAGCTCGACGGCCTCGAGCCGTTCCATCCCGAGCGCATGGCGGCGCGCATCCTCGGCATGGGCGACATCCTTTCCCTCGTCGAGGAGGCGCACGCCAGGATCGACCTCGAAGAAGCCAAGCGGGTGGCCGACAAGGTCAAGAAGGGCAAGGGCTTCGACCTCGAGGACTTCAAGCAGCAGATCGCGCAGATGAAGAAGATGGGCGGCGTGCAATCCTTGGTGGACAAGCTGCCCGCGCAGCTCGTCGGGCAGATCAATCCGGCCCAGCTGCAGGACGACAAGCAGTTCCGGCGCATCGAGGGCATCATCAATTCGATGACGCCGCAGGAACGCGCCAAGCCGGAGCTGATCAAGGCTTCTCGCAAGCGCCGCATCGCGGCCGGCGCCGGCGTGCCGGTGCAGGCGGTGAACCAGCTGCTCAACCAGTTCGAGCAGATGCAAAAGATGATGAAAATGATGAAAGGCGGCAACCTCGCGCGCATGATGCGCGGCATGAAAGGCATGCTGCCGGGTCCGCGGTGAGCCGCGGACCGGCGCCGACCGCCCCATGAACGAAGAACTCAACCGCACGCTGGTTTGCAGCGTGCTGTTCATCGACATCGTCGACTACTCCAAGCACGACGTCGCCGAGCAGGTCAGGCTCAAGAACCGCTTCAACGCCGTTCTTTCGGGTGCGCTGGGCAATGTGGAGCAGGAGGAGAGGGTGATCGTCGACACGGGCGACGGCGCGGCGATCGCTTTCCGCGGCGACCCCGAGCGCGCGCTGTACGTCGCCCTCGAGGTGTTCGATGCCAACGTCGACGACCTGCCGGTGCGCATGGGCATCAACCTCGGCCCGGTCTCGCTGATGCGCGACATCAACGGCGGCGACAACGTGATCGGCGACGGCATCAACGTCGCGCAGCGCGTCATGGGATTCGCCGCGCGCGGCGAGCTGCTCGTCTCGCGCTCCTTCTACGAGGTGGTCTCGCTGCTTTCCGTCGATTACGCCAGCCTGTTCAAGGACGAAGGCACGCGGCTCGACAAGCACAAGCGCTCGCACGACGTCTATTCGGTGAGCCAGGCGGTGCGCGTCGCGCGCCGGGTGGCCGACGAGCAGTCGCGCGCCAAGACCCAGCGAGGCGGCGGCGCAGCCGCGTATACCGTCATCGGCCGCACGCCGGCGCAGGTGTTCGATGCGGGCACGCACTTCATGGTCTCCGGCTACAGCGAAGCGAGCGTGCGCGAGGCGGTGGCAAAGCTCGCCGCGCAGGGCGGCAAGCTGATCTCGGAGGTCTCGAAGGTCGGAGCGAAGTGGCTGGCGAGCGTCGACAATCCGCGAGCCGGCGGGGCGAGCGTGCAGGAGTTCGGCTTCAAGCGCGTCATCTCGGCGCCCACCCGCGAGGCGGTCGACGTGAAGGTGCGCGAGCTGCTCGACATGGGCGCGACGCTGGTACAGGAAGCGGAGCTCGCCGACGGCGTGTGGACCGCGGTCTGCGAGAAGACCTGATCAGCGCAGCTTGATCTGCGCTTCCATGTCCTCGAGGCTGCGCGGATCGCGCGCGGCGAGGCTCACCGTCTGCGCGCGCTCGAGATAGCCTCGCGCCGCGTCCCGATCGCCCGCCGCGGCGCTCGCCCGCGCGAGCTCGACGAGGTCCGCGTGGATCTTGCGCGGATCGGCAAGCGCGTGGTCGATGGCGAGCGCCTGCTCGAGCGCTGCGACGGCGGCCGCGTGCTCGCCGCCGGCAAGCCGCGCGCGGGCGACGTTGCGCAGCGCATTGGCTTGCTCCGGCCGGTCGCCGCGCGAGCGCGCGGCATCGGCCGCCGCCTGCCCCAGGCGGGCGGCCCCGGCCGCATCGCCGCCATCCAGGGCCAGCTGAGACTTGATGTTGAGCAGGGCGGGCGCGAGCTCGCAAGCCATCCGCTGGCAGCGCTGCTCCGCGCGAGCCGCCCACTCGGCCGCCGCCGCCGGGTCATGCGAGGCGAGCTCCAGGATCGCGCGGCGCACCTCGGCCTGCAGCCGGCGCCGCTCGGAGAAGGGACGCCGCGCGTCGTCCAGCACGATCTTCAGCGAATCGCGGGCCGAGCCGTCGCGCCCCATCCACTGGTAGACCACCGAAAGGTTGATGGCGCTCGCCGCGATGGCGTCGGCATCCTCGACCGAGCGCGCGAGGGCGAGCGCCTCCTCGTAGCGCCGGGCGGCTCCGCCGTAGTCGCCCGCCCGCACGAGCGCCGCGGCGCGTGCATTGGCGTCGGCGGTCCGTGCGCTAAGCGGCGGAAGCGGCGCGGTGGGCTGCGCCGCGCAACCCGCGCATAGCGTCAACAGGGCCGCGGTAGCGCAGCGCAGCGCGCTCACGGGCGGCCCGCACCTTGCGCGCCGCGCGCGTCGAAGCTGTCGATGGGCAGCATCGCGTCGGGCGTTTCCTTGAAGGCATCGGAAAGCGGCCAGACGCGCTTGGCGGCGCTGAACACTTCGCCCGCGTCGCGCATCGTCGATTCGCTGCGGTCGAGCATCGGGCGCACGCCGCGCAGCGTGTCCTGCGCCTCGGCCGCGGTCTGGCGCAGCTGGCCGACCGCGCCGTCGATCGAGTCGAGCGTGGTGGCGAGCTTCGCGGCGAGCGCCGGGGTCGCCCGCTCGACGCTTTCGCTCGCGCGCTGCACCGACTGCAGCGTCACGTTCATCTGCTGCGTCGCCTGGTCGGCGTTCTGGATCAGCCGGCGCATCGCCTTGTGGGTGGTCGGCAGCTGCTCCATCTCGCCGCGCAGGGCGGACAGGATCACGCCCAGGTCCTCGCCCGAGCGGTTTACCTGCGAGAGCGCGTTCTTCAGCTCGGCGAAGGCGGGCGCCGCCTGGCGGCGGAATTCCTCGACGATCTCGGAGATGCCGCGGCTGCGGTCGAAGTCGATCTGCTCGCCTTCGACGAGCTCGCCGTTGATCGGCTTGCCCGGCGTGATCTCGATGACGCTCGCGCCGATCACCCCCGATTCGCGCGCAAAGCGCGCGCGCGAGCCCCGCGGAATGCGCGGCATGTGCTCGCTCATGATGGCGAGCTGCACGTCGACGCCGCCGTTGACCAGCTGCATCTCCTTCACCGAGCCGATGGTGAAGCCGAAGAGCTTCACCGGCATGCCCTTGCTGATGCCGAGGGCGTCGGGCGTGATGACGCGGATCATGGTCTGGTTCACGAACCAGCCCTGCTTGTGCGCGACGATGGCGACGAAGGCGCCGATCAGCACCACGGCCACCAGCAGGAACGCGTTGACCTTGGCGAGCAGGTGCGGAAACCTGACCGGCGGCCGGAATTCTTCGCTCATGCAATCCCCTCTTCCGCCAGGTCGACGAACAGCAGCGTGCCCTCGGGCTGGCGGGCCCGATATTCTGCCTCGAAGCGCGCCGCGCGTGCGCTCTGCTCGCGGTTGAGCCCCTCGCCGAGGCCGTCGATCACCGCCAGCACCGGCTCCTTGGCGAGCAGGCGCACGAACGCGACCAGCTTGCGCTCGAAGGCATCCATTTCGTCGGGCAGCCGGGCGAGAAAGCGCGCCGGGTCGGTGCCGAGCGCCGCCAGCGCGTCGTGCGCGGTTTTCGCGATGCGCGCCACCGGCTGCGTGCCGTGATACGCGGCCTGCAGCGAGATGTTTTCCCAGGCGTTGAGGTTGGAGATCAGGCCCATCGCCTGCGTGACGATGCCGATGCGCTCGTGCAGGCGGGCGCGCTCGGCGCGCCGCAGCCCGCGCACCGGCTCGCCGAAAAGCTCCAATTCCTCGCCAGCCGCGCAGCGCGTGGTCAGCAACGCACCGATCAGCCGGGCCTTCGCGTCGCTATCTGGCAGGCGCAGGCGCTGCGTGGTTCCTCCGGGAACCTCGACGACCACCGGCGTCTGGCCGTCGCGCCGCAGGTCGTAGCGCAGCGCGGCCGCGCTCAAGCCACCGCCTTGACCAGGCCGAAAAACAGCACGCCGAACACCAGGTAGGCGAACACCGCGTTGATCGTCAGCACCGCGACCGCGCTTTGCGTCACCGCGCGCGTGACGGCCTGCGGCACCCCGTTCAGCGTAAAGGCCGGCGGATTGAGGCCGTGGTAGCAGCAGGTGAGCGCGACGATGAAGCCGAACATCAGGCTCTTCAGGATCGAGTACAGGAAGTCGACCGGCGCCACGAGATCGAAGAATTGCGTGGAGAGCTCGGTGAACGACGCCTGGATGACGAACGGGGCGAGGACCATGCCGCCCAGCACGGCGAGGAACTGGATATAGCAGGTAAGCGCGGCGGTCGCGAGCATCACGCCCAGTACGCGCGGCACGACCAGGTAGTCGTAGGACTCGATCCCCATGCGCCGCAGCGCGTCGATCTGGCCGGTGATGCGCATCATGGCGAGCTCGGCGGACATCGCGGTGCCGGTGCGCAGGATCACCACCATCGCGGCGGCGAGCGGTCCTACCTCGCGCAGCACCACCCAGAGCAGGATCTTGACCGCCAGGCCGGTGTCCGCGTCGAGCACCTGCATCGTGAAGGCGATGATCAGGGCGCCCAGTCCCGAGGCACGCAGCACTACTCCGGTCGAGGCGGTCACACCGGTGAAGTAGACCTGGCGCAGGAACGATTCGCGCACCGGCGCGCGGCGCAGCGCCGGCAGGCGCAGCCAGACGTTCATCAAGAGCCGCAGCCCTCCCTCGACCTCGCGCAGCGCCCGGATCAACGCATCCTCCCTGTGGCCAATATTTTGCACCAGACGACGTACCAAAACACCGACTTTTCCCTTATAATCCGCGCCTTTTCGCGGTTGACGGGGATTCCCAAATGGTAGTCATTCGACTGGCGCGCGGCGGCGCCAACAAGCGGCCCTTCTATCACGTGGTGGTGGCCGATTCGCGGCGCGCGGTGCAGGGCAAGTTCCTCGAGCGCCTCGGCTTCTACGACCCGAAGGCTCCCGCGGGCCGCGAGTCGCTGCGCGTGAACCTCGAGCGGGTCAAGCATTGGACCGGCAAGGGCGCGCAGCTTTCGCCCACCGCGAAGCGCCTCGTGAAGCAGTTTGCAAAAAAGGCCGCCTGAGCGGCTGGTCGCGATGGGCCGCGTCGCCGGTTCGTACGGCGTGCGCGGCTGGCTCAGGGTCGAGCGTGCGGAAGCGGCGCTGGGCGAATGCAGCAAATGGTGGATCGGCGGGCAGGAGTATTCCGTCGAGGAAGCCAAGTGGCACTCGGGCGATCTGCTCGCGAAGCTGCAAGGCATCGAGGTTCGTGAAGCGGCGCTGGAGCTGAAGGGATCGGAAGTGGCCGTGGAGCGCGAAGCGCTGCCCGAGCCGGAGGAAGGCAAGTACTACCTCACCGACCTGGTGGGCCTTGAAGTGGTGAACGGGCGCGGCGAGTCGCTCGGCGTCGTGAAGAAGATGTTCACGAACAGCGCGCAGGACGTGATGGAGGTGGTGGCAGGCGAGAAAACGCGCCTGGTGCCGTGGGTGGCGGCGGTGGTGAAGGAAGTGGATCTCGCCAAGCGCCGGGTAACAGTTGAATGGGAGGCGGACTGGTGATCCGCTTCGACGTAGTGACGCTGTTCCCCGAGATGTTCTCGGCAGTCACGCACAGCGGCATCACCAGCCGCGCGCTGGAAGCGGGGCTGTGGGCGTTGACGACGTGGAATCCGCGCGATTTCACGACCGACAACTACCGGACGGTGGATGACAGGCCGTACGGCGGCGGGCCAGGGATGGTGATGCTGGCCGAGCCGATCGAGAGGACGCTGGACGCGGTGCGCGCCAGCGGGGGCGGCAGGGTGGTCTACCTGACGCCGCAGGGAGCGAAGCTGGATCACCGCAAGGTGATGGATTTTTCGAAAGAAGGATCCCTCACCTTGCTGTGCGGCAGGTACGAAGGCATCGACGAGCGGTTGCTCGCCGGCCGGGTGGACGAGGAGGTCTCGATCGGGGACTTCGTGCTCTCGGGGGGCGAGCTGGCGGCGATGGCGGTGATGGACGCGGTGGTGCGGCAGCTGCCGGGGGCGCTCGGCGACGAAGCCTCGGCGATCGAGGAATCGTTCGCCGATGGGCTGCTCGACTGCCCGCAGTACACCCGTCCCGAGGTATACGCGGGACAAAGGACGCCGGAGGTGCTGCTGTCGGGGCACCATGAAAACATCCGGCGCTGGCGCCTGAAGCAGGCGCTGGGGCGGACCTGGCTGCGCAGGCCCGACCTGCTGGCGGTGAAGACGCTGAACGAAGAGCAAAGAAAGCTGCTGGCTGAGTTCCAGCAGGAGCACAGGAGCCGGACATGAATCTGATCCAGAAACTCGAGCAGGAAGAAATGCAGCGCCTGAAGCGCACCATCCCCGACTTCTCGCCGGGCGACACGGTGCTGGTCAACGTCAACGTCGTCGAGGGCGAGCGAAAGCGCGTGCAGGCCTTCGAGGGCATGGTGATCGCCAAGCGCAACAAGGGCCTCAACTCCTCGTTCATCGTGCGCAAGATCTCCTCCGGCGAGGGCGTCGAGCGCACCTTCCAGACCTATTCGCCGCTCATCGCCTCGATCGAGGTGAAGCGCAAAGGCGAAGTGCGCCGCGCCAAGCTCTACTACCTGCGCGCGCGCTCGGGCAAGTCCGCTCGCATCCGCGAGCGCATCGGGGCCGGCGAAGAGGGAGCGGGCGCCGCCGAGGAGTAAAATCCGCTGATGCGCCGCGAGTCCGCCGCCATCAGCTCGATTACCGACATCATCGCCGCGATCCGCGGCGGCGAGATCGTGGTGCTGGTGGACGACGAGGACCGCGAGAACGAAGGCGACCTGGTCTTCGCCGCCGAGTTCGTTTCCGCCGAGAAGATCAACTTCCTCGCCAAGCACGGGCGGGGGCTCATCTGCATGCCGATCACCGAGGCGCACGCCGCGCGCCTCGGCCTGGAGCCGATGGTCGAGCAGAACCGCTCGCGCCACGGCACCAACTTCACCGCTTCGATCGAGGCCGCCGAAGGCATCGCCACCGGCATCTCCGCCCACGATCGCGCCCTGACGGTCAAGGTGGCGTCTTCGCCGACCGCAACGGCGCAAGACATCGTGCAGCCCGGACACGTTTTCCCGCTCATCGCGCAGGACGGCGGCGTTCTGGTGCGCGCCGGCCACACCGAGGCGTGCTGCGACCTCGCGCGCCTCGCCGGACTCGCGCCGGCGGCGGTGCTGTGCGAGATCATGCGCGACGACGGCAGCATGGCCCGCCTGCCCGACCTGCTCGAGTTCGCCGCCGAGCACAAGCTGAAGATCGGCACGATCGCCGACCTGATCGAATACCGCAGCCGCAACGAATCGCTGGTGCAGCGCGGCGCGGGCCGCGAGATCGACACGCCCTGGGGGAAATTCGACCTGGTGCCCTACCGCGACCTTTCGGTGGGCTCGATGCACCTCGCGCTCGTGCTCGGCGAGATCGAGGCGAAGAAGGAAACCCTGGTGCGCGTGCACGAGCCGCTATCCGTCCTCGATCTCCTGGACGCGGGCAAGAGCACGCATTCGTGGAGCGTGGGCGACGCGCTGCAGGCGATCCAGCTGGCGGGACACGGCGTCATGGTGCTCATGAACTGCAGCCAGGCGGGGGATGGTCTCGCCGCCGGTCTCGAGGGCGCCAAGGCGCCCAAGGCAGGCCGCTCGCTCGATCTGCGCCTGTACGGTATCGGCGCGCAGATCCTGCGCGACCTCGGCGTGGGCCGCATGCGGCTCATGGCGGCGCCGCGCAAGATGCCGAGCATGGCCGGCTTCGGCCTGGAGGTGACGGGCTATCTCGCCGGCCCGGGCGCCGCGGCGAAGCGCTGAGCGCCATGCGCCTGGGCATCGTCGCCAGCCGCTTCAACGAGGAAATCACGGGCGAGCTGCTGAAGCGGGCGCGCGACGAAGCCCGCAAGCTCGGGGTCGAGGTCGAAGAGAAGTCGGTTCCCGGCGCGCTGGAGATTCCGCTCGCGCTGCAGTGGATGGCGCAGTCGGGCCGCTTCGATGCCCTGGTCGCCGTGGGCGCGGTGATCCGCGGCGATACCTATCACTTCGAGGTGGTGTGCAACGAATCGGCGCGCGGGGTCATGGACGTCGCGCTTGAATCCGGCCTGCCCGTCGCCAACGGCATCCTGACCACCGACGACGAGGCGCAGGCGAAGGCGCGGCTCGACAAGGGCGCCGAGGCGGTCCGCGTCGCCGTCGAGATGGGCAAGCTGCGCGCGGGACTGCATGAAAACCGCTAAGCGCCAGGCGCGCGAGATCGCCCTGCAGGCGCTCTATGCCTGGCAGCTCTCGGGCGGCGATCCGCTCGACGAGGCGCGCTCGCTCGAGGGCTTCGACAAGACCGATGCGCGCTTCGTCGAAGCGCTGCTGCGCGGCGTGCTCGACGGCAGCGGCAGGCTGCAGGAGCTCATCGTCCCTCACCTCGACCGCAAGTTCGAGAAGCTCTCGCCGGTCGAGCGCGCGATCCTGTACATCGGCGCCTACGAGCTCGAGGCGCATCCGAAGACGCCGTTCAAGGTGGTGCTGAACGAGGCGATCGAGCTCGGCAAGAGCTTCGGCGCGACCGACGGCCACCGCTTCGTCAACGGCGTGCTCGAGAAAATCGCCCTGGCGCTGCGCCCGGAAGAAGTGGCGCGCACCCGAACCAACGCTTAGGGGTACGGGGGAGCTTCCCCTCGTCATGCCTTCCGAATTCCAGATCATCAAGCGCTTCTTCGACCGGCCCGCGAAGCACGCGCTGGTCGGCATCGGCGACGACTGCGCGCTGCTCAGACCCGACGCGGGACTCGAGCTCGCGGTCACCACCGACACGCTGGTCGAGGGGCGGCATTTCCTGGCGGGCACCGATGCCGAGGCGCTCGGCCACAAGTCGCTGGCGGTGAATCTTTCCGACCTCGCCGCGATGGGCGCCGCGCCGCGCTGGGTCACGCTCGCTCTTGCGCTGCCCGCGGCCGATGAGCGCTGGCTCGCCGCCTTTGCGCGCGGCTTCTTCGCGCTTGCCGAGCGGCACGACGTCGATCTGGTGGGCGGCGACACCACGCGCAGTCCGCTCCTGACGATCAACATCACGGCGCTCGGCGAAGTGCCTTCCGGGGTCGCCATGTACCGCGCCGGGGCGCGCCCCGGCGACGACATCTGGGTTTCGGGCGAGCTCGGCGGCGCCGCGCTCGCGCTGGCGCAGCCGGACCGGACGCGCGGGTTTCCCGGGCTCGCCGATCGCCTGCACCGGCCCGAGCCCCGCGTCGAGCTGGGCGAGCGCCTGCGCGGGCTGGCTCGCGCCGCGATCGACGTATCCGACGGCCTGGCGGGCGACCTGGGCCACATCCTCGAGCGCTCGCAGGTCGGCGCCGTGGTGGAGTACGCCCGCATTCCGAAACCGGCGGCATTCGAGCAGTTTCGCGAGCTGGAGCGCGATTGCGTGCTCTCGGGCGGCGACGACTACGAGCTCGTGTTCACCGCGGCGCAGCCGCAGCGCGCCGAGATCGAGGCGCTCTCGCGCGAGCTGAAGACGCCGCTGACGCGCATCGGCGCCATCCAGTCGGGCGCGCCGAAGCTGGTGGTCCTCGACCCGGCCGGCAAGCCGATCGCGCATCGCGGCGGCTACGATCACTTCGCGGCGCCGTGATCGTGTTCCGGCCGCGTCCCACCTTCGCCTTCTCGCATCCCGCGCACTTCGTCGCCCTGGGCTTCGGCGCGGGCCTGTCGCCGTTTGCCCCGGGCACCGCCGGCACCCTGCTCGCGTGGGCGCTGTTCTGGGCGCTGGCGCCCTTTGCGGGCCCGGCGGAGATCCTCGCGCTCGGCGCGGGCGCCTTCGTGGCCGGAATCTGGGCGTGCGAGGTGACGGGTCGTCACCTCGGCGCGCCCGACCACGGCGCGATGGTGTGGGACGAGATCGCCGCCTTTTTCGTCGTGCTTGCGCTCGTGCCGCGCGAGCCCGCCTGGCAGGCGGCCGCGTTCATCGCGTTCCGTTTCTTCGACATCGCCAAGCCGCAGCCGGTACGCCACTTCGAGCAGCGCTTCGGCGGCGGCTTCGGCGTGATGTTCGATGACCTGGTGGCCGCGGGCTACACGCTGCTCTTGCTCGCGGTGTGCAGCAGGATTTTCCTGTGAAGGCGCTGGCGACGCGGGTGGGCCGCCGCCTGAAGCGCGCGGGTGCGGCCCTGGTGACTGCCGAATCCTGCACCGGCGGCTGGGTGGCGCAGGCCGTGACGAGCATCGCGGGGTCCTCCGCGTGGTTCGAGCGCGGCTTCGTCACGTATTCGAACGCCGCGAAGCGCGAGCTCCTCGGAGTCAGGCAGGCCACCTTGCGCAAGCATGGCGCCGTCAGCGAGGAAACTGCGAGGGAGATGGCAGCGGGAGCGCTGGCGCATAGCCGCGGCAGTATCTCGGTAGCGATCACCGGCGTAGCCGGACCGTCGGGCGGCAGCGCCACGAAGCCCGTTGGAATGGTGTGCTTCGCGTGGGCAAAGGGTCGGCGCGTGCGCAGCGAGACTTGCCACTTCCGCGGCGACCGCGAGGCCGTGCGGCGCCGCTCCGTCGTCCGCGCCCTCGAAGGGGTGATGGAGCTCCTGGCAGGCGCATAATCGGGGCATGGAAGCAGTCAGGCCCGCGGCCGTCGCGGGCATGTTCTATCCGGGCGATCCCAAAGCGCTCGCGGCGGAGCTGGACGACATGCTGGGCTCGGTCGCGAACCTGGCGCCAAGGCTCGGCTTTCCGAAGGCGCTGATTGTCCCGCACGCGGGCTACATTTATTCCGGGCCCGTCGCGGCGCATGCCTACGACGAGCTCGCGGGCGCGCGCGGCGTAGTGCGTCGCGTGGTGCTCCTCGGACCGGTTCATCGCGTGGCAGTCCGCGGACTTGCCGCGCCGAGCGCCGAATCGTTCGCGACGCCGCTTGGGCGCGTGCGGATCGACCGCGAAGCCCTGCAGGCGGTGCGCGACCTGCCGCAGGTCGTGACCAGCGACCGGGCGCATGCACTCGAGCATTCGCTCGAGGTGCAGCTCCCATTCCTGCAGCGCCAGCTCGGCGAATTCCGCCTCGTTCCTTTCGCCGTGGGCGACGCTACCGTCGACGAGGTGGCGCAGGTCATCGAGCGGCTCTGGGGCGGCGAGGAAACGCTGATCGTGATCTCGACCGACCTGTCGCACTACCGCAGCTATGAAGGCGCGCGCGCCATCGATGCGGCGACGCTGACGCGCATCGCCGCGAGGGCCGTGGACCTGAATCACGATGAAGCCTGCGGCGCGACTCCGCTGAACGGCTTTCTCTCGGTGGCGCGCAGGCGTGCGCTGCCGGTCAGGCTGCTGGCGGCGTGCAATTCGGGCGATACCGCCGGAGGCAAGGATCGGGTGGTCGGCTATTCGGCGTTTGCCGCGCGCGAGGGCGGCGAAGTCTCGCCCGATGCGGCCGGGGACACGCTGCTCGCCATCGCGCGCGGCGCGATCGAGGGTGCGTTTTCCGGGACGCCGCCGGAGCAATACGAACAGCCCTGGCTCAAGCAGGCGGGCGCCACCTTCGTCACGCTGACGCGCGACGGGCGCTTGCGCGGCTGCATCGGCAGCCTCGCCGCATCGCGGCTGCTGCGCGACGACGTTGCCGAGAACGCACGAGCGGCGGCCTTCCGCGATCCCCGCTTTCCTGCAATGACCCGTGAGGAATGGCCGCACTGCAAGGTGGAGGTGTCCTTGCTCGGCGCGCCCAAGCCGCTGCGTTTCGCCGACGAAGCCGACCTGCTCTCGCAAATCGTCGCCGGCGAGGACGGCCTGATCCTCGAGGCGGACGGCAAGCGCGGCACCTTCCTGCCGCAGGTCTGGGAGGGCCTGCCCGACAAGAGGGCTTTCCTGCGCGAGCTGGTGCAGAAGGCGGGCCTGCCTCCGGACACGCGTCTCGCGCGCTGCAAGGTCTCGCGCTACCGGGTGGCGAAATTCCGTGAAAGGTAAGTGGTGGCACAGGCTCGAGGACGGCCGCATCCAGTGCGACCTGTGCCCGCGCGACTGCAAGCTGCATGAAGGGCAGCGCGGCCTGTGCTTCGTGCGCAAGATGGAAGGCGGCGAGATGCAGCTCGCCACCTATGGCCGCTCTTCGGGGTTCTGCGTCGACCCGGTGGAGAAGAAGCCGCTCAACCACTTCTACCCGGGAACCTCGATCCTGTCGTTCGGCACCGCCGGCTGCAACCTGGCCTGCAAGTTCTGCCAGAACTGGGACATCTCCAAGTCGCGCGAGATGGACCGCCTGCAGGACGAGGCGAGTCCCCACGCGATCGCGGCGGCGGCGGTGAAGCTCGGCTGCAAGTCCGTCGCCTTCACCTACAACGATCCGGTCATCTTCGCCGAGTACGCGATGGACATCGCCGATGCCTGCCACGACAAGGGCGTGCAGACGGTGGCGGTCACCGCGGGCTACATGCACGCTGCGCCGCGGCGCGAGTTCTACGCCAAGATGGACGCGGCCAACGTCGACCTGAAGGCGTTTACCGACGACTTCTATTGGCGGGTCTGCGGCGGGCGCCTGCAGCCGGTGCTCGACACGCTCGTCTACCTGGCGAAGGAAACGCAGGTCTGGACCGAGATCACCACGCTGCTGATCCCCGGCAAGAACGACTCCGACGAGGAGATCCAGGCCGAGTGCAAGTGGATCCGCGCGAATCTCGGGCCCGACGTGCCGCTTCACTTCACCGCCTTCCATCCCGACTGGAAGATGACCGACGTGCAGAGAACGCCGGCGGCGACGCTGACGCGGGCGCGCGAGATTGCGCAGCTCGCGGGGCTCAACTACGTGTACACGGGGAATGTCCACGACGAGTCGGGCGGCTCGACCTACTGCCCTTCGTGCGAGAAGCGCGTCATCGCCCGCGACTGGTACCAGATCAATTCCTACGAGCTGACCGACGCCGGCGCGTGCGGCTCCTGCGGCGCGCGCATCGCCGGCCGCTTCCAGAAATTCGGCAAGCCCTTCGGACCGCGCCGCATCCCCGTCCGCCTCTCGCAAGCGATCGCCTGAGGCCGTTCTCCGAACCGTCCGAGCGCAATCGCGAGCCGATCCTTGCGGTGCTCAAGCGCGTCCTGCAGGGCCGCCGGAAGGTCCTCGAGATCGGCTCCGGCACCGGCCAGCACGCCGCCTACTTCGCGCCGGAATTGCCGCACCTCGTCTGGCAGGCGAGCGACGTGGCGGAGAACCTGCCCGGAATCCGCGAGTGGGGCGTCGAGCCGATCGAGCTCGACGTCGCAGGCCGATGGCCGAGCGTCGACGCCGACGCCGTGTTCACCGCGAACACTTGCCACATCATGTCCTGGCCGCAGGTCGAGCGGATGTTCGCTGTCCTCGGCAAAATCCCGAGCGTGAAGATGTTCTGCGTCTACGGTCCGTTCAACTATCAGGGCCGCCACACTTCCGAGAGCAATGCGCGTTTCGACGCCATGCTTCGCGGGCGCGACCCGGCAAGCGGGCTGCGCGACGCCGAAAAGATCGTCGCGCTCGGCGAAGCCGCCGGTTTCCGGCTGCTCGAGGACAACGCCATGCCGGCAAACAACCGGCTCCTCGTCTTCGGCCGCTGATGTACGAGACGGTGAAGGCAGCTGTCCTCTACGTCCCTGAAGAGGTAAACGCATGGAGCGTGTACCTGCGTGCGCTTCTACTCGCCGGCGCGGCCGTCTATGGAGGGCACCTTGCGCTGATGGACGTGCCCGACTGGGAGATGTCGGGCACCTTCATGCATCTGGTGCTTATCCCCTTCCACGAGTTCGGCCACATCTTCTTCCGCCCATTCGGCGAATTCATGACGCTGCTCGGCGGGTCGCTGTTCCAGGTCATGATGCCGCTCGGCCTCGGCGTGTATTTCATCGTCAGGAACCGCGACCCGTTCGCCGGCTCGCTCATGCTGTGGTGGGCGGCCGCGGGCCTGATGGACACGGCGCCCTATATCTACGATGCCTGGAAGCCGCAGCACGTCCTGCTCACGGGCCGCACCGGCGACAGCGGCGCGCACGACTTCGTCGACGTCCTGGGCGACCTCGGCTTGCTGCGCCGCGCGCAGCCGATCGGCCGCGGCGTGCACGCCTTCAGCGTGCTGCTGATGCTGGGCGCGCTTGCCTGGTCCGCGTGGCTCGTCCTGCAGCAATACCGCCGCAGGCAGACCTGCTAGAAGGCGAAGATCTCCGGACCCGCGATGTTGCGCAGCTTCGCGAGGTTGACCAGCGCCACCGTGCGGTAGCCGATCTCGAGCAGGCCTTCGCCTTCCATCCGCTTCAGCTCGGCGTTGACGCGCGAGCGGCTCGAGCCCAGCATGCGACCGAGGTCGGACTGGTTGACGCGCAGCTCGAGGCGGGCGGAGCCGGTAATGTCGGCGCCGCCGCTCATTGCCTGGCCGAGGAGCCTGCGGGCAATCCGCTGTTCGAGCGGCGCGAGGCTGATGTCGCGGATCACCGTCATGGCGAGCGAGAGGCGTCGCACCAGCAGGCCTGCGGCGTGCCGCCACAAGCGCGGATTGCTGTCGAGCAGTTCGAGGAACGGCTGGCCTTCCATGACCGCCAGCTCCGTCGGGCCGAAGGCGCGGGCATCGGCATGCGTCGTCCGCGCGCCGATGACGTAGCCCAGGCCGAAAAAGGTCCCCGGCCCGAGGATCGCATAGACGAACTCGTCTCCCGCGTCGGTAGTCGTGCTCAGGCGCAGGCCGCCCTGGAGCACGATCCAGAGTTCTTCCTGCGGACCCGAAGCGACGAGCTCGCCGTCGCGCACGCGCCGCAGCCGGCCGAGCGCGGCAAGGGCGTCCAGCTCCGCCGGGCGCAGATCGCGAAAATGCAGGCTCTTCCCGAGCAGCGCGCGGATGCGCGCGAATTCGGGCCGAACCGAGGCGTTAGCCGGCGACGAGGGATCGCTCAACACGATCCCATTTTGCGCGGTTTTTGCGGCGAGCGCCTGTTCTTATTGCTCGCGGCGGCCGGCTAGTCCTTCATCAGCAGGTGCATCAGGCTGCAGGTATCCCAGCGCTTGCCGCCGCGCGCCTGGACGTGCGCGTAGAACTGGTCGACCAGCGCCGTGACCGGAAGCCGCGCGCCGTTCTTCTTCGACTCCTCGATGCACATGCCGAGGTCCTTGCGCATCCAGTCCACGGCGAAGCCGAAGCCGTCGAACTTGACCTCGTTCATCTGCTTCCAGCGGTTCTCCATCTGCCAGGACTGCGCGGCGCCCTTCGAGATGACGCCGATGACCTTCTCGACGTCGAGGTTGCTTCGCTTGGCGAACGCGAGGGCCTCGGCGAGCCCCTGCACCAGGCCGGCGATGCAGATCTGGTTCACCATCTTGGTGAGCTGCCCTGCGCCGGGGGTGCCGATCAGCGCCGCCATCTTGGCGTAGACGTCGATGACCGGCTTGACCTTCGCGAAGGTGGCGTCTTCGCCGCCGCACATGATGCCGAGCTGGCCGTTGACGGCGCCCGCCTGGCCTCCCGAGACGGGGGCGTCGACGAAGCCGACGCCTTTGTCCCTGGATTTTTCGAACAGCTCCCGGGCGAGAACCGCCGAGGCGGTGGTGTGGTCCACCAGGATGGAACCCTTCTTCATGCCGGCCAGCGCGCCGTTGTCGCCGTACACGACCGAGCGCACGTCGTCGTCGTTGCCGACGCACATCATGACGAAATCGCAGTCCTTCGCCGCCTCGCGCGGCGTCGCGGCGCCCTTGCCGCCGTACTCCTTGACCCACTGCTGCGCCTTCCCGGCGCTGCGGTTGTACACCGTGACTTCGTGGCCGCCCTTTTTCAGCAGGTGGCCCGCCATGGGGTAGCCCATCACGCCGAGGCCGAGGAACGCTACTTTCGCCATCTTCTTGTCTCCTAAAGAAATTCGGGGAAGTTGACAGGTCGCGGTCAACGACCTACGATAGCTGGACGTTTATACAGTACCCGGTGTTGGCCCACCGCCTCGTTGAAATGCGGCTGCCGTAGATGCCAACTCTAAAAAGAGGTGCAGCAAATGGATGACAGCAAGTCTAAGGCATTGGCGGCGGCCCTGTCGCAGATCGAGAAGCAATACGGCAAGGGCTCGATCATGAAGATGGACGACGCCGCGATCCGCGACATCGAGGTGGTGTCCACCGGCTCGCTCGGCCTGGACCTCGCGCTCGGCGTGGGCGGGCTGCCGCGCGGCCGGGTGGTCGAGATCTACGGCCCCGAGTCCTCGGGCAAGACCACCCTCACGCTCCAGGTCATCGCCGAGATGCAGAAGGCCGGCGGCACCGCCGCCTTCATCGACGCGGAGAACGCGCTCGACATCTCCTACGCCGCCAAGCTCGGCGTCAAGACCGAAGACCTGCTCATCTCCCAGCCCGACACCGGCGAGCAGGCGCTCGAGATCGCCGACATGCTGGTGCGCTCCGGCGCGGTGGACGTGATCGTCATCGACTCGGTGGCCGCGCTCACGCCGAAGGCGGAGATCGAAGGCGAGATGGGCGAGCCGCAGATGGGCCTGCAGGCTCGCCTCATGAGCCAGGCGCTGCGCAAGCTCACCGGCAACATCAAGCGCACCAACACGCTGGTGATCTTCATCAACCAGATCCGCATGAAGATCGGCGTCATGTTCGGCAA
>Ga0068871_100000748_pt1 | contig 22005 bp, 25 predicted proteins | sample KBSMisM72_FD_72750 | JGI IMG/M metagenome (GOLD analysis project Ga0068871, IMG submission 72750) | Miscanthus rhizosphere microbial communities from Kellogg Biological Station, Michigan, USA - KBS Miscanthus M7-2 | ecosystem: Host-associated > Plants > Roots > Rhizosphere > Soil ...
GACGCGAACTGCCGCTGCGCGTCCGCGACGAAGCCGCCTTGATCGCGTCCGCGAATGTTCGTGCGGACAGAGATCATGCGCCGGTTCTCTCGCCTGGCGATGATGCTGGCCCCGTTGACGACTTCAATGGCGGCCAACTCCGCGAGGGGCACCCGTTCACCCGACTTCGTCGCCACGAGGATGCTGCCGATCGCGGCGACGTCGGTGCGGGCTTCGGGAATGTAGCGGACGGTGATGTCGAAGCGCCGCTCGCCGTCGAAATAGGTGCTCGCGGAACGGCCGCCGATTGCGAGCTCGATGACGTCCTGCACGTCCCGCACGTTCAATCCGAACCGCGCCACCGCCTGACGATCGATGCGAATGCGCAGCTGCGCCTGATCGTCTTCCTGCTCGATGCCGGTGTCGGCCGCGCCCGACACCGTTTTGAGAACGTCCAGCGCCTGGCGGCCGAGCCGGCGCAGCTCCTTTAGATCGGGCCCGGTGATGATGACGGCGAGATCGGCGGGCGATCCCGTGACCGCTTCGGTGACGTTGTCGATGATCGGCTGCGTGAAGCTGAAGAACCCGCCCGGAATCTGCGTCCGCAGTCGCTGCGACAGGTCTTCCACGAGATCGGGTTTTCGCCTGCCGCGCTGCCAGCTATCGTACGGCGTCAACGCGACGAAGAACTCGTTGCGGTTTGGTCCATACGGATCCGTCCCATCGTCGTTTCGTCCGGTTTGCGACGTGACCTCTTTCACTTCAGGCGATTGCTTCACCACCGCGCGAATCTGACTCGCCAGATCAGCGGACTTCTCGAGCGAGATGCCGGCCGGAAAGTTGGCCCGGATCCAGAGCACGCCTTCGTCCAGCTGCGGAAGGAATTCCGTGCCGAGCAGCGCACCGACGACGCAAGCAGCCGCGACGACTCCGCCGGCACCGGCTACGACGCGCCACGGGTGGTCGACGGTCGCTTCGAGCAGCCGCGCGTACCGGTGATGCAGCCACGAGACGATCGGGTTCTCCCACGACTTGGGCGCGTTTCGGAACAGGTACGTGGCCAGCACTGGAATCAGCGTCAGCGCGAGCAGCATCGAGCCGAACAGCGCGTAGCAGACCGTGAACGCCATCGGAGTGAAGAGCCGCCGCTCGACGCGTTCGAGCGTGAAGAGCGGAATGTAGGCCGACACGATGATGACGAGAGAGAAAAAGATCGGGCGCTCGACTTCGAGCGCCGCTTCCCGAATGGTGTCGAGCACCGAGTCGGACGGCGCCGACCCGCCCGCAGCCAGCCTGCGCATGTCGAGCGCATGCACCATGTGTTCGACCATTACCAGTGTGCCGTCGACGATGATCCCGAAATCGAGCGCACCCAGACTGAGCAGGTTGGCGGGAATCCCGCTGAAGTGCATGCAGACGAACGCGAACAGCAGCGAGAGGGGAATCGTGATCGCGGTCAGCAACGCGGCGCGCACGCTGCCGAGAAACAGGAACAGTACCGCGATGACGATGATCAAGCCTTCGAGCAGCGTGTGCGAGACGGTCTGCAGCGTGTTGTTCACGAGATCGGTGCGGTCGTAGATCGGCACGATTCTCACGCCGTCCGGAAGGCCGGTCGTGTTCAACTCGTCGACGGCCTCGTGAATGCCGTCGAGCACGATGCTGGGGTTCTCTCCGCGCCGCATGAGGACGATGCCTTCGACGCGATCCGCTTTGTGTCCCAGGGCAAAGATGCCGCTGCGCGGCGCCGCCCCAACCTGCACGCGCCCGATGTCGCGGACGTACACAGGGACGTCTCCATTGTTGGCGACGACGACGTCGCGGATGTCGTCCGGGGACTGAATGAGACCAACGCCGCGCACGGCCATGCTCTGCTGACCGTTGTCGAGCAGCGCGCCCCCGGCGTTCTGGTTGTTGGCGTCGACGGCTTGCGCGATGTCGCGAATGGACAGGCTGTATTTGGTGAGTGCGACTGGATCGACGTCGATCTGGTATTGCTTGATCTGTCCACCGAACGGCGTGATGTCGGTGACGCCAGGCACTTGGAGTAGACGCGGCTCCACGATCCAGTCCTGGATCTCGCGCAGCTCGCGGGAATCACGTCCCTCGCTCTCGAGCGTGTACCGGTACAGCTCTCCGATTGGCGTCGACAACGGGCCGAGCGTCGGCGTGACGCCGTCAGGCAGCTGCGCGTCCCGCAGCTTCTCGAGCACGACCTGCCGGGCGAAGTAGTCGTTCGTGCCGTACTCGAACGTCAGTTCGACGACGGACAGTCCGAAGATCGTGCGCGATCGGCGGGCGATCACGTTCGGGACGCTGTTCAGCGCCCGTTCGATTGGGACGGACACCTGTTGTTCGATTTCCTCGGCCGCATGGCCGGGAAAGAGCGAGATCACGACGACCTGCGTGTCGGAGATATCCGGATACGCCTCGATGCTGAGCTGCGTAAACGACCAGACGCCCGCCGCAATCAGCGCCACTCCGAGCAGAACGGAGACGAAGCGTTGTCGGAGCGCGATGCGCAGCAGTTGGGCGATCATCGGCTACGACCGCCTCAGCAGGCCCTGCAGCAGCATCGCGCCGTCGACGACCACGGTGTCTCCCTCCGACAGCCCGCTGACCACGCGGACGACATCGCCCGCCCGCGCACCGATCGTCACCGGCCGGCGCTCGAATCGACCCGCCCGCGTTTCGACGAACACCATCGAGTGCTCGCCGCTTTGAATGACGGCGCCCGCCGGCACAACCGGCGTTGGTCTGGTCGATTCGATGTGGTGGACGCTCCCGAACATCTCGGGCCGGAACCGTCCGTGCGAGTTGTCGAGCTCGGCCTGTACCTTCACGGTTCGCGTCGGTGCATCCACCGTGTCCGCGATGCGCGACACGCGGCCCTCGAACGTCTCACCTGGAAACGCGACGAGGCTGATCTGCACCCGTTCGCCGACCTGGACGAAGCGGATGTAGGTTTCGGGCACCTGGGACGTCACCCACACAGTGCTGAGATCGGCGAGCGTCATGAGCGGCGCGGTCGTGTCGTTTCGAAACTCTCCCGGGACCACGCTCAGTTCCAACACTTTTCCCGAGAGCGGCGCGCGGAGCACGACCTGCTGATCGAATCCGTTCGGAGAAAGACCCAGCACGGTCAACCGTCGCAGCGACTGCTCTCGCGTCGCGCGCGCTTGTTCGAGCGCCGCCTTGGCCTGCGCGAGCGCACTTTGCGCCGTCTGCACGTCTTTCTTGGCGACGGCGTTGTGCTCGAACAAATCCGACGCGCGGTCGGCATCCGCCTGCGCCTTGCTCAAGGCGGCCTCGGCCTGGCCTTCGGCCGCTCCGGCCGACAGATAGGCGGACATGGCCGCGTCGGCGTCGGGGCTCTGAATGGTGAGGAGCGCCTGATCCTTCTTGACGGCGTCGCCGGTCTTGACCAGCACGGCCGTCACGCGGCCGGTCACGGGAAGAACGACTTTCGACACACGGTTCGGATTGGCTTCGAGCTTGCCCGGCGTCACGATTTCATCGGTCGGCAGATCCCGGAGCTCTACGTGCGCGCGTCGAATCTGCTTCAGCATCGGAGAATCGGCCGCGAGCACCACGGAGGTGTCGGTCGTTTGTGGGGGCATCGACTGTGCCACCGGCGCCTCCGCGTGACCGCTGCACGCGGCAACCGATGTTGCGAGCAAGAGAAGAGCGGTGCGAGTCATGGCGTCACCTTGCCGGAGATTGCGTCGAGGGCGTAAAGACTGCGCGCGTAGTCGGCGCGCGCTTCGTTGTAGCTGCGGGCGGTGTCGTTGAACGCGCGGACGGCGTCGAGGAACTCGACGAGGCTCGCCTCTCCTCGCCGATACGAGTACTCCATCGTCGTGCGGACATCGCGCGCTTGCGCCAGCATGTCGCGCTCGATGCGTTCGACGATGCTGCGCGCGGATGTGTATTCGGTGAAGGCCGAGTCGAGGTCGGCCGTGATGTCGGCTTCGAGCGCGCGAGTTCTTGCCTGCAGCTGCTGTTGTTGCGTCTGCGCGCGCGCGATTTCGCCCTGATTGCGATTGAAGATCGGCAGCGGCGCGCTGAAATACACCGCGTAGGTGTTGCCGGCGACGTCGCCGGCGAAGCCCTTGCCGGCCTGACGGTGGTACTCGCCGCTCACCGTGTAGTCGATCTTTCCGTTGGCGAGTTGCAGCCGAAGGTCGGCGCTCGAACGCGCCTGGTCGGCTCTCGCGGCGCGCACGTCGGGGCGCATCTCCAGTGCTCGACCGCGCAGCGCGTCGCGATCGAAGACGGCGGCATCCCGGCGCAGATCCCCCGTCACGTCGATGGTCCCCACCGTCCTCCGGCCGAGCAGCGCTTCCAGCCGGGTGCGCGCGACGGCGAGTTTTGCGGTCTGTTGTTCGACGTCGTTTTGAAACTGAAGCGCAGCGAGCCGCGAGCGGGCGAGTTCAACCTGCGCGAGGTCGCCGGTGCGCACCCGCTCGACGTTCACCGCGACGACGTTGTTGAACGCGCTCAGATTTTCGTCGGCGAGCGTGAGGTTGAGTTTTGCGAGCTGCAGGTCGGCACAGGCCGTCTCGACCTCGAGCACGAGCTTTCTCGTGGCTTCGAGGAGCTGCAGTTCCGCTACAGATCGCGCGAGCGTCGCCTGCTCGATGCGCCGGTCGCGTTTATCGCCGCGCTCGAGGACGAAGTCCGTGCGCAGGACGCCTTCGCGAAGCCCCACCCCGGTGTCCATGAGATTCGCGTCGGGCAGAATGGCGTCGACCGTGACGACCGGATTCGGACGAAGCCCGGCCGTCAGCACCGCGGCATCGGCGGTGGTCACGTTGTACCGTTCGGCGAGCAGCGACAGGTTGTGATCGACAGCTTCAGCCACCGCCTGCGCGATCGTGATCGCGCCCGTGGCGGGCTGAGCGCGTGCACCGATTGCGGCCGCACCGACGAAGGCGGCAGCAAGCAAGAAGGGTCCCGTAGTTCGCATAAGTCCTCACTGCGTACACGTACGCGCGTACGACGGCCACTGCTGGCCGACATCACTCGACGAACTTGAAATGAACGAGCGCTAGGCGAGGACGGGCGGTGCGCGGGGGCGAAGGGTCGGGCGTACGGATGAAATCGCGGCTGCAGACCGCGGCATCCGGCAGCGTTCCGCATCCAGGGTGATCCAGGCACTGGCGCAGCCCGCGTGTAGGGCCGGGCTGCCTGTCTGTATCAACGCGACCGCGCTCGACAGCTGCCGGTCGACAGACGGCGCCGGCGGTTCGGCGCTGAGCGTCTTCGGCGCCTCCGGCCGCTTCCTCGTGAGCCTCCCGTCGCCGTCGTTGACCCACACGACGATGCCGGGCGATCCATTCGGAGCGGCCGCGACGATGTCGAGATCGCCGTCCGCATCGAGGTCCGCGGCGACGAGCGACGAGATCCTGAGGTCGACGTCTGAGGAGGGCAGCACGAAGCCGGCGGGCAGTTGCTTCCCGGCGGGTCGCGCCTGCCTGAACGCCATGAGGCTCATCGCGCGCGCCGCCTGCGGCAGGCGGACGTCGGCCGCCAACGTCGCGAGCAGCGCGAGAAACGCGATGACAACCAGCGAGAGCTTCTTCATCGTCCGCGGATTCCCATGATACGCAGGCGACGCAGCTTTCAGCAAATTGCGGGAGCGCATCAGCGCGGTTTTGCCGCCGCCGTCTTGACTTTTCGTTGACGTCCGTTCAGCGCGTGTTCGCCGCCGACGATCATCGACACGCCGCCGAACACGCCGAAACCGGCGGACGATCCGGCGACGCCGAATTGCACGCCGCCGTCGATCGCGAAGTGGGAGCCGAACTCGTAGATGACGCCAGTGTCGAGCGACGTTTCCGACGCGCCGTCGATGTCGCTGCGAGAAAACCAGAACAGCTCAACGTAAGGATTCCATCGATCCGTCACCGCCTCGCTCAGCGACGCTGAAATCAGATGCTGCACGAAGTGCGAGCGTCCCTGTCCGGCGCCGATGGCTCCCACGCCGTAGTTGATGTCGACGTGGCCGCGCCGGTAGATGTCCGTGCCTGTAAGAAAGGCAATTGTGTAGTCCGGGTCTCCCGATCCCAATCCGCGCGAGGCGTTGGCCGTCGGAAGATTTACCGTCGGCAGGACCGACAGCACGGGAGTGCCGCCGGGCTCCGCCCACAGCCGCACCTTGGCGCCGAGCTGCACGTTGCCGAAACCGGTGACGGCGATGTCGCCGTTGTCCTGGATGAGGAGGCCGTCGGCGCCGATCCTCACCTCGAGCCAATCCGAGAGGCCGACGCGCAGCGTGAACGGCGAACTCGCTGAGGACGCCGTGGGAACGGGGCGGATGAACAATCCGCCGAATTCAAGCTGCGCGATGCCGCTCGGCACGATACGTGTGCCGTTCGTGACGTCGGGGCGATCGGGCTGAATCGCCTCGGCGACTTCCTGCGCGTCGACGTGCGTGGCCATCGACAGCCACGCGACCGCGACCACGGCGATAATGTTCTTGATATTTTGAGTATTCAAACTTATGATTTCTCGCAATGACAATCGCTGTCGCGCTGCTTGCGCTGGCACTCGCCCAGGAATCCGCCATCGACGCCGACCGCCCCCATGTCGGCACCGGTCCATACGTGGTCGAGCCCGCTGAAGTGCAATTCGAACTCGGCGTCCTGTCGCAAGGGTCGACTGATACTCGCACGTTCGGCTCGCCGGCGCTGATGCGGATCGGCGTCGTCGACCGCGTCGAGCTCCGCGTCTCGTCCGACGGTCTGCTCGCGCGGTACCAAACCGCTGCCGACGTCTACGGCGTCGGGAACGCACAGCTCGGCGCGAAGATCCGCCTCCTTGGCCCACGCGATGAGCCGTTCTTCTCAGTGATGCCGACGATCGGGTTCGGCCTGGCCAGCCGCGAGAAAGGCTTCGGCGCGGGCGCGACCGACGCCACGCTCACGTGGCTCGTCGCGCATTCAGCCGGCGAGCGGTTGCACATCGAAGGCAACTACGGCATTGGCGCCATCGGGGATCGCGACAGTCACTTCGCGCAGCACCTCATTACCGGCGCCGTCGTCGTTCAGACGACGCCGAGAGTGCAGACGTATGTGGAGGACGCGTGGTGGTCGCGTCAGGAGCGGACCGGATCCGCGGTCAGCTTCATCGACTTCGGTGTGATTGCGGCGATTCGACCGCGCCTGCTGTTCGACGCAGGAGCGTATGTCGGCGTCACGTCTGCCACGCCGGACTGGGGGCTGTTCTCAGGCGTGTCGTTCGCCTTCGGCGGCGACAATCTCCACGAGCAGCTTCGACGCGGCACCCGCGCCAATCGTCAGCGTCCGCTCTTTCGCCCGCAACAGAACTGAGTCCGCGGCGGCGTCGCGCGCCTCGACCGCAATCGACTGACCGGGTTTCAGGTTGTTGTGCTCGATGAAGCGCAGAAACGCCGGGTCCTGGTCGGCGATGCGCGTCACGCGTAGCGGCGTCTTCATCGGGCACGTCAGCAGGCTGTCCAGATGACGATGCGGAATGGCGCCGTGGGAGTCCGGAATCGGATCGCCATGGGGATCGTGCGTCGGCCGCCCAAGCATCGCGTCGATCCGCTCGATGAGCCGATCGGACACGACGTGCTCGAGCTGTTCGGCCTCGTCGTGCACCTCGTCCCAGCTCATGCCCATCACCTGCACGAGAAAGAGCTCGACGAGCCGGTGACGACGCAGCACGAGCGCCGCGAGTTTGTCGCCCGCCTTGGTGAGGCGGACACCGCTGTACGGTTCGTACTCGACAAGGCCTGACTCCGCAAGCGCCTTCACCATCGTCGTCGCGGTGCCGGGCGTCACCGACAGCGCGCTCGCGACGTGGCCCATCGGCACCAGGCGCTGTCCCTTCGGCAGCGTCGACTGGCCGTGATGAATCGCCTTGAGGTAGTTCTCGACCGTACTCGACGGGAGCATGCGGGATATTATCCGACGAACGCAATGTCCCTTGCAGACGCGATCGCCACGCCCGACGGCAAGCGCCGCTACGTGCGCCGGCTGTTTGCGACCATCGCCAATCGTTACGATCTGATTACGGTCCTGTTGTCGTACGGGCAGGATCGCCGCTGGAAACGGCATCTTGTCGCCCGTGCGGGAGCCGGCGGCGCTCGCGCGGTCGATCTCGCAACGGGCACCGGAGACATCGCGTTCGCGCTCGCGTCGGCGGGAGCGGACGTCGTCGGCGTCGACGTCACGTTTCGCATGATCGAGCTCGCAAACATGAAGAAGGGGACGCCGGCCCGCATGCCGCGATTCCTCGTGGGCGATATGACGGCACTTCCTTTCCGCGCTGAATCATTCGATCTCGCGACCGCCGGCTACGGTTTGCGGAATGTTCCGGACTTGCGTGGAGCAATCGACGAGATCCATCGAGTGCTCAAGCCGGGTGGGGCGGCACTCTCGCTCGATTTCAACCGGCCGTCGAACAGATTCATCCGCGCGGTCTACCTCGCGTATCTCAACGTCACAGGCGCCATGCTCGGCTGGATTCTGCATCGCGATCCGGATACGTACCGCTATATTCCCGCGTCGATTCGCAACTACCCAGGCGCACAGGCCGTGGCGCGGATGTTCGAGACGCAAGGGTTCGAGCAGGTCGAATACGAGCCCGTGCTTGGCGGGCTGATGGCGATTCACATCGCGCGGAAGAGCCGATCGCATGGCCGCTGAGATCGACGCGTCGAAGTGGTCGGGCGAGGGCACGTTCACGCAAACGCTCGTCGATCGGCTGAAGACGATCGACGAGCTCAGGCTCATTCGCGTCGAAGACGCGCCTGCCAGCCGCTCGGAAGCCGATTACAACTTCATGAGCAACGAGATCTTCGTGGTGTTCGACACTGGCACACGCGCGGAGCCGACACGGCGCTTCGGTCTGTTTCCCAGTACTCGCGCGGTGCCGTACAAGAAGATGACGATCGCAGATCTCGAGGCGCGGCTGGCGGCGATGCCGGACATCGGCTCGCCCGACTACTCAGACGACGAAATGCTGCAGTACTTGCGGACGGAGCGGATCATCCCGCCGTATCAGACGAAAGGGTACAAGCTGGTCGAGTTGGTGCGGATCTATGAAGTTCGAAGTTCTAGCTTCTAAGTTCTAACATCTAACTTCATAAATTCCTCCAGCTCGCTGAGCACGAACGCCAGCACGTCCTCTTCGGTCAGCGCGCCGATATCAGCGGTCGCGTTCAGTACGAGCTCGGTTTGCATGACGTTTCCGCCGCGCGACCGGCTCGAGCGCCCGAGTAGTTTTGGTGCCGTTCCATTCGTGTCGAGCGTCAGTTCGATGTAGTCGTCGTTGCCCCGTGCCGCCATCAGCCGCACGCTGCCGCCCGGCGTGAACACGTCGAACTCGTAGCGCTCGGCGCGAAGGATGTTCACGATTTGTTTGAAGAGCGGCACGGCAATTCGCTCGAGAAATGTCTCGTATTCCCGCGTCGCCGCGTCCATCTGAACGCGGCGCGACGCACGGCGCTCTTCCGCCGGACGCTTCGACCGATCGAGCAGCTCTCGTACTCGCTGGCGGACGATGGATACCTCCATCAGATGACACCGCTGGCGCGCAGGTCGTCGACCGCGTCGGGACTGAGTCCGAGATCTTTCCTGAGTACCGCGTCGGTGTGCTGCCCAAGGGTCGGTGGCGCAGTCCGTTGCGACGCAGGCGTGTCGGATAGCCGTAGCGGCGACCCGAGCACCCGAATCTCTCCCGCGGCTGGATGTGACATCGGCACCACCATCTCGCGCGCAGCAATCTGCGGATCGGCGAACACTTCGTCGAAATTCCGGACCGAACCACACGGCACACCAGCGGCTCTCAGATGTTCGATCCAGTGGCTGCGCGGACGCGCGCGCAGGGCCGCGGCCACGCGTGGCCGAAGGTCGGCATAGCCGGTGACGCGGCTGCGATTGGTGGCGTATTGCTCGCCCAAATCGAGCGACGCGACCTCGCAGAACTTCTTCCACTGTTCGTCGTTGCCCACAGCGAGGACGAATTCACCATCCGCCGCCGCGAATGTTTCATACGGCACAATCGTCGGATGTCGATTGCCGAGCCGCACCGGGGGTGTGTCCGTGGCGAAGTAAATGCCCGCCTGGTACGTGAGCAGCGCTGCGACCGAATCGAGCATCGCGATGTCCACGTGCTGTCCGCGGCCCGTGCGTTCGCGCGCGTAAAGCGCGGCGGAAATGCCTTGCGCGGCAAACATGCCGGACGCGATGTCTGCAATCGCCACGCCCACGCGCACCGGCGGCGCATCGGGCGAGCCGGTAATGCTCATCAGGCCGCCCTCGGCCTGGAGCACCGCGTCGTATCCGGCTTCCTTTGCGCGGGATCCGCTGTGACCAAACCCCGACACGGACGCGTAGACAAGACGGGGATGCTTCGCTGCAAGTGAGGCGTAGTCGAGTTTCAGCCGCTCGAGTGTGCCCGGTCGAAAATTCTCGACGACGACGTCAGCCTTCGCGATCAACTGATCGAGAATCGCACGGCCCTTTGCATGTTTGAAATCCAGCGTCACGCTTTCCTTGTTGCGATTGATGCTGAGGAAATACGCGCTCTCGCCGCCGAGGAACGGCGGGCCCCACTGCCGCGTGTCGTCGCCGGTCTTCGGCTGTTCAATTTTGATCACGCGTGCGCCGAGGTCGGCGAGCAACATTGTGCAATACGGCCCCGAGAGCACTCGGGTCAGATCCAAAACGATCACGTCGGCAAAAGGTCCCATCACTCCTGAACTATACTGGCCTTTTAAAGAAAAGCAGTGGCTGCTGACGCGACGAATGTCGCGCGCGATCGCACGATGACGCTTGGCGCAGCTCCGCATCTGGCGAGGATTCCGGCCGGCGACTTCCTGATGGGCGCCGCCGACGGTCAGCCTGACGAGCGGCCGGTTCATCGTGTACGCGTGAGCGAGTTCTTCATCGGGCGTTTTCCCGTCACCAACGACGAGTACGCGCGTTTCATCCGCGCGACCGGACATCCAGCGCCCGCGATCGACAAGCTTCCACTCATCGCCGCCGGCGAGCGTGAAAAGCTGTATGCGGAATTCAGCGCGCCGTACGTCTGGACCAACGGCGAGCCGCCAGCGGGCCAGGGCAGTCATCCGGTTGTGCTCGTGACGTACGACGATGCCGTTGAGTATTGCGCGTGGTTGTCCGTCTCCCTTCAACGTGCAGTGAGGCTGCCGACAGAGGCCGAGTGGGAGAAAGCGGCACGCGGCGGAGTCGAGGGAATGAAGTATCCCTGGGGCAATGAAATCGATCCGTCGCGATGCAACTATCTGGCGGAGCCGCCGGCGAAGAAGCAGCGCGGTACCCGGCCAACGGGTACGTACTCGCCAAATCCGTTCGGACTGTGCGATGTCGCCGGCAACGTCTGGGAATGGGTCGCTGATTGGTACGGCGAGGAGTACTACGGAGAAAGTGACGCCGTCGATCCGCAAGGGCCGCCAAAGGGGAGTTTGCACATCGTCCGCGGCGGATCGTGGGTCACCGACGACGTCTCGATGTTGCGCTGCGCCTATCGCCACGCCGTGCCGCCGGACACCTTCGCCTATAGCGTCGGCTTCCGCATCGTCTGCGCGCAGTAGATGTCCCCCGCTGAATACGAAAAGGCCCGGCGCCGGCTCATACGCCGCGACAAAGTGCTGGGCGCCGCGATCAAAACGATTGGGCCGTGCGGGCTTGCCGAACGGCAGCGGAAGGATCACCTGAGCGCGCTCGTCGGCGCCATCGTCAGCCAACAGCTGTCGACGAAGGCGGCGGCGACGATTTTCGGACGCTTCGTGGCGCTGTTTCCCGAAGGACATATCCCGCACGCACACGCCATCCACGCCATCGAAGACGCGACGTTGAGGAGCGTGGGATTGAGCGGGCAGAAGGTCGGCTACCTTCGTGACCTGTGTACCAGGATTGCTGACGGCCGCCTCAAACTCGAAGAACTGGAGGCGCTCGAGGACGAGCTGGTGATCGAGCGTCTTACGTCGGTGAAAGGCTTCGGTCGCTGGACCGCCGAGATGTTCCTGATGTTTCGTCTGCATCGGCCCGACGTGCTGCCGGTGGGCGATCTCGGCATCGTCAACGCGATTCAGCGCCTCTACGGGCTACGCAAGCGTCCCGACGCGAAGAAGATCACGGCGCTTGGAGAGGCGTGGCGACCCTATCGATCCGTCGCCTGCTGGTATCTCTGGCAAACGCTCAGAAACGAGCCTTTAGCCAAAGCAACAAAAAGCCCGCGGCGATCGCAATCAACGTCCCGCGCTCGCTGAAGAGCGTTTGCCGCCACGAGAAGACGGCAGGCGTCGGCGCAGCACCAGTCGCGGCGAAAGACGGAAGCCACCGTGGGACCTCGCGCATGTACTGCGCGTACGGCTCTCCAATCCGGGTCGTGAGCAGTTGCTCTTCCCATCTGACAATCGCGTGATATTCGAGGGCGAGCAACAGCGCGACGACCGGCGCCAGCCACGCGAGCCGCGCGGCGATTGCGAATCCCGTCCACAACAGGATGTTGCCGAGATACAGCGGGTTGCGCACGTACGCGAACGGCCCGCTCGCGACCAGCGGTCCAAGGCGATCGCTGCGCGTCCGAGAAATCGCGCCGATGTGCAGCACCGCCCAGAGTCGAATGATTTCGCCGAGCACGACAACGACCGCGCCGGCGAGCGGGAGCGACGCCGGCGTGCCCTGCGGTGGCGGAATCAGTAGAAGGGCGGCGACGAGGGGCAGCGGCAGCCATGTCCGTTGCCGGAACAGCCATCCGCCTGCGCGGGACGCGAAGGTCAACGGTTTCAGATTATAATCTCCGACTGGACTAGTCGTAGATAGCATTCCCATGGCATCCGGACCTGTGACGCCGGCAATCGGCGTGTCCATTCTCGACCTCATCGGCCGCACTCCCCTCATCCGGCTTCGACAGATCGAACGGGAGTGCCCAGGCGTCGAGATCTATGCGAAAGCCGAGTGGCAGAATCCGGGCGGCTCGGTAAAGGATCGCGCCGCGGCGCGGATGATTGCCGAGGGCGTGCGGTCGGGCGCGCTCACCCCGAAGAAAACGATCCTCGACGCGACCTCCGGCAACACCGGCATCGCATACGCGATGATCGGCGCCGCTCAAGGGTACAAGGTCAAGCTGTGCGTGCCGGAAAACGCCAGCCAGGAGCGAAAGCTCATTCTGCGAGCGTTTGGCGCGGATCTGGTGCTCACCAGTCCACTGGAGAGCACCGATGGGGCAATCCGCGAAGCGCGGCGGCTGTACGCGGAAAATCCGGACAAGTACTTCTATCCGGACCAGTACAACAACGACGGGAATTGGCGCGCCCATTACGACACGACCGGGCCCGAGATCATCGAGCAAACGGCGGGCACCCTCACGCATTTCGTCGCCGGACTCGGCACGAGCGGGACGTTCGTGGGCACCGCGCGGCGGCTCCGGCAGTTCAACAAGTCGATCAAGCTGATTTCGTTTCAGCCCGCTACCGCGTTTCATGGGCTCGAAGGGTTGAAGCACATGGAGTCGGCGATCGTCCCGGGGATTTACGATCCAGGCATCGCGGACGAGGATTTGCGCGTCGAAAGTGAAGACGCCTTCGACATGGTGCGGCGGCTCGCGCGTGAAGAAGGGGTCATGGCCGGCATCTCTTCCGGCGCGGCCATCGCCGCTGTCCTGCAGGTCGCAAAAAAACTCACGACGGGGATCGTCGTCACGGTGTGCCCCGACGGCGCCGAGAAATACTTGACCGAAAAGTTCTGGAACGCAGACTGATGCCTGAAACCGCGAACGTGCAGACGTTGCGTGTCGACTCGACGATTGACGGTGAGATCCGCCGCCACGGCGAGGAGACCTATCCGCACGAGTGCTGCGGCGCGCTCATCGGCAGCGGCAATCGCGTGACGGCGACCGTGGCGTTGCCGAATACGACCGAGGAAGGCCCGCGCAGGCGGTTCATGGTCCGGCCGTCCGACTATCGCCTCGCCGAACAAAAGGCGACCGAACTCGGCGGCGAGCTGCTCGGCTTTTATCATTCGCATCCGGACCATCCGGCGCGGCCGTCGCAGTACGATCTGGATCATGCGTGGCCGACGTTCGCGTACATCATCGTCGCCGTCGCGAATGGAAAGTCAGCGGCGATGACCGTGTGGTATTTGAAGGAAGATCGATCGTCATTTGAAGAGGGCGAGCTCAATGGCAACTAAGATTCTGATTCCTACGCCGCTGCGGCCGTTTACCGACAAGAAGGACGCGGTCGAGGCCAACGGCACGACTGTGGGCGAACTGCTGGCGGATCTCACGACGAAGCACTCCGGTTTGAAGGCGCACCTGTACAACCAGGAGGGGAAGCTTCGCAGCTTCGTGAACATCTACGTCAACGACGAAGACATCCGCTACCTGCAGAAGGAGCAGACGCCGATCACGTCGGGAGATACGGTGAGCATCATCCCGTCCGTCGCGGGCGGCGCGCCGACGGCGGAAGCGCCCGCCACGCTACCGGAGCTCACGAAAGACGAAATCAAGCGCTACAGCCGCCACTTGATCCTTCCGGAAGTCGGCATGGAAGGGCAGCGCAAGTTGAAAGCCGCGAAGGTGCTGTGCATCGGCGCCGGCGGCCTTGGCTCGCCCGTCGCGATGTATCTGGCCGCGGCCGGTGTCGGCACGATCGGAATCGTCGACTTCGACGTCGTCGACTTCAGCAACCTGCAGCGTCAGATCCTTCACTCGACGAACGACGTCGGCAAGCCCAAGCTGCAGTCGGCGAAAGAAAAGCTCGTCGCGATGAACCCGCACGTCAACGTGGTCACGCACAACGCGGCGCTGTCGTCGGAGAACGCGTTGGAGTTGTTCGAGCCCTACGACATCATCGTGGACGGCACGGACAATTTCCCGACGCGCTACCTGGTCAACGACGCCTGCGTGATTCTGGGCAAGCCCAACGCCTACGGCAGTATCTTCCGCTTCGAGGGTCAGGCGTCGGTGTTCGCGACGAAAGAGGGTCCGTGCTATCGCTGCTTGTATCCCGAGCCGCCGCCGCCCGGATTGGTGCCAAGCTGCGCGGAAGGCGGGGTGCTCGGCGTGTTGCCGGGGATCATCGGATGCATTCAGGCGAACGAAACCCTCAAGCTGATTATCGGAGCCGGTGAGCCCCTCATCGGCCGGTTCCTGATTTTCGATGCGCTGCGGATGAAGTTCCGCGAGCTGAAGTTGCGGAAGGATCCCGATTGCCCCGTGTGCGGCACTCATCCGACCGTCACGAAGCTGATCGACTACGAGCAGTTCTGCGGCGTGCAGTCATCGACCCAGGAGGCGCCCATGTCCGGAAGCACGACCGAGATCTCCGCGGTCGACCTGAAGAAGCGGCTCGATCGCGGCGACGTCCTGAAGATCGTCGACGTCCGCGAACCGCATGAGTACGAGATCAATCGCATCAAGGGCTCGACGCTCATTCCTCTTGGCGATATCCCGAAGCGATACGTCGAACTCGACCCCAGCGACGAAATCGTCGTGCAATGCAAGGTCGGTGGCCGCAGTGCGAAAGCGGCGGATTTCCTGCGATCCAAAGGCTTTACGAAGGTGCTGAACCTGACTGGCGGCATCCTCGACTGGATAGACAAGGTTGATCCGAGTCAACCGAAGTATTAATATAGGACCGTAGCGGTCGGATATGCTGAGGCTCTCGAAAAAGGCGGATTACGCGCTGATGGCAATGAAGCATCTTGCCCTTCGCGGCGATCGCGGGTCGTCGTCGGCCCGCGAAATCGCGGCGCTGTACGACATCCCCATCGAGTTGATGGCCAAGGTGTTACAGCGCCTCGTGCGCCGCGGGCTTTTGTCCTCGCATCAGGGGACGCGCGGGGGATACGAGCTGGCCCGGCGTCCGACGCAGATTTCCGTCGCCGACGTGATTCAGGCGATCGACGGTCCGGTAACCGTCACGGCCTGCTCGCCGGAAGAGAACCAGTGCGAGCAGTTCGCGAAATGCAACGTTCGCGATCCGCTGTGGAAAGTACGCGAACGCATTCTGTCGGCGCTTGGCGAGTGCACCATCGCGGAGTTGGCGGCCGACTCGGCGCCTGTTCCGGCGGCGACGCGCCCGGCGGTCTTTCACACGCACCAGTGATGGCAGGCCTAAGGGCCTGCTCCGAGATGTAGTGCAGACGTTGGTCTGCGAAAGAGAAAACGAATGTCCGTCAAGCTTCCGATTTATCTCGACTACCACGCCACGACGCCGGTCGATCCGCGCGTCCTCGAAGCGATGCTGCCGTACTTCCACGACCGGTTCGGCAACGCCGCGAGCCGCAACCACCCGTTCGGATGGGAGGCGGAAGAAGCCGTGGAGAAGGCGCGCAAGCAGGTGGCCGATTTGATTGGCGCCAACGCGAAGGAAATCGTCTTCACGAGCGGCGCGACCGAGTCGGACAACCTCGCGATCAAGGGCGCCGCCGAGATGTATCGCGAGAAGGGCAATCACATCATCACGTGCGTGACCGAACACAAAGCGGTCATCGACACGTGCAAGCGGCTCGAGAAGGAAGGCTTCCGCGTCACGTATCTGCCGGTGCAGAAGGACGGCCGGATCAACCTCGATGAACTGCGCGCGGCGATTACCGACAAGACCATCCTCATCACGATCATGAGCGCCAACAACGAAATCGGCGTGGTGCAGCCGGTTGCGGAGATTGGCACGATCGCGAAAGAGAAGGGGATTCTGTTCCACACGGACGCTGTGCAGGCCGTGGGCAAAATCCCGTTCAGCGTGAACGATCTCAAAGTCGATATGGCGTCGATGAGCGCGCACAAGATGTACGGGCCGAAAGGCGTGGGCGCGCTGTATGTCCGGCGCCGAAGCCCGCGCGTGCTGCTCGCTCCGCTGATCGACGGCGGCGGCCACGAACGGGGCATGCGTTCAGGCACGCTGAACGTTCCCGGCATCGTGGGGTTCGGGAAGGCCGCGGAGCTGTGCAAGCAGGAGATGGAGCAAGACACGAAGCGGCTGAGCGCGCTGCGCGATCGGCTCAATCAGCGGCTCCACAAAGGGCTCGACGAAATCTACATCAACGGATCGATGGAGCACCGCTTGCCGCACAACCTGAACATCAGCTTCGCGTACGTCGAAGGCGAGTCGCTGCTGATGGGTATCAACGACGTCGCCGTCTCGTCGGGTTCGGCGTGCACCTCCGCCAGCCTCGAGCCGTCATACGTCCTGAAGGCGTTGGGCGCTGGCGACGATCTTGCGCATTCGTCCATCCGGTTCGGCCTCGGCCGCTGGACGACCGAAGAGGAAGTCGACTACGTGGCCGACAAGCTGACGACGGTCGTGACGCGTCTTCGCGAGATGTCGCCGCTGTATGAGCTGGCGAAGGAAGGCGTGGATCTTTCAACCATGCAGTGGCAGACGGAAGGACACTGAGGACAACAATGGCTTACTCGAACAAAGTTATCGATCACTACGAGAACCCCCGCAACGTCGGGTCGTTGCCGAAAGACGACGTCAACGTGGGCACGGGCCTCGTGGGCGCGCCGGAATGCGGCGACGTCATGAAGCTGCAGGTCAAGGTGAATCCCGAGACCGGCGTCATCGACGATGCCAAGTTCAAGACGTTCGGCTGCGGCTCCGCCATTGCGAGCTCGAGCCTCGCGACCGAATGGCTCAAGGGCAAGACCGTCGAGCAGGCGCTCGCGATCAAGAACACCGACATCGTCACGGAACTGAGCCTGCCGCCGGTGAAGATTCACTGTTCGGTGCTCGCGGAAGACGCGATCAAGGCCGCGATTGCCGACTACAAGAAGAAGCAGGGCAAGGAGACCACGGCTGACACGCACGCGCAGCCGACGGCCTAACAGGTCATGATTGAGATTTCTGAAACCGCCGCGCGCAAAATCCGCACGCTGATGCAGAAGCAGGGCATCGACGACGGCGGGCTGCGCGTCGGCGTGAAGGGCGGCGGCTGTTCCGGGCTGAGTTACATCTTCGCCTGGGAAAGGACCGCCCGTACGGGTGACGAGGTGTTTGAAGGGCCGGAAGGCGCGAAGATCTTCGTGGATAAGAAGAGCTTGCTGTTTCTCAATGGCACCGTACTCGACTACGACACGAATCTGATCAGCAAGGGATTCGTGTTCAACAATCCAAACGCGAAGTCGACCTGCGGCTGCGGCAGTTCCTTCGGAGCCTAACGAGGTCAGAGTGACCTCTCCCGCTACGTCGTTCCCAGGCTCTCCGCTTCAGATTTGCAAAGACTGCGGCGGCGGCGCGCCGGTCGACGCGCACTTCTGCCCGCAGTGCACGAAGATTCTGTCCATCGGACGGCACGGTGACTATTTCTCGTTTCTAGGGCTGCCGCGCAAGCTGAACGTCGAGCAGAACGATCTCGAGCAGCGATTCCGCGGGTTGAGCCGGCAGTTTCATCCCGACTACTTCTTCAACGCGCCGCCGCCGGAGCGCCGGGCAAGCCTCGAGCGATCGTCGTACTTGAACGACGCGTATCGCACGCTGAAAAACCCGGCGTCGCGGCTCGAGTACCTGCTGCAGCTCGAAGGGGTCATGGCAGGCGGGCCGGGCCGGGGAACAGGGGCCCCCGGCAAAGAAGAAGGCGCGTCTAAGCAAGTTGTGCCGCCGGATCTTCTCGAAGAAGTCTTCGCGCTCAACGAGGAACTGGACGAGGTTCGCGACATGCGGGCATCCGGCACGGCGCCGGACGCGTTGAAAGCGCGGCTCGAGCGGGCGAGAGAGCCGATTGAAACGAAGCGCGCCGCGCACGAGGCGCAGCTGGACGAGTTGTTCGCAAAATGGGACGCGCTCCTCGAACGCGGCGCCCCCGACGCCGAGCGCCGTCCCGTCCTCGAAGCCCTGCGCGAACGCGTGCTCGAACGGAACTACATCACCAACCTCCTCGCCGGCATCGAGCGGGAGATGAGTGAAAATGTCTAAGGTCGTCGGCATCGATCTCGGTACGACGAACAGCCTCGTCGCTTACGTGAAAGACGGCGCGCCGGTCGTCATTCGTGACAAGGGCGGCGACGCACTGGTGCCGTCGGTCGTGTCGGCGTCCGAGGACGGCACCGTCTTCGTCGGCCGCGAAGCGCAGCGTCGTCTTCTGACCGACGCCGCGCGTACCGTCTATTCGGTCAAGCGGTTCATGGGTAAAGGCCTCGAAGACGTCCGCGACGAGGCGAGCCTGCTGCCGTTCCGCGTGGGCGGCGATGCAGGCGGTGTCGTGCGAATCGGCCTCGGGTCGCGCGAGTTCACGCCGCCGGAAATCTCGGCGTTCATCCTCCGCGACCTGAAGCACCGCGCCGAAGCCTTCTTTGCCGAGCAGGGCGAAATCGACAACGAAGTCGATCGCGCCGTGATCACCGTGCCCGCCTATTTCAACGACGCGCAACGGACCGCGACTCGGGACGCCGGCCGCATCGCCGGCCTCGACGTCATGCGGATCATCAACGAGCCCACGGCGGCGTCGCTGGCGTACGGCCTGGACAAGCGTCACTCCGGCCTGATCGCCGTGTACGACCTCGGCGGCGGGACATTCGACATCTCGATTCTTCGCGTCGAAGACGGCGTGTTCCAGGTGTTGTCGACCGGCGGCGACACGCATCTCGGCGGCGACGACATCGACCTGCTGCTGATGCACAAGGTGCTCGCCGAGATTGGCTGGTCGCAGTCGGCGGAGAAGGTGCAGGAGATCCGCAGGGACGTCATTCAGGCGAAGTGGGACCTGTCGGAGCACGACGAGACCCAACTGAACGGAAAGCGCTTCACGCGCGCCGAGTTCGAAACGCTGATTCGTCCCATCGTCGATCGGACGCTCGAGCCGTGCCGGCAGGCGCTGAACGACGCCGGTCTCGACGCGGCTCGAGTCGACGAAATCGTTCTCGTCGGCGGTTCGACGCGCATTCCGCTCGTGCGGAAGCTTGTCGGCGCGCTGTTCGGCAAGACGCCGCACAGCGAGCTGAATCCGGACGAAGTCGTCGCCCTCGGCGCCGCCGTCCAGGCCGACATCCTGGCGACGGGCAACCGCGAGATGCTGCTGCTCGACGTCACGCCGCTGTCGCTCGGCATCGAGACCATGGGCGGCGTCATGTCGAAGATCATCATGCGCAACTCGACGATTCCGGCGACGGGCAGCGAGATGTTCACGACGGCCGTCGACAACCAGACCGCCGTCGACATCCACGTGCTCCAGGGAGAACGTGAGCTGGTGGCCGACAACCGGTCGCTCGCGCGCTTCCGTCTCCGCGGCATTCCGCCGATGCCGGCCGGTCTTGCCCGCGTGCAGGTGCACTTTCAAATCGATGCGAACGGCATTCTCAGCGTCACGGCTCGCGAGCTGCGCACCGACATCGAACAGACGATCGAGGTCAAGCCGTCGTACGGCCTGACCGACGACGAAGTGGAGCGCATGCTCCTCGATTCGTTCGAGCATGCCGAGGCAGATTTCTCGGCGCGGCTGCTGATCGACGCGCGCAACGAAGCGGAGTCGGTCATCCAGGCGACGGAAAAGACGATGCGCTCGCCCGAATTCGCGGGAATCGCGGCGCACGATCTCGCGGCGGGCGAACAGCAGCGCATCGAATCCGCGCTGGCTGCGCTCAAAGCGGTGCTCGGCGGCGACGATCGCGATCTGATCCACGACAAGATGCACGAACTCAACGACGCGACCAAGCATCTCGCCGAGGTCGCCATGAACCGTTCCGTTCAGGCCGCGCTGTCCGGACGTCACGTAAACGAGATGTAATGCCCAAAGTCACCTTCATCATCGACGGCGAAGCGAAAACCGTGGAGTTCGAGCACGGCAAGCTTCCGTACTCGAATCACGGAAAGCCGGAATCGTTCCTCGACGTCTCGAAGCACTTCGACGCCGGCCTCGAGCACGCGTGCGGCGGCAACTGCGCATGCACGACGTGCCACGTCATAATCCGTCAGGGCGCGCAGAACCTGAGCGAGATGCAGGACGACGAAGCCGATCGGCTGGACACGGCGTGGGAGCTCACGCCCGACTCGCGTCTCGGCTGCCAGGCCGTGATCACGGGCGACGTCGTGTGCGAACTGCCGATGTACACCCGCAACTACGTGCAGGAAGGCGGCGGGATTCAGCTCGGCAAGTCGGACAAGCGCGACGCGAAACCGGCGGAGGCATCGCGATGAAGTGGCAGGACGCGGAAGACATCGGCATCGCGCTGGCGGAGAAGTTTCCGGATGTCGATCCGCTGACCATACGGTTCACCGATTTGCGCGAGCGCGTCATCGCCCTCGACGACTTCGACGACGACCCGAAGACGTCGAACGAGCCGAAGCTCGAAGCGATTCAGATGGCGTGGTACGAGGAGTTCAAAGACGCACAGTAGGATGCGCGGCTACTACGTTCCCCTCGTTGCCGGCCTCGTGCTGATTCTCAGCGCGTTTCTTCCCTGGGTCATCATCGGCGACACGACGCTCCTCGGGGTTCCCAACGTGCCCGCGCTCTGGATTGTCGGGCTCGGCGCCATCGCCCTGGTGCTCGCGACGCTCAGCATCATCACACGCAAGAATTCACGGCATCCGCTGCTGGTCGTCGGCCTCGTGGCGCTCGGCATCATGGTGCTGTCGTGGAGAATCTTTCCGCGATCGGTTGCCGAGCGGGCGGCCAGCATTTCGCAAGCGACCGCAATCGTCGAGGGAGGCGATGCCCCAGCGATCCCCGACGCGCGCGTCGGCGTCGGCATTTACGTCGGCATTGTCGCGTCCGCCGCAATCGCGCTGTTTGGCCTGACGATTGTCGTCAAGCGCGTCTCGCGGTCCTACACGGTCGCGAGCAGAGACGACGACGTCTAGTGGTTCAAGAGGTTCGAGAGGTTCAAGGGGTTCGAGGGGTTCGAGAGGTTCTGGTTCTCGCGGCGACCGCGGTAGAGACGTCACTGCTCGGAGGCACGGGCGTTTCAGTCGTTGTCACAGGCATCGGCGCCGTCAACACCGCTCACGCGCTCACGACGTATTTCGCGGCGCATCCAAAGCCCTCGCTCGTGATTCAGACCGGCATCGCCGGCGCGTACGTCCCGGCC
>Ga0068871_100000749_pt1 | contig 21966 bp, 19 predicted proteins | sample KBSMisM72_FD_72750 | JGI IMG/M metagenome (GOLD analysis project Ga0068871, IMG submission 72750) | Miscanthus rhizosphere microbial communities from Kellogg Biological Station, Michigan, USA - KBS Miscanthus M7-2 | ecosystem: Host-associated > Plants > Roots > Rhizosphere > Soil ...
GCAACGGTCGCGGAAGAGCCGCGACGAAGCGATCAAACGTCCCCACATCATATCGTAGGCCACCGAATGCAATCGGCGGTATCGTAGAGGGAAGCCCGACTTTAATCCGCCCCGGAAGAACCCCATCCAGCGTGGCATACCATGTCAATAACGCAGGCTGCAGGCGCGCATGTAACTCGAAATTCCGTCGGCGACGGGATTTGTCCGCTTGTGCCCGCTCCCGGGCCAATTCCGGCTCGGTGTTTTCGACAAGATAGCCATCGGCAAACCCGATACGATCCTGTGCAATTGTTTTCCGGACGGCCGCGAGTTCCAGTAGCCAATCGCGCTCAGGCGCCTCTCCGATTTGCCACAAGCACCAAATGTAATGGAGCTTGAGGGGATCGGTATCGCATACCGCAAAGGATGTCGCGCTTTCCAGCGCAACGGCGGCTTTCCAGCGATCAACGTTGCGTTCGGCCCAGAAAGTCGCCGCACCTTCGGGATCACGATTTCGATCCGGCGCGTTTTCAAATCGACCATTCTCGGCAATGATATAGGGCGCAAAATGTTTGTTGCACCAGGTGCTTTTGCCGCTGGCGCTGATGCCTTCGACAACCAATATCATTCAGCGTCCATCGCTATGCAGTCGCGCCGCTCACATGTACTATTTCTGGGCAGGGGCGTCGCCGGGCGTCGCTGGAGCATTCGGCGTTTGCGGTGGTGCGCCGCCGCCGCCACCAAATTGAGCCAGGAAGGCGTCCAGCTCGGCGGCGTTCACCGTTCCGTCTTTGTTGGTGTCGGCTTCCTCCGGATAGGGATAGGGATTTCCTGAAGCCTCCCATTCCTGCTTGTTGACGGCATTGTCGTTATCTTTGTCCATTTGGGCGACCAGCTCCGCGCCGGTCGGAATCTGCGCCAATGCAGGCCCCGCGCTGCAAAGAGCTCCCGCCGCCACGGCTGCGGCGAGCATGTAATTTTTCATGGATGGTCTCCAATTTTCTGGACAACGGTCGCGTAAACGGGTGGGCATTCTCAAATCTTGCGCAGGCGTGCTTTTAGGCGCCATGCAGCAATCCTATCAGATTCACGAAAATTGCCAATGAAGTGAAAATCGGGAAAGACGGTGACAGGGGCACCGTTTCGCGCCGATCTGAATAAAAGGCATGGCGCTTAAATCAAGAAACGGATTTGCACCTCAGGAACTGGTGCTACGGCCCCTTATTCCCACCTTCCCAATCAGCGCGACGACAGTTTCTGTTTAAAGCTCGAAAGCATGGCCAGGCTCTGCTGGGCCTCCGCTTTGGCTGCCGGAACCGGCTCGACCTCGAGCGCCTTTTCGTACCAGCCTATTGCGGTATCCAGGACAGCGCGGTCGGCGTCTTCGGGTTTGGCGGTCTTTACCAGACGGCCGAATGCTTCATCACCGAGCATCTTTGCCGCGCGCGTTTCGCCCGCCAAATCGGCCAACTCAAACCAGCGCGCCGCTGCCGCATGATCCTTGGCAACGCCGTCGCCGTTCCAGTAGATCGCGCCAACTATCAGCGCGGCATGACCATCGCCTTTGGCGGCGGCTTGTTTGCAAGGCGCGAGCCATTGGGCGCCTTGGCCCTCTTCCTGGGGATCGCAGGCGGCTGCTTGGATCGGCTGTGCCTGCGCATGCGTGATGGCGAGAAGAAGGAATAGACCGATAGATCCGAGGATCGCGCTGGATTTCATAGGTGCCCGCCCAATGGAAATTTCCTTATCAACGGTAGTCCTGACTGGTTAACCAGATGAGAATCCGGAGGCGGAACTTGCCGCTTTCAGGACTACTGGTGGTTGTCAGGAGCGGCGCAAAGTTCCCGTTCTAATCGTCGCCGTTTTAATCGTCCCCGGTTTAATCGTCCAAGTGCCTTTGGCTGCCGTAATGATTGGCCCAGACCTTGGTGAACTCCGCCCCGAAAAGAAATAGCTGCGCCGAGTAGTAGACCCACAGCAAGAGCACGATGATGCCGCCCGCCGCGCCATAAATGCTGGCGGTGATGAAATTGGCCAGGTAATAGCCGATCAGGCTCTGGCCGAATTCGAACAGCAAGGCGGTGCCGAAGCTGGCCACCAGCACGTCGCGCCACAGCAATTTGCGGTTGGGCAGCACTTTATATATGGCCGCGAAAATCAGGGACACGATCACATAGCTGAAGCCCAGATTGACCAGCGCCACCACCGGTTCGGAGACGCCGACAAAACGGTCCAGGAAGCGGCCCAGGATGCGGACACCGGTGGCCAGGATCATCGAGGCCAGCAGCAGCACGCCAAGCCCGACCACCAGCAGCATGGAAAGCACCCGGCCGCGCAGCAACTGGAGGAAATAGGATTCATGGCGCGGCGCTTTCCAGATCACGTTCAAGGCATCCTCGACTTCGGTGAAAAAGCCGCTGGAAGTGATGATCAAGGTGGCAAGGCCGATCAGCGCGCCGTCCAAAGTGTGGCTGCTGCGGCGCATATGCATGATGGCCAGTTGCACCAGGTCGGCGCTTTCCGAACTCATGATCCGGGTCAGCTGCGCATGCACCGCGCTGCTGGCGGCAGCCTGGCCCAGGCCCAAGGCGGCGATGGCGGTGGCGATGAACAGCACCGGCGCGATGGCGGTGACGGCATAAAAAGCGATCGCCGCGCCCCTTGTCAGGGCGCTGTCATCGATGAAGGCCTGCACGCCCTCCGTCAGCAATTTCCAGGCTATGGACGGACGGCGGCTCACTGATTCCCCTGATTCCCCGAGAGTTCCAACGTAGCAGGAGCTTGGAAAGTTTCACATTTCGGGGAAGCCATTCCGCGCTTGGGGCGTTAGCAAAAGGGGAGGCATCATCCTAAGTGGTTGAAATGCCATGTCAGTTACACAGCATTGGACGCGGATGACCCGGCAGGAGGTGCGCGAGCGGATCGTCTCGGATTTCCGCGACTTCAAGTTCAGCTGGAGCGGATTCTTCAAATGGACCGGCACCACCCTGATGGCGGTGCTGATCGCCGCCATCGTCACGCTGTATTTTCTGGATTGGAATCAAGTGCGCGGCCCGCTGGGGCGCTATCTGTCTTATCACACCGGGCGCGAGGTTCGCCTGGACGGCAATCTGTCGGTCAAGCTGTTTTCCTGGCAACCCATCATCGACGCCAATGGTGTGTATGTCGGCAACCCGTCCTGGCTGGGACGAGATGCGGCACCCTATGCCGCAACCGTAAAGCGTCTGCGCGTTGAACTGCGGCTGTTGCCGCTTTTGGGCGGGCGCTTGGTCCTGCCCCTGGTAAAGATCGAACAGCCCGACATTTATCTGGTGCGCCGGGAGGACGGCCGCACCAACTGGGACAGCGGCGGGAAAAATCCCAACCAGGCATTCCACCTGCCGCCCATGCAGCGCTTCCTGGTGACGGACGGCCATGTGCGAATCGACGATGCGGTGCGCAAGCTGCATTTCACCGGCTCGGTGCGTTCTGAAGAAAATCAGGACGGCAAGGCCGCGGCCTTCACCCTCAAAGGCGACGGCAGCTTGAACCAGAACAAGTTCCTGGCCGATGTGTCGGGCGGGCCGTTGCTGAATGTCGATGAGAGCAAACCTTACAAATTCGCCGCCGATATCCATGCCGGCGACACCCATGCGGTGATCGACGGCGCGATCACCCGACCCTTTTACCTCGACCGTTTCACCGCCGGCATCAATGTCAGCGGCCCGACCCTATCCGACCTTTATTTCATGACCGGCCTGGTATTGCCCCACACGCCGCCCTATCACATGACCCTGACGGCGGTGCGCGAGAACGCCACCACCTACCGGCTGAATGACATCAATGCGGTCTTGGGCGGCACCGATCTCAAGGGCGACCTGGCGGTGGATGCCTCGCAGGATATTCCGCTCCTGACCGGCCAGGTGACGTCACAGGTGCTGAATTTCACCGATCTGGGCGCGGTGGTGGGCGGCGGCAAGGCCGCGCCGGTTGCCAGCAAGTTCATGCTGCCGGAAACCATTCTGCACACCGAGCGGCTGCGCCAGAGCAATGCCGAAGTCGACTATAAGGCTCAGTCCATCAAATCGCGCGACTTTCCGCTTCGCGGCCTGGACACCCATATCAGCGTGCAGAATGGCGTACTCAACCTGAAGCCGCTGGCTTTCGGCTTCACCCAGGGCAAGCTTTCCGGATCCTTGAAGATAGACGCGCGCAAGGACATTCCCGTCACCAGCCTGGATGCGCGCATCACCGACATCCATGCCGAGAATTTTATCCAGAGCAGCGACAAGCCGATCCAGGGCATGCTGGAAGCCCGGGCGGTGCTGACTGGCAGCGGCAATTCGGTGCATGCGGCGGCCTCCAGCGCCAACGGCACCTTCACCGCCGTGGTGCCGAGCGGCGGCATGCGCCACAGCCTGGCGGAATGGACCGGCGTGGATGTGTTGAGCGCTCTCAGCCTCAGCTTGAGCGGCGATCAATCCAACACCAACTTGCGCTGCGCCGTCGCCAGCTTTCAGGCCAAGGATGGCGTTTTGGCCTCGCAGCAATTTTTGATCGACACCGATCCGGTGCGGGTGGAAGGTGGCGGCACCATCAATATGCGCGATGAAACGCTTGACCTGCAGCTCCAGGGCAAACCCAAGAATTTCCAGCTGGTCAGGTTGCGGGCGCCCATTACGGTGAAAGGCAGCCTGGAGCATCCGTCCCTGGGCCTGGAAGCGGGTGCAGCCATCAAGCAGGGCGGGATCGCGGTGGCATTGGCCTTCATCAACCCGCTGGCATCGATTCTGGCCTTCATCGATCCGGGGCTGGCCAAGGACGCCAATTGCGGGCCGTTGCTGGCTGACGCCAAGGCCAAGGGGGCGCCGGTTAAGGCGTCGGCGGTGAAAAACGCCCCTCCGCCTAGAAAATAAGCGGTTTGCCGATAATTTGAGGGAAACTGCTTACGGCCGCGCTATGGATATTTCCGGGGGTAAATGATAACCCCACGGCAGGAATTTCGACCGTAAACTGTCCTGATGATCACCCCGTCCGATCTTTCGCGTACCTTGCTGCGTTACTGCGAACCCAATGCGCGGCGCGCCATATTTGAAGTCTGCGTCACCGCCATTCCCCTGGTCCTGCTATGGGTGCTGATGTGGCTGTCGCTGGATGTCGGCTATTGGCTGACCCTGCTACTGGCGATTCCCGCCGCGGGCTTCATGGTGCGGCTGTTCATCATTCAGCATGATTGCGGCCATGGCGCCTTTTTCCGCCACCGCGCCGCCAACAGCTGGGTGGGCCGGGTGCTGGGCGTGCTGACCCTGACGCCGTTCGACTATTGGAAGCGCAATCACGCTTTGCATCACGCCACCTCGGGCAACCTGGACCGGCGCGGCATCGGCGATATCGACACTTTGACGGTGGAGGAATATCGCAGCCGGCCGTGGTTGGGACGCATGCTCTATCGGCTGTATCGCAGCCCCCCGGTGATGTTTGTGATCGGCCCGGCCTATATGTTCCTGCTGCAGCACCGGCTGCCGCTCCATCAGATGCGCGACGGCTGGCGGCCCTGGATCAGCACCATGGCGACCAACGCCGCCATCGTCCTGGTGGTGGCAGTCCTGATGTGGCTGCTGGGCTGGCGGCCCGTCGTGATGGTGCACCTGCCTATCATGCTGCTGTCGGCCTCGATGGGGGTATGGCTGTTCTATGTCCAGCATCAGTTCGAGGACACCGCCTGGGCGCGCGGCACCAACTGGTCGCATTATGATGCGGCCTTGGCGGGAAGTTCCTTCTATGACCTTCCGGCGCCGTTGCGCTGGATCACCGGCAATATCGGCATTCATCATGTCCATCATCTCAACAGCCGGATTCCCTATTACCGGCTGCCCAAGGTGCTCAAGGATCACCCGGAACTGAAGGCGGTGGCCCGGCTGACCCTCAAGGACAGCCTGAAAAGCGTGCGGCTGTCGCTATGGTGCGAGCGGCGCGAAAAGCTGGTCACCTTCAAAGGCGCGCGCGACCGATAATATTAAACCCGGCCCGGCTTGTGTCTGGGCGGCGGCCCTGTTCAATTCGGCGCCATGCGAGCGGAATCCTCCTTGTTGCCGGGTTTGGTGCTGGGCGCGTTTCTATGCGTCGCGCCGGTCGCGGCGACCCCATGGCCCGTCAGCGATATTCCACCCGACCCGGCAGTGCGGCTGGGCCTGCTGCCCAACGGCATGCGCTATGTCATCCAGAAGAACCAGACGCCCGCCCATGCGGTATCGGTCCGCTTCGGCGTGGAGGTGGGCTCCACCGACGAGGCGCCGGACCAGCGCGGTTTTTCCCATTTCGTCGAGCATATGGCGTTTCGCGGCTCGAAGAATTTTCCGGATGGAGAACTTAACCGCAGCCTGGAACGGCTGGGGCTGCGCTTCGGCGCCGACACCAATGCCTCCACGGGGCAGTATCGCACAGAATTCCGTTTCGATCTTCCGGGCGCCAACAACGCCAGTGAGGCGCTGGCCATCGTTCGCGACGTGGCGGGCAATGTTAGCTTCGCGCCCGAGGCGGCGCAAACCGAATCCGGCGTGGTGATGTCGGAAGCCGCGATGCGGGGCGATCCGTCCCGCCGCGCCGCGCTGGCGGAATTGCAATTCGTGCTGGTCGATGCCCGCGCAACGGCCACGCCGGGCAGCGAGAGCGATATCATCGAGCATCCGGCAGCCGCCGATCTGTTGCGCTTCTACCGCGCCTGGTACCGCCCGGACCGCGCCGTCCTGACGGTGGTGGGCGATATCGATCCTGACGTGGTGGAACGCGACATCGCCGCACGGTTCGCGGACTGGAAGGGGGAGGGGCCGGCCGGCGCCAACCCCGTTTTCCATGTCCCGTTCCTGCGCGGGCTAGAGGCGCGGCTTCATGTGGAAGAGGGCGCGCCCAACCGGGTGACTTTGTCCTGGGTGCGTCCGCCCATCCCCCATCCGGTTGACCGGGCGGCCTGGAAGCGCCTGCATGTGGAGAGCGTCGCCTTCCAGATCGTGAACCGGCGTCTTTCGGCCATGGCCAGTTCGCCGGACCATCCATTTGTCAATGCGCGGGCCGGTGAGCAGGATGTCAAAGCCGTCGCCGATGTTTTCTCCTTGTCGGCGGGATTTGAATCCGGCGGTTGGCGCAAAGCGATGGACGCACTGGCGCAGACCCGCTTGGCGCTACTCAAATCTTCGGTGACCCAGAGCGAAATCGATTCCGTGGTCGCGGCGCAGAAGGCCGCGGCCCAGAGAGCGGAAGCGGCGGCAGGCACAAGGACCTCGTCCGCCCTGGCAGCAGGCCTGGCATCCGATGCCGCGATGGACGAGACGCCGGTCAGCCCCGCCCAGGAGCGCGCCGCGCTCGATGCCGATCTCAGCGGCCTTACGCCGGAAATCCTGGCTGGGGCGCTGAAAAACATGCTCGGCGGCGAGCCGGTGATCTTTGTCTCCAGCCGCACCGCCCTGGCCGGCGGCGAAAGCACCATCCTGGATGCCTATCGCGCGATGACTGATGATACGCAGCCGGCTTTCACGCCCGCCAGCACCCAGGCGGTGACATGGCCCTATACCGATTTCGGCAGGGCCGGACGGGTGGTGGAAACCCGGACCGCCGCCGATATCGGCGTCACCTCCGTGCGTTTCGCCAACAATGTGCGATTGCTGGTGCGTCCCTCCAAGCTGCGGCTGAACCAGGTGCTGGTGTCGGTCAAGTTCGGCGCCGGGCGGCTGGCCTTGCCCAAGGACCGTGCCGTGGCCAGCTGGCTGCCGGGCGCCGCCGCCTCGGGCGGGTTGGGCGCCTTGTCCTCGTCCCAGATCGTCACCGCGCTTTCAGGCAAGTCTTATGGCTTGGGCCTTGCCATGGGCGACGGCACATTCGCCTTCAATGGCGGCACCAGCTCGCGGGACTTGCAGACCCAGCTTCAGCTTTTCACCGCTTTCATCGCCGATGCCGCTTTCCGTCCTGATGCCTTTGAACAATACCGTCAGCAAGCTATCGCCCGGATTCACAGCGCGACGGCGACGCCGCAAGGATTGATGGGTCTTAGATCGGCGGAGATTCTGCATGACGGCGACAAGCGCTGGGCGACGCCGTCGCTGGAGGATATCGCCGCCGCCAGCGCCGCCGACGTCAAGGCGTTGCTGGCGCCGGCCCTGGCGCAGGCCCCGATCGAAGTGGTGATCACCGGCGACGCCAGCGTGGAAGAGGCGACCCGCGCCGTGGCTGCCACCCTGGGCGCGCTGCCTGTCCGTACCGGGCGCCTCGCACGGCGCACGGCCGACAATGACACATCTTTTCCGGCCGCTTCTCCGCCGGTGGTGCTGAAGCCGTCCGCGCCATCCTCCCAGATCCTGGCCAGCGCCAGCTGGGCCACCCATAGCCTGTTCGCGGATTTGCCGGGAGATGCAGCGGTGGAGCTCTTGTCGGGGCTGCTGCGCGAAAAGCTGCTGGACGATCTGCGCGGCCATGGGTTGAGTTATTCGGTGCAGGTGAGCTCGCCCTCATCGGTGACGTTCGACTATGGCACCATTTCCGCCGTCGCCACCGTGCCGTCCGGCAAGAGCCAGGCTTTCTATGACGCGGTGGACAAGGCGGCGGCGGAGCTCAGCGCCGGCAAGGTCAGTGCCGACGAATTCGAGCGCGTGCGGACGCCGGCCCTGGAATCGCTGCGAAGAGCGGTGCAGACCAACGACTATTGGCAAGGGTTGCTGGCCGGCGGCTGGGACGAGGGCGCCAAGTTCAAGCGGGCGCGAAATATCCAGCAGGCCTTGGAAAGCGTGACCCTGAACGACGTGATCGCGGTGGCGAAAAAATATCTGGTCCCTGATCGGATGCTGCGGATTTCGGCGGGGTCGTGAGCAGGGCGGCCAATATCCAATAAGAGTTCAAAAGGTCGATTGGATCGCTAGGTAATAGGAAAACTGGTTTGCGAAAGCGGGGTTTTGCAGGCCGCGCCCGCCGGAAAACAGCAAGTGATAATGCTCGCTGAAATCATAAATGCCGCCCAGGTTGAACCCCGTGCTATCGCCGCTGCCGATGGTATCGGCGGTCTGGTGAAAGACTTCTGCGCCCAGGGCCAGGGATTTTGTGATTTGGTATTGCAGCAGCCAGCCGGCAAACCAGTAATCGCGATTGCCCGGGCCGGGATTGATCCAGAAGCCGCCGCCGCCATAAGTTGTCCAGTCGCCAAAATCCTTCTGCAGCCAGAGCGGCAGAAATGCCTGCATCTTTCCCGCGCCCAGGCCGCGATGTGGATCGCCGCTGGGAATCTCGAGAAGCGGAAAAATGCCGACCTGCGGATACCAGTCGTCTTCGCCCGGCGTGACGAAGCGGTATTTCGCGCCCAGCTCCACATCGCCAAGGCCTGCCTGCAATGGGCCGCCACTGGTTTGGTCGAAGGCCAGCGGTGCGATCAGGTGAAGCTGAAGGTTGGGCGCTGCGCCATAATTGACCTCCACGCCCGCCAGGGTACCGCCCGTGTCGCCACGAACCTGCGTTCCCGCCGTGAAGCCATAGACCTCCCAATGGCCCAGATCGACGGGTTCCGGATCATCGGTGATGAAGGGCGGTCCGGCCAGGGCCGGAGCGGCGATCAGGGCGCCGAGACAGCATAGCGCCGCCAGCTTCGATTTGGTGCTCAAGCACACTTCCCTTCAGAACATCTTCTTCGCATCGGCGGGCACTATTCTCCTTGATGCGGATCAAATCCATCCCGGCAGCACCATGTGATGATGTTGCGAAAATTCTTCAGGAGAATGTCATGAAAATTCTACGCGACCTGTGCTTGGCCTCTGTTCTTCTGGCGTTGCCCGGCCTCGCCCACGCCGACACCAAGCCTGCGCCGGGCAACATGACCGGCATGAACTGCCCCATGATGGGCGGCACGGCGGCGATGCGCCAGGACATGGGCGCGATGATGACCGACATGAGCGCGATGATGAAGGATACCAGCGATCCCGCCATGAAGGCGCGGATGCAGAAGATGCATGAGCAGATGGCAATGATGTCGGCCAATATGCGCAAGATGGGTGGCGGCATGATGGGCGGGATGATGCAGGCCAAGCCGGACACCGCCACGCCGCCGGCCAAACCGGCCGACCACGCCGATCATCACCCCAAATAGGCTGTCGGGCTGGCGGAAATGTGGCCCGCGAGCGGAAATCAAGCCCGCTTTTGCCAATTTATCCCTTGTAGTTCCCGCGCCATACCCCATCTTCCAGCGCGGGTATTTTGCCCTCGGAGGAGCTTTATGTCGATTTGGAAACAGTTGCCCAAACTGGCTGCCGCGTTCGGCCTTGCGCTGGTGCTGGCCGGCTGCGGCGTCAACACCATTCCCACCAAGGACCAGGCGGTGAAAGCCCGCTGGGCCGACGTCCAGGCCGCCTATCAGCGCCGCGCCGACCTGATTCCCAACTTGGCCAACACCGTTGCCGGTTATGCGGCGCAGGAGAAGTCCGTGCTGATCGCGGTGACCCAGGCGCGCGCTTCGGCGACCCAGGTCAAGGTGGATGCCTCCACCATCACCGACCCCGCCAAATTCGCCGAATTCCAGCAGGCGCAGGACAAATTGTCCGGCGTGTTGGGACGGCTGATGGCGATCAGCGAGAATTATCCCGAGCTGAAATCCAACCAGAACTTCCTGGCGCTGCAATCGCAGCTGGAAGGCACCGAGAACCGCATCGAGATTTCGCGCCGCGACTACAACGCCGCGGTGCAGGATTATAACACCGAGCTGGTGACGGTGCCGGGCTCGCTGTGGGCGGCGACCTTCTACCGCTCCTACAAGCAGGCGACACCTTTCGCCGCCAGCACGGCGGCGCAATCGGCGCCGGTGGTGAGCTTCCCGGGCGCCAACAGCGCCGCGCCGCCGCCCGCACCCGCCGCCGCACAACCCGGCGCGCCTGCAAAGCCCTAACGGATGCGGCTGGCCGCGGCCTTACTTGCATTTCTTGTCCTTCTCACACCCGCCTGGGCGGCGCCGAAATTTCCGGCGCTTACCGGGCGGGTGGTGGATGACGCCAATATCCTTTCCAGTGAGACCAAGGCGGACCTGACGCAGAAACTGGCGGCGCTGGAAAGCAAGACCTCGCGCCAGCTTGTGGTTGTCACCATCGCGTCGCTGGGCGGCTATGAGATTTCCGATTACGGCTATCAGCTGGGTCGCGCCTGGGGCATCGGCCAGAAGACGCTGAACAACGGCATCCTGTTCATCGTCGCGCCCACCGAGCACAAGACCCGCATCGAGGTGGGCTATGGGCTGGAGCCGATTGTCACCGACGCTTTTTCCTCGGTGGTGATCCAGACCCAGGTGCTGCCGAAATTCCGCAGCGGCGATTTCAACGGCGGGGTGGAAGCAGGCGCCGATGCCTTGATCCAGCAACTGTCGCTGGACACTTCCGAGGCCGAGAGGCGCGCCGCGGCTGCCGCCCAACAACTGCAGCAGCCCCGCGGCAATGACGGCGGCGGCAGCCTGATCGGCTTTTTGGTGATGCTGTTCATCTTCATCGCCATTGCACGGGTGTTCGGCGGCTGGGGCCTGCTGGCCTTGCTGCTGTCGGGCGGCGGCGGCCGTGGCGGCGGGTTTGGCGGCGGCGGCGGCGGTTGGTCGGGCGGCGGCGGCGGATTTGGCGGCGGCGGCGGCAGTTTCGGCGGCGGCGGATCTTCGGGGAGTTGGTAAGGGCAAGAGGAGGGGTGATGCTAAGCGAGACAGACCGGGCGCGCATCAGCGCCGCGATTACTGAAGCCGAAAACCGGACCTCGGGCGAGATATTTTGCGTCCTGGCCAAGGGCGTGTCGCTCTACCGCGAAGTGCCCCTGATATGGGCGGCGGTGGCCGCCTTTGCCGTGCCGCCGCTGCTGGTAATGGCGGGGCTGCACCGCCTGGCGCTGGCCTCCATCTTCACCAGCTGGACCGACGACAGCGCCCGCGCCATGGAAGGGCTGATCCTGCGTGCACTCTCGACCTTCGAACTGGGTCAGGCGGGCGTTTTTCTGGTCGTCGCCCTGATCGTGGCCTTGCCTGGTGTGCGCCGGGTGATGACACCGGGTTTCTTGAAATCCTATCGCGTGCGCCAGGCGGCGCGGCGGCATTTTGTGGCGGTGGGCGCGCGGCTCTCCGATGCCGAGCCGCATATCCTGATCTATGCCTCGCTGGCCGACCGCCGGGTCGAGCTGGTGGCGCATGACAATATCCATCAGGCGGTGGGCGAGGGGCCGTGGAATCAGAGCGTCGCCGCCGTGGTGGACGGCATGAAATCCGGCAAGGCCGGCGACGGCTTTGTGGCGGCGATCGGGATTTGCGGTGCCGCCCTGGCGCAGCATTTCCCGCCGCATGGCGCGCCGCAGAACCGGCTGCCCAATAGCATTTTGGAGACTTGAGCGGCCGGTAACGGCGGCGCTTCGGCCGGGGATGACAGAGGGTGCCGGGGCTGTATAAGCTGCCGCCAAAATCCCAGGGAGAATACTCATGCTTAAACATTTTGCCGCGGCGCTGCTTTGCACGGTTCTGGCCACGCCTGCGCTGGCGCAGTCGGTCAAGAAACTCGACCCCGCTTTGGACAGCGTGATCGCGCCGGGCACCAAGATCGAGAAAGTCGCTTCCGGTTTCATCTTCATCGAAGGCCCGATGTGGAAAGAGGGCAAACTGTGGTTCTCCGACGTGCGGGGGGACAAAGTGCGCACCTATGATCCCAAGACGAACAAGGTGACGGTGATCCTGAACGACTCCGGCGGGATGAAGAACGCGCCGCCGGACAAGAATTTCGGCTCCAACGCCATGATCACCGACAAGGACGGCTCGATCCTGCTGACCCGCATGTATATCGGCGCCATCGAGCGGATGGACGACAAGGGCAACACCAAGCCGTTCCTCTCCAAATATGAAGGCAAGCGCCTGAACAGTCCCAACGACCTGGTGTTCACCGCCGACGGCGCGCTGTGGTTCACCGATCCGTCCTTCGGCCTGGCCGATATGGACAAGGACTCCAAGAAAGAGCTCAAGTTCAACGGCGTCTATCGTTATGCCGGCGGCAAGTTGACGGCGGTGATCACCGACATGGGCCAGCCCAACGGCATCGGGTTCTCGCCCGATGGCAAGACGCTGTATGTCTCCAACTCCCTGCCGGACATGCATATCCGCGCCTATGACGTGGGCGCGGGCGGCAAGCTCAGCAATATGCGCAAGCTGATTTCATGGCCGGGTTCGTCGCCGGATGTGCCCGACGGTTTGAAGGTGGATAGTGCCGGCAACATCTGGGCGACGGGACCGGGCGGGCTGCGGATCATCTCGCCGCAAGGCAAGGTGCTGGGCCAGTTGATCCTGCCGGAGACGGTGGCCAATGTCGGTTTCGCCGAGGACGGCAAGACGGTCTATCTGACCGGCTCGACCAGCCTCTATCGCCTCAAGACCAAGATCGCGGGCGAGATCCCGATGTATTACAAGAAGTAGAAAAGCTATGCGCCGCCGGCTCGGCTGGCGGCGCAGACCTGTCCGCATATGCCAGCGTTTCGGATCGCGGACGTGCGATCACAGCAGGTGATAGCCGCCCCAGATCGCCAGCAGCCAGACCAACGCCGCTCCCAGGATCACCAGCAACCCGCGCTGCGCGCCGCGTGCCGATTCTTCCAGGGATCCTCCGATTTTTCTGTATCGCGCCACGCCAGTCTCCAGTTCCGTCCCCTCCCGCAATGGCGACCGAAAGTTCCATCGCGGGGGCGGCTATAAGCCAGCACAAAGCGTGCCAGTTTGGGACGGGTTGAAAAAACTTGGTGAATTTTCGCGGATGTAATCTGTGTTTACAATTATGTGACGCAGAGGAGAAAAAGTGCAGTGCCGCAGAAAAGGGCAGCCTAACCTTTTCAGGCTAATTGATTTTTTCCAATGTGCCCTTTACCGCGACGGTACAGAGTCGAAATGTCAGGCGGGCCAGGGGTTTGGTTAACAAACATGGTTAACGGAGGTGCCGGAAAGCGGCTTGCCGCCCGCCTATTCCTGGATCTTCACCCGGTCGCCGTCATGCAGCTTGTCCAGATTGTCGCCCGCCAGCCGGTCGCCGGCGGAAATCCCTGACAGGATGGTGATGGCCTGCTGGGTTTTCAGGCCCAGCGCCACATCGCGTTTCTCGATCTTGTCGCCTTCGCCGATCACGAACACGCTGCCGGTCTTGGCGTTCTGGCCGCTGGAAAGAACAGCGCCCGGCGGCACGCTGACGCGCGCAACCGCGGCGGTGCCGGCGCCCTTTTCCGGCGCGGTCACAAAACCGACCCGCGCCGCCATCTGCGGCAGGACGCGCGCATCCTTGGTTTTGATGGCGACACGCACCGCCACCGTCCCCTTGCTCTGATCGGCGGTGGGAATGACGGCAATCACCGAGCCGGGAATGTCCCAATCGGGAAAGGCGTCGAGATGAATGACGGCCTCGCCGCCGACTTGGACGCGCTCGATATAATTCTCGCTGACATCCACCTGGACCTCCAGAGAATCCATATCGACAATGGTGACGATGCCGGTGCGGGTGTTGCCGCCGCCCGCTCCCGACGGGGCGACCACTTCGCCGACCTGCGCCACCTTGGCGATGACGATGCCGGAAAACGGGGCGCGCAGCAGTGTGTCGCGCAAGTTGGCCTGGGCATACGCCACCTGGGCCTGTGCCACGCCATATTGGGTGCGGGCATTGTCGTAGAGCGTACGTTGGGCTTGGACCGCATCGGTCGAAATCGCGCCTTGGGTCTGCAGGGCCTGATAGCGGACATAGGTCGGCGCGGCATTGTCCAGCGCCGCCTTGGCCTGAACCGCCAGCGCCTGGGCCTGGAGCAGCGCCGCCTGATAGTTGGAATCATCCAGCCTTGCCACAATATCGCCGGCCTTAACTTTCTGGCCTTCCTCGAAATTCACTTCCGTGACTTTGCCAAGAATCTTGGCCGACAGGGTGGCCATGCGCCGCGCGATCACATAGCCGGATGCGTCCAGGCTGGTGCCGCTTGCGCCGCCGCTGCCTTGGGATGCGGCGGTGATCACATGCACCGGCACGCGGTTGTCCGGCCAGAAGAACCAGGCGGCGGCGGCAATAGCGATGACGCCGATCCCGGCCGCGCCATAGAGCAAAGGCGAGGTCTTGCCGCGCTTGACCGGGGTGCGCTCGATCTTCAGCGAGTCCAGAAGTGATGATTTGTCATTGTGAACGGTCATATTGCCCAGCCTATGTCGCCCGCAATGCTTCTACCACGGGACGCCGGGCGGCGCGAATGGAGGGCAACAATCCGCCCAGCAGCGCCACCGCCACGGCCCATAATACCGCCATGCCGATCAGAAGCGGCGAAACCGTCAGCTTGAAAACATTGGAGCCGAACGCGCCCTCCGTGCCGTTATAAAGTGTCCAGGCAAAAGCCGCCCCGATCAGGGCGCCGGCCACCGCCAGCGCCGCCGCTTCCAGGATCACCGAGACCGCCACGGCAAAGGCCCCGTAGCCGATGGCGCGCAAGGTAGCGATCTCACGTCCCCGTGCCGCCACGGCGGCATACATGGTGTTGAGGCAGCCGAACAGCGCGCCCACCGCCATGACGATACCGATGCCATAGGCGATCACGTTGAAGAAGGTGGTCTGACCCTCGCTGATCTTCTTGTACCAGTCGGATTGCAGAATGGGATCGACAGCCAAAGCGGGATTGGTGGTGAGCGCGGCCTTGAAGGCGGGGAACGCAGCCGGCGAGGCCAGCCGCACCAGCACACTGTTATAGGCGGGCCGGCGTATCGCCTTCATCACCGTCTCGGTGTCGCCGATCAACTGTCCATCCAGCAAATCGCCCGTGGTGAAGCTGCCGACGATGGGCCATTCGCCGTCGGGCAGGATCACCTTGTCGCCGACATTCATGCCCTGGAACTGGGTCTTGGCATTGACGCCGACGATCAGTTCCCTTGTGCCGGCCCGGAACAGGCGGCCCGAGACCAGATGGAATTCGGGGCGCAGCATGATGCCCTTGGGACCGAAGCCGCGCAGGATACTGGAGGCTTTGATCCCGTTCAGCCGGGTCACCGGCACGCCGGAATTGATCCCCGGATCGGCCAGCGGCGATCCGTCGGGCGCCTTGGCGATGCCGGGCGCATCCAGGATGAAGCGGATCTTGTCGCGGGATATGGCGCTGTTGCCTTCGCTCTGTGAGCCGGCCGACACAACCAAGGCGCGGCCCGGATCGCCGGTGTCGAGAAACGCCTTATGCATGCCTTCGGTGAGCGAAAGCATGGAGAGCAGAACTCCGCTCACGCAGGTCATGCCGACCACGATGACCAGGGAGCGCCACAGCCTGAGCTTCAGGCTGCGGAAGTTGATCAGCGAAACGATTTCGATCTGGCGCAGGATATTCATGCGCGCCCCGACAAGGCTGAAGCAATGTCCATCCGCGTCAGGCGCAGGATGGGAAGCGCGGCGCTGAGCAGCGCCACGACGAAGGCAGAGGCCGCCGCCCACAACATCAAGACCGGCGACACGGTCGGCGGTGGAAGACCGAAGCCCGGCGGCATCAATCCTGGAAGCTGGTGGGCCATGATCGCCGCGATGCCGACGCCCAGAGCGGCGCCCAGAATGCAGGGCAGGGCAGCTTCCAGGACCACCAGCGCGGTGACGGCACGGTCGGAAAAGCCGATGGTTTTCAGGGTGGCGAATTCGGCAAAACGCTCGCGCACCGATTCGGCAATGCCGTTGCCGGTGAGGAACAGCACCATGAACATGCCGGCCAGGGCGATGCCGCGGGTGATAGCCTTGATGTCCAACCCATTAAAATCCTTGCTGGAGCGGGCCATCTTGTCGGTGGTGGTATTCAGCGGCGTGGCCGAGTTGGCGAAAGCCTGGTCGATGCGCTGCGCCAGTTCGGTGGCGGTGGCGGGATCATTGGCCAAAAGGTCGACCTCGCTGATCTTGCCTTGATCGGCAAGCGGCTTGGCCTTGTCGATATAATCGTAATTGCCGAGGACATAGCCGTTGCTCTGCTCGGGAAGATCGTCCCCGATCGCCAGAATCTTGAAGGTCCAAGTGTTGGACCCGTCGGCCCGTTTTACGGCGCGGGAAATCATGGTGAAGGTGTCGCCCACTTTCTTATGCCAGCGGGCCGCCTGGATTTTGCTCATCACAATGCCGGTGCGGTCCTTGTGGAGGGCGTTCCAGACTTCCGCGGGGATCGGCCAGTCTTCGACCACCTTTCGCGCATTTTCATCCAGCATCACCAGGAAAACCGAGTATTTGGAATCCTGGACATAGCCGGGAAGAAAGTTGACGGCGGTCACGACCTTGACGCCCGGCATGGCGGCGATCTGATGGGCCACGGCGATGGGTATGCCGCCGCCATTGCCGTTGCCGAAGCGCGCGCCGGTGAAGATGCGGTCGGCCCGCGCCCGCGCCACAACAATGTCGAAGGAGGCGTTCAGCCCGAACATCAGTCCGAACAGGATGAAGGCTACCGCCACCGACAGCAAGGTGAGAAGGGTGCGCATCGGCTTGCGCATGACGGCGGTCCATATCAGGGGCAGGTATCGCATGTCAGGTGGCTCGCAATGCCTCGACGACAGGACGCCGCGCGGCGCGAATGGACGGGAACAGGCCGCCCAACAAGGCGACGACAATGGCCCAGATCACGCCCAGTTCGATTTGTTTGGGCGACACCGAAAGGTGGAAGATCGTGTTGCCGAAAAGATCGAGCTTGCCGTCATAAAAGGCCCATGCGATGCCGGCCCCGAGCAACGCGCCGGTCACCGACAACAGCACCGCTTCCAGGATCACCGAGACGGCGACCGGAAACGCGCCATAGCCCAGCGCCCGCAGGGTGGCGATCTCGCGGCCCCGTGTCGAAACCGCCGCATACATGGTGTTGAGGCAGCCGAACAAGGCGCCGATCGCCATCACCACGCCCACGATATAGCCCAGCAAAGCCAGGGCGAAGGTCTGCTGATTTGCGACCCTGGCATACCATTCCGAATGACGCATCACATCCACCGACAGAGCGGGGTTGGTGGTCAGCGCGCTCTTGAGAGCGGCCAGCGAATCCGGCGAGGCCAGCCGCACCAGCATGCTGTTATAGTTGGCCCTGTGCAGGGCTGTGAGCAGGGTTTCGCTGTCGCCGATCAACTGGCCTTCCAATTGATCGCCACTGGTGAAAATCCCTACAATGGGCCATTGGCCGTCGGGCAGGATCACCTTGTCGCCGACCTGCATGTGTTGAAACATCATCTGGGCGCCAAGGCCCGCGATCATTTCGCGCTTGCCCGGCTGGAACATGCGGCCCGCCACGATCTTGACTTCGGGCCGCACACCCGGCCCCTTGTCGCCGAAGCCGCGCATGACGGTGTTGCCCTTGGTGCCGTCCTTGCGCAGAACAGGCACGCCCATGGTCAGGCTGCGGTCCGCCAGTGGCTTGCCGTCCTTATCCTTGGCGATGCCGGGCGCAACGGCGATCAAGGGCGCCATGGCGCGGGTGATGGCGCTTGAGCCTTCCTGGTCCACGCCCTTGGAAACCACGATGGCGCGGTTCGGATCGCCCGCTTTGGCATAGGCCTCGCGCATCCCCGCGCTGACCGACAGCATGGACAGCATGACGCCGATGGTGGCGGCCAGTCCCACCACGATCACCATCGATTGCCAGAGGCGCGACCTCAGGCTTTTGAAATTCAGGACGGAAACGATCCAGATCTGGCGCAGCATGGTCCTGCCTATGTTCTGCCGGAAAGGGCGGTTGCGATGTCCATCCGCCGCAGCCTGAGCGCCGGCAGAGCGGCGCTGATAAAGGCCACCAGCGCGGCGCAGAGGAAGGCCCAGACGAACACCATCAACTCCATGGTCGGAATAGGCAGTCCCTGGCCGGGCGGCAGGAAATGCGGCAGGACATTGGATATGACCGTGGCGAGGCCGATGCCTAGCCCTGCGCCTAACACGCAGGGAATGGCGGCTTCGGCGAATACCAGCGCAATCACGCCCCCATCGGAAAAGCCGATGGTCTTGAGGGTTGCGAACTCCGCAAAGCGTTCGCGCACCGCCTGGGCCAGGCTGTTGGCGGTGAGGAACAGAACCATGAACATGCCGGCCAGCGCGACGTCGCGGTCGACGGCAGCGATGTCCATGCCGGTATTGGCGGTAACGTCGAACGCCACTTTCTCGGTCAGGGATTGCAGCGGGGTGGCAGAATTGGCGAATTTGTCCTCAATCTGTTGGGCAATCTCGGCGGTCTTGCCGGCGTCGCGGACCTTGACGATGAACTGGCCGGTCTTGTTTTGATCCGACAGGATGCGCGCCTTGTCCATATAGTCGAAATTGCCGAATATGTAGCCTTGACTGAAAATTCTCATGTCCGGGGTCACCGCCGCGACCTTGAACGTCCAACTGGCGCTGCCATCGAGTTTTCGGGCCGCGGGCGTGGCGATGACGAAGGTGTCGCCGGGTTTGAGATGCCAGCGATCGGCTTGCATCTTGCTGACCAGCACGCTCATGCGGTCGTCGCGGACCATTTTCCATTGCGCCGGTGTGATGGGGTATTCGGGATTCGTCTTGGCCACCTTGTCGTCCTGCATTTGGACGAAGGCCCGGTTCTTGGGGTCCTTGATGTAGCCACCAATGCCGCTGCTGGAAGCAACCAGCTCCACCCCGGGCATGCTTTCGATCTGACGCTGCAGGGCGATGGGCACCAGGCCGCCGAAACGGGAAAAGACAAACATGCGATCGGCGGCCGCGTCTTCCTTGAACTTGGCGAAGGTGGCGTTCATCCCGATGGTCAGCCCGAACAGGGTGAAGGCCAGCATCACCGACAGCAAAGTGAGGATGGCGCGCGCCGGCTTGCGCATCACGGCGGCCCAGACGAGCGGAAGATATTTCATGCGCGGGCCTTTATGCCGTCACAAGGGCGCGTTCGATCAACTGGCCCTTGTCCATCTCCAGCTGGCGGCTGGCATGGTCGGCGGCCTTGGGATCATGGGTGACCATCACGATGGTCTTGTTGTGCTGGCGATTGAGCTGCTGCAACAGGTTGAGAATATCGTCGGCCGAGGCGCGGTCCAAATCGCCGGTGGGTTCGTCGCACAGCAGCAGGGGAGGGTCGGCAACAATGGCGCGGGCGATGCCGACGCGCTGTTGCTGGCCGCCGGACATTTCGCCGGGCTTGTGGCCGGCGCGGTCCTTGAGGCCGACAATCTCCAGCGCGATTTCGACGCGACGCGTCCGTTCGCTCTTGGAAAGATTGGTGAGCAGCAGCGGCAGCTCGACATTGCCCGCCGCCGACAACATGGGCATCAGATTGTAGAACTGGAAGATGAAGCCGACATGGCCGCCGCGCCATTTGGTGAGCTGTCCGCCCGACAGGCTTTCCAGATGTTCGCCGCCCACGATCACTTCACCGGAGTCGGCGTGATCCAACCCGCCCACCAGATTGAGAATGGTGGTTTTGCCCGATCCCGACGGTCCCATCAGGGAGACAAACTGGCCGGCGGGAATTTCCAGATTCAAACCATGCAGCACCGGCACGGATTCCTTGCCGCGGCGATAGGTCTTCACGACATTACGCAAGGCGATGGGGGCCGACATGGGAATCTCCCTTGAATGATTTGAGCCAATGTCTATTGGGCGATGTAATATGTCTTACGGTGTAGAATATATAATGTTCGGTCAAGCTGTCATGCCTTGACAGGTATCTTGCATGGAACGATAGTGATGTCCAGTCTTTATTTCTGACGATCTGTCATCGGTCATGCCGGTGAAATGGAAGGCCGGCATGCTGAATCGCCGTTACTTTATATTCTCAGGCGGAGCTGTGCTGACGCCGTGGCCCGTGATGGCCGCCGGCGCCGGAAATGATTCTGTCGCGGCATCGCTGGCCCAGGCGATGGCCGACAATCACGGTTATCCCAGCGCCGGCATGGTGGCGGGTCTGTGCGATGGGCGGGGACAGCAGATTGTAACCTCGGGCGACGCCGATAATGGCCGGGCCCTGGACGGCGACACGGTGTTCGACATCGGATCGATCAGCAAGCTTTTTACCGCCTTGGCATTGGCCGACATGGTGGCGCGCGGGCAAATGGCGATGCAGGACCCGCTGGCAAAATATCTTCCAGCCGCCGTGCGGGTGCCGCAATTCGGCGGCAAGCCGATTAGCTTGCTGGATCTGGCGACCTATTCACCGGGACTTCCCGGCTGGCCGGCCGATATGCCCGCTTTGTCCGAAAAGCCGTTTCCGGATTATTCCGTGGACCGGCTCTATCGCGCGCTGTCGCAGGTCAAGCTGGCAGCCGCGCCTGGCAGCAAATATGTCTATTCCAATTTCGGCTATGGGCTGCTGGGCCTTGCCCTGGCCCGTCATGCGGGGATGGATTTCGAATCCTTGATTGTCTCGCGCATCTGCAAACCCCTGGGCATGGAGAGCACCCGCATCATTCCGACCCCGCAGATGCGGGCGCGCGTCACGCCGGGTCATTTCAAATCGCTGGACAAGATCGCAAGCTGGAACATGCCGCCGGCTTTTGCCGCCGCGGGGGCATTTCGCTCCACCGCCAATGATCTGCTGAAATTCCTGGCGGCGGCAATGGGCCCTTCGCCGCTGGCGCCGGCATTCGCGGAAATGATGAAGACGCAGCGACCCGCCGACAATCTCGATACGAAAGTTGCCGCCGGCTGGTTCATAACCAGCGGCCATGACGACAAGTTGATATGGAAGGACGGCGGCGTGCTGGGCTATTCGAGTTTCCTGGGCTATTCCGCCACGCGCAACAGCGGCGTGGTGGTTCTGGCCAATGGAAATTCCGGGGTGCTGAATTTGGGCAAGCATTTACTCAATGCGGCGTTTCCGCTGCAGGGCTGATTCATATTTATGTCGATAAGGACGGGACATGCTGCATAGACGCGAATGTTTGTTGGGTGCGATGGGAGCGGGATTTTCCGCCCTTGGCGGTGCCTGCACGTCCGTGCGGGCCGTTACGGATGTTGGCTTTGTGCCCATCGGCGGGATCGATCAGTGGGTGGAAATTCGCGGCCATGGCCGGCCGGC